>Ga0306926_10008626_pt1 | contig 11157 bp, 6 predicted proteins | sample flu12Cox44000178_FD_203759 | JGI IMG/M metagenome (GOLD analysis project Ga0306926, IMG submission 203759) | Lab enrichment of tropical soil microbial communities from Luquillo Experimental Forest, Puerto Rico - flux8day.12C.oxic.44.000.178 (v2)... | ecosystem: Environmental > Terrestrial > Soil...
TTCGTGATACGCGTAGAGCAGGCCGAAGCTGAGATCGTTATGGTAATATTTTCGGTAGAGCGGGTCGGTCGACATGTAGTGCAAGGTGTCGTGCATCCAGCCGAGGTTCCATTTGTAGCCGAAGCCTAGCCCGCCGACATAAGTCGGGCGCGACACCATCGGCCACGCGGTCGATTCCTCGGCAACCGAAGTGGCGCCGCTCGATTCGCCAAAGATCAACTCGTTCATCCGCCGCAGAAAGGCGATCGCCGCGAGGTTCTCGCGGCCGCCGAAGGCATTCGGGATCCATTCGCCCGCCGGCCGGCTGTAATCGAGATACAGCATCGAGGCGACCGCGTCGACGCGGATCCCGTCGATATGGAATTCGCGCAGCCAATAAAGCGCGCTCGACAGCAGAAAATTGGCGACCTCGCGGCGCCCGAAATTGTAGATCAGGGTGTTCCAATCCCGGTGAAATCCCTGACGCGGATCGGCATGCTCATAAAGAGCGGTGCCGTCGAACCGGCCAAGACCGTGCGGGTCGGTGGGGAAGTGGCCTGGAACCCAGTCGAGCAAGACGCCGAGCCCCGCATTGTGGCAGGCCTCTACCAACGCGCGCAAATCGTCGGGCGTGCCATAGCGGCTGGTCGGCGCGAACAGCGAGATCGGCTGATATCCCCACGAGCCGTCGAACGGATACTCCATGATCGGCATGATCTCGATATGGGTAAAACCCATCTCGGCGACGTAGGGGACGAGTTGCGCGGCAAGCTCGCGGTAGGTCAGATACCGCCCGTTTTCGGCAAGGTTGCGCCGCCATGAGCCGAAATGGACTTCGTAGATGGCAATCGGCGCCTCGCGATCATTGTGTCGCCAGCGCTCCGCCATCCAGACGCCATCCCGCCAGACATGCCGCGAGGGACTGGCGACCACCGACGCGGTGCCCGGTGGTTTTTCCGCCTGCTCCGCCTGCGGATCGGCCTTCAGCGGCAATAGCTCGCCGTCGGGACCATGTACCTGATACTTGTAGAGATGACCCGCCCGCAGCCCGGGAACGAACAGCTCCCAAAAGCCGGGGCCGCCGCGCCGGCGCATCGCCGCGCGCCGGCCGTCCCAGTTGTTAAAGTCGCCGACGACGCTGATCGATTGTGCGTTCGGCGCCCACACCGCAAACGCCACCCCCTCGACGCCGTCATGGACTAGCGGATGGGCGCCGAGCTTGCGATAGCTGGCGAAATGGTTGCCCTCCGCGAGGAGGTGCAGATCGAGCTCTCCCAGGACCGGTGAGAAGCGGTAGATATCGTCGAATTCGCGTGTGACCCCGCCGCTCGACATGCGCAGCCGATACCGGAACGGCTCTTCTCGGCCCGGCACTTCGGCGATGAAGAAGCCGTCGGGGTGAACCCGCTTGCCCTCCGCCGCGATCGCGCCAGTAGCGCTGTCGACAACGGCCATTTGCTGCGCCCCCGGCAATACCGCGCGCACGCACAGTCCGCCGGGGGTCTTGTGCATGCCGAGAAACGCGAACGGATCGCCATGCCGGGCTGCGACAATTGCCTCGATCTCGGGATCAGTCCGGATCGCCTCGGGGCGTGCCGGCGCGGTTGCTGTCGGTTGGGGTCGGGTCGGGTCTGGACCGCGCGTCTCCGGGCGCCTGGTCTCTTTGACGTCCGATTGCCCCCGGTCAGTGCGCCTCGCCACCGGCCCCCGCCTTTGTCTTGTTCAAGATGCCGAGGATGCCGTCGAGAGGGATGTCGACCCATTGCGGCCGGTTCGCCAGTTCGTATGACACCTCGTAAACCGCCTTTTCGAGAGTGAAGAACGCCGTCATCTCGCGCGCCTCCTTCTTGCTTGCCGGGTAAGCGGCGCAGCCGCGCATCGTCTTGCGATAGGCGGCGCGAAAGCCATCGACCGCGCGCTGGCGCCAGCTTTCCGCCAGCTGAACCATTCTCGGCTCGGCGGCGGCGCGGGTGTCGGCCAGCTGTCGCACCGCCGTCACCGCGGCATAGTCGAACGAGCGGATCATCCCGGCCACGTCGCGCAGCGGGGAGCTCTTGGTCCGGCGCGCCGCCAGCGCTCGAGACGGCTCGCCCTCGAAATCGACGATGAAAAAGTCGTTTTTGACCACAATGACCTGGCCCAAATGGTAGTCGCCGTGCAACCGGGTCTTTTGCGCCGTTACTGCATCGGGCAGCAAGTCGCGGATCAGGGCAAGGAGCCGATCGCGGCGCGACAACAGCTGCTCGGCGCGCTCCTGCGCCCGATCCGGCAACCGCGTCCGCTCCAGCTTCGTCAGCATCGCGGAGGCTTCCGTCTCGAGCGCTGCTCGCCAGTCGGCGACGTCGGCGCGCGTGATCGGTTCGGGCGCGAAATCGGGGTCGGCGCCGCCGCGCTCGGCCAGGGCGCGGTGCATCTCGGCGGTGCGGATGCCGACCTGGCGCGCCAAGGCAAGAAAGAAAAGATCGGGATCGGGCAGCTCGGACGACCGCTCGTCATGGGAGATCAGGGCATCGTCGAGATAACGTGTCAGATAGTTCAGCGCCTGGCTCCAGCCGTCCCCCTGATTGCGGACAAAGCCGAACAGGACGCCGAGCGCGATCGTCTGCGGCGCAGTCTCGCCGTCGAGCGCCAGCTCGATCGTGGCCAGCGGCGGCGGCGTGTTGGCAAAGCCGGCGCGCTCGACCAGAAACCGCGACATCTCGATTTCCGGGTGCGGCCCCGGTTCAAGGCGGCGGTAGAGTTTGAGCATCCCGAAATCGTCGAAGAACACCGAGCTGTTGGACTGCTCTGTCCCGGCGCGACGAACCGTCAGCCGTTCCGGCACCGCGGTTTCTTCATAGCCGGTGGTCTTGATGAAACGAATTTCGCCATGCTCGACGGGCAGCCGCGCCTCGCGCGCGATCGCATCCATGACCGCCAAGGCGAAGCCGTCCTGCGACATCGCGTCAACGATGGCGCCCTCGCGCCGAAACTGCCGCAGCTCGGCGAGCGTGACCGGTGCTAGGCCCTGGCGCAGCTCGGTCTCGGCCGGCGCCCAGATCGCGGCCATGGGCATAAAATAGCGCTGGCCGCCGCCCGCGGCGAAAGACAGGTCGACGATGGTTGCGAGAAAGACCTCCGCGGCGGATCCGCTCTCTGCAGGCCGGACGATCTCGCCCTGCGCGCCCACAGAAGTTGCCCGAATCCGCCGATCCTTGGCGCCAAACCAGCGCTGGCGTGAGAGAAAGCCCGGAATTACCTCGTTTTCGAGCTGCAGGCGATTATGCGGGCGGAACAGATCGCTCCAACTCTGCGGCATGACCAGAGTTACCAGTTCAGGCGGCGCGGATAGCAGATTGGCGGTGTCGTCCTGGGCACTCGGCAGCAGGTCGAACCAGAAGAAGCTGTGTGCTTGCAGGGTCAGCAGATAGGGGAGTTCGCCGATGGTCGGAAAGACGCTACGGCCGAGCAATTCGACGGGCTGACGGCCGCGAAATTCCGACAGATCGAGTTCGACCGCCTGCGGCGAGCGCGACAGGTTGACGACGCAGAGGATGACCTCGTCGCCAAGGCTGCGCAGATAGGTGATAACCTTGCGGTTGGAGGGATAGAGAAACCGCAGCGACCCGCGGCCAAAGGCGCGCCGCGACCGGCGGGCCGCGATCAGCCGTTTCATCCAATTCAACAGCGACGAAGGTGAGCGGCTCTGCGCCTCAACATTGACCGCCTCGAAACCGTAAATCGAATCCATGATCGGCGGCAGATAGAGGCTGGCGGGGTCGGCTCGCGAGAACCCGCCATTTCGATCGAACGACCATTGCATCGGCGTGCGCACCCCATCGCGGTCCCGCAGAAAGACGTTGTCGCCCATGCCGATCTCGTCGCCGTAATAAAATACCGGGGTGCCCGGCATTGAGATCAACAGCGCGTTCAATAATTCGATCCTGCGGCGGTCATTCTCCATCAGCGGCGCCAGTCGACGACGGATCCCTAGATTGATCCGCGCACGCCGATCCGCCGCATAGTGGTTCCACAAGTAATCGCGCTCGCGGTCGGTGACCATTTCCAAGGTCAGTTCGTCGTGATTGCGCAGAAACACCGCCCATTGGCACGATTCCGGAATGTCCGGGGTCTGGCGCATGATGTCGGTGATCGGATGGCGGTCCTCCGTCGAGACCGCCATGTAGATCCGCGGCATCAGCGGAAAATGGAACGCCATGTGGCATTCGTCGGCGTCGCCGAAATACTGCAGCACGTCCTCGGGCCATTGATTGGCCTCGGCGAGCAGCATCCGGTCGCCATAGTGTTGGTCCATCTCGCGCCGCAGCCGCCGCAGGATGGTGTGGGTCTCGGGCAGGTTCTCGTTGATCGTGCCTTCGCGCTCGATCAGATAAGGCACCGCGTCGAGCCGCAGCCCGTCGACCCCGAGATCGAGCCAGAATCGCATCACGTCGGTAACTGCGCGGAACACCCGGGGATTGTCGAAATTGAGGTCGGGCTGATGCGAGTAAAACCGATGCCAGTAATAGGCCTGAGCTACCGGGTCCCAGGCCCAGTTCGATTTCTCGGCATCGACAAAGATTATCCGGGTTTCGGGGAACTTCTGGTCGGTGTCGCTCCAGACATAAAAATCGCGCAAGGACGACCCGGGCTTTGCCTGGCGCGCGCGCTGAAACCATGGGTGCTGATCGGAAGTATGGTTGATAATGAGTTCGGTGATGACCCGCAGATCGCGGCGGTGAGCCTCGCGGACAAACGCCTTGAAGTCGGGCATCCGCCCATAGGACGGGTTGATGTTCTTGTAGTCCGAGATGTCGTACCCGTCGTCGCGCAGCGGCGAGGGATAGAACGGCAGCAACCACAACGCGGTGACGCCGAGATCCTGCAGATAGTCGAGCTTGCGGCACAGCCCCTGGAAGTCGCCGACGCCGTCGTCATCGGCGTCGAAAAAGGCCTTGACGTGCAGTTGATAGATGATCGCGTCCTTGAACCACAGCGGGTCCGAGGTCGCGGGGCGAACCAGCGCGGGGCTGAGCGGCCGCGCAGCCGCGACATCGTCGGGTGGGCTCATTTGGTCTCGCTACGCTGCAGGCGAAAGATCAGTGCGGGGTTGGTCGCGGGATCGAGCCGAAATTGCTGGCGGGGGCCGCGGCAGGTCGCGACGTTTCGCCCAAATGCCTCCTCCAGTGAGAACATTTGACCCTCGGCCAACCCGAGTTCGGCCAGCGGCAATTCGACATCGGCGGTGTGGACGGCGTGCGGGTCGAGGTTGACGAAGACGATCACGGTATTGGCTCGATCGGTGGAGATTTTCAGATAAGCCAGGATTTCGGGATCGGGGCAGGACAGAAAGCGCAGGTTCGCGAACTCCTGCAATGCCGGATTGTCACGGCGAAAACGGTTGAGGGCCCTGATGTCATCCTTGATATTGCCGGCCCGGTCCCAATCCCACACTTTGTACTCGTATTTTTCCGAGTTCAGATATTCCTCGCGGCCGCGGATCGGCGTGTTCTCGCACAGTTCGAAGCCATTGTAGATCCCGTAGGCTGGGGACAACGTCGCCGCCAGCGCCAGGCGGATGCGAAACGCCGGTCGGCCGCCCTCCTGCAAAAAGACCGGCAGGATATCCGGGGTATTAGTAAAGAAGTTGGGACGAAAATACTCTGTGACCGGGTACCGTGTCAGCTCGCTTAGGTATTCGGTCAGCTCCACCTTGGTATTACGCCACGTAAAATAAGTATAGGACTGGCTGAATCCCGCCTTGGCCAAAGCCTGCATCATCTTAGGCCGGGTGAAGGCTTCCGCCAGAAAGATTGCCTCGGGGCAGCGGGCCTTGACTTCACGGATCAGCCACTCCCAGAACGGCAGCGGCTTGGTATGCGGGTTGTCGACGCGAAAGGTGCGCACCCCCTCGCCGATCCAGAACAAAACCGTATCGCGCAATTCGGCCCACAACCCCTCACGGTCCGGGTTGTCGAAGTCGACATTGACGATGTCCTCATATTTCTTCGGCGGGTTCTCGGCGTATTTGATCGTGCCGTCGGGGCGAAAGCGGAACCATTGCGGATGCGCCTTAACCCAAGGGTGATCGGGCGCGCATTGGACCGCAAAGTCGAGCGCGACCTCGAGCCCCAACTCGGCTGCGGCCCGCACGAAACGCCGGAAATCCGCGAGCGTGCCGAGCCCGGGCTCGACCGCGCGGTGCCCACCCTCCGCCGAACCGATCGCATAAGGGCTACCCGGGTCGCCGGGTCGGGATACGGTGCTGTTATCCTTGCCCTTGCGGTTGATCTGGCCGATCGGGTGGATCGGCACGAGATAGACCGTGTCGAACCCGAGCGACGCTATTTCCGGCAGCCGCGCGATGCAATCGTCAAAGGTGGCGCTTGTGCCGGACTCCCGTCCCTGGCTGCGCGGGAACATTTCGTACCAGGCGGCAAAGCGGGCGGCTTTTCTGTCGGCGACGATTTCGAACTCGCCCGGATAGCGCACAACGCCGTCGCGGAGCTGGGAGCGCGCCATCGGCTCGCGCAGCGCCGCCGACAACAGCAGCTCGGCCCGCTCAGCCGGCCCGCCGCGATCGAACTCCTCCAGCGCTGCGCGAATCTTCGCCGCGTCACCGGGTGCGGCCTCGGCCAACGCAGCGGCAACGATCGCCCGGCCCTCGACTAGTTCGAGCGCAGTTTCCTGGCCGGCCTCGAGCTTCTTCGCCAATTCTTCGCGCCAGCTTTCGAACCGGTCGGTCCAGGCTTCGATCGTGTACCGCCACAACCCCGGCCGATCGAGGCGAAAGCGTGCGGCCCACCGGTCATTGTCGTAAAACTCCAGCGGCGTCTCGCGCCACGGGCCGTCCCCGTGCCGATATTTGACGACGGCGCGCAGCGCGTCGTGGCCGTCGCGAAACAGGTCGGCCCACACTTCGAGTGTGTCGCCGACAATCCTTTTGACCGGATAGCGCCCGCCGTCGAGCTCCGGGTAGACGTTCTCGATAATGATCCTGGCGTCCGGCCGCCATAGCGGATGCATGGCGGCGATCCGCTCGGCGGCCGCAGTGCGCTCGGCGCGCAGCACCCGCACCCCAAGCGGCTCGACAATCGGCGCAGTCGGAGGCAAACAAGCTTCGGTTCCCTTGACGACCATGTCCGGAGTGATTTCACGCGGGCGGCGCGGGTCCCGATTGACGACGATCAGGGAGCAATCGTCGCCGCTTTCGGTTCGGCGCTCCAGCATCACCAGATCGCCGGTGCCGGTGTCGATCCGGCGCTGCGGGCCCTCCTCGTTCAGCGCGGGGACCGCCTGCTTCATCGCATTAACCTCGGCAACAAATCCGCTGAGGTCGAAGCGGTTCGGCTCGGGCGTCTCGTCGAGGCCCATCACTACCTTTAGCCGCCGTCCCCAGCCGTACTCGAACCCCATCGGCATCAATACGCCGGTCGAATACGCCGCGGCGAAGGCATAAGCTTGTCGATACCGTGGCTCGATCTCGTTTTCGGGGATCCCGGCGGCGAGCAGCTCGGTCACCAGCCGCTCGGTGTCGTGACTCTCGGGAAAGCCGATCGACGGTGCTATCCGGCGAAAGGATTCGTATTGATCGAGCAGCCACGGGCTCGCGAAATCCCACCATTTGACGCTGTTGAACAGATAATCGAAGCCGGCATCGGCCAGGGCCAGCACCGCCTCCTTTGGCGCACCCACGGTCTCGGCACAGAACACCACGTCGGATGCGTCCGCGTCCGCGGCGCTGGTCAGCGCGCGCCATACCTCGGGCGGGACCTTGTAGGCTGCATCGCAGCGAAAGCCGCCAAACCCCAGGGCCATGTAATGGCGCACAAGATCCTGGAAATATGCCGCAATCTGGCGGCGTCGCGGCGCCCGGTAGTCGAGCTCGGCGAGATCGCCCCAGACGGTCTTGCGCGCCGGATCCGCCGGGTCGGTGGCGAAGGGTGAGACGATCTCGCCGCGCGCGTCATGGGCAAACCAATCCGGGTGATCGGCGACCAGCTCGCTGTCTTTCGAGGTGTGATTGACGACGAGATCCATGATCACACGTAGCCCGTTTGCCTGCGCCGCTTGGGTGAATCCTTCGAGCAGGGCGTCATCATCGCCCGGCTCATCACCGCGAAACCGCGGGTTCAACCGGTAATAGTCCTTGACCGCGTAAAGGCTGCCGGAAAACCCCGGATAGTGGAACGGGTTGACGTAGACGGCGTTGAACCCCATCGCCGCGATCCGCGGCAGGTGCTCATGCCACTGCCGCACCGTGCCGGCCAGCGTCGGAAAAAGGTTGTAGATGCGTAGGCCTTCGCGCCGTTGACCGACACTGCCTCTGCGCAAGTTCGACGACACCATCATCTATCACCAGATGTGAACCCGCCTTGGCTGGCGCAACGCGCGCCAACGGCGATGGTTCCTGCAGACTCTGTGGATTTCGGCTGCCTGCGTCCTCAGGCCTCGACCTGATCGACAATGGCGCCGGCGGCGTCAAAGCAGGCAGCGAGCAGACGGCCGCCGCCCCCGTCGCCAACAAAGCCGCCGTCGAGCGATACCGCGAATTCGCGTTCGACAAGACCGCGCCGCTGGCGGTCGATGCCTCTGACGACGCGCGCGAACCCCTCGTAGGGAGCGGTCAGGTCGAGTATGTCGTCCGGACCCCACCAGAACGCGTCGCCCTGCGCGGCGAGCGGGCGCGACGGATCGACCGCGGCGTGGACGAACAGCAGCCCGCGGTTCTCGGTGAACGCAGCATGGCGAAGCGCCGAAAACAGGTTGGTGTGGCCGGAGGTTTCATTCATCGCGGTGCGCAGCGCGCCGGTCCAGCGGGTGATCGTGCGCGGGCCGTCACGAGCGGCGGCAAAGCCTTGTCGCAGATCGCCGCCATAGGCCCGCACCGTTGCCTCGACGCCGGCCTTGACCATCCATGCCAGCACTTCGCCGGGGTTCGCGGCAAATTGCAGCTGCAACAGCTTTTGCCACATCTCCTCTTGCGCCCCGCGCAGAAAGACCAGATCGCAGCCGAAGCCGCGCTGCCGTCCGAGAACCCGGCGCCGAAAATCAAGTAGTTCGCCGATCGTGGCGCCAACCGCCTCGCCATGACCGAGATAGTTGCCGAGATAGACGATCCGGTCTCCGTCGCGAAAGCGCTCGCTGACCAAGTCGTGCAAGCGGACCAGCTGCTGCGCCTGAGCATGAATTGCGCCCACGGCCCACACCCGCCGGGCCCCGCGCAAGCGTGCAATCAGCAGCGGGCGGCGTTCGCCGTTCGCCTCGCGTCCCGCGCTGGCCTCGGGCGTGGCCGCCCCGCTCAGGCTGTCAGCAATTGCTCGACGCGCTGGGTCGCGGTCGTCTCGTCGATTCGCTCGACGGCGGCGAATTCACGAACAAAGCGGTCGAGTGCAGCCTGGTAGATCTGCCTCTCGCTGTAGGACTGTTCGGGCTGGCCGACGTTGCGGTAAAGATCGCGAACCACCTCGGCGATCGAGCCCGGGTCGCCTGAGGCGATCTTGGCCTGATACTCCTGAGCGCGTCGGCTCCACATCGTCCGCTTGGCGCGGGACCGTCCGCGTAGTTTGGCGAGGGCTGCGTCCATCTCCTTGCGGCTCGACAATTTGCGCAAGCCCGACGCCTTGGCCTTGGCGAGCGGCACCCGCAGCGTCATTCGGTCCTTGTCGAACGCGACCACAAACACGTTCAGCGTGTACCCGGAGATTTCCTGAGCCTCGATGGCGACAATCTTGCCCACCCCGTGAGTCGGATAGACGACGAGGTCACCCGTAGAGAATAGAGGCTTTTCCAACGTCATAAGTCCGTCTCTCACAATCGACCCGAGTGCTCATGCCGGGACGCTTCAGCCTGTCGCCGCGTTGCCGCGACAGCGACCGCCCACAACTCGAAGAAGAGCGCGGAATCGGAGGGGAAGGCGTCAATCGCACCGCGGTCACAATACCATGAAAACCCTGTCCAAACCAACAGCTCACGCATGCGCGCGGCGCATATCCCGCTTCTTCGCGCTTTCGCCCATGGCTTTGGGTCAGCTGCCGCCGGGCTTGGGGCTGAATTCCTTCGCGAATTTGTCGGGGACGTCCTTCCACGCGTCGGCGTCTTCGGGATAGGGCTTTTTGCGGGTGATGTTGGGCCAGGCCGCCGCGTAGTCCCGGTTCAGCTCGACCCACCGTTCGGCCTCCGGTTCGCTGTCGGGAATGATCGCGTCGACCGGGCATTCCGGCTCGCACACGCCGCAATCGATGCATTCGTCGGGGTGGATCACCAGCATGTTCTCGCCCTCGTAGAAACAATCGACGGGGCAGACTTCCACGCAGTCCATGTATTTGCAGCGGATGCAGGCTTCGGTGACGACATAAGTCATGGTGGTGGCTTCTTCTCCTGAGCTTCGGCGGCCGGTCCGGCTGGGGGCTGCTGCGGGTCAGGCGGTCGCGTCGAGCCCCAGCCGCCCGAGAACCCGCTGCCGCGCCATGCCGCGCTCGCGATCGGGTACATATATGAGCCCGCCGACGCGGCGCAGCAGGCTGTCCTCGTACTGGTCGAGTACACCGTCCGCATAAGCGACTTCCCACAGCATTTCGACCAACTCGACCCGTTGCTCGTAGGAAAGCCGCTCGTTGATGATTCGGGTGAAGTGGAACAACTCCACGGCTTGGTTGGCCTTGCGTTCGCCGGCGGCGAGCAGTGCCGCCGCCTCGCTATGCGACAGTTTGAAGCGGCGCTCCAGCAATTGCGCGATGACCGTACGTTCATTTCCGTCAAAGTGGTGGTCGCTGTCGGCCGCTTCGATCAGCAGTGCGGCCAATGCAAGCTGCAACTCATCGCGCGGCTCGCTGCCGTTGCCGGGTGCGCCACCCGCCAGCCACCCGAGAATGCTGTCGATCATGCTTCCCTGCCTAGCACGCCGGGCCGATCAGGGACAACCCCACCCGGTTTGGGGTCTTGCCGCCCCGTATGCAATACCGCTCGGCAACGATTCCGAGCGTCCGATGCCGCCGGGGCGGAAATGAATCGCCGCACCGGCCGTTGTGGCGGCAGACGCAACAATTGGGGTGAACTTTGAGCGCGCGCGGCAGGATTCTCGTGATCCATTTCGTCGGCCAGATGCCGCTTGCCGGCGTCGCCTGGCAGGCGATCCACTATCTCGTTGGCTTGCAACAGCTCGGCTACGACGTCTGGTATATCGAGGATGGCGGGGCC
>Ga0306926_10008627_pt1 | contig 11157 bp, 10 predicted proteins | sample flu12Cox44000178_FD_203759 | JGI IMG/M metagenome (GOLD analysis project Ga0306926, IMG submission 203759) | Lab enrichment of tropical soil microbial communities from Luquillo Experimental Forest, Puerto Rico - flux8day.12C.oxic.44.000.178 (v2)... | ecosystem: Environmental > Terrestrial >...
TCATCTGAATGACACGGAGGTTCGGGTTCGCGGCGTGCGCGTCTCGCCGTCCCGTGTCGGTGAACCCGATCCGCTCGTAGAGGCGGATGGCGGGCTCGTTGCCTTCGGTGACCCATAGCTCGAGCCGCTCCAGCTGGCGCAGGCGCGCCCAGTCGATGACCGCGCGCAGGAGCGCCGCCCCCGCGCCCCGGCGCCGCCATTCCGGTTCCACCCACATGCCGCCCACGTGGCCGGTCTCCGGATGCTCCCGGCCGAGGAGCCCGAAGACCAGCCCGAACGAGCGCCCGTCTTCCTCGGCGAGGAGCATGGTCTGGCCGCCGGGCATGGTCACCGACTCCGTGAGGCGGATCCAGTGCGCGTCAGGCTGCCCTCGCTCGTCGACGAAGCGGCGCGCGAAGGCGTTGGGCGACTCGGCGAGGGCGCGGAGCCGCAGCTCCCGGAAGAGTTCCCATTCTCTTCGCTCGAGCTCGCGGATCCGCATGCCGGCAGCACGCCGCTACTTCGTCGCCACGAGGAGCGGCGACTCGAGAGCGAACGACCGCTCGTCGAGCCCGTTCCCGCCTTCGCGCCTCGGCATCCGCTGACGCTCGCGAGCGAAGCAAAGTCGGATCCCGAGGAATCGCCGGTCGAACACGGGCCGCATTATACCGACGGCGTTCGGGGGATGAAAGACGACGGCGCGCTGGCGCGCGCCTTCTTCGATTTCCGGGTGCGTCTCCGCATCGTCCGCGAGCTCAGAACAGTGCCCTTCGCCATCGGCGTCGATGAGGCCCAAGTGCTAGGTGACGGGCGAACCCGTGTTCCGCCGAACTGATCGCCGAACATGTTGTGGATGTCGATTAGGGAAAGCGCTCCCAGTGGCTGAGGCTCTGCCACGTGACGGGCGTGCGCGGCCGGATGGCGGGAGGTTGCCGGGCCGCCGGGAAGCCCAAGCAGATGAACATCTCGGGGCTGAATCCCGCGGGCAGATTGAGCACGACGCTCACCGCAGCCCGGCTGAAGGAGGTGACCACGCCCGCCCCGAGGCCGATCGAGTGCGCGGCGAGCAGCATGGTCTGCGCCGCGGTACCCACGTCGACATACAGGCCGCGCGCGGTCGGCGACATGCCGAAGGAGCGGGCGCGCTGACCGTCGATGCAGATGGCGATGACGGCGCGCGGCCGCTGAAACATGCCGGGAGAGACCATGCGGAGGAGCCGCAGGGTCACGGGATCCTGGATGGCCACGAAGCGATGGAGCCGTCGGTTGCCCGCGCTGGGCGCCCAGCGCGCCGACTCCAGGATCTGCTCGACCTGCTCGCGCGGGACGGGGGCGTCGGCGAGCGCGCGCACCATGCGGCGCGTGCGGATGGCCTCCAGCACGGCGTTGCTCATCGGGCGCTGCCGCCGAAGTGGTTGACGAGGTGCTCCCCCACCGCCTCGCACACGGCGTCGAGCTCCGTGCTGTACTTGGCGGGATCGACGGAGCGGAGGGCGGCGTCCGGTAGCGACCGCAGCGGGCCGGACAGGAACTGCTGCGTGGCGGGAGAGGCGCGCCCGGCTATGAAGTCAGCGAGGCGGCCCGCGGCGGTGAGCAGGCGCAGCGGTCCGTACTCCGCTGCCTCGTCAAGCTGCGTGCGCGCGGCGGTGACGAGAAAGGCCAGGAGCTCGAGCGCCTCGTCCTCGGTGAGCACCATCGTCGATTCCATATCACGGCACCTCCTTCGTTCGCGACGCGAAGGATAGCGCAGGCGCAAGGCGCCGTCCACGCGGAGCTCGCCCCGGCGTCAGGGGACCGCTCGACGACTAGCGAGCGGGAAGGGCGAGCGTGTCCAGGAGAGGAAAGGCGAGCGTCAGGCGTAGGCCGACGACCTCACCGATCACGATCACGGCGGGCGACGGAACGTCCGCCGCGCGCTCCGCGATGTCGGCGAGCGTGCCCGTCACCGTCCGCTGCGCCTCGGTGGTGCCACGATGGATCACGACGGCCGGCGTGTCGGCGCGCCGCCCGCCGGTGAGCAGCCGCGCCGCAATGCGCGGCAGCGTGGCCACGCCCATCAGGATGACGAGCGTGTCCACCGCCGTGGCGAGCCGCTCCCAGTCCACGGGAAACCCGGCCTTGGCGGGATCCTCGTGGCCCGTGACCACCGCGAAGGACGAGGCGAGGCCGCGGTGCGTGACGGGGATGCCCGCCGCTCCCGGCACCGCGATGGCCGAGCTGACGCCCGGCACCACTTCCACCGGCACCCCCGCCCGCGCGCACGCGACGATCTCCTCCGCGCCCCGTCCGAAGACGAACGGATCACCACCCTTGAGCCGCACCACGAGGCGTCCGGCCTCAGCGTGATGGATCATGATCGCGTCGATGGCCGACTGGTCGAGGCAATGATGTCCCGCAGACTTGCCGGCGAAGATGCGCAGGGCACCACCGGGAGCCTCGTCGAGGAGCGACGGGCTGACGAGTTGATCGTACACGACCACCTCGGCGCGGCGGAGCCAGCCGAGCCCCTTCACGGTGATGAGCTCGGGATCGCCGGGCCCGGCCCCGACGAGGACGACGCGCCCTCTAGACACCGAGGCGCGCCAGGAGACGGGTGCGCGCCTCGTCCATGTGGCCGGCAGCGGCGAGCCGTCTCAGCTCGGCGTCGAGGGCTTCGCGCCAGCGCTCGGCGGCAAGGGAGATGCCCTCGTCGCGAAGGGTGCGCCGCACCTCGGCCATGACGTCCGTGAGCGCGGCTGCATCGGAAGGCAGCAGCGTCTCCAGCTCCTCCCGTACGAGACGGGCCATGGTCGGGCTGGCCCCGCCCGTCGACACCGTCACGGTGAGGGAGCCGCGCTTGAGCACCGAGGGGAGGATGAAGCTGCAGTGCGCGGGATCGTCTGTGCAGTTGATGAGCACGCCGCGCTCGCGACATTCAGCCGCCACCGCGGCGTTCACCGCGGCGTCGTCGGTGGCGACCATGGCGAGGACGAAGCCGTCCACGTCGCCCGGCACGTATTCGCGCGGCCGCCAGCGGAGCTGGGCGTCGGTGGCGAGGCGAAGCAGCCGCTGGGTGAGCGAGGGGCTGACCACGGTGACGCGCGCTCCCGCCTCCACCAGCCTCTCAACTTTTCGCTCGGCGACAGCGCCCCCGCCCACCACGAGGCACAGACGGTCCACGAGGTCGAGCATCACCGGGTAGGCGAAGCGGGACCCGAGAGGGGCGCTCACGAAGCGGCCTCCCGAGGCGCGTCCGGCGGCGGCGACTCCGGCACCGGGGCTTGGCGCTCGGGGCGCGGGAAGAAGCGCACGAGCCGCTCCAGCACATCCGGAAGCTCGTCGCACGGCACGTCTTCCATGATGCGCGTGCCCGCCCGTGGGTCGGCGCCGCCGCGCCCCCCCACGAAAACGTGCACGCCGTCGACGATCTTGCCTTCGACCTTCACCTTACATCCCTGAAGCCCGATGTCGGCGGTGTGATGGTTCCCGCAGGAGGCGGGACAGCCCGACCAGCGCACGGTGATGGGCCGCGTCTTGCCCACGTGCTTCTCAAAATCCTTGGCGAGGCCCATGGCACGGGTCTTCGTGTCGATGAGGGCGAGGTTGCAGAAGTCCGTTCCCGTGCAGGAGACGAGGCCGCGTCGCACCTCGGAGGGGTTGTAGGGCAGTTCCTTGAGCAGGGGCTCCTGGGTCAGATCGCCGATCCGCGCGTCGGGCACGTGCGGGAGCAGCACGTCCTGGGAGGGCATGAACCGGAGCTCGTGCTTGCCGTACGTGTCGGCCAGCCGCGCCAGCTCATCGAGCTGGTCCGCGGTGACGCGCCCCACCGGAGTCTTGAGCCCCACGTAGTTGAGCCCCGGCTGGCGCTGGCGAAAGACGCCGATGTGATCGTTGTGCGTCGTCCCTCTCGCGTCGCGTCCCGCGGGCGGCAGCCGTCGCAGGAGGCGCGACTCGAGCTCCTTGCGGAAACGCTCCGCGCCCCACTCACCGAGCAGGAAGGCCAGCCGCGCTTTGCTCCGCGACTCGCGGGGCCCGTGATCGCGGAAGAGGAGCGCGATGGCCGCACACACCTCGGCCGCCTCCTCGGGGCGCACGAAGGCGTCGAGCGGCTTCGCCACCACAGGTCCGCCCGAGCCCTGCTTGCCGCCCACGGCGAGATTGAAGCCCGCGGTCTCCTCACCATCGGGGCCGCTCAGGGCGGGGGTCATGGAAATGTCCTGGGTCTCCCCGCCCGTGCAGTGCTCGCGGCAGCCCGTGATGGTGACGTTGAACTTGCGCGGCAGGTTGGTGAACTCCTTGTTGCCGAGGAAGATGCGCCCGAACTCACGTGCGATGGGCGCGGTATCGATCAACTCGTGCGGGGCGAGTCCGGTGGCCGGGCAGCCGACGATGCCGCGGATGTTGTCCATGCCCGTCTGGAGGCTGGTCAGTCCCGCCGCCTCCAGGCGGGCCATGATGTCGGGCACGCGCTCGACGGTGACCCAGCGGAGCTGGAGCTGCTGCCGCGTGGTGATGTCGGCGATGGTCCGTCCCGACTCGCGCGTGAGCTGGGCGAGGAGCCGCACCTGGCTGGAGGTCACCACGCCGTTCGGCGTGCGAATGCGCATCATGGCGTGGCCCGGCGTGGGGCGGCGCATGAAGACGCCGACCCATTTGAGCCGCTCCTTGTCGTCCTCGCCGATGGTCTTCCACCCCTCCCGGGCGAAGCGGACGAGGTCGTCGGTGATCTCGAGCCCATCCTTTTCCGACTTGAGCGCTTCGATCTTGTTCATCGTCCGAGTCTGGAGCAGCAACGTGCGTGCCATCGGGCGTCGAGCCCTCCCACGCGATACAAAGTGCGTCGCCATCAGGCGTGCCGCCCTCCGGATGATCACGAGCAGAGGAGAAGCTGCTCACGAAGTGCGCTTGGACACTTGTCGGTGAATAGTTTTGCGTCTGCGCGGGGCGGCCGCGAAGCCTGTACGCCCATTGAGCGGGCAGTTCACCGCGCGATCGGCTCGTTTACAAGGCAGCCCTCGAAGTGGGCAGAGCTGTCGAGCCTGATTCGATGCGAGCTTGCGCGTTCAGCCATACCGGCGTCCCGGTGGCACGCGCGTTGCTCGCGCATCCGGGAGCCCTCCTGGAGCCAACGCTCCGAGGGCAGGCGACGGCGCCGACTCCGGCAGGGAGCGGCGCCGACTTCTTTTTGAGAGGGGATCACATGCTCGCGCGCACGCTCGCCGGTCTCCCGCCCACGTGCGAACGCCGATGACAACCGGCATGGTCCCGGTCCGGAGCAGCGAGGAGAGCACGTGGCGGCGCACCCTCTGCCCGTACTGCGGGGTGGGATGCGGCCTGCTGGTGGAGGTGGACGACGGCATCGTGAAGCGCGTCAAGGGGGATCCGGACCATCCATCGAGCCTCGGCGACCTCTGCGCCAAGGCCGTGCATCTACCGCCGACCCTCAGAACGCCCGACCGCCTCCTCTATCCCCAGGCACGACCGCGCCGCGACGCCGACCTGGCGCGCATTCCGTGGGAGTTCGCGGTGCGCCTGGTGGCCGATAAGCTCCGGGACATCAGGGCGACGCACGGCCCGGATGCCATCGCCTTCTACGGCTCGGGACAGCTCCTGACCGAGGAGTACTACGTCGCCTCGAAGCTCGCGAAGGGGTTCCTCGGCACCAACAACTTCGACACGAACTCCCGGCTCTGCATGGCCTCGGCCGCGGCGGGCTACACGCGCTCGCTGGGCTCCGACGGTCCCCCCGGCAGCTACGCCGACATCGATGCCGCCGACTGCTTCTTTCTCATCGGCACGAATACGGCCGAGTGCCACCCCGTGACCTGGAAGCGCATTCGCAAGCGCAAGCTCGCGGCGCGGGACGAGGTTGCCATCATCGTGGCCGATCCGCGCTGGACCGAGACGGCCGATATCGCCGATCTGCATCTGCCGCTGCGGCCGGGCTCCGACATCGCGCTGCTCAATGCCATGCTTCACGTCCTGTGGAAGGACGGCCTCCTCGCCAGCCGTTTCATCGACGAGCACACCACGGGCTGGGCCGGGCTCGAGTCGCTGATCGCGCGGTACTCACCCGAGCGCGCGGCCGCCCTCACCGGCCTCTCGGCCGGGATCATCGCGGCGGCGGCGCGGCGGTTCGGCACGGCGCGGGGAGCCATGACGCTCTGGAGCATGGGCATCAACCAGAGCCATATCGGCACGGACAAGAACGCCGCCATCCTGAACCTGCACCTCGCCACCGGACAGATCGGGAGGACAGGAGCGGGCCCCTTCTCGCTGACGGGGCAGCCCAACGCCATGGGTGGCCGCGAGACCGGCGGACTCGCCCATCTCCTGCCGGGCTATCGCCAGGTGAACGATCCGGCCGCACGCGCCGCAGTGGAGCAGCACTGGGGCGTGCCCGCTGGCCGGATCGCGGCCGAGCGGGGTCGCTCGGCCCTGGAGATCTTCCAGGGGCTCCGCGACGGCGCCGTGCGGGCCATCTGGATCATGTGCACCAATCCCGCGGCGTCCATGCCCGACCTCGACCTCGTGGAAAAAGCCCTGCGCCAGGCCGAGCTCGTGATCGTACAGGACGCGTATCACCCGACCGAGACAAGCCGGTTCGCCGATGTGCTGCTCCCCGCCGCCCAGTGGCCGGAGAAGGACGGGGTCATGACCAACTCCGAGCGGCGGATCACCTACCTGCCCAAGCTGGTGGATCCGCCGGGCGAGGCTCTGCCCGACGCCGTCATCGTCACACGCGTGGCGCGGGAGCTGGGGTTCAAGGCCGCCTTCCCCTACGAGAGCGCCGCGGAGATCTTCGACGAGTTCGCTGCGCTCACCTCGGGCACCGCGTGCGACTGCGCCGGAGCGAGCCACGCCCGCCTGCGTAGGGACGGACCGCTTCAGTGGCCGGTCCCTCATCCCGAGCATCCCGGCACGCCGGGTCGTTACCTGGATGGCCGGTTCCCGACTGGCGACGGGCGCGCCCGGCTGCTGGCGGTGGAGCACGATCCTCCCGTCGAGCCGACGGACCTCCGTTATCCCCTCACCCTGACGACGGGTCGCGTGCGGGATCACTGGCACACGCTCACACGGACGGCCAAGTCGCCGGCGCTCGCCGCCCGGACACCGGAGCCGCTCCTCGAGGTGCATCCCGCCGATGCGCGGCGTGCCGGGATCCTCGACGGTGACTTCGTCGAGATCACCTCCCGCCGCGGCAAGGCGGTGGCCCAGGCGAAGGTGAGCGAGACGATCCGCGAAGGCACCTGCTTCCTGCCCTTCCACTGGGGCCGCCACTGGGGCTTCTACAAGGCGGCGAACAACCTCACCCTCTCTGCCCACGACCAGACCTCGAAGCAGCCGGAGCTCAAAGCCTGCGCGGTCCGTCTCCGGGCCCTCACGCCGCGTGCGGGGTCGCGAGACGCATGACTCTACTTTTCTCTCGAGCCAGAAAGGAGGCACGCCCATGAGCGAGCCACGATCCACCTGGATCACCGAATGGAACCCGGAGGACGAGCAGTTCTGGGAATCGAAGGGCCAGTTCATCGCCAAGCGCAATCTCTTCTGGTCCATCCTCGCCGAGCACCTGGGCTTCTCGATCTGGCTGATCTGGAGCATCGTCGCCACCAAGCTGCCCCAGGCGGGCTTCCACTACACCACCGACCAGCTCTTCCAGCTGGTCGCCCTGCCGGGCCTGGTCGGCTCGCTCATGCGCTTCCCCTACACGTTCGCCGTCCCGAAGTTCGGCGGCCGGAACTGGACGATCGTGAGCGCGCTCCTCCTCTTCGTCCCGACCGTTGCCCTGGCCTTCTTCGTCACGCGGCCCGAGACGCCGTTCTGGCTCATGGCGACGGTGGCGGCCACCGCCGGGCTCGGCGGCGGCAACTTCGCGTCGAGCATGGCCAACATCTCGTTCTTCTATCCCGACCGGAAGAAGGGCTGGGCGCTGGGGCTGAACGCGGCCGGCGGCAACATCGGCGTCAGCACCGTCCAGCTCCTCACCCCGCTGCTCATGGGCAGCGCATGGATCAGCCTCTACATGGCGACGCCCGTCGGGGCCTCCGGCCTGTATCTCCAGAATGCCGGGCTCATGTGGCTGGCCCTGATCGCCGTCGCGGCCGTGGGCGCCTGGCGTTACATGAACAACCTCACGTCGGCCCGCTCCACGTTCAAGGACCAGCTCGTCATCGTGCGCCGGAAGCACACGTGGGTGATGTCCTGGCTCTATATCGGAACGTTCGGCTCGTTCATCGGATACTCGGCGGCGTTTCCCCTGCTCTTGAAGACCCAGTTCCCCGAGATCACCGCGACCCTGGCCTTCCTGGGGCCGCTCGTCGGATCGGTGGCGCGTCCACTCGGCGGCCTGCTCTCCGACAAGGTCGGCGGGGCCCGCGTGACGTTCTGGAACTTCGTGATCATGGGGATCGCCACCTTCGGCGTCCTCCATTTCGTCGACGCCCGGAGCTTTCCCGGCTTCCTCACGATGTTCCTGATCCTGTTCATCACGACCGGGGTGGGCAACGGCTCGACCTTCCGCATGATCCCCGCCATCTTCCGGTCCGAGAAGCTCGCATCGGTCGAGGGCATGGGCGGCGGGATCGAGGCGCAGGCCCTGCAGGCGGCGCGCATCGAGAGCGCGGCCGTGCTGGGCTTCACCTCGGCCATCGGCGCCTGCGGCGGCTACCTCATCCCTCGCACGTTCGGAGCGTCGATCAAGGCGACGGGCGGGCCACACCTCGCTCTTGCCATCTTCCTCGCCTTCTACCTCACGTGCGTCACGCTCACCTGGTGGTACTACATGCGGAAGAGCTTCCTGGCGGAGCGCGCGCCTAGTCTGGCGCGGGCCGGCGTCTAGGCGAGGCCGGAGGAGCGAGCTACTTGATGGCGCCGGCCGTGAGGCCGGAGACGTAGTAGTCGAGGAAGAAGACGTAGAGGATGACGATCGGCACCGAGCCCAGGATTGCGCCCGCCATGAGCTCGCCCCAGAAGTAGATGTCGCCGCGGATGAGCTCGCTGGTGACGCCCACGCTGGCGGTGATCTGCTCGGAGGACGAGGTGAAGGTGAGCGCGTAGATGAATTCGTTCCACGACAGGGTGAAGGCGAAGAGGGCCGCGCACACGAGTCCGGGCACGGCAATCGGAAGCACGATGCGCCACAGCGCCTGAATGCGGGTCGCCCCGTCCACCATGGCACATTCCTCGACCTCTTTGGGCACGGTGCGGAAGTAGCCCATGAGGAGCCAGGTGCAGAAGGGCACGAGGAAGGTCGGGTACGTGAGGACGAGCGCCCACTTCGAATCGCCGAGGCCGAGCCAGTTCACCACCTGGGCGAGGGGGAGGAAGAGCAGCGTGGTCGGCACGAGATAGGTGACGAAGATGCCCGTGCCGAAGCTCCCCACCCCAAAGAACTTGAGCCGCGCCAGCGCGTAGGCGGCGACAGTGCCGATGAGTAGGGACGCGCCGGTGGCGAGCGCGGTCACCAGGAGACTGTTCTTGGTCCAGGTGAGGAACTCCGTCTCCTGAAGAAGTTTCGCGTAGTGCTCCAGGGTCGGCCCCTGGCGGATGATCAAGGGCACCGCGTGCCGGTCGTAGAGCTCGCGGTCCTGCTTCAGCGAGGTGAGCGTCATGTGATAGAAGGGGAACAACGCGAAGAGCAGGAACGGCACCAGCCCCACGTGCAGCAGCGTCTTGCGGAGCAGCGGCCGCCGCGCCACAGCCACTAGTAGGCCTGCTTGCGGACGAAGCGGAGCTGCGCCCACACCACGAAGACCAGGATCGGGAAGAGGTAGAGGGAGATGGCTGCGCCCTCCCCGATGCGCCCCGTGTCGATGCCCACCACGCGCGAGAGGGTGGCGAAGAGATGCGTGGAGTTCACCGGCCCGCCCCGCGTGAGCACGTAGACGATGTTGAAATCGCTGAAGGTGAAGATGGTGGAGAAGAGCACCACCACTGCGAGCACCGGCTTGAGCAGCGGCAGGGTGATGTGCCAGAAGCGCGCGTTGGCCCCGGCGCCGTCGGCTTCCGCCGCCTCGTAGAGCTCGCGCGGGATGGCCACCAGCGCGGCGAGGATGGTGATGGCGAAGAAGGGCAGGCCGCGCCAGATGTTGACGACGATGACGGCGGCCATCGCGTAGTACTTCTGCCCGAGCCAGTTGGGACCGGGCGGGTCCATGATCCCCAGCGCGATGCCCGTCCAGTTCACCACGCTGTAGAGCGAGTTGAACATCCACCACCACCCGAGCGTGCTGAGCGCGGTAGGGATGACCCACGGCAGGAGGACGACGCCGCGGATCAGCCGCTTGAACCAGAGCTGCTGGTTGAGGAGAAGGGCGAGCGCGATGCCCAGCACCACTTTGAAGAGCACGGCGATGCCCGTGAACACGAAGGCGTTCTGGAAGGTCTGCCGAAAGGCGTCGCTCTCCCAGAGCTTGATGAAGTTCTGGATGCCGATGAACTGGCTGGGGCGGCCGATGAAGGCATTGGACAGCGAGAAATAGAGGGCCATCAGGAACGGATAGGCAACGAGGAGAAGGAGCAGCAGCAAGGCCGGGGTCACGAAGACCGGTCCCAGGATCGCTTCGCGATCGAGCCATCCGCGCACGCGATCGGCGAGGCGCGGACGGCCCCGAGGAACCCGGATCTCCTCGACGCGAACGGCCATATCAGCCGGCGATGATCTTCTTCATCTCGTTCTCGGCCCACGCGATGGAGTCCTTGGTCGAGGTCCCCGTCACGGCCTTGGCGAGCATGTTGGGCAGGATGTACGAGTTGGTGATGAGCTGCACCTTGTCGGAGGCAGGAGCGGGCCAGCCGTAGGTGTGGTACTGCACCCCTTCCCCCCTGAGGGCGGCGTACTTCGGATCCGTCCTGAGCACGGGATGGTCCTGGAGCTTCTCGTAGGCGGGCAGGTTGAAGGCGTCGCCCGACATGATGTACTCGTCGTAGACCTCACGCTTGCCCACGAGATAGCGGATCCACTCCTTCGCGGGCTCGACGTTCTTCGAGAACTTCCAGATGCCGATGTGGCGCGGGGTGTCCGTCTCGTGGCGGCCCGAGGGCCCGCCCAGGCTGCGATGGTGGTTGATGCCGTCCGCGGTGACGAGCTTGCGCTGCTTGGCTACGATGTAGGCGCTCACCGGGTTGTGGATCCAGCCCGCCTTGCCCTGCTGGATCGACTCGTTGTTGCTGGCGTCCGACCACGAGAGGACCTCGGGC
>Ga0306926_10008628_pt1 | contig 11157 bp, 8 predicted proteins | sample flu12Cox44000178_FD_203759 | JGI IMG/M metagenome (GOLD analysis project Ga0306926, IMG submission 203759) | Lab enrichment of tropical soil microbial communities from Luquillo Experimental Forest, Puerto Rico - flux8day.12C.oxic.44.000.178 (v2)... | ecosystem: Environmental > Terrestrial > Soil...
CTGCGGCGACGGCGCCAGGGATGTTGCCCAGGCCGCCGATGATCACCAGCGCAAAGGCCTTGAAGATCAGGAACTGGCCCATATAGGGCGTGACGAGCTGGATGGGCGCGATCGCCGCACCGGCCAGCCCGCACAGGCCGGCCGCCAGCACCACGGCATTGCGCGCCACGGTGCGCGGGCGGATGCCGATCATCAGCGCCGCCTCGCGGTTCTGGGCGATGGCGCGCATGGCGCGGCCGAACTGGGTGTGGCGCAGCACGACGTAGAGGCCGGCGAAGGCCGCGGCGGCCACGGCCGCGGCGATCACGCGCGTCCAGGTGATGCGGATGGCGCCGATCTCGACGCCCTCGAAGCCGAACTGGGTATCGACCAGGCGCGGATTGGCGGTGAAGAAATACTGCACCAGGTGCATGACGATGATCGACAGCCCGAGCGTCACCAGGATGCTGCGCTCGAACTCGTCGGGCTTGAGGCGCGACAGCAGGAGCTCGTAGACCACCAGCCCGAACAGCGCGATCGCCACGATCGAGACAGCCAGCGCCGGCCAGTACAGCAGGCCGACCACCGGCAGCGCGAACGCCATGGCGAAGGCGCCCAGCATCAGGAATTCGCCGTGGGCGAAGTTGATGATCTCCATGACGCCGAAGATCAGCGACAGGCCGACGGCGATCAGGGCATAGAGCAGCCCGAGCGTGATGCCGTTCAGCGTGAGCTGCAGAAGGTAGGTGCCGGTGATGGTCATCGCGGCCGGGACTCTGCAAATCCCGGACCAGCGGTCGAAGGCGCGCGCTCGTTCCTCATCTTCGTTGACACCTAAACAAGAATCCTGCGAACCTGCAACTATCGAAACGATGTACCGATATTCGGCACGACTGAATTCAACACAGGGACGATGCGCCGCCTGATCACCGTGCCGCGGCCGGCGCGCGGCAATGCCAAGCGGCCGGCGGGATCGCAGTCGCTCGAGCGCGGCCTCGATATCCTGGAGATGATTGAGGCCGAGGGCGCCGAGCTCGGCGTGCGCGAGCTGGCGCGACGCGCCGAGCTCAGCCCGACCATCGTGCAACGGCTGATCAGCTCGCTGGCCTGGCGCGGCTACGTCGAGAAGAACAGCGAGACCTCACGCTATCGCCTGGGCCATCGCTCGCTGTCGCTGGGCGCCAGCAGCGAGCGCGCCTTCGACTACGCGGTGACCGCGCGGCGCGAGCTGGAGCGGCTGGCGCGCGAGCACCAGCTCAACGGCTTCGTCTCGGTGCTGCGCGGCGGCCGCGCCATCTACGTGCTGGCGATCCAGGCCGATGGGCCGGTCGCCATCAAGGTCAGCCCGGGCAGCGAGATGCCATTGCACAGCACCAGCGCGGGCAAGGTGCTGCTGGCGGCGTTGCCCGACAGCGAGGCGCGCAAGCTCCTGGGCGGCCGCAAGCTCGCTGCGATCACGCCGCACACCGTCACCGATCCGGCGGCGCTGATCGCGTCGTTGCCGCGGGTGCGGCGCCAGGGCTACGCCACGGTCAACGAGGAGAACATTCCCGGCGTGCTGTCGGTCGGCGCGCCGATCCGCGACCGCAGCGGCGGGGTGGTGGCGGCGCTGAGCGTCGCTTTTCCCAAGTATCTCGATTCCGGGCTGACGCTCGCCAGCGTCGAGCCGCTGGTCACCGGCGCAGCCCTGAACGTCTCGCGCATGCTTGGCATGCCGTCTGCAATGCTGTTGACTGGTTCTACGGGGAGTGGGAGCGGAGGGACATGATGAGGGTGAAATTCTGGATGGCGGCGGCTGCCGCCGGAGCGATGAGCATTGGCTCGGCCCTTGTGGGGACAGCAGGGGCACAGCAGGGACCCATCGTGATCGGCGTGTCGACGCCCGTCACCGGGCCGCTGGCCACGGCGTCGGAATGGGAGATGTGGGGCGTGAATCTCGCACTCGAGGAGATCAACGCCGCGGGCGGTCTGCTCGGCCGCAAGGTCGAGATCATGGTGCTCGACAACAAGTGCAACCCCTCGGAGGGCGTTAACGTCGCCAACAAGCTGGTCGAGGCCAAGGTGGTGGCGATCGAGGGCGCGCATTGCAGCTCGCCACACCTGGCGTCGATGAAGATCGTTGAGGCCGCCAAGATCCCGATGGTGACGGGCATCGCCTCCAATGCGCAGATCACCGAGACGGCGGGACCGGGCCGCCTCGAATACTCCTTCCGCATCAGCCCGGGCGACGCGGCGATGATGGATGCGCTCGGCAGTTACCTCGGCGCCAAGAAGCTGTTCAAGACCGTGGCGATCGTCAGCGAGGACACCGATTTCGGCCGCGGCGGCGCCGACGCCTTCAAGGCGGTGGCCAGCAAGGCGGGTCTCGAGATTGTGTCGAGCGATTTCCACGCCCAAGGCACGCCGGACTTCACCAGCATCCTGACACGCCTGCAGCAGCGCAAGCCCGACGGCATTGCCACCTTCCAGACCAGCACCGATTCGATCAACTTCCTGCGCCAGGCCATGCAGGTCGGCCTGCGCATTCCCTATACCGGCCGCATCGAGCTCGGCGGTCGCAACGTGCCGATCATCGAGGCCGGCGGCATGGAGAACTCGATCAGCGCCTGGACCTACAACGCCACCATCGACAGCCCGTCGAACAAGGCCTTCGTCGAGAAGATCAAGGCCAAGTACAAGTCCGAGCCCTATCTGCAGACGTGGGGCGGCTATGACGCCATGCGCGTCATCGCCATGGCCATCAAGACGGCCAACAGCACCGATGGTCCTAAGGTCAAGGACGCGATCAAGAACCTGAAGTTCACCAACGTCATGGGCAAGGAAGTGTGGTTCGACGACCACAACTCGGCCGGCCGCTTCGTCGTGCTGCAGACCGTGAAGGACAAGAAGGTCGGCGTCGCCGATATCGTCGAGGTGAAGTGACGCTCATGCTCTTCCCCATTCAAATGGGGAAGTGCCCGCGTCTTACGCGGGCGATGGGGTCATGACCCCTCCGTCGTCGTATGACGACGACACCTCCCCATATGAATGGGGAGGTGGGGTGCTAGTCGCGCTCCGCCTTGAAGTTCATCGCGACGCCGTTGATGCAGTAGCGCTGATGAGTGGGTGGCGGGCCGTCGTCGAAGACGTGCCCGAGATGACTGCCGCACGTCGCACAATGCACCTCGGTGCGCTCCATGCCGAGGCTGTCATCGACCGATGTCTCGACGCTGCCGGCGACGGGCTCGTCGAAGCTCGGCCAACCGGTGCCGCTCTCGAACTTGCGGATCGTCTTGAACAGCGTGGTCCCGCAGCCGGCGCAGGTGAACTTGCCCGGCCGCTTCTCCACCAGCAGCGCGCAGCTGCCGGGCATCTCGGTCCCGTGTGTTCGCGCATGATGTAGTACTGCTCAGGCGTCAGGAGCTTGCGCCATTCGGCGTCGGTATGCGTCACGGGATAAGACTTGCTCATCGGGACCTCTAGCGGACGCTCGCAGGCGTGCGCGGCTTGGGCAGGACGCGGCGCTTGTCGCTTTCCAGCATCGGCCCGGTCCAGCGCTCGGCGACTTCGAGCTTGATTGGCGCCAGAGCCTTGGCGGCGTGCGCAGTGTCGTGGCGCTCGGCGCCGGCATCGCCATAGAGCGTGGTGCGGATGCGGGATTTGCGGCCGAGGCTCGTGATCAGCCGTTCCATCGCGTCGGGCGGCAGTTCCTCGCCATGCTCGGCGCCGGCGGCGCGGGTGATCGACTCGTTCATCAGGGTGCCGCCGAGATCGTTGGCACCGGCCTGCAGACAGACCTTGGCGCCCTCGACGCCCATTTTCACCCACGAGGTCTGGATGTTCTTGATGTGCGGATGCAACGCCAGCCGGCCGATCGAATGCATCAGCACGGCTTCGCGGAAGGTCGGCCCCATCCTCGCCTGGCCTTTGAGGGCAATCGGCGCCTCGGCGGCAACGAACGGCAACGGCACCAGCTCGGTGAAGCCGCCAGTGTCCTTCTGCAGGTCGCGGATGCGCAGGAGATGGCGCGCCCAGTGCACCGGCCGTTCGACATGGCCGAACATGACGGTTGCCGTCGAGCGCAGCCCGACGCCATGGGCCGCCCGCATGATCGAGAGCCACTGCTCGGTCGAGACCTTGTCGGGGCAGAGCACGTCACGCACTTCGTCATCGAGGATCTCGGCCGCCGTGCCGGGCAGGCTGCCGAGGCCGGCGTCGCGCAGCTCGGCGAGATAGTCGGGGATCGCGCGGCCGAGCGTGGTGGCGCCGTGCCAGACCTCGAGCGGCGAGAAGGCATGGACATGCATGCCAGGCACCGCCTCGCGCACCGCGCGGCAGACTTCGAGGTAGTGGTCGCCGGTGTATTCGGGATGGATGCCGCCCTGCATGCAGACTTCGGTGGCGCCGCGCTCCCAGGCCTCGGCGGCGCGGCGCACGATCTCCTGCGTGGTGAGATCGTACGGCGAGCCGCGCAGGTTGGCCGCCAGCTTGCCCTTCGAGAAGGCGCAGAAGCCGCAACGGAAGTAGCAGATGTTGGTGTAGTTGATGTTGCGCACCACGGCGTAGGACACCGTGTCGCCCACCACCTCGCAGCGCAGGGCATCTGCGGCGCGTGTGACGGCGGTGAAGTCGCCGCCGCGGGCGGCGAACAGGCGGACGATGTCATCCTCGCCGAGATCGTCGCCACGGGCGGCTCGATCGAGCAGAGGCACGATGCTGGCGCTGGGTCGCACTGCCGGCCGAGCCAGCGTATCGATGTCGGCCTGCGGCAGCTTCATCACCAGGCCGGGCCGCCAGTCGTTGTCGCGGCGCAGGCCGCTCGCTTCGCTCATCGCCAGCACGCGCGGGCGCAATGCAGCATCGATCCAGCGCTTGTCCTGCACGTAGCGCGGATAAACGGCGAGCCGCTCGGTCAGCACCTTGCCGTACCGTGCACTCTCCTTCGCCAGCGCTTCGATCTGCGGCCACGGCCGCTCGGGGTTGACGTGGTCAGGCGTCACGGGCGACACGCCGCCCCAATCGTCGATGCCGGCTTCGATCAGCTGACCGTAACCCGGTTCCTGCAGGTTGGGAGGCGCCTGCACCGAGAGCGTGTCGCCGAAGATCAGGCGCGCGACCGCGACGGTCCACAGCAGCTCTTCGAACGACGGCTCGGGCGCGGCCGCCATGCGCGTGTCAGGCTTGGCGCGGAAGTTCTGGATGATGACTTCCTGCAGATGGCCGTGCGCCCGATGAAGCTCGCGCAGTGCCAGCAGCGCCTCGATGCGTTCGGCCCGAGTCTCGCCGATGCCGATCAGGATTCCAGTGGTGAACGGCACCTTGGCTTCGCCCGCTGCCGCGATGGTCGCCAGCCGGAGCGCCGGCACCTTGTCGGGTGCGCCGAAATGAGGTCCGCCGCGTTCGCCCAGCCGGTCCGCGGCCGTCTCCAGCATGATGCCCATCGAGACCGACGACTTGCGCAAGCTCGCGAGGTCGGCAGCGTCCATCAGGCCGGGATTGAAGTGCGGCAGCAGCCCGGTTTCCTTGAAAACCAGGGCGCCCATCGCGGCAAGGTAATCGAGCGTGGTGGCATAGCCCATCGCCTGAAGCGCCTCGGCCGCCGGTTTCCATTTCAGCTCGGGCTTGTCGCCCAACGTGAACAGCGCCTCGGCGCAGCCGGCGGCTTGGCCGGCGCGAGCGATCGCCAGCACCTGTTCGGGCGTGAGATAGGCCGCTTCGCCCTTCTTCGGCGGATGGACGAAAGTGCAGTAGCCACAGGTATCGCGGCAGAGATGCGTCAGCGGAATGAACACCTTCTTGGAGAAGGTGACGCGCTCGCCGAACGTGGCATCGCGGATCGCTGCCGCTTCGCCCATCAGCGAGGCGAGGTCGCGTGACAGCAGGCGGTCGATCTCAGGCGACATGGCGATAAGTCCTGTACGCGGGGTGATCGGAAACAAGGGCGGCGAGGTCGGCCGGCGTATCGATGTCGCGCGCGAGGCCCGGGCGGCTCACGATTACTGGTTCCATGCCGGCGGCGCGCGCCCGTTCGGCATGCCGTCGAGCGCTCGGCTGGCCGGTGGCGAAGGAGAATTCGAGCACTGTCGGTGGCCGCACCAGCAGGGCGTTGGTGCCGCCATCCTTGGCCTCGGCGATGACCACAGGACTGCGCCGGCCGGCCGCGATCAGGGCGGCGATATCGTCGGCGGCGAGATAGGGCAGGTCGGCCATCACCAGCAGAAGATCGGTTGCGCCCGCCTCTTGTACAAGGCGGGCAGCGGCGGCCACGTCCGCGTTGAGATCGCGATCGCCGTCGGCGACCCGGACCGGCGAAATCCCTGCCTGCTGCAGGGTTTCCAGGACATGGTCGAGCATCTGGCGGGCAAGCGCGCGCCGTCCCGCCTGGTCGAGCACCGCGGCGAGGCGACCTTTCGCCAGGTCCATGGACTTCATTGGAACGACGGCTGTCGGCATTGCCTAGGAGTGTACGCTGATCTCGTCCACGAATTCGAGGGCCGTGGCGGCGAGCCGCCGCTTGTCGTTGTCGTTTCGCATCATGGTGTCGGCGATGCGAACCCGCATGCCCAGTGCCTCGATCTTAGCCTTGAGCGCCGCATCCTGGGCATCGAGCACGAAGCCGTCGATCAGACCCTTGTAGTAGCGCGCCACGCCCAGGGCAGACACATCGTGGCCAAGTTCGGCCAGCATCTTCGCCGCAGGCCCCTTGATCGCCTGGCCGCCGACGATCGGCGTCACGGCAACCCGCGGGATTCGCGTGTCTTCGAAGGCCTCGCGCACGCCGGGCAATGCGATGATGGGCGCCACGCTGACGAAGGGATTGGACGGGCAGACGACGATGCCGCGAAGGCCGGCCATGTCGAGCAGGGCGTGATGCGGCCTGGCCGTCTTGGCGCCGGCGAAATGCAGCGACACCACGACAGGCTCGCAGCGCAGGCGGACGAACCAGTCCTGGAAGGCAAGCTCGTCGCTGTCCGTGGTCACCACGGTGCGCACGGGATCGTCCGACATCGGCACCATCACGCACTTCACGCCCAATCGCTGGGCGAGATCGCGCGTTATGGCGCTCAGTCGTTCTCCGGATCGCAGACGGCGCGTGCGCTCGATGTGCGTGGCGAGATCCTTGTCGCCGAGACGGAACCAGGTCTCGCCGCCCAGCTGCCCCAGCGTCTCCATGACCGTCCAGCTCTCGTCGCGCCGGCCCCAGCCGGTCTCGGGATTGGCCACGCCCGCCAGCGTGTACATCACCGTGTCGAGGTCAGGCGAGATGGCGAGGCCGAGATGCTCGAAATCGTCGGCGGTGTTGACCACGACGGTCAGGGCTTCGCTCGGCAGAACGCCGGCCAGGCCAAGCGCGAGCTTCGCTCCGCCCACGCCGCCTGCCAGCGCCAGGATCTTTCCACTCGGATGGGACATGAGCGACTCTACCGCACCTCGCATTGCGGAGCCTCTGCAAAACAAATTGAACCCGACGCCGTGGGCCTCTAGGCTCGCCGCCAAACAGCAATCCAGGGAGGAAATCATGAAGCCTTTCGCTGTCATGGGCGTGGCGCTTTGCGCCCTCGCCGGCGCAAAACGCCAAGCTCTGCGACAAGCCGCGCCAGATGGAGGGCTTCAAGACCTGCGCCGATATCGACAAGGCCAAGGCCGAGGGCGCCTTCGTGCTCTATTCGACCGACCCCGAGCAGGGCCAGGTCAAGCTGCTCGCCTCGTTCAACAAGGTGTTCCCCGAGATCAAGACCAGCTACGTGCGCCTGCAGGCCGGCGCGCTCTACGCCAAGGTCCTGTCGGAGCGCCAGGCCAAGTCGTACCTGGTCGACGTCATCCAGATCTCCGACATGGGCATGATCCTCGACTTCCAGCGCAAGGGCGGCTTCGTGCAGTACATCTCGCCCGAGATGGCGGCCTTCAAGCCGGAATATAAGAGCAAGCCCGAGGGTTACTGGACGTGGGGCTCGGTGATCATGGCGGGCATCGCCTACAACTCCAAGAACACTGCCGAAGCCGAGGCGCCCAAGAAGTGGGAGGACCTGCTCAATCCCAAATGGGCCGACGCGATCAACGTCAAGGTCTCGAACTCAGGCCTCCAGCACGGCGTCTGGTTCATGCTGAAGCCGCTGCTGGGCGATGATTACTTCAAGAAGTTCGCCGCCCAGAAGCCGCGCGCCTTCGACTCCTATGTCCAGCAGTACGGCCGCCTGGTCGATGGCCAGGACAAGGTCATCATGGGCGCGCAGTATTCGGGCGCGGTCGAGTTCACGGCCAAGGGCGCGCCGATCGGTTTCGTCTTCCCCGAGCTCGGATTGCCGGCGGTGTCCGAGACCTACGGCATCGTCGCTGACGGCCCGCATCCCAATGCCGGTCAGCTCTTCATGGACTGGTTCCTCTCGCCGATCGGCCAGAAGGCGCTGGCCGACGCGCTGGCGCTGCATTCGCCGCGCGAGGACGTGCCGCCACCTCCGGGTGCGCTGCCGCTTGCCAAGATGAAGTTGCTGATCCCGGCCGACTGGGACGCCTTCGAGAAGGACCGGCCGAGCTTCGCCAAGGAATGGGACCGCATCGTCGGGGCCCGTCGTTGAGACTGTCTTGACGCTGCTGTCGGGGGAGATGCTGAGACCACGGCGCAACTGGCAGGCGATCGTCACGATCGCCGTTGTGCTGATCGTGAGCTTCCTCGTCCTCCTGCCGCTGGTGTTCCTGGTCGAGGAATCGCTCAACATTGGCGATCCGCTGGCATTCCCGCCGGCGCAGTACGGCTTTGCGAACTACCTGGCGATCTTCGAGGAGGACATCAACGTCCTCTGGAACACGGTGATCATCGCCGTCATGGCGACGGTGATGGCGATCCTGATCGGCTTCACGCTCGCCTGGATCCTGACCCGCACCAACGTGCCCGGCCGCGAGACGCTCGAGCGGCTGATGGAGCTGCCCTACTATATGACGCCGCTGGTCGGCGCGCTGGCCTGGAGCGTCATCGCCGGGCCCAAGAGCGGCTTCATCAATCAGGTCTGGAAAGCGTGGGGCGGGCCCGGCGATCTCGTCGACATCTACGGCCATTTCGGCATCGCCTGGGTGATGGCGCTGTTCGAAGGCACCGTGGCCTTCGTCATGATCTCGGCGTCGATGAAATCGATGGACCCCGCGCTCGAGGAATCGGCGCGGGTGATCGGTGCCTCGAAGCTGCGCACCACCCTCACCGTGACCTTGCCCTTGGTGATGCCGGGCGTGCTCGGCGCCACGCTGTTCGTATTCGCCGAGATGCTGGGCTCGTTCGCCGCAGCGCTGGTGATCGGCATCCCCGCCCGCATCTATGTCATCACCACGGCGATCTGGGATTCCACGCTCTCCTTCCCGCCGGACTACGGCCGGGCCTCGGCGATGGGGCTGGCGCTGTTCGTCGTGATGTTCGGCATGCTCACCTTCTATCGCTGGATGATCGGGCGCGGCAACTACGCCACCATCACCGGCAAGGCGTTCCGGCCGCGCCCGATGGACATGGGACGGCTGGCGTGGGTGCTGTTCGGCGTCTGTGCGCTCTATGTGTTCCTGGCGGTGGTGTTGCCGATCGCCGCTTTGGTCTTCACCTCGTTGCAGCGCTTCGCCACCGTGATCCTGAGCCAGGCCGAGTTCACCTTGGCCAACTACCGCACGGCTTTGTCGCTCGGCCCGGTGCGCACGGCCATGGGCAACAGCCTGCTGCTGGGCTTCGGCGTGGCCAGCGTCGGCGTGCTGATAATGGCCGTCCTGGTCTGGATCATCTATCGCAGCCAGCTCGTCGGGCGCGGTGCGATCGAGTATCTGGTGATGTTCCCGCAGGCGGTGCCGCGGCTGGTGTTCGGCCTGGCGCTCCTGTGGGCATGGCTCAACATCCCGGTGCCGATCTACGGCACCTTGTGGCTGCTGGCGCTGGCTTACTTCACGGTCATGCTGCCGCTCGGTGTGCGCACCTTGGCGGGCGTGGTGCTGCAGATCGACAAAAGCCTCGAGGAATGCGCGCGTGTCTGTGGCGCCGGCTGGGTCTACCAGATGCGCAGCGTGACCCTGCCGCTCCTGAAGCCGGGCATCATCGCCGCCTGGCTGCTGATCTTCATGGCCTGCGTGCGCGAACTCGGCGTCTCGGTGTTCCTGATGGGCCCCAGCGCCAAGGTGATCGCGCCCTCCATCGTTGCCGCGTTCGCCTCGAGCGGCACCGAGCTCACCGCGGCGATGGCGTTGATCCAGACCTTCACGGTGATCGTGGCGCTGCTGATCCTGTTCCGGCTGACCCGCGGCGTGACCAAGGAGATGACGTGAGCGCCACGCGAATAGAGGTGAAGGACCTGGTCGTGCGCTACGGCGACGCCGTGGCGGTGAACGGCGTGAGCTTCACCGTCGGCCGCGGCGAGCACCTGACCTTGCTCGGGCCCTCGGGCTGCGGCAAGACCACGACCTTGCGGGCGATCGCCGGGCTCGAGCAGCCGTCGTCCGGCAGCATCACCATCGACGGCCAGGCAATGTTCGACGCCGCGGCGCGGCGCAACGTGCCGGCCGAGCAGCGCGGCGTCTCGATGGTGTTCCAGTCCTACGCCGTGTGGCCGCATATGAGCGTGTACAACAACGTCGCCTATGGGCTGCGCGTCCGCAAGCAGGGTGCGGCCGACATCAAGGCCAACGTCGAGCGGGCGCTCGACCTGGTGCAAATGCGCCACCTCGCCGATCGGGCGGCGTCCAAGCTGTCGGGCGGCCAGCAGCAGCGCGTGGCGCTGGCGCGCGCCGTCGCTTTCTCGCCGACCGTCGTGCTGTTCGATGAGCCGCTCAGCAACCTCGACGCCAAGCTGCGCGCGGAAATGCGGGTCGAGCTGCGCGAGCTGCAGCGGCGGCTCGACATCACCTCGGTCTATGTCACGCACGACCAGGAGGAGGCGCTCGCCATCTCCGACCGGGTGATCGTGATGAACGTGGGCGTGATCGAGCAGATCGGCACGCCCGAGGAGATCTACAACCGGCCGAAGAGCCGCTTCGTCGCCGACTTCGTCGGCTCGGCCAACCTGATCAAGGGCAAGGCGACCGCGCCCGGTCTCTTCGAGGCCGAAGGCGGAACCATCCTCAAGACTGCCGGCGGTACCTCGGGCAACGAAGTGGCGGTGCGCACCGCCTACATCGATCTCGTGGCCAAGCCCGGCGACAACCAGCTGCCGGGCACCGTCCGCCAACGCATGTTCC
>Ga0306926_10008631_pt1 | contig 11156 bp, 8 predicted proteins | sample flu12Cox44000178_FD_203759 | JGI IMG/M metagenome (GOLD analysis project Ga0306926, IMG submission 203759) | Lab enrichment of tropical soil microbial communities from Luquillo Experimental Forest, Puerto Rico - flux8day.12C.oxic.44.000.178 (v2)... | ecosystem: Environmental > Terrestrial > Soil...
CCAAAGCTTCTTCGAAACCGGATCGCGCTTAGTGCCGTCCAGCAGCCGCTCAGGAGCTCCTTGCTCTGCAGTCCCTTGTGTCTCGCTCTTCAGGTGGCCAGCCTGGCGGAGGTGCTCGACGAACTGCACCGACTGATGACCGGTCATGGGCGCTCCCCGTCGCACTGATTTCGACTAAACGGATGATGCAAGCAGGCCCTACCGTACGGCACGCAAAGAAATTCTATAGACCCAAAATATGACAGAGGCTAGGGCGCAATCACCCGCTGGCATGTTGCTCGAAAGATGACTTGGCGAAAGGGCCCACGAGCGCACCGCAGCACGGCAGATGCCGTTAGGTCACACCTCTACGCCGATCCTGACCGATTTGCGCCGCATTATTATTTCTGCCATGTTTCGTCGCTACGGGTGCGGCGTCTTTTCCATATTCGTGCTCGCGCGAGTGTGCAGTTAATTGGTTAGATCGGTGGCCACGGATGATGCGCGTTGGCAAACAGGGCCGCTTTCGAACGGCCGCACGCTGCGCCTGCGCAATTTTGGTGGCATTTTGCGCGGCAAGCCTGCTGGGATCCTGCATTCTGACGGGGGGATCTGTAGCACCGGCCGACATCGATGTGATTGACAAAGTTAATTCTCTCGACATCTCGCCGCGCCAGACGCAGGCCGTAAGCAACGCTCAGAGCAACGTGGGTCAGCGCGCGCACACGGCCGTATACGAGGGAACTGAAATTTCTGAGGTCGGGGAAGTCCCTGCACGACCGGCAGCCGGCGGCAGCAGTTATGACCTCAATTTTGAGAACACGCCGGTTGCGACCGTGGCCAAGGTGGTGCTGGGCGACCTTCTCAATACCGGCTATGTCATCGATCCCCGCGTGCAGGGCACGGTCAGCCTCGTTTCGGTGCGTCCGGTCCCCAAAGCCGACCTCGTATTTGTGCTGGAAAGCGCGCTGCGGCTCTCCGGCGTGGTGCTTGTTCGCGACGGCGCCGGCTATCGTCTGACGCCGCTTGGCGACGCAGTCGGCAGTGGCCGGGTCGACCAGGCGGCGTCTAGTCCCGAACCGGGCTACGGTGTTTCGGTGGTGCCGCTGCAATATGTGTCGGCGCCGACGATCCTCAAGCTGATGGATTCCTTTGCCACCAAACCGGGCACCATTCGCGCCGATCCGACGCGAAATCTTCTGCTAATTCAAGGTACCGGCGCCGAGCGGCGCACGGCCGTCGATAGCGTCATGAGCTTCGACGTCGACTGGATGAAAGGTCAATCCGTCGGTATCTATCCGCTCAGCGACAGCGCACCGGAGCCGATCATCGCCGAACTTGAGAAGATCATGGACTCCGGCGAAAGCGGGCTCAGTCAGAGCGTGGTCAAATTCCAGGCGATCGGTCGCTTGAATGCCATTATGGTTGTCAGCCGCAAACCGGCGCTCCTGCAAACGGCTGCGACGTGGATCAAACGGCTGGATCATGCCGATACGGCACGCAACACCGTCCATGTCTACCGTGTCAAATATGGCGAGGCCCGCCAGATGGCGCGCGTGTTGAACGACATGTTCGTCGGGGGGGCTTCCAGTTCACTTGACAACGCCGACAATCAGTTGGCGCCGGGATCGGGCGCGTCCGCAACGTCCAGTCTTGAGCGCATGTCGCTCAATTCGAGCGGTCAGTCGCAGATTGGCGGCGTTGCCGGTGCGTCGCCCCAAGGAAGCAGCAGCATCTTTGGCCAGCGCCCGCAGGGTGGCAGCGGTCTCGGCGGCGGCACGGCGGGAGCCGGATCGTCTTTGCGCGGCGGTATTGCCGGAGGTGGGGCCCTTGACGGCCAAGGCGGCGGCACGGGAGGTGGTGGGCAGCCGCTTTTGCAGGGCGTGCGCATCACGCCCGATGTCGTGAACAACGAGCTCCTGATCTATGCAAATCAAGGCAACTACACGATTATCGAGGCGACCATTCGGCAGATCGATCGGCCGCAGCTACAGGTGGCGATCGATGCAACGATTGCCGAGGTGACGCTGACCAATGAACTCAGCTATGGTGTCCAGTTCTTCCTGAAGAGCCAAGGCTTCGGCCTACCTGCCGACAAGGGGTCTGCGCTCAATACCCTGGCGACGTCGCCGCCAAGCACGACAACGACAACCAATGCAACCAATTCAGCGACAACCAGTTCAACCGCCAGTAGCATCACCACGGCGGTAGCCAGCGGCTTGATCAACCGCGTCCTTCCAGGTTTCAATTTTCTGCTCGGGTCGGAGGCGAGCCCGACCGCCATCCTGGATGCGCTGCATACCGTCACCAGCGTCAAGGTGCTCTCAAATCCGTCGCTGGTTGTGATCAACAACCAGGTCGCGACGCTCCTGGTCGGTGACTCGGTGCCGGTGTCGACCGGCAGCGCAACCGTACTCACGACCAGCAACACCGTCGTCAACACCATCGACTACCGCAACACCGGCATCATCCTGCACGTGTCGCCGCGCATCAATGTCAACGGCAATGTCAGGCTCGACATCGAGCAGGAGATCAGCAACGTCTCCCCGCAGACGGCGACCAGCCTGACGCCGACGGTGTCAGAAAGGAAAGTGAAGAGCTCCATCTCGGTGGCGAATGGGCAGACTGTCCTGCTCGCCGGCTTGATCAGCGAACAGCAGAACGGAACCCGCGCCGGAATTCCTTTGCTGGACGAAATCAAGGGCCTGGGAGACGCGTTCTCGCAACAGGACAAGAAGGGAACCCGAACAGAGCTTATCATCTTCATTCGCCCGCAGATCATTCGCGACGGGCTAGACGCCCATCGGATCGCGGAAGAACTTCGGTCGAAATTGCGTGGCAGCGTCGGAGCGAGCACCGATGACCTTACGATTCACACGGTACACTGAAGAGATTGACGAGGCGACCGCGCCGCCCCGGCCGATCGGCAGGCGGTACGCCTTGACGTTGTCCGTCACCGCTTTGCTGTTAGTGTCTTGTTTCATGCAAATGGCCCGTGGCCATGCCGATCCACTGGCACGAGCAAATGCGGCCTACGCAAGGGGCGACTTTGTCCAGGTCGTCAACATCTTGACGCCGCTCGCGTTGCAGGGAAGCCCCAAAGCTCAGGCCTTTCTCGGATTCATGTTCGAGCATGGCTATGGCGCGCCGCAGGCCTATGTCGCTGCCGCCGACCTTTATGTGCAGGCTTCGATGCAGGGCAATCCCTTCGGCCAGGCGATGCTCGGCCTGATGTACAACAAGGGCCACGGCGTACCGCAGGATTTCGTTCTGGCCTACAAGTGGTTGAATCTTGCAGCAGCCCGCGCACAACGGAGCGAACGCGATTATTTTCTTCGCCTTCGCGACGCGGTGGCGTCGAAAATGTCGCCTTATCAAATCGCGGAAGGCCAGCGGCTCGCCGCGTTGTGGGCTGTGGGGATACGCTGACGGCCAGCGCGTGAGGCTTCAGCGACCTGGCCTGGGCGATGACGGATTGATGAAGCCCCGGGTGCTGGAACAGGACCAGGGCCTGAATAGAATCCTGAATAAATAGAACAAAGGGCATCGAGCCGGATTGCGCCCCCGGCTCTGCGCCCGAACGCGCAAACGTGTCAGCCGCAAATTTGCACGGTGCGCATACGCCAGCCATTTCCGGTCAGCACAGGCCGACGCATCACATGGCAGCCGCTACCCAATTCGTTGGGGACAAAGGAAGGATATAGCGAATAATAAGTGTAATACGGATAGTAATCGATGGTGTACCATTCGGAATAGACACCGAGGCGGGTAGCCGCATCAAGCGCAAACCCCGGCGGAAAATCAACTCTGGGATGAAAGCCGCGGTGCCAGCCCTGGACTGCCTCTCCTGCCGACGCCATTCGCGGCAGGACAAGGCTGCAGCAAAGGGTCGCCACAATCAATGCTTTACGCAACATGACCAATCTCCTGTATCACCGCCACCGATACGACAGCCGCTAATCTCGACGCGTTCGATCCCCGCCAGCATCCGTGAGCACGATTGTGATGATAGGCCCGCCAGTCGCGTAGTGGAAGCGCGGCAATTCGCTTCCGTTCGCCACGAGGGATAAAGTCTTGTCCCGGAAGACCCGGGCAAATCAACAGGCAAAAGTTGCGAGCGCTGCACCGCAGCACACAATGTCTCAGAGGCTCTGTTTTCTCTGTCGGAGCGCTCGTCTAGTCTAGGTTATGTCGTGCGTGATGAGCCTACCTCTATTCCATCTCTACGGCGATCCGCCTGACGAACAGGCGTTCGACTTTATTCATATTGAAACAATCTCGTCACGGAGCTCAATCCACAATTGGACGATCGATATCCACCGCCACTCCAATCTCTTCCAAATCCTGGTGATCGAGCGCGGGGGGGGCAAGATGCGTTTCGAGGTGACCACAGCGACCTTTGCTGCGCCAGCCGCAATCCTGATCCCCGCCAGGGTCGCGCATGGCTTTTGGTTTCAGCAATCGACTGAAGGCTGGGTTCTGAGTTTTACCGAGGACGCGACGCAGATGTTTGGCAATCGGTCGCGTGCGGCGACCGCGCCGCTCGATGCGGTTGAACCCCTTGTCCCCATGACCGACATTGAGCAGGTTAATCGGCTGTCCACGCTCTGCGCCGGCCTGCAAGAAGAGTTACTCCTGTCCCGCGAAGGGTTTCGTCTCGCGACGCACGGTTATCTTGCGTTGATCGCCACGGAGGTTGCGCGCCTCGCTGCGGCGCGGGGACCTTCAGGTGCGGTGACACTTCAGCCCAGGGATCCGATCGTCGACAGGCTCCGCGAACTAATCGAGAAGAATTTTCGTAGCGAGCGGCTGCTCGATTTTTACGCGGCGAAACTCGCCATGACACCCGACCGCCTCAACAGTCATGTCAAGCGCGCAACCGGAATTACCGCAGGACACCTCATCAGGCAGCGGGTGCTCACTGAAGCCAAGCGTCAGCTTGTGTTTTCGAACCAATCAATTCACGAAATTGCTTACGATCTTGCGTTCGCCGATCCATCGCACTTTATCCGCTCTTTCCGGAAATACACCGGCGTTACACCGCAGGTCTTTCGTGCAAGAGAAGGACAGATGGGCTGATGCTTCTCTGCTCGAGCTTGCCCCATAAGCTGCGCCGTCGCCAATGGACTCGTGTGAACATGCTTGACGCCTTACGGATCACCCGTCGAGCCTGACGTGTAGAGCCAGAACGCTATCTCATCCGAGTTCGTGGCCGCGACGAATGGATCATCGCCTCCAGGTCAGGCGATGAATAACTTGATGTTGGGGCTCGCAGGCCGTTGCAACATAGCCAAATTGAAAATCCGCGGCAGGTAAAAAAAGGAGTTGCGCAGAACAAAATCGGGCAAGACCTCGAAGGAGCAATAAGGCGGCGGCCCCCGGAAAGGCTGCGGTCATATGATCCTGCCGTTCGGCTTGCATGAACCACGCGCGTCGCAGTGCAGCAGCGCCAGATTTCACGATCTCTCGCGCCACCTGCCTGACAATTCGGCTCGCGAGGATCAAATTTGCCTCGCCCGATATCGCCGGGACAATGTGGCGCGCGATGACGGGATCAAGCGACTTCGATGATTGTAGGTGGTCATCTCGCAATGCCGCGGCGATGGCGTAGGGTCCCGCGTGCTCACAAGAGGGAGCGCCGTCGACTCAGCTGGTACTTTTCCGGCGATGGCTGGCACTTTATCCGGAATTGTACGATCGAAGCGGCCGCGCTTGTTGACGTTCGTTTGCTCCACTTTTAGAAAAATAGAAAAATCGGCGCTGAAGGGCGGAGCACGTTGTGGGAGGCCAACGTGGATAAAGGTCATAGTGCGCGACCTGACCTACCCTGCTCATGTAGCGTGCGTTTGCTCCGCCGTTACTTCTTTCCAAAACATTCGCGAGTCTTCGAAGATGTCGCCCATCGGCGAAATCATCGTCCATTTGTTGGGCTTGGAGTCGTCGCAAAAAGCGTCAAGCTATTCAATGAGGGAGGAACTCATGGTGGTCATAAAGGGGGCTTTACGCCTGTCGTTGATAGCCGCACTCGCTATCTCCGGCGGCATAGCCGCGCTACCGAATCGTGCGGCTGCTGAACGGCAGGCATCGCCGCCAACGACATGCACGCAGCTGCCGGCCAAACTGTTGGGCGGCAATATCAAATACGCGAACGCGCAGATCGTGCCGGCCAATACGGCGCCCGGGCCGCAGTTCAACAACTTCACCGGCACTCCCCCGAGCACGGCAAAGGTCGCCGTCTCTTATTGTTTGGTGGTGTTGAGCTATAGCAGCACCCCCGCAAACGATCCCACCCCTCAGAACATCACCATCTATGTCGGCCTGCCGCTCAATTCGATGGACGGCGGCGTGACCGGTTCTACAGTTGATGCCCCCTTTAACTTTACTACGGTGGAGGGTAACTGGAACGGTCGCACCGAGGGTGAAGGCGGTGGTGGTTGCACCGGCAATACCAACGTCAATTCGGCGGGTGCTGTAGCCAACGGTTTTGTCGGATCGGGCACCGATGGCGGGCACGGCAATCCTACTAACGATCCTCACAACACGTGCCAGCAGGGCGTCCTCAGCCTCGGTCAACTGAACCACCAATATATCCAGGACTGGGTTTATAACGGACCCCAGCAAGAAATCCTCTGGTCGAAGAAGGTTGCCAAGCTGTATTACGGCAAGCGGCCGCTCTACAATTACTGGAACGGCTGTTCGACCGGCGGTCATCAGGGCTATGCGCTGGCTCAAACGCTCGCCGGCGAATTGGATGGGATCCTCGCGAACGCGCCTGCGATGTACTGGACGCGTTTCCAGACCGCCCAGATGTGGGGTCAGATTGCGATGTACGATATCGCCCATGAGGTGATTCCGGCAGGGAAGCTTGCGGCCGTGCAAAACGCGGCGATCGCCGCGTGCGACAAAAACGACGGTGTGCAAGACGGCATTATCAATGACCCGCGGACCTGCACGTTCAACGCAAAGGCCAATATCTGCGGTCAGGCGGGTGCGCCGGCGGCTCCGAACTGTCTGACCTCAACGGAAGCCGATGCAGTCAACGTCATGTGGGACGGCCCGCGCAACGATTCCGGCAAGAGAATCTGGTTCCCGATCGATCGCGGCACCGACTTCAACTTCTGGGATGGAAACGTGCCGTTTGGGCTCGCCCCGGTGCAGTTTGGATGGGATCTGGAAAATCCGGCTTACTACAATGCTGGTGCTTTCCCTGCTTCTTATCCCGGCTACTGGGGAAACGTCGCGCTGAATTCGACGGTATCGGCTCCGGGTACCGTGACGACCTATGAGGCCGTCGCGCAGGCCGGGTCGAACAATGTAGCCGACCTTACTGATACTTTCGACGACCTTGATGCGTTCAAGCAGAGCGGCGCAAAAATGATTACCGTCGTCGGCGCAAATGACGGGCTCATCATGCCGCGCGGCGTGATCAACTATTATCGGGTAATGGCTGCACGTTACGCAGAGGGGTCTGACCACGATCCGTTGACCGCTGCACGTTTCGCAGAGGGGTCCGACCACGATTTCGGTCCGTCTGATCGGTTCCGAGGCGTCCAGAAATTCTATCGTCTGTTCCATGCTCCTGGGGTGAGTCACTGCGGCCTTGGCATTCTGAACCACCAAAGCCTCGGGCCGTGGCCGCAGAGCGGCGCTGACTTCAATGCGGTGATCAACTGGGTCGAGAAGGGTGTTGCACCGAGCGAAGTGATCGGGTCGGGTAACACGGCGGCGCCTGCGTTCATCCCTGGGGCAGCGACGACCCTGACACGTCCGTTGTGCCCCTACCCGCAAACTGCGCTGTATAACGGTTCAGGAAATATGAACGACGCCGCCAATTGGCACTGCGGCGGCGACCTGGAGAAGGATACTCCCGTCGGTACTCCGCTTTCGGGGCCGCCGGGCCAGCCGGTTGCGTGCTACGACGTCCTCGTCAAATACAAGCACGAGATCAACGGACGGCTCGACTATCAGGGCAGCGGCGTCAACCCGGCAATCTGCGAAGCCGGACCTCACTGACCTTGATCAGGATCAAACGAGGAGAGACGGCTATCGTATGGTCGCTGTCTCTGAAAGCGGTAGGACAACGGCGGGCGTGCGCAGCGATGTGCACGCCCGTCTTGCACCTTCCGGTGCGCGAACGTTTGATTTCGTTTTATCGGGCAGCTCGCCTGGGATAGGAGCTCAAAGCAGAAGTCTTGCGCTGCTGCCGGAATCTGGGATGGTGATCAAAGAGCCGCTTCGCGTGCCGACTTCCCGAACTGCGCCTACGCAAATTATCAGGATCGGTTCGCCCAAGGTTATAGCCAGGGACTGGTGCTCATGATGTATCGGACCGCATCGGTCGTCGCGAGGACCAGCGTGGTCAGCATGCCGGCATTGGTTGCGCTCGCCCTCACGTTCGGGCCGCACGCATTTGCCCAGCAGCCGTCAACAAATCCGCCAGTCCCGTCGGCGCAAGCGGCGCCGGGGCCGAACGCTGGACAGGCGCAGCAGGCGGCAACGGCCGAGACGCACAGCCAGCAGCAGATGCAGCTGATTTTTTCACCCTGGGCCAGATACTGCACTAAGGGCCTGACCGAAGAATCTTCTGAAATTGGGGCCAAGAAGGTCTGCTTCACCGCCGCGGACGGCCATCTGACAACAGGCCAACGGCTCGCTATCGCCCTGCTGATAGAGCCGCAGGGGGGCGATAAGAAGCTGTTGCGCGTGACGCTACCCTTGGGCGTGGCGCTAGTCCCAGGTGCCCGCGTTGTTATTGACGAGAAAGAAGCGATGACTGCGCCATATGTCGTCTGCCTGCCCAAAAATGGTTGCATGGCGGATTACGAGGCTGACGCCGATTTGATCGAGAAGCTGAAAAAAGGGCGGAGTCTGGCGATCCAGGCCTTCGACAGAAGGAGACCAATCAGCTTCACTCTGCCACTCGCTGGGTTCGCGAAAGCGTATGATGGGCCCGCCAGCGATTCCACCGGATTGAATGAGCTACCGGAAGGCCTTCCGAGCGAACTGCAGAGTCAATCCGGGGGTTATCTCAACACGCCCGACGGCCAGTGATCGTGTGACCTGGTCCGGCGTGAGGCACATTGCCGGCGACGGCGGTCTTTCTCCTGCCGCCATCGCCTCCATTATTCAGGCAACCCAATCAAGTTTTGCCGGCCTCTCGCCGCTCACCAACCGGCAGCGGCCGTTATCGCTGCGACAAATCGTAGTGGTCGCGGTCATTGTCCTCGTCATGGTCGACGTCATGTCTGTGGACGGCGACGCAGCCTGTTACCGCCGCAGATGCCCTGACCGACAGTTGTGACATCGCCACCCGAGCCCACAACACTCACCAGCGCAACCTGCGGAACAAAGATCAGGTTGCGTCTGGAATCGGCTGCGACCGAGTGTGAGTTCGAGGACTGCGGAATGGTCTCGATCAGAAAGTTACTTTTGGCATTGACCACGCAAAGCACGGACCCGCCGATCGCTTTGCTGCCCCAGATCGTAACGGAGGTCGCCAGGATTGAACCACACCTCGTCCGATCCGGTGATGCCGTTGATGCTCAACGACATCTTGGTCTTGGCGCTGAAGACTGTGGTCTGGGTGTCGCTCGGATTGTTGCCCGGCGTGCAGAATGGGGGTCCATCACGTCATTTCATTGCCGTGCAGTAGTAGGAAGGTGTGAGCAGCGCCTAAAGCCCCGGATGCCTCGTGCGCGGTCATGATTGGTGGACAGGCCAGCGGTAACTCGACCGCTAGCCTGTCGAACGAGATCAGAAATGAGGATCAGGATGATCCAGATCGAAGGCAATCGGCCGGAGGTAATCATTGGGATCGACGATCCAAAGAATCTGCGGCCATGAAGTCTGCGGCACGCCCCTGGCGTTCAGCGCATCAGTAAAGCCCACCTTCCATTCCAGCGAGGAGCCTTCGACCGCGACCGCTGTCATGTGGTTGGGAATGAAGTAAACGGGACGAACATGCTGAAGATAACTGACGATGTCCCGCTCACCGTTCTGATTATAGCCGAGGCTGACGACCGAGCCGATTTCGACGTTCACCGGCCCGAGATTGTCCATGATTGAGGCAAGATTTGCGCCGACCGTCTTGCCATTGACGGTCACGCCGGGGAAGCAGCCGTTGGCGGCCTGAGGTGGCTCATACGGCAGGCCAGTCGTGGGATTGTTATTGGGAAGCGCGCAACTATCTATGATGTCCCCTGTGCTGTTGTGCCAAACAAATCTGAACGGGTCCCGGCCTCGATCCGGGTTCTTGACCGTGAACACGTAGAACAGCGCGATTGGGCCGCCAGGACCTGTGCGGCTCGTACCGATATTCATGACAGTCGAGAGGGGCGTACCGGCTGGAAATAGCAACGGGTCGCGCGGGTCCTGCAGGTTGCAGGGGAAGGTATTGCCTTTTGTCGGCGTCGGCAGACACGACGTACCAGAGCTTGCAGCGATCGGCACCGCGTCCGGGTCCGTGACGCCCGTATTGGTCGAATGCAGGTGTTTGAAGACGCTGATGCTGATTTCCGGCTCAAGATCGTGAACCGCCACGATCTGCGCGCCCGGCAGCGAGCCGCGTGCGGTGAGCTGGACGCAACTCACCGTCTTCACGAGCGTGTAGCCCCTATTGAAATTGTTCGTCGCGTCGATCGCCATGTTGTCGCAGGTTTCCGGGCTAGCGAAAATGGTGGCACCGGTCTGCGCGGAGATATAGGCCGCATTGTCGGCGTGGTCGAAATGTCCGTGGCCGATGAAGATGTATTCCGGATGTAGATCGACGAGGTCCTGAATTATAAGCGGAGTACGACCCGGCTGGATCTCCAAGCGAGTCACATAGGTGTCCAGCAACAGAACATGACCCTTTGCTGCGACGGCGAACGAGGCATTTGTGAGCCAGGAGAAAATGACACGATCCTCGCGAACTCCGCCGGTATTGGGATCAACATTCTCAAGGCCAAACACCTTCTGCCGAGCGGCGATGAGCGCGGCGGAGGGCTGCTTGTGTGCGAGGGCTGGCTCAGCCAATGAAGAGAGCAACAGGCCGGCGGCAGCCATGGTGAAGGCTAATCTTCTCATAGATCCTCCCTTGCCTTATCGATTGAATCGTATGTTTTTGGAGATAATCGGATCGTAAGCGGGTCAGCGTCGGCGCGGGCGGTACCGCGTGTGATCCCCCGTCGAAGTTGTAT
>Ga0306926_10008634_pt1 | contig 11155 bp, 13 predicted proteins | sample flu12Cox44000178_FD_203759 | JGI IMG/M metagenome (GOLD analysis project Ga0306926, IMG submission 203759) | Lab enrichment of tropical soil microbial communities from Luquillo Experimental Forest, Puerto Rico - flux8day.12C.oxic.44.000.178 (v2)... | ecosystem: Environmental > Terrestrial >...
ACGCAGTCCTCGTGCCCGCGCAAGACGATGATCTCCTGCCCAGGTCGATAGGTCGGGTAGCACATCCTGCCCGACCTACCGCTCCCCGGCTCCTCGCTAGGTTATATTGTCCATCCCGACGCCATATGAATGCCGACATAATTTATGTGCAGGATTCGGCAATTCTCGGTCAGAAATGCTTTCTCGTGCAAAGCCGCTCAATGCCGGTGTCGACGTGATGGGGTCGACTGGAACGCGGTTCTGCCGGATCGGCAGCGTGCACAACTCGCCCAGGCGCTCGATCAAACGATCCAGGAGGCTTACGAGGCGCAGAGCGTGGCGTTGCAGGGCGACCCCGGCCGAATTATATCACTGGGACCACCATTAAAGGAGGCTGGGGCATGGCAGGAGAATCGGCGCTCTTCGGACTGCGTGAGAGGCCCCCGACGCCAGCGGTGCGAGCGTTTGAGCTGCCGCCGCGCATGCAGCCGATGCTAGATCGCGCCAAAACCGGTCTTGCCGAGCCTTTCCGCGGGATCATTGCCGACGGCGGGATCGTCCCGGGACTCTTCACGATCGAGAAGACCGGGGTCTCGATTGTACCGCTGTTGGAGGCCACACGGTCCTTCCTCGTTTCGCTCAGCGCGGAACAGCGGAAGGCCGCCTGCTTCGCAATCGACGACGAGGCCTGGCGGCAATGGTCAAACATTCATCCCTGGCTGATGCGCCATGGCATTTGCCTCACCGATCTCGACGGCAATCAGCGCGAGGCTGCGCTGGCTCTAATGCGCGAAGCGATGAGCACGGCCGGGTACCAAACCGCCCGCGACGTCATGCGCCTCAACGAGCATGCCCTCGAAATCACCGGCAAGCCCGAGGAATACGGCCAGTGGTTCTATTGGGTCAGCATCTTCGGCACGCCATCGCCGGAGCAGCCGTGGGGCTGGCAGATTGACGGCCATCACCTCAACGTCAATTGCTTCGTGCTCGGCGACCAGCTCGTATTGACGCCGATCTTCATGGGCTCCGAGCCCGTGCTCGCGCGCTTTGGCAAACATCAGGGGACCCGCGTCTTCGCCCCAGAGGAAGAGCAAGGTTACGCGCTGATGCGGGCGCTTTCATCCGAGGAGCGGCAGCGCGCGACAATCGGCAAGGACCTCCCCTCGGAACTCTTCACGGCCGCATTCAACGACAATCGGCGGATCGATCCCGCCGGGATCCGCTATGGCGAGCTGCCTGCTGAGGGCCCCGAGCGTCTCGAGGCGCTGCTTGGGACCTATGTCGGCCGCATTCTGCCTGGGCACTCGGAAATCCGCTGGGCGGAGGTGAAGCGCCAACTGAGCCAGACGCATTTCGCATGGGTCGGCTCGTTCGACGATGCAAGCCCGTTTTATTACCGCATTCTGAGCCCGGTGATCCTCGTCGAGTTCGACCACCAGTCGGGCATCATCTATGACAACGACAAGCCGTCACGCGACCACATCCACACGGCGGTCCGCACCCCCAACGGCAATGATTACGGCAAGGATTTGCTGCGCCAGCACTACGCGCGGCACGACCACTCGCATCCGGCGACGGCCCACCGCCAGGGAGCAGCCTGACACCGCTGTTCAGGGTGCGATCACGGGTCGAAGCCATATCTCGCTCGCAGACCGCGGTGCCGCGGAGGATTGCGATGCGGTCGTGGTCTCCGTGGGTGGCACCAGCCTCGTGCGCATTCCCCTGACATGGCGAGGCGGCCTTGGCGATTCCCAAGCTGAGGTAAGTGTGGGATTGGGAACCCACGAACGGCTCCGGCGGCGGCCCCAGCCTCTACGAGCCCCGCCGTCAACGCGGTGGGTCGGTTCGACAACTCCACGGCGACCGAGCTCGCCCAAATCTATGCAACCGCATTCTTGTTCCTGCCGTTCGCAATACCGCCGAAATCGGCTCAATTCGGTGGACAGGCGCCGTTCCCGATCGGTGCAGTTGTCGTGGCCTCAGCGGAGATTCCGGACGTTCGCACTTACCGAGCCGGCCATGACGTGAGAAATTGATCCAACTCAAATGTGACCCCTTGCGCGGCTCTCACATTGTTGACGGGCGACGGAGCCTGAGGCGCGATAACGGTCGGCGGGGGCAAGACATCAACGAATGACGAAGGTCGCGGTGAACGGGACGGAAGCATGAACTTTGAGCGGGTGCTGCAGAAGGTCCTCTGGCGCCTCGTCACCGAAGGCAGCATCTCCTATCGCCGGATTAAGCTCAGCTTTGGTTTCGATGATGACGGTCTCGAAGAACTGTGTCGCGAGCTGATCGTCATCAAGCGGGTGGCGGCAGATGTCGACGAAGAGGCACTGGTCTGGGCGCCCAAGGGACGCATGGCCCGACCCGAGCCCCAGCGCTGTTGCAACCATTACTAGCCTCGCGGCAAGCCGAGAGACCGGATGGGCCGGCCGCGACCACCGCGGCGCCGGAGGTCGAGCGTCGTCAGCTGACCGTGGTGTTTTGCGACCTCGTGGGATCAACCGCGCTATTCAATCGTTATTGAGTCCACCGTTTTCGAAGGCGAACGCGTTTCGGTTCGGAGCCCAGAGGCATGTCCCTAGCCGCGCGTAAAACACAACGCACCTCGTAGAATTGAATGGGCCACATAGTGATCAGCATGCTCGCTGCCACAGCGAATGCAATACCGCTTAATCCCCACCAGTATGCAAAGAGGATCCCGAGAACCACGCAGCCACTCGCGCAGGAAACGATGGAAAGCAAAACCGGTTCGACGCGCTCGATGCCGCAGAGCAACTGCTGCGCCGTCACCTGAGATATATTGATCGCAGTATAGGAAAACAGCCAGAGAACAAGATGGAGATCGGGCACCGCGGAAGAACCAGCCCAAATGAGGATCAAGGGCTTCGCGAAGAGAGCCAGCGCTGCGGCGAGAGGCACGCCTAAAACAACCGAGATAACCGTGATGTTCTTAAAAGCGCTTTTGATCCAATTCCAGTCGTTTCGCGCCTTGGCCTCTCCGAACGTGGAGATAAAAGGCACAGTCGCCAAGTAGACCAGCTCCACGGGGAGGTTCATTATTTTAAACGCAACCACGAAGATCATCACCTTCGAAGGGCCGAGCATTTGAGTAATGATTATCGCCTGGCTCTGGTAAATCCCCAATGCGGCCAGTTGCATGATCATGTATTTGCCGCCCAACTTCAGCAGGCGCCGAATGGAGGTCCATCTCACGGCGGATGGGGCAGGCGAGAGCCATGGGTAGCGGCGGATGAAAGCATGATACGCATTTACCAAGAGTACGAGAGCGGGGCCGCCGGATGTGGCGACGACTAGCTCCGGCAACCCACCGTGAAAGCGAGTCACAATAATCAAGCCAAGCAGCGAAATGAACGCCATAAGCGATCCCCCACATATTCGCCAGATAGCCGTCCTGGTGAGCTTTATAGAGCGATCGCACCAGGCTGAGTGGTAAGTTGATCACAAACAACGTCAGGACCAAGGCGCAAGTCCACTCCAATTCGCGGGTCGAGGTCGCATTCGACACGCGAAAAACAACTCGCCAAGGAATGAAATGGAAGGCAATGATAAAGGCTACCCCAACAACCAGAGCAATCGTCGCCAGCGCCCAGAATGCAGATGCCGTATAGTGGCGCGCCGATACTCGGTCGCCTTTTCCAACCGTCTCCGACAGCACGTATACCAATGCATTGCCGGCGAGACCAAAATCAGTCAGGGCCACCCAGAACAGAAGGCTGCTGATGGTCAGCCACACGCCGTACCGCTCTGCGCCGAGGTAATGAACCGTTAGCGGCAGTATTGTCAGCCCTTTTGCGAGATACGACGTGGAGGCGGTCATACCCGCGCGGCGGTAGCGCTCGCGGCCTGGGTCAGCGCTAGACCGGATAAATAGGGTTTTGAGCCCTTGCGGGCTCAAGGACGTTTTAAGGACGGGATCAAGCTGCCGAAGAAGACCGATCGCGTAAAAAGACAGCGTGGCACGAAGGCCCTTAGGCGAGAAGGCCATAACGGGTAGCTGAGCTGCACACCTGCTTCCGCGCGGCGCTTGCGGACGAGACGCCATAAGTGAGAGCTGAAGGTCTGCCGACCGGCGCAGGGTGGCACCCGGCCATGGCCGAGCTTCTCTCTCTTAAACTCTTGGATAGCATATATGTGCTCCATACAAAGCCCCGTATTTCAGTGTCAAGCGTGCAGGGGACGTTTTCGCTATTGAACGCCTCAGCGGCCAGTGCGACGGCAAGCTGGGTTTTTGCCCACACGAGATCGAGCGCCTCTCTCAGGATCTCGACCTCCATGGTCTTGCGGCCCACAGCCACTCCAGTTCGCGTACCGGCACTCGAGTCGGCGGACTTCGGAGGCCCCCGACGGCCTCGTAACAATCTGGGGGTCGTCCGTAACAATCTGTTGACACTTGCCTCATTTCGCCCTAGCATCTCCGATTCGTGAGAAAGGGGCGCACCTTTCGAGGAGACTGCCGCTTACATCTGCGGGGACGAATGGGAATTTTGTAAATACACTGCACCACTCCAAATAACCGGCATCAAATGAACTTTTCGGCATCAAATGAACTTTTTTGCCCGCAAGTGTGAACCACGTCACACCGCAAGCAATCCCCTGAGCTAGTTTGACAAGCGCGGACGAAAGGACCGCCCACCTGGGAGGTCCTTCAACACCGCTCGTTAGTGTTGGACTATTTGTCTACAATGGTGAGCGTTATTTGGGAGAAGCACTCAATTCGATTCTGAATCAAACATTTACGGATTTTGAACTGATTATTTCCGATAACGCGTCCACAGACCGCACCGGCGAGATAGTGCATGCCTATGCTAGGCAGGACGATCGTATCCGCTATTACCGAAACGAGAAAAACATGGGCGCCGGCTGGAATATACGGCGTGTGTATGAACTTGCTACAGGGAAATATTACAAGCAAGCCGCCGCCGATGACCTCTTAGAGCCGGACTTCCTGCGGCGTTGTGTCGAGGTCCTCGAAAACGATCTCGGCTGCGTGGTGGCTTACGCCGGAACAAAAGAGATCGATGAAAACGGAGCCTTTATCAAGAACTACGTCACGCCGATGAAGACCGATTATGACGATCCAGTAGCACGTTTTCGCGAAATCCTATTGGTTCCTTCTTGGGGCTACCCGATCTTCGGGGTGATGCGGATGTCTGCTCTGCGTCAGCTTCCGTCGCAAGGAAGCTATGTGAATGCCGACGGAGTGCTGCTGGCGCGAATGTCGCTGCTCGGCCGGTTTCATGAAATCCCTGAATATCTTTTCATCAGCAGGCACCACAGCGGCCAATCTATAAAAACCCTTCCAGTCCGTGTGAAACAGGCGCGCCGGTTCCGCCTCACTAACCGACATCCGGCCCTTCCGTGCCCCGAGTGGTGGGATCCGGCGAACGCCCGCGCGCTGACATTTCCGGAGTTTCACCTGTTGCTCGAACATTTTCTGTCGATCGCTCGCGCACCCCTTGGCGCTGGACAGAAGCTTCGTTGCTATTCCATGTTGTTGCCATGGATCAGGTGGCATTACAGGGCCATGGTGAAAGATTTGGTTATAGCGGCCGATCAGGTGCTTTATAACCTGCAAGTTGCATCAACCACATCAACTAATATAACTGCGTAGAAGCGCCGGAAGGCGGTCGGCTAATCACGAGGAGGATTGCAGGACGAGCAAGGCTCTTCGTGAGACCCCTCCCGAGCGGGTCGTAATCCCAAATTACGAGCGGGATGTTTGTCGTAGCCGCTTTCATCTGTAAGCTGGCGGCCACGAGGGTCCTTTCCTAAGGCTCGCCCGGCTATTCGCGCTGCACCCTGCGATCTTTGCGCTCCGGGAGGTCGGGGTCATGCTGGTTGACGAAAGTCAGCGCGGCGAGAATGGTCAGTTTCAAGCGAAAAGCCCATTGCAGGTCTGCGATACGCCTTGAGCCTGGATGTCGGTAAGGATGCGGCTCAGGAGAACTCGTCCAGAAGAGCCTTCGTCTTCTTCAGATCGGGCGGTTTCGAAGCCCTCGGTGAACCAGCCGTAAATGGAGGCGAGGAGATCGCGAGCCCGGGTGCGCACGCCTTTCTGGCTCAAAAGATCTGCAAGGTCGCGCGCTACCAGAAGTTCGATCGACCGGGCGTTTTGGCTGCGTGCAACGGCGAGCGCTTGCTCAAGCAAGGGCTGGGCTTTTAACCGCGCGTCTGGCGGTCCTTCTATTATTAAAGCGCGCGCTTTCGCGCGAAATAGATCGCCTTCAAACAGGCCACTCCCCAGTTTCGCGCCCGATCTTTTGCGCTGCCTCGACTGCCGCCAAAACGGCGTCAGGCCGACACCGCTGGAGCAATACTCGACAGAGCAGAGCGTAAAGCACCGTGATCCCCATTCGTTGGCCGCGGTGCGCATGGTCGTCCAGTTCGGCCCGCAACTCTTCCAACTTCGCAGATGAAGGGTCGAGCAGGTTTATGCAAACCCCGCACACAATGCGCGCAAGATTGTGCTACAGTCCAAACCCATGAGTCTCGTATAGGGATAAGTAACGTTCCGCGTGAAGGCGAGCCGAGATAAACTCACCACAAAGAATACTCAGGATCGAAGCATAATAGAGACCATAAGCCTGAGTACGCGGGTGCGCGATCTCATCTGCTCGGCCTAACGCAGCGGTCATTTGTTTTTCGGCCTGATCGGGGTAACCGACGAACCACAACGACCACGCCATAACTGCCTGGCCGGCAACCCCAGCATCCTGCCCAGCAGCGCGGGAGGCAATGCGGGTGCGGTCGTCGCTAGCATTAAAAGCCGCGACTGCCTCCTCCGTGCGAGCCAACGCATCACCCGGCCGACCCATCAGAATTAGCGCCAAAGCGGAGCCACGGAGAAAATTGATCAACGCCGGCTGGTCGCCCCGCATCTTGGCCAGATCGATCCCGGCACTGGTCGCCACATCCGCTTCCCGCAGCTCACCCCGGACGCCGCGCATGACGGCAAGCCAATATAGAACATTCAAGTGCTCAGGCGGCTCTTGGAGCCGCTCGCAGAGGTCTCGTGCGCGCTCGAAAGTTAGCAGAGCCGCGTCAGCGATCGGACCCCGGGTGGCGATCAAGCAGGGACCCAGAACGAACTGAAGGTCGAGTTCGCGCTGGTTTTTCATTACGCCATCAGGCAAATGCCTCGCCGCCTCGATCCCTCGCCGTAAATGGGCAATAGCTTCAAGATTGGCGGACCGGCGGTCGCGTTTTTGCCGGCTCGCAGCCAATAGACTACGGCCTTATCGACAAGTCCGCCTTCGGTGAAATGATGGGCCAGGATCTCTGGCTGCGTTTCGATCACCTCCGGGAAGTTCTCTTCAAGCGCCATACCCACTCGTGCATGTAGGCCTTGGCGTTGGCCGCGCAGCAGGGTGCTGTAGGCAGTGTCGCGCACCAGCGTGTGCTTGAACAAGAATGTGGCTTGCGGCGGTGCCCCGCGTTGGAAGACAAGACCCGCATCGAAAAGCCGGCTGAGTGCGTCTTTCAGCTCCGCATCGGTCCGCTGGGCGACCGCGGCCAATAGCTGGTAGAAGAACTCCCGCCCGATGGTGGCGCCGACCTGTGCCGCCTCCTTAGCTGCGGGGCCGAGGCGATCGAGCGGCGCCAGTAGCGAGGCATGGAGTGTCGCCGGAACCGTAGCTGACGCCGCCGGAATGGCGATCAGTTCACGACCGACGACCGCGGTTTCGATAACCGCCTTAGTGAGTTCTTCAAGGAAAAGGGGCACGCCATCGGTACGTTCGACGATCTCATCGATGACCTCGCCGGACAACCGAGTGGCAGCGCCGATGACCCCGCGTACCAATTCCGTACTTTCGTTCCGCCCCAGTCGACGCAGAGCCAAGGTCGTCACATGTGGCTGGCCCGTCCAGGGCGGCTGAAACTCAGGACGGAAGGTCGCGACAAGCAGCACCGGCATTCGCTCGATCTGCGCAACGGTCAGGTCGAGAAGCTCACGGGAGGTCGGGTCGGACCAATGCAGATCCTCGAAGATAATCAGCACCGGTCGCTGGCCCGCCAAACCGGCGAGTTGTCGCAACAACGCCTCGAATATCTTGCTCTTCTTGCGTTGCGGCGTGAGGTCGAGAGCGGGATAGCGGTTGTCGAGCGGAATGGACAGCAGTTCGGCCAGTAATGGTAAATCACCCTGGGCCGATGCAATTGGCTATGACGAGCGCCTCCAGCTTGTCGAGCCTCGCCGAAGGCGTGTCATCGCGTTCGAAACCGGATTTCCGCTCGAGTTGTCCAATGAACGGGAAGAGAGCGCTTTCCTGGTGATGTGATGAGCAGAAATAGCGCAATCGGGTGTGCGGCTCGGCTTCGAGGCTCTCCCGAAACGCCTCGACCAATCGCGGCCGATTCCTGGCTCTCCGGAGACCAGCACCACCCGCCCTGCGCCAGATTTTGCCTGCGCCCACCGGCGCCCCAGCAATTCGATCTCCTCCTCGCGCCCGACCAGTGGTGTCTCATCCGTGCGCAGTGCCTCGAATCGACTGCCGGCTGGGCTTTCGCGGACGACACGAAATGCCAGGATCGGCGCGGCAAACCCTTTGACGTCCACCTCGCCGAGGCTCTGATAGTCGAACAGGTTGCCGACCAGCCGCCGCGTGCTCTCGGGGATCACGACCTCGTTAGTGGCGGCGAGGGCTTGCAGCCGGGCGGCGAGATTTGGTGTCTCGCCGATCACCGCCTGCTCCTGCGCGGCTCCCGATCCGATCAAGTCGCCGACGACCGCGAGGCCCGTTGCAAGACCAACCCGCGCTCGCAGCAATTCCGGCGTCGGCACCCGGCGAACCGCCTCGACGACCGCAAGGCCAGCCCTCACCGCTCGCTCCGCATCGTCCTCATGGGCGCGCGGGTAGCCAAAATAAATCAGCACGCCATCGCCCATGTACCTGACGATAAAACCGTTGTAGCGCTCGGTCGTTTCCGCGACGCACTTGTGATACGCGCCGATCACCTCGCGCAGGTCCTCGGGATCGACCCGCGAGGCCAGGGCTGTCGAGCCGACGAGGTCGCAGAACATCACCGTGAGCTGACGACGCTCCGCGCCAACGGGGCGGGGCGCGCCCGAAACCGCTTCTGGAGAAATCGCCTCCGAGAGCGGCTTGTCGCAGCCGCCGCAGAACTTAGCGGTGGGCTCGTTGTCGAAACCGCAAGCAGGACAGGGCCAGGGGACCCGCCTCCCGCACCCGGCGCAAAAGCGCCTGGTCGCCACATTCTCGGTCGAGCAGCTCAGGCAGCGCATTTAGCGGATACGGATCGCTGCCGTTTCAACATAGCTGAAAGACGGTCACCGGTAACGTCGAAGGGTTACCGTCACCGCATGGGCTCGTCGGCACCTCTGGGCGAAACGCAGGCGCCATTCGCCGGTTGTAGAGCATCCATTCCAACAACCCCGGCTATTGGGATCGGTCGCTGCATAGGGAAAAGTTGCCCGCCTTGTGGGGCGAATTCGGCTGGTTCACCTTTGATGCGGCTCAGCCCTGAGCTGCGACTTCCTCACGGTCCCTGGTCCCGAACTCGATCGAGAATTTAATAGGCCACCGAAGGGAGATAGGCACCGGTCGGCTCGTTATAGAGCCCTGTGGTCATTAGATTCATCTGGTGGACGAGGCGCAGGCCTTGTTGCAAAGCCCAGCTGAACAACTCGCCGTTCCGCGTCGGCAGCAAAAAACCCCCGCCGCCAAATGACGACGCGGCGCCGATCAGCGCCTTCAGACCTTGATTGGACTGGGCTACTGCGTGGGCAAAAAACGCGATGTCCGTCGCATAAGCGGTGACGGCGCCGAGATGTTCGACGACGCGCGCCGTTCCTTGGCTGACCGCGTCCTGCAGCTCGCCGCCGCGATCATGTCCATGGACGCGCCGGCACAGCGCGCTGCAGGCTGCCAAATCGCCGACCATGGCGGGCCGCACATCGTAGCCGGGAAATTTGATTTCCAATGGCGCTCCGTCCATTTTCGACAGCGGCTCGCGGGCTACAAGGCCGAGTTTTTGCGTATAATCACAGGGAACGATAGTGATAGGCCGATTGCACCAGCCTGAGCCCGGCGTGGCGACGCTCTGCCACGCGCTCAAGCGCCGCCAGCATCAGCCGGCGGCCGATGGCCTGGTTTTGCATAGCCGGATCGACCGTCAGCGGGTCGACGGCGGCAATCGGCCCGCGTTCGTCGAGAAAGAGACTGCCGACGACAGTCCCGTCCATCTCGGCGATCAGCGAGTAGAAACCGGGATGCGACAGCATCCGCGTCACCAGTCCAATCCCGATCTCCGCCGAAGGGATATCGAGCGGAAAATTGTGCTGGCGCACAATCGACTTGAATGCTTCGAAAACAATCATGCCGCAGGCATTGGCATCTTCGAGCCGGCCGGGCCGCAGAATCATGTCCATCAATCCCCCTTTGCGGCGGGTCCGGCCTGACGGGGTGCTGAGGCCGGCGGGCCAGTCGACGGATCAGCGCCCGCCTCGGTTGAGGACAGGCGCTTGCATTGGATCTTTACGTATTCAGCATCAGTGGGGGCGACCGCCGTCCTGAAGATCAAGGTCTGAGCGGAACGGCGGCAAGACAGCTCGCTCGATACCATCGGGCCGGCGATGACATGAATTGCATTCTTCATCTCGCAATCCTGGGGAGCAAGGTTCATTGAACAAACGAGTATCAACACTTTGAACATTCGACACTCTCCCTGAAGGATCCGCTTCTAATTGCACGCACCTCACCTCTGGCTTTGGTCTGCTGCGTCTCCTGCGGAGGGACTCGCCGCAAGGTTAAGCGCCAGCTTCAGTCAGCCGGTAGAGGCTGTTGAGTATCGTATCGCGGTCGTATACGGCTTTTCGGACGAGCCTCCGATCCGCGCGGGCCCGGCGTATGGCTTGGGCTGTCCGCAACCCCCGCTCGCTGGCGCGCTTCCGAAGATTGCCCGGCTCGTCGGCCGCGGTAATACGTGCAAACACGTATCGGCAAGGTGCCGGCACAGGAGCGCCTTCGCCGATCCGCAACTGCAAAGTCTCCTGAATGGGATCGGCTGGTGCTTTCCGTGGCGAGCGAATTCAAGATCACCGTATCAAGTATTCGGAGTGGAGTTCATTATTATCCCCATCCGGATCAAGTCCGACAGGCTGCGCGCTTGCAGCTTCTCGATAATGTGG
>Ga0306926_10008637_pt1 | contig 11154 bp, 10 predicted proteins | sample flu12Cox44000178_FD_203759 | JGI IMG/M metagenome (GOLD analysis project Ga0306926, IMG submission 203759) | Lab enrichment of tropical soil microbial communities from Luquillo Experimental Forest, Puerto Rico - flux8day.12C.oxic.44.000.178 (v2)... | ecosystem: Environmental > Terrestrial >...
GCATGCGGCGCGCTCGACCACAACCCTCGATGACATCGCCCAATTGCCTCGGCACCTCCTCAGCTATGGCCAGTTGTGTGATGCCCCGGCGGACATTCCGACGACCAATGACGAGTTGATCCACACTGCCCGATGCGCCCGGCTACCTCCAGGTGAAGGGGGTGTTGATCTCGTCGGGTTGGTCCGCGCATTGCCTGAGGATTTGCCTCTCAGCCTCGAGGTTCCCAATACTGAGTGGCTGCTCAAGATCGGTGCAGAGGAATGGTCACGCCGCGCCCTCGCAGCGGCTCGCCAAATCGTCGCCCGAGCCGCCGAAGGAAAGACCACAGAATGATCGGAGTTCAAATGGTGGAATGGAAAATGTCGGTCCCCTTGCAAGTTCGAACGCAGTCTGCTCAGCCACGAAGAATATGAGACGATGCGCCTCACGCACCATCCCGCATCAAGCTGACGAGCGTACATCTGAAGCCGTTGCTTGACACGCTCCTTTACCTGAGGCGCGAGACCGACGTCTGGCTGGAATCACAACTTTACTGATTCCAGGAAAGAATGACTCGGATGAGGAACTGACGGCGCTGTCGCAATGGGTGGCACGAGAACTGGGGCGGGATGTCCCTTTGCATTTCTCGGCGTTCCATCCGGCCCACAAAATGCTCGACACTCCCCCGACGCCGCCTGAGACGTTGCAGCGTGCACGCAGGATCGCGATTCAATCGGGTCTCGACTACGTTTATCTTGGTAATGTTCACGATCGGGCCGGCGACACCACCTTCTGCCGGCACTGCTATGAGCCATTGATTGTGCGCGACTGGTATCGGATCGAACGTCATGCCTTAGCGCAGGGTGGATTCTGTCCGGGCTGCGGCGCGTCATACTAGTAAATCCTGCCAAGCATCCGCATGTTAAGAATGAGTTTGGCCAGCAGTTAATCGACTGGCTGATTTCAGACGAGGGCCAGAAGGCAATCGCCGATACAAGATTGACGGCGAGCAGGTGTTCTGGCCCCAACGCGAGTGAATTCGGGGACGTGATAAGACGTGACAGGAGTCGTAGCTTGCAGGTGCCCCCGCCCCCAGCGCTGCTAGTCGTCGATGATAACGAAGAGAAGTGTCCGTAGAGCTGTGCTTGACGCAGTGCTCGTTGCACTCCGCGTCGTTTGTGCTTTTCCAATGGGGCATGCCGGTCCGCAAGCCTTGACGAAGCTTCGGCGGTCCGGGAACGGTGGGCCATGCGATTATGGTCCCTTGAGGCAGGACAGTTCGTCCTATCTTGGGCGAGCTATTGCTCGCGCGTAGGCAGGAGGATTTCATGATCACCGAAGACTACGCGTTCTAGAAAGCAGGAGGAAATGATGTCCGCTTCTCACATCCAGACGCTTCGAACGGTGCTGCGCGAGGAGAAAGGCGTTATTTTACCTGGCGCGCCAAATGCGCTCGAGGCGCGGATCATTGCTGATCTGGGCTTTAAGGCGGTCTATCTGACCGGTGCTGGACTCACCAATATGCACCTTGGCTTGCCGGACCTTGGGTTCATGGACCTGAGCCAGTTAGCCGATCATGTGATGGCCATCCGGTGTGTGATCGATCTGCCGCTGATCGTCGACGTCGACACGGGTTTTGGCAACGCGGTCAACGTCACCCACACGGTTCGCATTCTGGAGCAAGCTGGCGCCAGCGCGATTCAAATCGAGGACCAGCATGCGCCCAAACGGTGCGGTCACTTTGACGGCAAGGAATTGATCCCCCTGGAGGAGATGGTGGGTAAGGTGCGAGCCGCGGTGGACACTCGGCGGCAGGATCTGGTTGTCATCGCTCGCACTGATGCGTGTGCTGTCGAAGGATTTGAGGCGGCAATCGAGCGGGCCGGTCGCTACATTGAGGCGGGCGCGGACGTCACATTTGTCGAGGCTCCTGAAAGCCTCGAAGACCTCAAGACTGTCCCCCTTCGCCTGAAGACGCCTCAGCTGGTCAACATGGTGCTCGGAGGCAAGACCCCCATCGTCGACCAGAAAACGGCGGCCGAAATGGAGTTCAGCTTGGTGCTTTATGCCAACGCCGCCTTGCAAGGAGCCGTGCATGGCATGCAGTCGACGCTGTCGGCGCTCAAGCAGAAGGGGGTCCTCGATGAGCGTGCCGTCACGTCATTCGCGGAGCGTCAAAGGCTTGTTGACAAGCAGGCCTTCGATCTCATGGCGGCCCGCTACGCGGCGCATGTGGCGAGCAGGAATGAATAACGCCGCATAGTCCGTTATTTTCGAACCCATTTTCGTCGCGGTTCACAAAACAGGAGCATGGTGAAGATGACGAATGAGTCGGCGCAACTGAACGTTCCAATATCCGGGGAATTCCCTGGCGCGTACGAGCAGCTGTTACCTGAATTCCAGCGGATAAGCGGCATAAAGGTTACGACCGGCAGGGGCACGTCGCAGGGATCGGGCCCCCACACGATTGCCGCGCAGCTCGGCCGCGGGGTGGCTGCTGACGTGGTAATCCTCTCCAGGGAGGGACTGGAGTTATCATGAGCAGTTCGCAGCCCTCCCTTCTTCCCCACGCGACGCGTGAGCTCGCGAAATTCGCGGCGACGACCCGGTTCGAGCAGATACCGGCTGAGGTCATCGAGCGGATCAAGCTCAGTTTGATCGATGGCCTCGGCGTCTGCCTTCAGGGAACGACCTTGCCGTGGACGCGCATCGTCCGCGACCTCATCCATGACGAAGGCGGTAAGCCAGTCGCTTCGATCTGGGGAAGCGGCTATCGCACCTCGCCGACCAACGCGGTGCTCGTGAACAGCACGGCCGGCCACGCCTTCGAGATGGATGACATTCATAAAGAGTCCATCGTCCACCCCAATTCGCTGGCCGTGCCCGTGGCATTGACGCTCGCGGAGGCCGATCCCTCGCTTACCGGGCGGGACGTCGCGCTGGCGCTCGCGGTGGGCTATGAAATCGGACTGCGCATCGGCAACGCGGCGACGATGTCGCTATTCCTGAACGGCTTCCATCCGCAAGGCACCTCGGGCGCGTTCGTCGCCGCCATGACAGCGGGAAAGCTGCTGAAACTTGACGCCGGACAGATGCAAAATGCGCTCGGCATCGCCGGATCGATGGCGGCCGGCCTGATGGCCGCGCAGGAAGGCGCGATGGTCAAGCGCCTGCACGCCGGCCGGGCGGCACAGGGCGGCCTGATGGCCGCATTGCTGTCCAAGTGCGGCTTCACCGGAATTTCCGATGTGGTCGAGGCGGGTTACGGAGGATTCCTCAGCTCGTTTTCGCGCACGCCGAACCCCGCGCGATTGATCGAGGGACTCGGCCATGATTGGGAAGCCGGCAAGGTCGGGTTCAAGATATATCCCAACGTCACCAGCATTCACGCCGCGCTCGATGCATTCCGGTCGGTCCTGATCGAGGAGCGTCTCACGGCGACCGAGATCGGCGAAATCCACGTCGGCTGCGGACACATGACCTTCGTCCACACGGCATGGGAGTATCGACCCGCCGGCGTTACCGCCGCGCAGATGAACATGTATTACGGCCTGAGCGTCATGGCGCTCCGACAGGACGTATCCGCCGCCGACTACAGCGAGGCCGAGATCGCCGATCCCCGTATCCTCGCGTTCATTCCCAGGATCAAAATCGAGGAAGATGCCGAGCTTGAAGCTCGAGGCGCCGCGTTCCGCCACGCGGCCCGCCTTTCTGTACACACGACAGATGGTCGGACGTTCACGCGCGAGGTTCTGCACCGGCGCGGCAGCCCTGAAAATCCGGTGACTCGTCCCGACGTCGAGCACAAATTCAATTCCAACGTAGATCGCCTTCTACAGTCCCGCGCGCGCGACCGGTTGATCGAGCTAAGCGCGTCCCTGGAGAAGCTGCCAAATCTCGCCGGTATCAACGAGATCATGGCCGCACCCTTCTCGGAGGCGCCGGCGCACCCCGTGGCTGGTCGCGTCGAAACCCGTTGATGTGCCCTCCAACTACCACCCGGCGTTGCTGGAGGTCGATCGCCCGACGCTCCAGTACAACACCGCCAATTGGACCCGATGTGTCGGCAACGCGATGGACGTAGCCGGCAGCAAGCCGCGCCGTGCGGCTACCGCGTTTGAGTGATTTGTTCTTCAGTTTCGAAGCGCCCGATCTCGTCGAGAATATCTTGGTTCAATTGAAGGGCGTTCGAGTAGCTTCGTCCCTTGGGACTCGCATCGTCCAGGGTGAAATCCGTATAGTCGGCAGCATCCTGTCCGCCACCCACATGAACACCCTTGATCGTCAGTTCTCCGTTTTGCGACCTGACCAGGACTGGTGAGCCGCTCGTCCCCCTTGTAGCCGAACAGTCGCTGTATATTGCGTTATTCGATATGGCGTCGGTGGGTCTGCCCACAGCCATCACTGTGCAACTTTGAAGAATTGGCTCTCGGTTGTAGTCAAACTCGAACGCGCTTTTCGCCGGATCACCGCGAATGAATTCCGTTACCTGCTTCGGAAGGGACGGCATGCGCAGCTGTCCCGCGGAGACCATGATAAGTTGCTCGCCCACCCGGACCGAAGCTCTTGTGTCAAACTGAAAGGGATGAGCCTCAGGGATGGCTCGCTCAAGCCGTGCAACAGCCAAATCTAGATAGAATTCCTTTACTGTGGATCGGGTGAAGAGTTTCAGAGTATTTTCACCGATCTTGAGAGGTATCCTTTGAAATGGCTCGGCCTTATTTTGCCAAAAGCATTTATCGAGATTTGTTCGATCCCTGCCATTCTCGTCCACGAAGATGTGCGCGTTTGTCAGGATTTGGCGACCCTGCCCGACCAGGAAAGCTGTGCCCTGCACTCCGGGACAAACCACGTCGCCGACCGTTTGTCGGAGCTGCGCGATCTCTCGCCCAGACAGGCCAAGTTCCGGCCCTTTGATGGTCAGCAAACCTCTTGGATCAGTCCACTGGCCGTTACTGTTCTTGCTCCCGACAAGATTGACGTGCTGAAGAACACCCTTGGAGCCAAATTCAGTTGCAGTTAGCGGACCTAACCCAGTTGCCAGCGTTGCAATACAGGCAAGAATAGGCTTGGCGCTTCTTGATTGCATGCTAAAGCGACTTAAAAAATCCGGTTCGGAATCAATTGTTGTGCCGTTGCTATAAATTAAATCCGTTTTCGAGGCCAGTGGCACGGGTCTCAGGTCAGCTCGTCGAGTAGTTTTTTCGCTTCCTTCAGATCGGCCGTTTCGAACCCCTCTGTGAACCGGCCGTACGCCGGCGCAAGTAATTTCTGGCGGTTTCGCCGCGTAGGTTGGCTCTGAGCGAGATCAATCATGGCTCTCGACATCCCGCCACCTTCCGTGGACCGCTTCCGCCTTCATCCGGTTGAAACCGCGTCATGCGTCGATTTTTTGTTTTGCGCTTCTGACGTGCTCGCCAGCTTTGCCCTTGCCTGCGCGACGCCTTTTCAGCGTTCGCCGTCATTGCCGCAGCGACGCTACCGCTGCGCCTCGCGCGGGAGATGAGCCGGCGCGAGTTGCGCTGCTTTCACATACGATCGCAATGCCTGGCGACCAATCCTCAGCAAGGGCCCTTGAAGTGAGGATCGAGACAAAAATCGCCAGCGATCCAGCCTTTAGCATTCCGTGTCCGAAGGCACGATCGCCATCCGCTGCCGGTTGCGGTCCAGTTGCGCCCCCTCATCGCTCATCCTTGAGGGAAACCAGAGCTACGAGCGTCCAACGCCCTTCACCGCCCGATAGCTTGGTCCGTGTCAGCGGCGCGATTCCGCAACCAATTTGTGCCCTTTGGGCCGCAAGGTTTTCGGCGCGCCGATCAGCGGCGCCCAGCCCCTATTCGAGCGGTGCGAGCCCGAACTCATGAAGAGGGGCGCTAGTCAGTTTTTTTGACCAGCCGGATAAAAATCCAGCTTCGAATCGTCCCGCAGGAATGCGAAACGAGGCACCGCGCGCTGATTGCCGACGGCGAAGCGGCGGAAGATGATATGTTTATATTCTTGGTCCCGCCTAAGCCGATGAATGGTAGCCCTGAGTAGTTAGGGCCGTTTTCACGGTGCTCCCGAAGGGCACGATCTTGTTGTTAACGTCGTGCCCGATGTCTGCGCGGCCCAACCATGGAATGCCGGACCTCAGGCACCAGTAGCGGGCGACTTCCTCTTCGTTCATTCCAAAGTTCGGTTCGTTCGGGGTGATGTCGCTGCAACGGCCAAGCATGATGCCCGTCACCCGTCTGATCTCGGAGTTACTGGTGATGTGAAATAGTAACCTATCAATCTTGTACATTGCCTCCCCCACCTCTTCTAGCATGAGTACATGTCCGTCGAGGTCAGGTTGCAGCGGCGTGCCAAGCAACTGGCTAAGGATCGACATGTTAAATGCCGCTGTCTTCTTCGCGCTCCTGACCGTCGGCTCCAGCGCCTCAGGCGCCCGATCGACCATCCAGGCGAGCGCCCGCCCAATCGCTGTGTCCCCTGCGTCTCGGAGGATGTCCTGCGCCACGGGACCGTGCGCCACGGCCTCGAAACCAGCTCGATACAAGGCGGCAAGCAGCACGCCAGCATCACTGTAGCCCACGTAGGTTTTTCGTCTGGACGGCTCCGTCAACCTACACATGATCGCCTCCACCACGCGGCAGGAGCCGTAGCCGCCGCGGGCGAACCACACCGCGTCGTAGCTTTCGTCGTTAGCGATGTCGAGGAAGGCCTGCGCGCGCGTTTCGTCATCGCCCGCGAAATGCCCGTGGGAAGCGAAGCACTGGGGATGGAAGAAGATCTCCGGCGTCCTGTCTGGATACAGCGATCCAGTCAATCTCCGCACTCTCCCAGCTACTTCCGGAGACATGCGCGAAGCTGGCGCGACCACGCCGATCCTGTACTTCTTCTTGCTCATCCAAGCGCCTCGCCTTCGTTGCACTTCATCGGCAACGCGTGTAGGTTCCGCCGATGTCCCAATTTGGAGATTACTTTTTCTGCGGCATAGGCGGTAGTGGCATGACCCCCCTCGCTCTGATCATCCAAGCCAGGGGCGGACGGGTTGAGGGTTCTGACCGCGCTCTCGACCAGGGGCGCAATGCCGAAAGATTTGATTTTCTGCGTGCGCGCGGCGTGCTGCTCCATCCGCAGGATGGCAGTGGCGTTCGCCGGGTCGGTCAGATCTTTGTTTCCTCCGCCGCTGTCGAAGAGACGGTCCGCGACGTGCAAGCCGCACGTCGCATCGGCGCTGTAGTTACCACCCGCGCGAGGCTTCTCGCCGAACTCTTCAACGGTGCCGCCTTGGGCGTTGGTGTTGCCGGCACGAGCGGAAAGTCCACCACGGTCGGCATGATCGGCTGGATTCTGCATAGCGCGGGAAAGAGCCCAACGATCATGAACGGCGCTGATATGAAGGATTTCGTCTCAGTGGACTCACCCTTCGCTAGCGCCATGATCGGCGAGGGCGAGGCGTTCGTAAGTGAAGTCGACGAGAGCGATGGCTCGATTGCGTTTTTTGAGCCGCGCGTTGCGGTCGTAAACAACATCTCCCTGGACCATAAATCGCTGGACGAATTGCGCAGCCTATTCCGAAGCTTCATCGCCAAGGCGGAGACGGTGGTGCTGAACCTTGATAACGCGGAAACCGCGGCACTCTTGCCCGATTTGAAGCCGGGTCAAGCGGTGACCTACAGTCTGGCTGCTGCGCAAGCCCATCTCCTCGCGTCTTCGCCGGTCCGATCGCTGGCCGGAATCGGGTTTCTAGTGAAGGCGCGAGATACCGGTGAGGTCGTCGAGGTGAACCTGAAAGTTCCGGGGCTGCACAATGTTGCCAACGCACTCGCCGCTCTGAGCGCCGCGCAGACATGCGGCGTGGCCCTCGTAGATGCCGCGGCCCATCTGAGTAGGTTCAGCGGCATCCGTCGGCGACTAGATGTCGTAGGCACCGCAAATGAAATAACGGTGATCGACGATTTTGCCCACAACCCCGACAAGATATCGGCCACGCTCGAAACCATGCACGCGTTTCCCGGCCGCCTGCTGCTGATGTTTCAGCCTCACGGCTACGGCCCGATGCGCTTGATGAAGGACGCCTTGGTAGACTGCTTTGCGAACGGGCTGCACGGAAACGACGTTCTGGTTATGCCCGAGCCCGTATATTTCGGCGGCACGGTCGACCGCAGCGTTGGCAGCCGAGAAATCGTTTGCGAGATCGAACGGCGTGGTCGAAAAGCCTTCGCCCTTCCAGATCGTAACGCTTGCGGCGACAGCCTGGTCAAGTTAGCCCGTCGTGGCGACCGCATCGTGGTCATGGGAGCCCGCGACGATTCGCTTTCGACGTTCGCGCATGAACTCCTGCGGCGTCTTGCGGCGCGCGAATAACTTAGTGAGCGAGTGACTAAAATATTTATCATGGTGCCGCTGACATTTTTTCATGAGCTATAACCAAATGTTGTCGGGGAAATCCTTCGGTGTCCCGGCCGCAAAGGGAGAAGACAAGCTGGCGAGTGTAACTCTAACATGCTGGATTTTTCCAATACTGTCGACGTTGGACTGCTGATAGACGATGCTTCGGCTGCACTGCGTGAAGCGACGATCGGGCACGGCGGCATCCTTTGCGCCAAAGAATTGGCCTTTACGTTTGTGACGCCGCGCGCCAACGATCTGAAATGGCGGTATGTGGTCGACAGCTATCATAAAGGTACGACGCCAGAGGCGTTTGACCTTCTTTATTGGGACTCTGACAGCGTCAGTCTGGCAGGCCCACGCCGCCTCATTCCTGCACCCTTGTCTCGCACAAAGGGTAGTGCATGGCTCAAAGGTGTAAGCCGCGCTGAAGTGATCTACTATACCAGCGGCCCAAAATCGCCCGAAACAGCCAAATCGCTCCTTGGAGGCAAGTTACAAACTGATGCCCAAAACCTTGGCGCGCAATCTTCGATCTGCTCTAACCGCTCGTGGGACGCAAGGATTAGGTCCGCGTCTCTGCCACAAGCGCGGCCTGCATACCCTCACCCATCATCGTGCTAAGAGAACAATTGACCGCACGCCGCCAAACCGGGTCCGCCCGCAGCTGTTCCGGGAAAAAGTTCGGAAGCGCATGCAAGGCGTCGACGACATCCGATGGCGTAACGACGCCCGACAACAGGCGGCCAATCTCCTCCTCGCGTGGGTCACGCAATGCGAAGCGCGTGCCGTCGTCTAGTCGCCCGAGGCAGTAGCGCATCCATGTCGCGACCGCGAAAGCAAAGGGCCTGACATTAAGGCCCTTCTCGCGCGCCTCGAGCGCTGGCGCAAGGATCCGCTGCGGCAGCTTCTCGGTGCCGTCCATCGCAATCTGGTAAGTTTCGTGCGCAATCGCAGGATTGGCGAAACGCGACAGCAGCTGCCTCGCATAGGCACAAAGGTCGATCCCCGGCAATCGCGGCAACGTCGAAGCCGCGGCCTTGAAGTGCCGCTCGATCAAAGGACGAAAGCCTGCTGGCCCAACCGTGTCGCGCACGTAGCGCCGGCCGGATAAGAAGCCCGCATAGGCGAGCATCGAGTGAGCACCATTGAGCATGCGCAGCTTCATCGCCTCGTAGGGCTGCACAGCGTCGACGAACAGCGCGCCGGCCGCCTCCCAGGCGGGACGGCCGCTCGGGAAGCGATCATCAATGACCCATTGCGTGAACGGCTCGGTCTCGACCGGCGCCCGATCGATGCAGTTCGTCAGACGCAGTGCATCCTCGCGCGTCTGCTCGGTGGTGGCCGGCGTAATGCGGTCGACCATGCATGAAGGAAAGGAAACCTTCTCGGCGATCCAATCGCCTAAAGCCGGATCAAGCCGGCGAGCGAAATCAATCAACCCGCATCGGACAAATCCACCATTGTTTGGCAGGTTGTCGCAGCAAAGTAGAGTGAACGGCTCTATTTGCTCTATGCGCCGACGCCGAAGTGCCTCCGTCAAGAGGCCGAGCACGCCAGAAGGATTGGTTGGCTTTCGCAGGTCGGCAGCGATAGCCGGATGACCGACATCGACGGTCATCGTTGCACGGTCGACACCATAGGCCTTTTCCGTCACGGTCATCGTGACAATGCGCGTACGCCGATCAATCAGGCTTGTCATCAGATCAGCGGGCGCGCGGCTGGCCGCGATGACGCGCTCTATGCTGCCGATTAATCTGGCGCGCACTTCAAACGCGCCGCGCTCGATCAAGGTGTAGAGACCATTCTGCGGATTGAGCGCGTCGGCAAGCTCGACGCTGCGCAGGCTTGCGCCCACGATTCGCCAATCGCCGCCTGCAGCCGTGAGCGCGGCGTCGGTATAAGCGGCTTGGTGTGCACGGTGAAACGCCCCGATCCCGAGATGAACGATGCCGTGACCGTGTCGGGCCGGGTCATAGGTCGGCCGAAGCGCGGGACCGGTGACGTCGGCAAGCGATGACAGGCGTTTCGGCGAGCTCATGCCGGCAACCTCGCGGTCGGGTGGGAAAGCGCGGTGAAGATGCCGCGCAATTCCGCAAGTCCCTTCAAGCGGCCGATTGCGGGATAGCCGGGCTGTCCGCTGCGGTTGAGGTCGTCGAGAATATCTTGGCCATGATCCGGGCGGAACGGGATCGACCAGTCGGCGCGGCCCTCCGCCTTGCGCCGCCGCTCTTCGCGCAGAACGGCTGCGACGACCGCGACCATATCGGTGTCGCCGCCCAGGTGCTCGGCTTCGTAGAAGGAGCCGCGAACGTCGTTCGACTCGCGCTTCACGTTTCGCAGGTGAAGGAAGTGCACGCGCTCGCCAAGGCGCTGCATCATGCCCAGCAGGTCGTTGTCGGGCCGCGCCCCGAGAGAACCCGTACAAAGCGTAATACCGTTCGCGGGCGAATCCACCGCATCCATGACCGCGGCATAGTCGGCCTCGGTCGACATGATCCGCGGCAGGCCAAGCAGCTCAAACGGCGGATCGTCGGGATGGCAACACAGCCGCAGGCCCAGCCGTTCGGCGACGGGGGCGACCTCGCTGAGGAAGTCGACGAGATGGCCGCGCAGTCGATCGGCGGAAACGTCGCGATAATCCGCCAGATGCGTCCGCACGTCCGCCAGCGTGAAATTATCGGCAGCGCCGGGCAGGCCAAAAACAACATTGCGCGCCAGCGTCTCCTTTTCCGCCTGCGTCATCGCGGCATGACGTTGGCGCGCCCGTTCAACCACCCATTCGGGAAAGTCGGCCG
>Ga0306926_10008640_pt1 | contig 11153 bp, 11 predicted proteins | sample flu12Cox44000178_FD_203759 | JGI IMG/M metagenome (GOLD analysis project Ga0306926, IMG submission 203759) | Lab enrichment of tropical soil microbial communities from Luquillo Experimental Forest, Puerto Rico - flux8day.12C.oxic.44.000.178 (v2)... | ecosystem: Environmental > Terrestrial >...
TTCTCTACGAGCGCCGCCACACTCGCCTCATCTCTGAATTCGGCGGGCTGGCCACCCCAATGCCCAACTACGCTGCGATCTATCTCATCATCACCCTGAGTTCGCTTGGCATGCCACTCCTCAACGGTTTCATCGGGGAATTCACCATCCTTCAGGGCGCCTTCGTGGTCAGCAAAGCCTGGGCTGCCTGGGGCACCCTTGGCATCGTCCTTGGTACCGCTTACCTCTTGTGGCTCTATCAGCGCGTCATGTTGGGGCAGGTGACTCACGAAGTGAACAACACGTTGCCCGACCTGAACCTCCGCGAGTACGCCGTTCTTCTTCCCCTCGTTGTGCTGGCCTTCTGGATCGGCATTTACCCGAAACCATTCTTCAACTACGTCAACAACCCCGTCGAAAAAATCGTCCACCAGGTCAACCCGGGCTTTTACAAATCCGTAAACAGCCAATCGGCCGCTTTAGGGGAGGCGGCGCCTTCGAGTCAGCAGGCCCCTGCTCCGCCGGCGCCCGCCACGCTCGAGGTCAAATAGGTCCCCGATGCAACATTCCGTTCTATTTTCGATCCTTGAATACCTCCACGGCGACGGTCTCGCCATTCTGCCGGAGATGGAACTTCTTCTCTTCGCGCTCGGCATCCTGATCTTTGACTTCCTCCTCGAGAAAAAAGAAAAGCACTGGAACGCCATCCTGGCCCTCTTCGGCGTTGCGGCCAGCGCTTTTGGCCTTTTCTTGCAGTCCCGCCGCTACAATGCGCTTCGTCTCGACCCCGCCTTTTCTGGCGATCTCGTCGGCTTCCACAACACCGTCGTCGTTGACGGTTTTTTCCTTACCTTCGCCGCTATCTTCCTCGCTGCTACAGCCCTCGTCGCTCTTCTCTCGATTCGCTACCTCGACGTCGAACGCGAGCAGGAAGGCGAATACTACGCTCTCCTTCTCCTCGCCTGCATCGGCATGATGTTTATGGCCTCCGGCAACGACCTCATCGTCCTTTTCCTTGGACTTGAGACCATGGCTCTAAGCTTTTACGTCATGACCGGCTTCCTCCGTGCCAATAAGCGTTCCAACGAAGCGGCCTTGAAGTATCTCCTGCTCGGTGCATTCAGCACCGGCATCCTCGCCTATGGTTTCTCCCTCCTTTACGGTGCCAGCGCTTCCGCCGTCGCTTTTGGCGGAAGCCCCTCGACCAACCTCGCCCGTATCGGCCAGGCGCTCGAATGGCGCCTTCGCCACAGCCTTGCCCACAGCGATGTCGACTGGCTCGTTGTCTTGGCCTTTGTTACCGTTGCGGCGGGCATGTTCTTTAAAGTCGCCGCCGTTCCGTTTCACCAGTGGGCACCGGACGTCTACGAAGGCGCCCCCACTCCGATCACCGCCTACATCAGTGTCGGTTCGACGACCGCCAGCTTCGCCATGTTTATCCGGCTGCTCTTCACCGTCTTTGGCGACTGGCAAGCCACTTGGCTCTACCTCGTCGCCGGTGTCGCGATCGCTTCGCTCACCTGGGGGAACTTGGCCGCTCTCACGCAGAGCAACATCAAGCGCCTGCTCGCTTATTCCTCAATCTCGCATGTCGGTTACATCCTTCTTGGCCTTGTCGCCGCCAACCTCACCGGGCTTTTCGGCATGGTCTACTACCTGGTCGCTTATGCCGCCATGACCATCGGCGCTTTCGCCGTGGTCATCGTTCTCCGCCAGCGCGGCCTGATTGGCGACAACCTCGATGACCTCGACGGCCTCTATCAGCGAAGCCCGGCTGCCGCGGTTCTTCTACTCATCTTTATGCTCTCTCTCGCCGGCATTCCTCCGACCGCCGGCTTTATGGGCAAGTACTTCATCTTTCTCGCACTCATTGAGAGCCATCATCCCGTGCTCGCCGTTTTCGCCGCCCTCTACATCGTGCCCGCGCTTTACTACTATTTCCGCGTCGTGGTTCACGCGTGGCTGCGCAAACCAGGCGAGGAGTTGCCGGTCCCGCAAATGAGTAGCGCTCAAGCGGTTGCCCTTGGTGTTGCGGTGTTTGTGTCCCTCGCCGCCGGGTTGTATCCTGAACCGTTCGCGCGGCTGGCTCGCTATGCCTTCGGACAATAACGACTCTCGCGGCAAGAATCTCAGTCCGGCCGAAAAGCGGGCCGCCAGTTTTTCTCGTCAGTTTGCTATCGCTATGGAACTGCCGTTCATTCTCGTCTCGGCCATCATCGTCGGCGGACTCATCGGCTTCTTTCTCGACCGCTGGCTTCACACCGCTCCGTACCTCATGCTGGTCCTCGGCTTCCTCGGTTTCTTCGGCGGCCTGCGCGACGTACTTCGTCGTACGCCCAAAGGGTGACCATGTCCGGCGCTGCCACATCCTCCTCCTCCGCCAAAGCCCTCTCCTACCATCAGGACGAATCCCGCATCTCGCGCCTTACCCTCATCCTTGGCGCCCTCGCCGCCATCCCGGTCGCCTACTTTCTTGGCTGGCACCGGGGCTTCGGCATTTTTGTCGGTTCCGTTCTCGCCTGGCTCAATTTCCGCTGGCTGAAACAGGGCCTCGACGCTTTCATCGAAGCCGCCGCCGCGCAGGCCAATCAGAAAAACGCCAAAGTGCCCATACTCACGTACTTCAAAGCCTTGTTTCGCTACGGGTTGATAGCCCTCGTTGTGTATGTTATTTTTAGGTATCTGAATGTTCCCGTTCTAAGCATGGTTTTAGGCTTGTTTGCGTTGGGAGCGGCCGCCTTCGTGGTTAGCATTCACAGCATTGCGTACCCTCAGGAATAACGGATGGAAGAACACATAAGTCAACTAACTCACTGGGTCAATCACCTTTTGGGACCGGCCGTCCTTCAACTCCTTCGCCTGCTCCACGTTCCCCCTAAGGATCTCGACCATCCCATTTCCGAATACGTCGTCATGTCGCTGGTTGTGTTTGCCATTGGCAGCGTCGCCGCGTTGTATCTTCGTTCCCGACTTTCCGTCGAACTCCCTGGCGGCTTTCAGCAAGCCGCCGAATTGCTCCTAACCAATCCCTTGGGTTTTGGCATCAAGGATTTGCTCGAAGAAAACACCGGTAACGAAGCGCCTAGGTTCATCGCTTTCGTTGGCAGCATTTCGATTTTTGTTCTGCTATCTAACCTTCTCGGTGTTATTCCGGCTTTGACCTCCCCTACAGGCAACGCGGTCGTGCCCCTGGCCTGTGCGCTTCTCACTTTCATCTACTTCAACTGGCAGGGTATTCGCCATCACGGGTTGGGCCATTATCTTTTGACCTTTGCCGGCTCTCCCAAGGGCGTCGGCGAGTGGGTGCTCGCAATCCTACTGTTTCCTGTCGAGATCATCTCCACCACTGCCCGCCTGCTTTCTCTCACCGTTCGTCTCTGGGCCAACATCTTTGCCAGCGACCTGATTTACGTGATTTTCATCGGCCTGATGTTGGGCCCGTCCGAGTGGGGATGGAAGTTCAACCCTGTTGTGGGGATTATTTTGGCCCTCTTCCCCGCCTTCATCCCGATCGTTTTCATCGGGTTGCACATCTTTGTCTCCATCATTCAGGCGTACATTTTCACCGTGCTTCCCTCGATTTACATTGGACTCGCGACCGCCGACGAACACTAGGCCATCCGCATTTGTTCTCGGAACCAAATGTTGGAGGGAGGTCACGCTTGACAGCTTGTGGCAAGAGTCCAAAACCGCCATCTCTAATTTGCCAGCGGCAGGCAGGCGGGGTCTGCGAAGTGAGGAATCTCTCTTCCTTTGAGTCCCGCAAGATTTTGTTTGTACCGTTCAGCGTGAGACCGGTTGTTTTGCGTAGAGCCGGGAACCACCCACTGGCGGTAATTCCTCGAGGAGGTAGTTCATGAAGAAGGCAATCATGTTGTTGGCGGTTCTCATGGCGGTCGCGTTTCTCGCGCCGGCTGCATTTGCTCAAGAAGCCGGGGCAGGCGGCGCAAGGGGACAACTTGCCATCGCGGCCGGCTTTGGCATGGGTATTGCTGCTTTTGGAGCGGCGCTTGGACAGGGTCGAGTCGCTTCGTCAGCTTGTGAAGGCGTGGCCCGCAATCCCGGAGCCGCCGGCGCCATCCGCGCCGCCATGATCCTTGGTCTGGTCTTTATTGAGACCTTGGCACTGTTTACCCTCGCCATCATCATGCTGAAGGTGGTGTAAGCGCCGGCCCAGCGAGATTTGAGGAGCCCGCTCTGGCAGGCCAGGGCGGGCGTCCTTTTTGCTCCCCGACCGCGCCAACCGCTGCCTTCTAAACTCGCCGAGCGAACGGCTCACCGATTCCCGGGAATAGCCAATGAGCTGCGCTAGCTCCTCATGGGTCAACGAAAGCTTCACTCGCAGCACGCCGTTGTTCTCTTGTGCCTCGGCCGTCCATTCCATCAACAAACGCGTCAGTTTTTCGGGAACCGATTGCTAAGCGATCGAGCGGATCACCGTGTAAGCCGAATGGCAGTCGGTTCTCACGTGCGGTGCCACGTGCAGGCACCTCTCGCCGTGCGTGCGGATATACGAGCCCTGTTCCTCCCGCTCGGGTGCCGCCGATGCAGCTATCGCGAAGACAGAATGAGATTCTGGGACAGAACGATGCCCAGGATGTGATTGGGAGCAAGCCCCAGATAGAGCGTAATCAATGCCGCGACCGTTACGACCATCGCGGCCGTAGCGCTCAGTCCGCTGGAGTCGGCTGGTTCCGTCCCTTTATATTCGCGCATGTACATCACGATGATCACTTTCAGGTAGTAGTACGCCCCAATGACACTGTTCACCGCCATCAGGATCGCGAGCCACAGAAGATGCGACTTTACCGCCGCTTTGAAGATGTAAAGCTTTCCGAAGAAACCAGCGGTGATGGGCAGCCCAAGGAGCGATAGCAGGAAAAGCGCCATCATTGCGGCGGCAAAAGGCTGGCGCGTTCCGAGCCCCGCGAAATCCTCCGCCTTCAAGTAACGCTCTCCACGCCCGCCCAACTCCGATAGCACGGTAAACGCGCCCACAGAGACGAATGAGTAGCTTGCCAAATAGAAGAGCACCGCCGCATACGCTGGGATCGCTCCGGTGTCGGGATCGGACTTCATCCCCGTGACCGCCGCCAGCGCTACCAGGACGTACCCGGCGTGCGCGATCGCACTATAAGCCAGCAGCCTTTTCACGTTGTCCTGCACGAGCGCGCCGAGATTGCCCGCAAACATCGTCAATGCCGCCAGCACCCAGAACGCCCAGAACCAGTAGCTCGTGGCCGCATTCACCGTCGCGAAAATCCGCAGTAGCAGCGCAAAAGTAGCGGCCTTCGGTCCCGCGGAGAAGAGCGCCGTCACCGGTGTGGGTGCGCCTTCATAAACGTCCGGCGTCCAGATCTGGAAGGGCGCAGCCGCCACTTTGAAGCCCAGTCCCACCAGGATCAGGGTGAGGCCAATGCGCATGTAAGGGCTCGAAGGATCGGCGTTTGCCAGCACCACAAGGTTCGTCGAGCCCGTCACGCCGTAGATTAAAGCAATCCCGTAGAGGAAGAACGCCGTCGCGAATGAGCCCAATAGAAAATATTTGAGCGCAGCTTCCGTCGCCTTGATCGAATCGCGACGGTAGCCGGCCAGCACGTAGCTGGAAATCGACGACATCTCCAGCCCGATGAAGGCGGTGAGCAGTTCTTGCGCGGATGCGAGCACTCCCATCCCTGCCGTGGCGAACAGGATGAGTGCATAGAACTCCGCTCCGGCCAGATTTTCGCGCGCCAGGTAAGAATCCGAAGACAGAATCACAAGGAACGTGATCAGACCGACGAGCCAGTGGAAGAAAAGGCTGTACGTGTCGAACTGAATCAGGCCGAAGAATCCGCTACCTGGAACTCCAAAGAACGTGGAGAGCGTGCCAATCGCTGCGCCTACCATCGCGAGGAAAGTCAGCATCTGACGGTTCTTCAGAAAGGGCTGAAGCAGCATCAGAATGACGCCAAACGCGCACCAAATCAGCTCCGGCAGAACACGATAGATGTCCGTCAAACCAGGAACCATTTAACGAGAGGCCAGCCTTTCCTTGGAATTTTCGGCCTGTTTGCCGGTCCGCAATTCTTGCGCGCGCGAGGCGGCTTCCCGCATGAGATTTGGAGACGCTTGCTGAAGGATGGTCTGGCATGAACCTTCAAAACGACGGGTGAAGAAGCGCGTATGCACGCCGAGCCAGACCATCATGAAACACATGACCACCATGGCCCATTTCTCGCGATTGTTTACGTCCGCCAACTTGCGGTTCTTTTCATGCGTAATCTCGCCGAAGAGAACGCGCTGGTACGCCCACAAGAGATAGCAGGCGGAGAGAATCACGCCCGTGGTACCCCAGGCAGCCCATTGCCAGTGAACCTGGTAGGTGCCGAGAAGTACGAGGAACTCGCCAACGAAGCCGTTCATCAGAGGCAGTCCGAGCGAGGCAAGCACCGTGAACAGGAAAAACGCCGCGTATTTTGGCATGGGTGTTGCCAGGCCGCCAAACTCGATGATTTCAAAGGTGTGCCGTCGTTCGTAAAGCATGCCGACCAGAAGAAACAGCGCCCCGGTCGAAATTCCGTGCGCCAGCATTACGTAGACCGCGCCCTGCATGCCAATCAACGTGAAGGAGAAGACGCCGAGCATGGCGAATCCCATGTGGCTCACGGACGAGTACGCCACCAACCTCTTGAGATTTGGCTGAATCATGGACACGAGCGCGCCGTAAATGATGCTGATAATCGCCAGTGCGGCGATGTAGGGCGCCGCTCGATGCGACGCGTCGGGGAAGAGAGGCAAACAGAAACGCATGATGCCATAGGCACCGGTTTTCAGAAGGACGCCCGCAAGGTCCACCGATCCTGCCGTTGGCGCCTCGGTATGTGCGTCGGGCAGCCACGTGTGAAGCGGAAAGAGCGGCACTTTGATGGCAAAGGCCACGAAGAAGGACAGGAAGAGAAGCATTTCGGTGCGTGCGCTCAGCACCAATTGCCCGCGTTGAACAAACTGCTGAATCACTACAAAATCGAAGCTGCCGGTCTGGTTGTACAGCCAAATGATGCCCACCAGCATGAAGATCGAACCGGCCATGGTGTAAAGCAAGAACTTGATGGCGGCGTAGAGCCGTCGTTCGTGCCCCCAGATGCCAATCAGGAATGCTAGCGGAATCAGCTGGAATTCCCAGAAAACGAAGAAGAGAAAAAGGTCCAGTGAAAGAAAGACGCCGATCACGCCCGTTTCGAGAAGCAGGAGCATGATGTGAAATTCCTTGACCCGGTGTTTGATATCGTTCCAGGACGCCAGGATGCCTATGGGCGTCAGCAAGGTGATCAGGTGGATCAGGAAAATGCTGATGCCGTCGACCCCGAGGTGATAGTTGATGCGCGGCGAAGAGATCCACGGAGCGAATACCTCCAGCTTGAAGCCGGTGGCCCCGGGCTGTATGGCCCAGACGGGGAGGAACGAAAGTAGAAACTCGGCGATGCCGACAGTCAGGCTCAGCCGCCGTATCCAGATGTGGTCATCGCCGCGCAGAACCAGAATCGCGGCTGCGCCTAAGAGCGGAAAGAAGAGCAGTACCGACAGGATTGTGCTGCTCACAGCCATCAGCGCACCACCCCGAACAAAGCCGGATGCAGTATCGGCCAGAAGATAATAGCGAAAACCACCAGCGCTCCCACCAGGACCCACACCGCGTAGCTCCGCGTGTTCCCGGATTGCGTGCGGCGCACGGTGTCACCTATCGCCGAAGATACGGAGGCAATGCCATTGACGGCTCCATCGATCACGCCGTCATCCACCACTTTCCAGAGAACATTTCTTGAGAGCCATACGAGCGGGCGAACCACCAAGGCCCGATAAAGCTCGTCCACGTAATACTTGTTGTAGAGCACCTTGTACGCGCCTTCTAGCTTAGGCTGCCGGGCCCCCTTGGCGTACATCCGCCAGGCCACCAGCAGGCCCGCCGTCGCCGCCAGCACCGCCACAAGCGACAGCGTGTGTTCGAGAGCGTGCGTTGATTCGCCGCCTGCTACTTCGCCCACGCCGAAGATCGGTGAAAGGAATTCGGCAAAGTAGTCCTTGCCGCCAAACAGCGCGGGCAGGGCAAACCATCCGCCGGTCAGAGAGAGGAATGCAAGGATCACGAGCGGGATGGTCATATTTTTTGGCGATTCGTGAACGTGAACGTGGCGCTCGTCGTACCGCTTTTCACCGTAGAACGTCAGCCAGATCAGGCGGAACATGTAGAAGGAGGTCAAAACCGCCGCGAGCAACCCAATCGCGTAAAAGATCTTTCCGTTGGTCTCGTAGTTGTAGGCCGCGAAAAGAATCGCATCCTTCGAGAAAAACGCGGCAAAAGGAGGGAATCCTGCGATCGCGATGGTACCGAACAGCATGCACCAATACGTGACTGTGATCTTCGATCGCAAACCGCCCATGTGCCACATATCTTGGTCGCCGCCCATGGCATGAATCACGCTTCCGGCCGAAAGGAACAACAGCGCTTTGAAGAAGGCGTGTGTCATCAAGTGAAAGATGCCCGCGCCAAAGGCGCCGACGCCGCAAGCCAAAAACATATAGCCAAGCTGGCTGACCGTCGAATACGCCAGGACTTTCTTGATGTCCGATTGCACCAGCCCGATCGTTGCTGCAAAAAACGCCGTTGCGCAGCCGATGACGGCAACCACATACATCGCCGTCGGCGCGTGTGTATAGAGCACGTGCGACCGCGCGACCACATAGACCCCCGCGGTCACCATCGTGGCCGCGTGGATCAGCGCGCTCACCGGCGTGGGGCCTTCCATGGCATCCGGCAACCACACATAAAGTGGAATCTGTGCAGATTTGCCGGTGGCGCCCATGAACAGGAGCAGGGAAGCGATCGTCAAGGCGCCGAACTGACCGAGCGCATCCGCCGGCCGCTGGCTGACCTGGCTGAAGATTGCTGTGAAATCGAGCGAATGGAAGGTGCGAAACAGCAAGAACATCCCCAGCAGGAACCCGAAATCACCGATGCGGTTCACGATGAAGGCCTTGTTGCCTGCGTCGGTCGCTGATTTCTTCAGGAAATAGAACCCGACCAGCAGGTAACTACAAAGCCCCACTCCCTCCCACCCGACAAACAGCAGCACGTAATTCGCCGCGAGCACCAGGATCAGCATGAAGAACATGAACAGGTTCAGGTAAGAGAAGAAGCGGTAGTAGCCGCCCTCGTGCGCCATGTAGCCCGTGGAATAGATGTGGATCAGGAAGCCGACACCCGTCACCACCAGCACCATCACCACCGTGAGCTGGTCGAATTGCAGGTCGAAGCCGGTGCGGAAGTTTCCCGCCGTCATCCAGTCCACAAATTCCTTGCGGAACGACTGTTGACCAGCGGCAACGAACTCGCGCACGGCCTCAAGCGCGCAGGCGAATGAAAGTCCCGTCGACCCCAGCGCAACCGAATTCACTACCTGGTGCGTCCACTTGGCGCCAAAAAGGCCGTTCACCGCCGAGCCGAGCAGCGGCAGTAGCGGGATAATCCAGAGATTTTCGAGTATCGGCATTAGAGTTTCAGCAAGTCGACGCGCTCAACATTCAGTGACCGTCGGTTGCGCGCCGTCAGAATAATGATCCCCAATCCAACAGTTGCTTCGGCCGCCGCCACGACGATGACAAAGAGTACGAAGACCTCGCCATCGCCCTTGCCGAGCGCCTGGCTGAAGGCTACAAACGCCAGGTTCACCGCGTTCAGCATCAGCTCGATGGCCATAAAGATCGCGATGATGTTTCGCTTGAAAACGAACCCCACGATTCCCAAACCAAACAGAATGGCGCTGAGCAGCAGATAATAGTTGGTTGGCACCATATTCAATTCTCCCGTTGCGCCAGCACGATAGCGCCCAAGATGGCCACAAGAACCAGAAATGAGGTGAGCTCAAAGGGATAAACGAATTCCCGCAAAAGCAGCATCGAAAGGTTCTTGGTCGAGGTCAGGGCACCATTCGGCCCCGCGGTGGAAAGATTTCCGCTGGACTTAAGGATGACGGCTGCGATCAGGCCCGCAATCGCGACCGCCAGCGGAACTCCCGCGTAAGTCGCAAGTTTCGAAAAGTTGGTGCGCTCCTCTTCACCAGCGTTTAGGAGCATGATCACGAAGACGAAGAGCACCATGATCGCTCCCCCATAGACGATGATCTGCACGGCGGCGACGAATTCTGCTCCCATGAGGAGATAAAGCCCCGCTAGTGCGACCATGACCACGATCAGCGAAAGGGCGCTGTGGATCGGGTGGCGCTGCAGGATCAGGCTGACAGCGCCGAGCACGGCAACTACAGCCAGCACCAGAAAGACGATCAGTGGGCCGGTCATCAGTACATTCTCCAAAGGAGGTAGGCGCTCGTGATAATGACGTTGGCAATGGCCACCGGCAAGAGAAACTTCCAACCAAAGCTCATCAGCTGGTCGTAGCGAAAGCGCGGAAGGGTCCCGCGCATCCAGATGTAGAAAAACAGGAACGCAAACACCTTTCCGAGAAACCAGAAAGGCCCCTGGATGGCTTCGTTGAACGAGGGGAACAAAGCCAGCGCGATGCCCAGCAGCGCGAGCACGCTGCCAACTCCGGGCAGCAGGATGCGGCCGAAAATCGTCTCGTAGCGGATTCCATCGAAAACCAGCCAGGCCCCAAAAGGAATCAGGAGAACGGATGGCAGATAGTGGGTGAAGGTCCAGGAGGCGGGAAAGGGAGACACCCAGCCGCCAAAAAATAGAATCGTCGCCAGGCAAGACACCGTGATCATACTCGTGTATTCCGCGATGAAGAACATCGCGAATTTCATGCTCGCGTATTCCGTGTGGTAGCCTGCCACGAGTTCCGATTCTGCTTCCGGCAGGTCGAACGGAATGCGATTGGTCTCCGCAATGGCGGCCACGAAAAAACAGAAAAATCCGATGATTTGTGTGAACCCGATCCCATCCTTGCTGAAACCGAAAATGTTCCAGCCGAGAATCCCGAGGTTGCCGTTGTCCTGGCGCTCGATGATGCCCCTCAGGCTAAAATCGCCGGCGATCAGGAGTACGCCAACGACCGACAGCGTGAGCGCAAGCTCGTAGCTGATCATTTGCGCGGAACTGCGCAGCCCGCCGAAGAGGGAGTACTTATTGTTCGAGGCCCAGCCGGCCAGCGCCACGCCATACACCGAGAGCGCCGT
>Ga0306926_10008642_pt1 | contig 11152 bp, 8 predicted proteins | sample flu12Cox44000178_FD_203759 | JGI IMG/M metagenome (GOLD analysis project Ga0306926, IMG submission 203759) | Lab enrichment of tropical soil microbial communities from Luquillo Experimental Forest, Puerto Rico - flux8day.12C.oxic.44.000.178 (v2)... | ecosystem: Environmental > Terrestrial > Soil...
CTCATGCTTCTCGGACTCTTTGGCGGGCTGGCGCTCGTTCTCGCCGCCGTCGGAATCTATGGCGTGATCTCTTACGCTGTCAGCTTGCGCACGCGCGAGTTTGGCATCCGCATGGCACTGGGCGCAGCTCGCAAAGATGTATTGCAGATGGTGCTGCGCCAGGGCCTTAAGCTGGCTGCGACCGGTCTTGTGTTGGGAATCGTCGCCTCGGTCGTGTTCACGCGCTTCCTAACAGCGTTGCTATTCCAGGTAAAACCCGCCGACACGATGACGACCGTGGCGGTCCTCCTCATGCTGGCAGCAGTTGCGCTGCTCGCCAACTACCTGCCTGCACACCGCGCATCGCACGTCGATCCGAACGTGGCTTTGCGCCACGAATAATGCGGGTGATGATACCGGATTGCAGCGCTGACCGTCCGCTCGACATTCTTTCATCTGGCGATCAGGACTAGCTAAAGACACAATACCCGTCAATTGGCAACCAAAGGGTTTGTAAATGGTGTCGATAAATCGCCTAACGCAATTTAATTTACCAACTGACGGACGACGGCCAATTCGGAAGCCATTGAGGCGGATTATCAGCTCCCGCTTTGCGGACAAGTCGGGATTACACTTGGCTCGAGCTAAAGACATGCCTCAGTTTTTCGCATTCCTGCGAGCCATTAACGCTGGTCCAAAGCGGGCAGCCAGAATGAGTGTGCTGCGCCAAACATTCGAGTCGCTTGGTTTCTTCGGTGTTGCGACGTTTCTCGGGAGCGGAAACGTCGTGTTTGAAACGAGGGCTAAGGACGTCAGACGGCTCGAAAAAACGATCGAGGGTGGACTCAAGCAGGCCTTAGGTTACAGTGTGCCGGTGTTCATAAGGACTCATGCAGAACTAAAAGAAATCTTGACATCCGAGGCCTTCGATAAACCACTTATCTTCGATGCAGACGCCAACATCATATTTCTTGCGCATAATCTTGATCAGAAGGACCGAGCGAATCTCATGGCGCTTGCGACAGAAACCGATAGGTTCCGCGTCCATAGACGTGAGGTTTACTGGTGGCGTCGGAAGAAGCCGGGCACGTCGCTGTTTTCGACTGTGCCGTTAGCAAAGGTGCTCAGCGAGCCCTTCACCATTCGCAGCACGAACACGATCAGAAGGCTGGTCGCGAAATGGCCGTAGGGGCCACTCTGTAATTGACAAATCACCGGAAAACCGGAACTCAACTAGTGGCGGAGTCTCAGTTGATCCCAGAAGTCATCTGGCCGTTCAAAGTGGGCGTTCGAGATTGGGGTGGTCGAGCTACTCCTGAAGTCCGTCCCATGACCAGTGTGGGATGCTGAGGCCGCTCGGCACATCATCGGCGGACTGGTGGTAGCGAGACATTGTTGTCATTGTTGCCCACGCGAAATAGTCGTGCAGTACTCGTCGCAAGACATCGTCGTTGGCTAGTCCCACATCGGCCAGAGCCAAATCGAAGCAGGCAATCGCACGGCGATTCATCTCATCGTGCTCCCCGTTCCCGCTGTGTATCTTTACGACACTGGTTTCGTCACCATAGGAATCGGAATACGTGGTTGGACCACCAAGCGCCTCTGCCCAATAAGCGGCGAGTCGCTCAACATGCTGAGGGTGGAAGCCATGGCTAAACGCATGGGCCACGACATCGTCAGCCATCACCCGCTTGTGCCAGGCGTCAGCAAGACGGCGTACTCCTTCGTTGCCACCCGCTGCGTCAAAGACAGTTTCCATGTAGCGATGATGACAATCCTTTCGTGCCTACGCAAGCCAGTGATGCCGTTGGGATCACGGACCGCGACACCCGAGGGGGCTCGGTTCTGGAGTGTCTGTGTTGGAGCTTCTGCACTAGCTTTTTCATTGGAAACGGTGTCTCCGATCTGAAGAGCTGCTCCCCCATTCTTGGCGACGTTTTGGGAACCGTTACTGCAGATGGCCGTAAAATTCATGCAGACTCTCGCGATAACTCGATCCTGCTGTCTCAATCAGATCATTGTGTCGCGCCCCAGGAACTTCGATGAATTGCTTCGGCTCGGGTGCAGCCTGGAACAATCTGCGCCCAAGTTTCAACGATATGATCTCGTCGCTGTCGCCGTGGAAGAACAGCAGCGGCGCGCGAATGTTGGCGATCTTACTTTTCGAGTCGAAACCCCGAAACAACAGGGGCCCAATGATGGGCAAAACTGTGTTGGCCACATCGCCCCCGGACGTAAATGCGGCTTCCAGCACCACACCAGCACACTCCTTTCTGGACGCAAGGTCCACAGCAGCGGCGGTACCCAGCGATTCCCCCTGCAGGATTATGTGCCGGGCACTATACCCATGATCCAGCAAATACAGATATGCCGCATCGGCATCTGCATACAAGCCTTGCTCACTTGGAGAGCCTCCGCTCTTTCCATAGCCTCGGTAATCGAGCATCAGAACCGACGAGCCTGCGGCGGCGATTTCTCGGATTGGCAGAAAGCGGTGGGTGACGTTTCCCGCATTTCCGTGCAAATAGAGTGTGACGAGAGAACCCTGTGGCGCCGTAACCCACCACGCGTGAAGCCGGACCCGATCCGAGGTGAGAAGCCAGACATCCTCGGCGCCTAGTTTGCTCTGCAGTTGCCAAAATCCGCTGGGATACTTGATCGGGTAATAGGGAGCGCGGCTCGCAACCATAAACAGAATGCCCACGGCGAACGCAATTGCAATCGGCCAGCCGATGTACCACGGAATCTGCATGTTGGAAAAGTGTAGTGCGCGCTAGTCGGTCGGGTTGATTCTAAACGGCGCGGTCGCAAGCCCTCAGTTGAGACACGAGGAGTCGCTAGCAACACTTCGCAAAAGGGGTTTGTTCTGAACTTGGAGGAACTTGGAGGAACTAAGAGGGCAGGTTCCCGACTCCACTTTTCCGTCCCGGCTCAAATTAGATAGCGTTTTGGACCTAGATCGTGGTAGGTGCTTGCCAGATACAAATTCGCACTGGATGCAAAACTTAAAGACTGGGCGAAACCGTTCGTTCCGCCCAGATGCTTGACCTGAGCTTCTTGCGAGGTTAGTTTCCTGATTTTCCTGCGCCCAAAATTGGGGCGGTGAAAACATCGGGCACACCGTTGCGGCCGTCAGCCCAGACTGGAAACAAGTGATTGCCGCCGCTGAAGTTGCCGATGTAGTCTCCGAAATTTGGAGTGATGTTACTGACCGTCGTGCACCAGTTCGAGGTTGCCGTACTGACTGTCGTAGGTAAAGCGAAGGTAGAGCCACCATCGATGGATTGCACCCAAATAGTGTTGACCAGAGAGACCGCAGGCCCCTTGCGGCCGCCGCGATTGCAACTCGTCCCGATTGATGTCTCCTGGCTTTCGTAGTACACGACGTCTACATTGCCACCTGATTCCACGCTGACCACAGGCCACCAACGTTTAATGCCAGTTGATGGTGGCGCGGGGGCAAGCGCGATTGCGGGGCTCCAGGTCTGACCTTGGTCGTCGGAAAACTCGACGAACACTTGTGAGGAGGTGAGTGACTGTGTATTTGAAGGCACCGCAACTGGTACTAGCGCGCTGTAGTAAACGACGTAAACGCGGCCCTTGTTTGGCCCGGAGGTGGCCATTGCGACACGCGGATGATCGTTAATCCGCGCCCGGTTGTATCCCACCGGCGCATTGCGGCGCATGGAGTTGATGCTCGCGATACTGATGGGAGTGGAAAACGTCAAACCGCCATCGAGGGAACGAGCAAACTCGATGTCGGCATTCGTGCTGAGCCCACCGGGGAAGCTGGCGTTGAACGTCGGTCCGAATTGCCAAACCACATACACTTCTCCGTTAGGCCCAATGGCAGGACTCGAACTTTGCTGCAAGATTTGCGTCGAGCCGCAATTAGGGTCATTCGGATCGTTGGGAATTGTCTGATCGGGACTCACAACCACCGGTCCTTGCCAGCTGGCTCCCGCGTCGTGAGTGCGCCAAAGCTCGATCTGCCCGGCGCCCGCTTGTGGGAACCCGCATACTGCGATGAAGTTCGTCACCGTAACATACCCGGCGCCGCTTCCATCTTTGGCAGTCGCAATCGCTTCCTTGTCATACAAATCATTGGGTGCGTTGAGTGCGTTGAAGACCTGGATGTCTTCCCAGTTCAATACGCCGCCGACAAAATGCCCTCGGTGAACGCTGACCCCGAGATTGCTCGCATTGCGGTCATCCACCGAGAGATTAGCGTAGTAAAAGGTGGCATTGTCGAGGCCACCCCGGTCAAGCCAGGGATCGCCGCGCGTGAAAGCATGATTGATTACTGGAGGGGCGCCACCGTCAACGTAGGTCAGTCCGCCATCAGCCGAAAAGCCAAATCCGGAAAGGCCAGGAAGGGCCGGCGGAGTACAAGCAACGCCAAAGGGTGGTCCGCAGAAACCCTGAGCATCATTCCAACCAAACACCAGAAACTGACCGTCGGTGGTTCCGGTTGAAGTTGTCTCGGAGCGGCCGAACAATCCGTTGGGAAATCCCTGCTGCGGATCATTCACACGGCGATTCGTTCCCACACGTGGCGGCTTGCCGTTTCCAGTAGGAGAACCTGGCCCCGGAGTTGTGCCTGAATTGTCTATTTGGGAAGGCGGCAGCGCGCTTATGTAGCCTTCGTCATCACCTTCCTCTTTCTGAATAATTGTTTGTGCAGCAGCTGTGCCGATCAAGAAAATCAAAACCGCAGCGACCACGAGCATTGAGAGAAACTTGTTAGCCACATGACCTCCTGTCGCGGTAACTCCTCAAAGCGGAGTTTTGTGTCCGTAGCAAAGCAAGACCGCTCGCCTTGTGACGTTTGGTTGACACGTGAGTGCACCGCAAAGAGCGCCGGCAGTGAACTACCCGTTTGCGGTCAGAACTCCTTGCAGGACCCGATGCATTGGGAGGTTCCTTTCTGCCCACTCACTCGCCTGACATGCGAATGAGTGGGCGATGTGACTGGTCCGGACCGCTTAGCATTGTCGTGTCGCCGCATCGGCATCTGCCGCCAAGCCGGTTAGGACGTCGAAGAACCCCTGCGGTTGCCCGATGAACAGACCCATGTCAGTTAGAAACTTGACCACACCCATCGCAATTCCATTCGTCTCAGTCGGCCGAATGATCGAGCATGGCGGCAGGCTGCGATCTAGGAATGGGCAAGGCTCGGGCATGATCAAGTTGGTCTGAAACGTCTCGCCGCCGAACGGAGACGCATTCAGGTCCGGGAAAGTCAATCCATTCGTGGGATCTGTCAACGGCGCCAGAGGGCGTGAACACGCATTGCCCGCCTTGTCGGACCAGGTTTGAAAGTGCATGGTCTCGGTGGGGCCGATGCTGATCAAGATCCGTAGCACTTCGACACTGCTGGCCCGCTGCGCCATCGATGGATAGAGACTGTTGCCACCTTGTTCGATGGTCGGCATGTGGAAGCCCGCTGTGTTGGCAATGGCCTGAAGATGCTTGGAAGGGTGCAGGTCGGCATCGGTTCTGGGGATGGCCGTATGTGGCCCCGCGGCCAAATCCGGTACGGCCTGAGGAAACACGAAATTGGGATCAAGATCGGGGTTATGGGTGTCGCTCCGATACCGAGTCCACCAACTTGTGTCGAGTGTTAGTTGAGTAAGGTTGGTCAGCCGTTTCCCGATCAACGCGGTGTTGACGCCGGTGGCAGTACTGCCTTGGAGAGTACGAAACTGGTCGAGATTCGCCGGCGCCGCGCCGTGCGCGACGAGGTACGCATTCAAAAACGTGAAATGTGTGATCTCGTCGTCGGTGTTGTCATGAATGTACTGAGGAAAGTCGGAGTCAAGGTTCTGCAGCTTGGCGATATAGAACTTGTTTCCCGTCCCTCCCGGAACTTCACTGTCCGGGATGCCGCCGAGTTCGTTGTACTGCACCCAGAAATCGCTTTCGAGAATTTCCGCTGCCGCCGCGAACCGCAGTAAGGCCGCGTCACCGATGGAAAGTGTGCCACTGCCGAAAGCTGTGTGTGTTAACAGGCTGGGAGCTATAGCCGCCGCCCCGGCTGCCATCAAGCTCTTCTTCGCGAATGAGCGCCGGTTCAGCGGTACCTTCAAACCATCAAGAAGGTCTTTCATAGGGATCTCCTTTTCTGAAAATTCCAGGCCGAAGACCAAGTGCGCTGTTTGAATCGAGTGGAAGGTCGTGTTCGTGGCTAAGCTTGACGATGTGGCGCTTCGCAGTTAACCCATACTGGCCGTGGGAAGATCGCGAGGACAGAACTTGCAGCTACGGACACTCCTTTGTTTCTGCAAGCGGTGCGCCGGACAGGATTAGGCTGTCGCCAACGTAGGAAACGCCGTCTTGGTCAGCTGATAGATTCCCGCTCGAAACTGTTACCGCGATTGAGCCAGTTGTCGCTGAATCGTTCTTGACATCTGCGCATTTCGAGATGTTGCCGTTGGAATCAGTCTTAACCAGCCAAATCGAATTGTCGCCGCCGTTAAACTGGTTCGTGGAGCCCGCGGCGATGAACCCACCGTCGCTGGTCTGCTGGAAGGAGTGGAAGTACCGGTCGGAATACTGAACGTCATGACCGTAGATCTTGTCCCACTGCACTTTGCCAGCAGAATCTGTCTTAACGAGCCATGCTCTCTCGGTGTAGACGGTGCTCTGGAAGTAGTAGCCGGCGAACGCGTATCCTCCGTCGGTTGTCTGCTGTACTCCTACGACGCTCAGGTCGCTAATGCTGTCAGATGGAAGAATGGTCCGAGCGAACCGTGCGTTCCCGGTTGAATCGAGCTTCAATAGAAGGACACTGGTGGTGTAGGTGTTTGCAGTTTCTGTGCTGACTGTCCCGCTGACAATAGCTCCGCCGTCAGAGGTTAGGGCTAGTGATTGTAAGTAGGCGTCTACTCCGGCTGCGTAGTCGCGCTGCCAGACCAGTGTTCCTGTCGAGTCAAGCTTGAAGACGGTGATTTCGGATTCCGTGTAGGAGGGGTTGACAACGTAGCTTACCTCGCCCCCGACAATGTAGCCGCCGTCTGCTGTCTGCCAGACTGAGTAGGCTGCGCTGTACTGACTGTTCGGGTCGACAAACACATGCGTCCACTGTACTTGCCCAGTGGAGCTCAATTTGGCAATCCAGGGATTGTAATTCGCGCCGGGCGCGATCGCGTAGCCTACGAGGACAAATCCTCCGTCAGTGGTCTGTTGAATGTCGAAGGGCCAAGTCTTAGGGGACGATGGTGCGCTGGTGGCGAATAGCAGGTCGTTGGCCCATTGAACTTTCCCGGTCGAGTATACTTTTACGATTGCCCCGCAGGAGTTCAAGCTCTGAGCTGGGCAGCCGAATTGGGGTTGGCCGGCGAATATGGCACCCCCGTCCGAGGTCGCCTTGAGAATGTTCAGCGCCGTGCTTTGCGGACCGTTTCCATAGCTGTACTGCGTCTGTGATTGTATGTTCCCGCTTGGGTCTACCGTCAGGACAGTTGCGGGTCCATTGCAGTTTGGAGTAGTAACAGCCGCTGCACTGCATAGTGCGCCCACAACGAAACTGCCGTTGCTCGCTTGGCTAATGCTCTCGGCCACCGAGTAACTGTACGGGACACTGTAGGCTATGGCGAAAAAGGAGCCGATTGGGGGCGGAGGCTTCGGCCCAGAAGCTCTAGCGACGGCCGGAATCATCATGAGTACCAAAACTAACCAGGTTGCAACACGAGCAAAACCCAGTAACAGGGACAATTTTCGGATTTCGTTTGTCATGACCGTTACCTCTAGTTTGACGACACTTTACGTTGTGAAGCTCGCCGCTGGTTAACGTGTCGCATAGCTGAGACTGGCGTTGATCCCACCCGCCACGAGCACCTGACCGTTAGCGAGCAGCGTAGCTGCGTAGTTAATCCGTGCGACATTCATGCTCCTGGATTCGTGGAACTGCGGAAAACGCGAGGACTGGGATTGCAGCACTCGTTACGAGCGCAATGGTGAACAAACTGACTGATGAATAGGGAGTGGGAGCAGATCGCTCCAAAGCTATTTGGGTTTGCCCTACTCATAACAGCGTCGTAGGGACGGCTGAAAGTCTACCAGAACAGTGTCGTCATGGCGGTTCTGGCTGGCGCGCTGAATGCGCCTTGGGCTTGATGCGATTCGCCGGTAGCGCCTTAACGGCCAGCAGTAGAACACGAGCCGATTCAGCTTGTGTCATCGAGTCGTCAACAATTCGTAAAGGATTTGCGAATTGTGTATCCATTGATGGGGGAATTGTCCCCGGCTTGAATGCGCCTCCCAGCGACAGCAACTCTCGTAGGGCCAGTGCGTGAGAACCGTTTACTGTCGGCTTGAAATAGAAAGACGAACCCTATGGCCTCGACCATGAACGTTTAACTGATACGCGAAGCCATTCCTTCCACAACTTAGGTTGCTTTGCGCCCTGTTTGCGCTCCGTTTGTCTGGAATACGAATTGAGCGATCTTGGTGCTTCATTAGTCATTTCATCCGTTAAAACGTCACCATGTCGTCTAACAGCGTTCGCGGATGAACTGTCGAGCCCAGACTGCAGCCTTTCTTGGCTTTTCTAGCAAAGCATTGACGTCCACCAGATCGATGTGGACTACGGCCTTATGCAGATGGTGAAATACAACTACATAATGATAGGAACAATCCCGTACAAGTCGGTTGCTCTCTCGATCGCGATCATGTCCCTGGGACTTGCCACTTGGCTTTACCAGTCGCGTACTGTGCAGGCCGCCTCTTCCGGCACGCCGGCCAATTCCACGGTTCAGATGGACTGGTCAGCCTATAACGGCGGCGTCGATGGTGATCACTACTCATCGCTCTCGCAGATCACGTCGGCCAATGTCGCCAGGCTGAAACAGGTATGGCGGGTGGACGTGGGCAGCGATGGCGGCCTGCAGACGAACCCGCTAGTGGTGGGCGGCGTGCTCTATGGATACGGTTCCACACTCCAGGTCTATGCGCTGGATGGAGCCACCGGAAAACAACTCTGGAAGTTTGATTCCGGTATTGTCGGCCGAATGCCAAGTCGCGGGCTCAGTTATTGGACGGACGGCAAGGAATCCCGCCTCTTTGCGTACATCATGAACTTTCTCTACGCGCTCGATCCTGCCACGGGCAGGCCCATCGCCAGCTTTGGCGAGGGCGGACGCCTGGACATGCGCAAGGACCTCGACTCCGATTACACGCAGAACTGGATCGCGCTTACCACACCCGGCGTTCTTTACAAAGACACCCTAATACTCGGCTTTCGCGCACCGGAAACCAAACCCGCGCCGCACGGAGATATTCGCGCGTACAACGTGCGCACGGGCAAGCTAGTGTGGAGCTTCCACACCATCCCGCACCCGGGCGAGCCGGGCTACACGACGTGGCCCGATGGCGAGTGGAAGACCGCCGGCGCGGCCAACAACTGGGCGGGCATGGCTGTGGATGTAAAGCGCGGCCTGGTGTTCGTTCCAACAGGATCCGCGGTTTCGGACTTTTATGGCTTCGACCGCGTGGGCAACGATCTCTACGCCGACTGCCTGCTGGCGCTCGACGCCGCAACCGGGAAGTTGGTCTGGTATTTCCAAGGGGCGCATCACGATATATGGGACCGTGACTTCCCCTCACCACCCGCGCTCGTCACTCTCATCCATGATGGCAAGCGGGTCGATGCCGTCGCGCAGACCACCAAACAAGGCTTCGTGTTTGTCTTTGATCGAGTAACCGGCCAGCCGCTCTATCCAATCGAAGAGCGGCCGTTCCCCGCTTCAACGGTTCCGGGAGAAGTAGCGAGTAAGACTCAGCCGATTGCTTTGGCCCCTGCGCCCTATGCCCGCCAGTTGCTGACGGCCGACATGCTGACGACACGCACTCCAGAAGTGCACCAATGGGCAGTCGATCAGTTCAAGTCATTTCGCAGCGGAGGGCTGTTCGTTCCTTTTTCCGTCGATATACAAACCGTTATTTTTCCAGGCTTCGATGGTGGCGCGGAGTGGGGTGGACCTGCGATCGATCCGGCTGCTGGCGTCATTTACATCAACTCCAACGACCTTCCGTGGACCGGCGGGCTGACTGAAAACCACGGTGACCCCAGCTCCGGCGACACGATTTATCAGACCCAGTGCGCGACATGCCACGGAACCGATCAAGCCGGAAGTCCTCCAGCCTTCCCGTCACTGGTCGAGGTTGGGAAGCGCATGAAGCAGACAGAGATTACCGAAACCATCCGCAACGGCAAAGGCCGTATGCCGGGCTTTCCAAACCTTACGAATGCGGATATGGCGGCACTTCTGCGCTTTCTCAATCTTCCGATGGAACCCGCGCCAGCAAGCGCCGATACCGGCGGCAGCAGAGGTGAGCCGGTTGGCGACGCTGCTGCATCGACATCGTCCGCCATGCCGAAGTATCGCTTTACGGGGTACCGCAAGTTTCTCGATCCGGACGGCTATCCCGCGGTCTTGCCTCCGTGGGGCACGCTCAACGCGATCGATCTGAACACGGGCAAGTATCTTTGGAAGATTCCACTCGGCAACTATCCTGAACTCGTCGCAAAGGGCATGGCCGATACCGGAACGGAAAATTACGGTGGCCCTATCCTGACCGCGGGAGGGGTGTTGTTCATTGGCGCCACACTGTTCGACCACAAGCTACACGCATTTGATCCGAAGACCGGCAAGCTGCTCTGGCAGGGCGATCTTCCGTTTGCCGGCAACGCTACACCCAGCACGTACATGATCGATGGCAAACAGTACATCGTGATCGCTACCAGTGGCTCGCGTAATCCCAAAGGCCCGCAAGGAGCCGCATACGTTGCGTTTGCCCTGCCTTGAAAATGCCAGCATGTCCTTACAGATTAGAGGACATGAGAATGAGCCGCGGATTGTGGGTCGCAGATTTGCGCTCTATCTGCGCTCTGTTTGCTGGATTACCACTGCCTTTCGTGGTCTTAGGTGTGATCCGCTGACCTGCATGTTGTTGAATGTACGTTTAAGTGCGGATTCGATTCCTTCCGTGCTCACCAATATTTAGAATCAATAGCTTAGACAAAAATCCCTACCAAATCTACCGCTCCCGCACAGCCGATTTCTGAAGCTTTCTAGCCTGACTTTCGCAATAACGGCGGCTTTCCCAGAAAATTGCAGTCGAAATCTCAGATAACTGCTTTGTTGAGAACGTACGCAGTGAGCAACGCGTG
>Ga0306926_10008644_pt1 | contig 11149 bp, 11 predicted proteins | sample flu12Cox44000178_FD_203759 | JGI IMG/M metagenome (GOLD analysis project Ga0306926, IMG submission 203759) | Lab enrichment of tropical soil microbial communities from Luquillo Experimental Forest, Puerto Rico - flux8day.12C.oxic.44.000.178 (v2)... | ecosystem: Environmental > Terrestrial >...
ACCGCGGAACCAATGTTAAGCCAGAGGTTGACGCGTGGATCGCCGCGTCGCGGCTGGCTTTTTGGCGTCACCTACCACAACGTGAGGGGCGCCATAGCTTCAGCGACGGCGGCCTGGGCTATTCTGTTAGACCGCTCCGCGGTCATAGGAAAATGTCCAAACTACAGAGCCGTCCCTCCGGGACGCCACGTTTAGCGTGGCTAGACGCGCTAAACAGAAATCGTCGCTTGTTCGCCGTGGGTAGCGTCACACGGCGCTCACCGTCACCAAGGACGCCAAACCTAAATCCATTCCGACCTTTGTGCTCTCTGCGCCTCTGTGGTGAAATCCTTCTCCCCGTTCGCCAAAGTCACGAACGCGCAAACGCCGCCGCCTTTTCGATCAGTTCCGGACCGGGGCGAACACCGGTATAAAGCACAAACTGTTCAACGGCTTGAAGGACTATCACCTCGGCTCCGGTAATGATCTTCTTTCCCAACGCGCTCGCCAAACGAATGAGCGGCGTCTCAGCGGGGAGCGCCACAACATCGAATACGAATTGGGCTGAGCGAACCAGTTCCTCCGGAAAAGCGACTCGATCAGCCTCTGCACCTCCAGCCATGCCCACTGGAGTCACGTTGATCAGGAGGGCCGGTTTCGCGTCCGCAAGTTCTTTCGTCCACTGCAAACCATACTGATTGGCGAGCGCTGTTCCAGTCGCCTCATTTCGTGCGACAATCAAGCCATGGGTAAATCCGGCGTCCCTGAGCGCACAGGCAACCGCCTTCGCCATCCCGCCGCTGCCTAAGAGAGCAAAATGAGCGCTGAACGGAATTCCGCTTGAACGAATCAACTTGGAAACGGCCGTGTAGTCCGTGTTATACGCTTTCAGATAGCCATCCGCATTGACGATCGTATTTACGGACATGATCCCCTTTGCTGAGGCATCCAGTTCGTCCAGGTATTCGATGCACGCTTCTTTAAAAGGCATCGAAATGGCACATCCGCGGATTCCAAGAGCTCGAATACCGCCAATAGACGAGCGGATATCACGAGTGGTAAAAGCCTTATAAATAAAATTCAGGCCGAGCTCGCGATACAAAAAGTTATGGAATCGAGTTCCAAAATTTCCCGGGCGGGCTGCGAGCGACATGCAAAGTTGCGTGTCTTTGTTAATATGCAATTCCATAAAGCGGTTCGGGAAGACCAACTTCGATCTCCCTGAGCTTTGTCAGGTTCGGGGCAACCCCAGATTTTTACCAGCCTAAAACGAGATTTCCAGGCAAACGTCGACGGGGTCCGCTTCTAAGTTGGCCAGAGACAGGCCTTGATATCCCATTCCGCTGAAAAAACCCGGCTTGCCACCAAATTCAGATCGAGTCGGATCACGGCGATTGCGCACCGTATTACTATCGATCAAAATTTTGTTTTCCCTGCGAGGATTTCCGGAGAATAGCTTTGCTTCCCTGATCAATCGTCGTCGTGCTCGTCCTCGACAGCTTTCAAACCCTATCAGTCTTCGATGGTGGGACTGACCGCGAAAGGACCGGCGAGCGAAACAGGCGCACCAAAACCGGTCCCGTTGATCGCTGTACTTCGAGCACGAGCACGAGGACGACGACGAGCACGACGACGAGTTCGAGGACGATTTTTAGGTTGACCAACCCCCGTCGATGATGTGGACCTGTCCCGTGGTAAACGCCGATTCATCGCAGGCGAGATAGACGGCTAAAGCCGCGATTTCCGCAGGCTTGCCAAGTCGCTTCATTGCCTGACGTTCAATGAAGGCTTTACGAATTTCCTCAGCCGGTACCTGCTGCCTGGCAGCCTGCGCCGCGATTCGGTCGGCCAAAGACGGCGATTCGACCGTTCCCGGGCAGATTGCATTGCACCGAATGCCTCGGGTGACGAAGTCTGCGGCCACGGATTTGGTCATTCCAATCACCGCTGCTTTACTTGCCCCGTAAGCAAACCGGTTAGGAGCTCCCTTCACGCTGGAAACGACCGAGGACATGTTAATAATCGATCCTGATCCTTTCTCCAACATTCCCGGAAGGAACGCTTTCATCAGTCGAAACATGGAGCGGGAATTGATCTCGAAAGCAAATTCCCAGTCACTCTCACTGCACTCAAGGATAGAGCCGGAATGAACGTAGCCGGCGCAATTAAAAAGAACATCAATGGAACCGGTCTCGAGGGCAAAAGCCTGCACCGCAGTCCAGTCCGTCACGTCAAGTTGCCGGGTTTTACAACCGCTTAGACCATCCAGTAATTCCTGATTAATGTCTGTTGCGATCAGGTCCGCGCCTTCGTGCACGAATGCTTCGGCAGTCGTGCGGCCGATACCTTGACCAGCCGCGGTAATGACGACCCGCTTTCCCAGGAGCCGCGAATTCATAGACTCATTCGGGTTCCGGCTCGTAGCGGAAGGCAATCGACAGTCGGTTCCAGGAATTGATGCTCATGACCGCGAGATTAAGGTCCGCCAGTTCCTGTTCGGAGAAGACGCGGGCGGCTTCCCTGTAGACATCGTCGGGCAAGTGGTGAGCAGAGATCAGCGTGACCGCCTCAGCCCAAGCCAGTGCAGCCCGCTCGCGATCAGAATAATCGGAGGCCTCCTGCCAGGCATTAAGCAAATGAATCTTTCTTTCAGTGACACCGAGCTTCAAAGCGTCTCTACGGTGGTAGATAATACAGAAGGCACACCGATTAATCTGCGAAACGCGCAGCTTGACCAGTTCCCGAAGTTCTGCTTCGAGCGTCGATTTTTTCAAATAGACTTCAATATCGTAAAGACTCTTCAACGCCGGACCGAGCAACCGATTCACTTTAGACTGTTCCAATCGCGAGGAACTTGTAGTTATCGTGGTCATAAGCGTCGAATATAACTAACCAGTGCGTCACGGTCTGAGAAAAATCTGCTCCGTAACGGGATCCCTAACTTTAGCCCCGGACGGTATTCCGCTGACGTCGATCAAAGCGTTCGGCGCAAACGGACTGATGACGATGCCTGGGTCTGCCGTGGGCTGCGCATACGGATAGACATCATCGGAAACATCTACTCCCGGATAGATGGCCCCGCTGCCAAAGGGCACCCCTGCATACGAAACAGCCCAAGGAACAAAAGCCCAAGTCACCCCGTTATAACGATAAAATCCGCCGTGCGCGAAGCGCGGCCAGCGTGTTGCGGCTGAAAAGCGCACCCGACGGTTCTGCATCGGAAAACGACCCGCGAAGCCCGGGCCTGCTAAGATCAGATCCGGTAAGAAAAAGAGGGCACTAAACAATACGAGAAGAGTTCTCATAACACGGATTTCCTCGGATAAGTAATATACCCAGCGGGGAGCAGTACGCTATTGGTTACTGAAGATGATCCGAATAACCAGCTTTACTGAGAAAAGCGACCAAGCTTCGCGGCTTTCGTGCTAACAGAAGCTTACGCCGCTTCACCCCGGCCCTCCGGGACGGGGGATCCCTTTTTGTTTTGAGTACCGGCGCTGAAGCGCCGGCGTGGAGTTTGGACATTTTTCCAAGCCGTTTTCGGCAATCTGACGGGCGAGGACGCCCGTCCCACATTGTGGCGCGGGCGTCCCCGCCCGCGTAGACCGCGAAGCGGTCAGGACCTCGGAGCGGTCTAACAGATTAGCCCAGTGGCTTTAGCCCTGGGGTAGACGTCAAAAGACGATGCGCCCTGAGGGCGTCCGATATCCAGGTAGGTCTGTGGTACGGGAGCGGTATACCACCACGACGACGGGAATGGTTTGGATTCGCATTGACAATAACAAGATGACATGGTGTTGCTATATGACATGGGCCAGTCCCTTGCTCATCTTCTCGTGCATGCGATCTTTTCCACCAAAGATCGCCGGCCGTTCCTGTGTTCCGAGGAGATTCGCAATGAGATCTATGCCTATATGGCTGGCACCTTAAAGAACTTGGACTGTGAATTTTTCAAACGCCACAGGGTCGCCTTCGACGAACGCTATGTTTGGGATTGAAACACTAATGGGTCGGACGCCCTCGTGAGGAACACGGCGGAATTGCCAACGTGTTCCTTTTCTGAAAACCACCCGCGAGGCGGGTTGCAGGTGCTTTCAGGGCGGGTCGCTTGATGTCACTTCACCCAGGGCTGAAGCGCCGGCCTACAATCGGAGCGCCTTTCCGAGGCGCCGTCGGTTCTACTCACCCCTATCACTAACGACCGGCCATTGCCCCTTGCTCGCCCCGGCGCGAGATCACTTTTTGTAGAACGATAAACACTAAAAGAAGCGCTCCGATCACGATTTTCGTCCACCAGCTATTGAGGGTACCGTTAAAGATAATGATCTGCTGGATCAAGCCGAGGATGAGGACGCCCATGAGCGTCCCGGGGACAAAGCCAACTCCACCGGTCAGAAGAGTGCCTCCGATCACGACCGAGGCAATCGCGTCGAGCTCCAAGCCAACAAAAGAAGCAGGGTTGCCCGACTGCATGTAAAAGGTTGCCACGACACCTCCGAAAGCAGAAAAGAATCCGGCGAGTGCGTAGGTTGTAATTTTGGTACGGCCAAACGGCAGTCCCATCAGACGGGCGGAGTTTTCGTTCGATCCGATCGCATACACATTCCGTCCGAACCGGGTGAAACTTGCCAGGAAAGTCCCGACGACGACCGAACCGAGAAAACACATGGCGGTAAACGGCAGCACTGCCTTCGGTGCGACCAGGATCGAGAGCTGGGGCAGGACCTGGCCGTAGAAGGGGTGATCGATCCCAATGGACTCGGGATTAATCACAAAACCCAGACCGCGCAGACAGAAGAGACCGGCGAGCGTGACCAGAAAAGGAGGCAATTCGAAAAAGTGGATCAAGCAGCCCATAACGGCTCCAGCGACGATCCCAACGCAGAGCGCGATACCCATAGCCAGGAAAGGATCACACCCGCCTTGAAGGAGCTTGGCAATCAGTATGCCGACAAAAGCCACCATGGAGCCCACCGAGAGGTCGATTCCTCCCGACAAAATCACGAATGATTCTCCCACGGCCGCCACCCCGACGAACGCGCTATCGTTTAAAAGATTCACGAACACGCGGGGAGTACCAAAATTCGGATAAAGCAGAGAGCCTGTGCCAAAGACCGCAAGAAGGACGATAGCAGTCGCAATCAGGGGAATGTACTTAGGGTTTAGGCGAGTCATGCGGGGTCACTGTGGAGAGATTTTGACGGGGCCCGGAGCCATGCGGTTTCGGAACTCTTCCCAGCGACTGCGCAAATCCTGAGAACCGTTTCCGGAATGATTCACTTTGGAAGAGACAAACCGCAATGATAACCAGAGCCTTAGGCACGGGCGAGATATCGGAACTCACATTTCTGGCGTACATGGTGGTTGTAAGGGTCTGGATAAATAGTCCGCCAACGACTGCGCCGATTAGATAGAAACGACCTCCTTGCAAGGAAGTGCCGCCAACCACGACGGCCAGAATCGCATCCAGCTCCAGATAGAGGCCAATATTGTTTGCGTCGGCGCTTTTGATATTCGAACACGCGACGAGTCCGGCGAGCCCGGCACAGAGCCCGGAAAATGTGTAGACCAGAAATTTAACCTGCCTGGCGTTAATGCCGGAATAGCGGCTGGCCTCGTCGTTGTCGCCCACTGACTCGATAAAGAGCCCAAGCGCGGTACGCCGAACTAAAAAAAACGCAAGCGCGAGCATGAAAAGCACGAGCGTCAGCGTAAAAGGCAAAGCAAACAGGTGACCATTGCCGATGTAGACCATCGCAGGATCGAGAAAGTTAATGATCTGTCCCTCGGTGATCAACTGCGCAACGCCGCGGCCTGCAACCATCAGCACCAGGGTCGCAACGATCGGTTGGATACCGAATCCGGCCACCAGCACACCGTTCCACGCTCCGGCCAAGACCGAGACAGCGAGCGCAACCACGATGGCGACGCCGGCTGGTTGGTGCTCGGTTACCAGCAACCGAGACGAAACCGCGGCTGCGATGGCCATCACGGCACCGACCGAAAGATCAACCCCGCCAGTGGCGATCACCAGAACCATGCCGAGCGATAGAAGCATTACTTTAGCTCCCTGGTTCAGCACATCGATCCGGGAGCCGTACAAATGGCCGTCGAGCAGCTGGATATGAAAGAATCCAGGCGTGAAAAATTGATTAAAAAGCAGCAGTAGACCGAGCGCGCCAACCGTCCAGAAAATTCTTTGGCCGCGCAGAGAAAACAGAATTAAGCCAAAGACGACCCAGAATAACAGGTCAGAAAACCAGTCGATCATGTCACCGGCCGCTCCAGATTATGAGTTGCTATGGACTGCATGATAGCTTCCTCCGAAATCTCTCCCTCTGTCAATTCATCCACTTTTCGACGATCACGCAAAACCACTACCCGCTGGCTTTGGCGAACGACTTCTTCCAGCTCCGAGCTGATAAACAGCACGGCGAGGCCTTCCTGACGCAGGGATTGGATCAGTTTCTCAACTTCGGCCTTTGCTCCGACATCGATTCCACGGGTCGGCTCATCGAGGATAAATAGCTTCGGCTCGGTTGCCAGCCATCGAGCGAGAAGGACCTTTTGTTGATTCCCTCCGCTCAGGTTCCGCATGACCTGTTCCCGGCTTGGAGTCTTGATACCGAGCGCCTGGATGAATTGATCGGCAAGCTTTTCCTGCTCGGTAACGGGCAAGCGTCGCCAGCTTCCCCGGCTCGCCTGCAGGGCCAGAACAATATTTTCCCGCACGGAAAGGTTCGGGATAATCCCGGCGACTTTTCGGTCCTCTGGAGTCAAAGCAATCCGGTAGCGGATTGCGGTACGCGGTGAATTGAACCTCACGGCCTTATGGTTGACGCGGACCGTACCCTGATCCGGTCGGTCAACTCCAAAAAGGAGCCTGGCGGTCTCCGTCCGTCCGGACCCAAGGAGGCCGGCAAGGCCAACTACCTCTCCGGGCCTGATTTCCAGGTCGAGGGGTTGGAGAGCCCCTTTCCTGCCCAGCCCGCGCGCCTCTAACAGGGGCGCTTCCGAACGGATGGAATCCGCACTCGCACGCTTTCGCTCAAGCGCTTCCACTTGTTGAACCGCTTTGCCGATCATATGGGAAACCAGTTTGATCCGCGGAAGATCCCTGGTCGCAAAACAACCGACTCGGCACCCGTTTCGTAAAACGGTGATCGAATCTGATATTTCATAAACCTGATCCAAAAAGTGGGTAATAAAAATAATTCCGAGCCCGCCTTCGCGGAGCTTTCGAAGTTTTTTGAACAGCTCTTCAACCTCTGTCTTATCCAAGCTTGAAGTGGGCTCATCCAGAATTAACAGTTTGGCAGAGACATCAAGCGCCCGAGCAATTGCAACCAACTGCTGAACGGCTATGGAATAGGAGGAGAGCTGGCGGTTGACGTCGAGGGTAAGGTCGAGGCGCGCCAGCGCCACCCGCGCTCGTCTGGCAATGGCACGCCAGCGAATTGCGCCAAGCCAGGTTGGCTGGCGGCCAAGACAAATATTTTCGGCAACGGACAGATGCGGGATCAGATTTACTTCCTGATACACCGTGCTGATGCCCAGTGCCTCCGCCTCACGCGGCGATCGCGGCACAATGATCTGACCTTCCAATCGCGTCTCGCCGCCGTCGCGAGGAAAGACTCCGGTCAAGACCTTAATCAGGGTACTCTTCCCCGCGCCATTCTCGCCCATGAGTGCGTGGATTTCGCCCCGGTGCAGTACAAAATCGACCGCATCCAAAGCCGTGACACCTGGGAAGCCTTTAGTAAGTGCCGTAATTTCTAAAAGGGGAGTAGCCACTGCATGACGCTTGGACAATATTCGGGCGCTCTGCTTTTAGTGGGAGCGCCCGTTTTGTGGAACAAAAGACGAAAGACGGTCAATACTGTCTTTTTGGTAGTTCTGCGGCCGCCTGCGATTGCTCGTAGACACCCTCCTGGCTGACGACGCGCTTGGGAATTTCCTCTTTATTTGCTACTTTTTCGACCAGGTCAAACAGCTGGGGACCGAGAAGCGGATTACACTCCACCGTGACGTTCAACTTACCCTCCTTCATTGCTTCGAAAGCTCCGCGGACACCGTCGATCGAGACGATTTTGATATCCTGACCGGGCTTTATGCCAGCTTCTTCCATGGCCTGAATAGCCCCCAATGCCATGTCGTCATTGTGAGCAAAAAGGACATTGATCTCTTTGGCGTTCGGTGACTTCAAAAAGGCCTCCATCACCTCTTTGCCCTTCGCCCGCGTAAAGTCGCCACTCTGGGACATGATAATCTTCATGTTGGGATATTTGGCCAAAACTTCCTCGAAACCCTTTTTACGATCAATAGCCGGCGCCGAACCGACAGTTCCAACCAATTCGGCGATGTTGGCTTTACCTCCTGTCAGTTTCGCCACCGCATTGGCGGCGCGCCGCCCCTCTTCGACGAAATCGGAGCCCAGAAACGTAACATACAGACTCGGATCGGAAACTTTCACTGCGCGATCAGACAGGACGACGGGGATTCCCGCCTTTTTCGCTTCCTGCAAGACCGGCTCGAATCCGGTCTCGACGACGGGAGAGAATGCAATCACATCGACTCCCTGCGCAATAAAAGATCGGATTGCCTTAATCTGGTTTTCTTCCTTTTGCTGGGCATCAGAAAAACGGAGGTCGATTCCACGTTTCTGCGCTTCAGATTTGATCGACTCGGTGTTGGCGGTGCGCCAACCACTTTCGGCCCCGACCTGCGAGAAACCGACAACTAATTTTTTTTTGGCCGCTTCATCAGCTGAGGCTGCAGGGTGGGTCAGGAGAAATACGGCTGGGGCTGCTAGCAGTGCGAAGAGGGTTCTGGGAATAGTAATTCTTCTCATATCTGGGGGTTAGATTAATAGCTCTGGTCCGGGAGCGACTGACTCTGGTCAGGGAATCAGAAACGCGACTGGACCGTGAGCGATCACAAAAACAGGGGCCTTTTTTTAAAAATTTAGAAAAAGAGCGTGACTCCGTGACCGTTCACGTCCAGTAATTCTTTACCCTGCCCTTTGCAAGAAAAAACTACGCTAATTCTCTGTCTGACCTTGCCTTCCTAACCAAACCTCTAGCAACCCTCTTCATGCGGCTTTCCACCAAAAAAAAGAACATTACTATCCATGATGTCGCTGCTCTGACAGGCGTTTCCTATCAAACCGTTTCCCGGGTCATCAATGGCATGCCCGAAGTATCAGCCGCTACGCGCGCACGAGTCCAACAAGTGCTCGCCGAAGTCGGGTTCCGACCCAACATGACAGCCCGGCAACTCGCCAGCAAACGTTCCACCACAGTCGGGTTGGTCACCTTCGCCACCAGTTTCTACGGTCCCTCACAGATCATGGTACACAGCGAGCAGGCATGTAAGGAACTCGGGTTGAGCTTCATGTTCAGCGGCGTCGGCGAACAGAGCACCAAAGACATACGTCGAGCCGTCAACGAACTTTGCGCACACCAGGTGTGTGGCATCCTCATTCACCTGCCTTGGGAAGTGGACTTGCGCGATCTCCAGGATGTCTGTCGAAATGTGCCCTTGGTAGCCGTTGATTCGGATTTCGGATTCGAATGCCCCTCAGTATTTGTCAACCAGGAGTTCGGCTCGCGTGAAGCAACTCGCCATCTGGTGCAACTCGGTCACAAAAAAATCGCGCATCTCCGCGGCCCGGTCCTCTGGCGGGCAGCCAAGCTTCGCTATATCGGCTGGCAAAAAGAACTGAAGAACGCTCGCCTCCCAGCCGGCCCGGTTGTTGACGGCGATTGGACCGCAGAATCTGGCTTCGGAGCGGCCCAGGAGCTAATTTCCACCCATTGGGGGAAGTTCACCGCCGTCGTCGTCGCCAACGATCAAATGGCGTTAGGAGCAATCCGAGCTTTTGAAGAAAGCTCCATCGGCATTCCCAAAAACATTTCACTGGTCGGCTTTGACGACATCCCTGAAGCCGGCTTTTTCCGCCCGCCTTTGTCGACTATCAAACAAGATTTTGCCTCTCTTGGCCGACTCAGTGTGCAATGCTTGATGGCACAGGTGGATCCGAGCCGTACGACTTCGGCCGGGCAAACGATTCAACCGTTCCTTATCAAGCGAGAGAGCACGGCATTTCTCGCCGGACGTGAGAGATACGCGCGCCCATCGAAATCTTGATGGAGACCTGGAGGGCGCCCGGTCCCTCGGCGCCGTGTTGGGTGATGGAGGCTTTGTTTGGTCGCAACAAGACATGCGTCCAGCGTTGGGTCTTTTATTGGGTTCCGTTGGGTCTCTATTGGGTTCCACGGCTGCGAGGGACCGCAGCCCTCCAGGTCAGGAACGACCTTCGAAGCCTTGATCGAGAGCTCGAGGGCTACCTGACATGTGTAGCCACAAAATTGCGAACGGCCTCCAGGATTCGCTCATCGATATCATTCTGGGTTTCGGCACTTGCCGTGAGCCGGCTCTTGGAGACTTGCAACGAATGGTCTCCGCCTTCGACAATGTAGAGTTCGTTTTCTGCTTTCATTTCCTGTCGAACGCTCTCCAACAATTCCAACGGACAGAGCCGGTCACGCGTTCCCTGCACAAACAGGACTGGAGCGGTCATTGCACGGAGCACCTCAGCTCGGAGCTTGGTCGGATCGCCACCGCCGCAAAGCGGATAGCCAAGGCAGACGACCGCAGCAACAGCCTCTTGAAGGGCGAGATGGCATCCGACCCGCGCCCCAAGACTCTTTCCGATAAGAATGGCCGGCCCGCCGTATACCTCCCGGCCGTCAGCGAGTGCTTCGCGATGAGCAGCGACGAGCCTCGGAAGGGGATCGGGACGCTTTTTACCTTCTCTCATATAGGGATAGTCGAAAAGGGTTACCGGACCAATAGTCGCCAGCTTGTTCGCCCAACGTTGCATCCACGGATGCGAGGAGGGAGCGCCAGCTCCGTGAGCAAAGAGAAAGAAGGGAGTCCCCATACTAGTGCATCGTATCATAAGTAGGAGACATACCGCCCCGTGGCCGCGGGGTCAGTTGGCTGATTTTCAAGGCGCGAACGACGAGCATATCTAGATCGATACGTGAGGAGTGAGCAACGCAAAAACATCAGCCAACTGGCCACGGCCCAAAGGGTTGGCTTGAAAAGGGTCCGTCTGCTTCGTTGTTCGTTCGTTACGTATCGCACCGGATATGCTCCTCACTCA
>Ga0306926_10008646_pt1 | contig 11148 bp, 9 predicted proteins | sample flu12Cox44000178_FD_203759 | JGI IMG/M metagenome (GOLD analysis project Ga0306926, IMG submission 203759) | Lab enrichment of tropical soil microbial communities from Luquillo Experimental Forest, Puerto Rico - flux8day.12C.oxic.44.000.178 (v2)... | ecosystem: Environmental > Terrestrial > Soil...
CAGCACCTTCGGCTGGATCAAATATTTAAGGAAGTCTTTGGCCAACGCGACGTTTTTTGCCCCTTTCGGGATCAGGCCGCAGAGGCTTCCTTGCTGGGCCGGCACCGGCTTGCCATCGTTGCTGAGCGCCAGGGGCATCGTCACGATATCGTGATAGTACGCTTGCTCGTCCTTGATGATGGCGACCTCGCCCGACAGCGAGCCCTCGATATCCATGACGATCTGTTGGGCGTGGAAGGCGTTGTTGTCGTCGGCGTCGTTCCAGTTGATCGCTCCCGGCGGCACATAGCCTTCCTTATAGGCGGTGGTCGGATAGGTCAGCATCTCGATCGCCGCCTTGCGCACCTGCGGGTCGTCGAGGTGCAATTTGCCATCCTTGGTGACGATGTCCTGACCGCCATACGCGATCAGAAAATCGTTGGCCCGCGCGTTGGAGTCGTTTCCGGCGGTGTTCATCTGAAAACCGAGACCATAGACATTACGCATGCCCTTGGCGCGCAGTTTCCTCTGCACGTCCTTGAAGAAATCGTAGAAGGCATCCCAGGTCTTCGGCATGTCCTCCATCTGGTAGCCGGCCTTCTCGACCAGCGGCCGCCAGATATGGTTCATCGAAGCGCCGACGGTATAAGGCACACCGTAATAGCTACGTTTCTTCTCGACGTTGTTGTAGCAGTGGGCCGTGAGCAGCGCGGTCTCGGTGTATTCCTCCCGTTGCGTCTCGACGACGTCGCTCACGTCCACCAGCTTGTCCTGCCAGGCGTAGAGCGCAATGATCTCGGCCGGGGTGTTCTGGAACAGGTCGGGGACGACGCCGCTCGTCATCGCCGAGACGATCTTCTGGCGCATCGGCGCATAAGGGACAATGTTGTAGTCGATCGTGTTGCCGCTGGTCTTCTCGTAATCGGCAACGATCTTCTTGAACGAAACATCCTCCTCCTGCGCGAAACCCTGAACCCACCACACGGCCGCGGTCGTGGCCGCTGCGTTGGCAATCTGGGGACGGGCTAATGTCCCGGCTGCAACTAAGCCGAAAGAGTTGCGAAGCAACGATCGGCGGGTGAGCTTGGCCATCCGTTTCCTTCCCTTCCTGGCGCGATGACATCGCCGCTAGCGCCTGGCGAGTTTGTTTCCCGGTGCAATCTACGACGATCGGTCGGCGGGCTCAAAGGCGTGGCACCGAAATCGGCAGCAGCCGATATGGACGATGCGGCTCATTCTAAATAGAGTTCTGCTCGCGTTTATCTTGGATTTTCATTCGCGCGGCGGCTGATACGCAAGCTTCTAAAGAACAAGGGCTCAGACAAAACAATCGGGCGGAAAACTCGCATCAGGTGGTGCGACGATGCCCAGGTGGTTGAGAACGGTGGCGGCGATGCCAGCTGCCCCTATCCCAAAATAAGGCAGTACGTTGGCTACATAGGCGGTTGATATCCGCTATTGGGTCAAAGCTGATGCCCTTGCACGACGCAGAATTGCCAGCCTTGACCCCTAGCGGCCTCCCCAAAGAAAGGCCTGAAAGCCGGCCGGGGTCGTAAGTCGACTGTCTCAGCCACGTGCTCGATGGCGGCATGGCGCCGAAAGCTCGCTACTTCCGCGGGGACCTCAGCCAGAGGCCGTTGCTGTTGTAAGCGGGCACCGCGCCGATATTGCCCCCCAGCAACTGCATCCCAGGCCGCCATGTCGAGGCCTGCAACAGCGATAATCGACATGCCCTCATAGCCGACAAAGCGAAGCGATTTGCGGGCCGCTTCGCGAAATTCGATCGGAGCAAGCCGGCGGCCTTTGATCTGCGGATGTACGGCTCGAGGTAGCTGCGTCCTATCACGCCCTCTTCCTATAGAGGTCGATTAAGATCAAGGGCCAGTCGGTGAGGGTCGCAATGCGCGCTACGACCGGGCGCGCGAGCTTGAGCACAACGGGGCGTGCCTCTATCTGGCGAAGCGGACGTGATCGGGAAGTGCGCTATTTGCCTTTTATCTCGCTGAAGAACTGATACGTCGCTGAGTAGCGCACGCGCGCCTGCTCCGAGAGATGGCTTGCGTCGCAGCCTGTTCCCGGCGCTACTCCGCCCTTGGTCTCGGTTCGTCGGATATAAGCGGCGGCAGATAGGTTACCCGATCCGTCGTGGCTTTTGGCGCGTAGCAGCAACCACTGAATTGCGTCTGGCTCTGGCGCATCGGCTCTTGCAATGATCTCGCCGACAACAGCGGAAGCATCATCGAGCTTCCAGGTGGGACCGCCGAAGTGAGTACCGATCCGCTGACCTTGCTTATCAAACAGGTTCGCCTCCGGCGCTTTGAATGACCATCGAAAGCCCCCTTCTTTAGCCTCACAGGCGTAGATTTGGACACCGTGTGCCACGAGCTCGAGCAACAGCGCGGATCCCGGAGGCGGCATGACGGCGTCCTCGTCAGCAGTAGCGGCGAAGGCACCAGCGCCTATCAAAGTGCCCACGGCGATGCTGTAAGCTATGTATCTCATGTGCGTCCCCATTGGTGGATTGGTTATTCGGCTACCCGCCTGCCCTCCTCGACCGACGTCAACAGGTGCTTGTGTTGGCCGTATAGAGCGGTCGCAGAAGTTGGGCCTAGCTGTTCAAGGCGAACAGTCTCGACGGCGCAAAAGCTACGGAAGGACGCAATGATGGCGCCTGCCGATGTAGACCGCCGGCGCTCGGGGCTCGGTCTTACCGGGCATGATCAGCGCGGCACCGCGTGCATTCCGGCCCTGTCCGCCTCACCACGGCAGGCATAACGGCTGGCATCCGCGCTGCCATATAACCCAATTCCCTTGAGGCTGTACGCGCCGGTCTGGGGATCGACCCAGACGACAGTATCGTTGGGGCAATGCGCCTGCGCCTGCTGCTCCGTCCGAAAAGCCTGTAAGGTCACAGTCGACTGCCCGCAGGCAGAGCAAGACAGCGCAAGAGCCATCACGAGGAGCACCGAACCCGCGTTGTGTGTAGTGTCGGCCATCGTGGACTATAAGTCGCGATCGACGATTATTCCCCTCTCGCTTGTGGTGCCGAGCCAGCAGCAGCGAGGCGGTACTTTGCCTCCTCGTAGAGCTCTGGCGGTAACGGTCCTTGCTGCAGGATGTCGAGATTGGCTTGCAGATGCACCGGGTTGATCGTACCGACGATGGTCGTGTCGAGGTCCGGGTTCGTGAACGTGAAGCGGAGAATGAACTCCATCGGGGTCATGCCGTCGAGAAGGTCACCGAGATCGGCCTGGCGCCAGCGTTCCCATTGCAGCCCGGCCTGCTTCTCCTCGGTTGGCGCCCCTTTTGCGGCCCCGCCGCGAACGACGATGCCTGCGCCCTTTTGAGCGGCCGTGGCGATCGCCGCTTCGTGTTCACGCTCAACCGCCGAGTACGGGATCTGAAACACATCGAAGACACCCATCGCAATGTGTTCCACCAGATGAGGCAAGGTGCCGGACATGCCGATAAATCGCACCTTGCCGGCCTCTCTGAGACCCAAGAGTGCATCGAGCGCCCCGTGCTCCTCCAGGGTCTGCCGGGATGGCGAGGCGTGGAACTGGACGACATCGAGATAATCGGTCTTCATCCGCGCAAGGCTCTGTTCGACCCCTGCCACGACGTTGTCCCGCGTGAAGACGTGCGCGCCCCGTTGGCCGCGCGGCGCGGGAGGTGCGCCGACCAGACAGCCGCATTTGCTGGCCAGATAATATTCAGCCCTTCTATGCGAGATATATCGGCCAATCCGCTCTTCGCTCAGCCCGTAATCGATCGAGGTGTCGATGTAGTTGATGCCGGCGTCGAGCACTTTATTGAGAATGGCTTCGGCTTGAGCCTCGGTAATGTCGCGGGCGCGCGGGGGTCCCCGCAGTTCCATTGCTCCGTAGCCCAAGGTCGTCACCTGCAGCCCGGTCCGCCCCAGTTCTCGCTTTGCGACGGCCATATTCGTCCCTCCAACCCGCAAAATCCGTTCAATCTTAGATCGTCGACTTCGATCGGTCGAATGGCGATTTTCCGATGCTTAAGGCCTTCCTGCCGAACTCGCCGCTACGAAACCGAACCCACGTTGACCCTTGCGTCACCACCGACGCGAACCCCGTTCACTCCCCGTCTCGCATCACAAGGTAATGAGAGGACATGAGCAAGGCATTCATGAGGGAATCGGACGAAGAGGAAGACAGGCAAGAGGAACCGCACGTGCTTCCTGTTGGTTTCAAGAATTACATCACGCCCCGGGGGTATCGCCAACTCCAGGAGGAGTTACGAACACTGCTTCGCGTTGAGCGCCCGAAAGTAGTGGATGTTGTGTCCTGGGCAGCAGGGAACGGCGATCGATCAGAAAATGGCGATTACATCTATGGGAAACGCCGTCTACGCGAGATTGATCGGCGCGTACGCTTTCTTTCCAAGCGGCTGGAGATCGCCCAAGTAGTCGACCCGGCGCAGCAGATAAACTTGGATCAAGTGTTCTTTGGCGCGACCGTCACCTATGCTCATGAGCGGGGAACGGAGAGAACGATCACCATCGTTTGGCATCGACGAGGCCAATCTCGATCGTGGCCAAGTGAGCTGGATATCGCCCATAGCGCGAGCACTGATGAAGGCGCACGAGGGCGACATTCTCGAGCTTCGCACCCCCGCGGGGATTGCGCATATTGAAGTTCTCGACATCCGCTATGGCAGCTCTGATGCTGACCAGCCGTACTGAGTGCTCGGCACCAATTGGGCCAAGCCGAGGTGTTGTTCAATTTGTGACGGTCAGGCCGCCAGAGGGAATTCCGTGGACCGTGTTCGGGAATGGGCAGCCCTCATCGGCCGCCGTAACATCGCGTATGTGGTCTTTGTCTCTCTGCTGGCCCCTTTGGCATCGTGATGGAGGCAACGGGCCCACAAGGTCTCGATTCCGGTGGCGGGATCATCGCGCCCTCGACGCACTCTCTCAGCTGCGCCCGATATTCGAAGGCCCCTGTGAGCTTGCTAGTAATCCGATTAACACTGCGACGGCGGACGACATCGTGTAGACCCGCCGCCATATTCCCGAGCTTACGAAGGTGGGTGAGCGTGGGATCCACGAGGTCGTGCTGTCCTGCACGCGCGCGCGGCACCAATTACTCAGCTCCATGGCAACTGCAAAACCGAGCCTCCACCGATTTTAATACCTGGCCGAGGCGTTTGGGGGCGTGATTTGCCAACCAACGGCTCCCCAATAGACCGGTGGATCAAGTGGGTGTAGTGGATGTGTTTCTAATCAATGCGTCGGAACTGTCATTAGCTCTAAAGAGCTGACACTTCTTGTAGAGCGGTCGAGAGCAGGTCCATCTGGTGCACTAGACCCACTGACTACTCCAGCTAGTAGGCGCCGCCGCGCTGCATGCCTTTGGTCGTGCGTTGGGACGCCAGCATCTACGCTGGTAAGGCCGAGAACCCCTACTTGTCGAGCCAGACGTCCTCCATGCGCGCGCCATTGGAGATGCTGTTGACCATAATCGTCAGCCCTTTCACTCGCGGCTGCCAGCAGGTCGCACGGCGGTCATAAAAGAAGATCGGTCGGGCGCCATCCTCCGCCAGCTTTCTCTCGATCTCCCAGACCAGCTGCTCGCGCCGCTCTTGGTCGACCTCGATCGATTGCCGATCGATTAGCTCGTCGACTGCTGGATTGCAATAACCGTTATAGTTCAGCTCGCCGCCGCACCCGTACTTTAGGTAGAGGTTCTGGTCGGGATCGGGCCCGCCTCCCACCGGGCTGAGTCCAATGGTGTAGTCCTTGCGCATGACCTTGGGCAGCCAATTGGTGGTGTCGATCATTTCGAGCTCGCCGTCGATGTACACTTCCTTCAATTGGTCGATCATGATCACCGCTGGGTCCCGGAAAAACGGGAGGTCGCGCACCGACACCTTGACCTTGAGCCGTCTATCGGGCCCATAGCCGAGCTTCTCCATGATCTGGCGGGCATCCGTGCGGTTTTTCTGCACATTGGGATCGTAGCTCGGCAGGGTTTTAAGGACCTCCGGCGGCATGCCCCAAAGCCCTTCGGGTGGCGGCTGCATGACGCCGCCGATGTCTCCCTGCCCCTCGGTGACGATGTCGACAAACGCCTTGCGGTCGAAGCTCAAGGCCATCGCGTGCCGCAGATCGGGGTTGTCGAAGGGCGGCTTGTCCCGGTTGGCGATCAGGCTGCGGTTGACACCGATCGGCGCCAATTCGCAGATTGCATCGGGCATCTGGTTGGCCACGTCCTTCAGCAGTGGTTCCGTCACGCTATACGCGAAGGTCATGTCGAACTTCCCGGCAACAAACGCCAGTATCGCTGTCGACAAGTTGCGGATGATCGTATATTCGATGCCGTCGAGATAAGGTCGGCCCTTCTTCCAGTAATCGGAGTTTCGCGCCACCTTGATGTACTCGTTCGGCTTGAACTCGACGAATTTAAACGGACCCGTGCCGATCGGATGTTGGCGCATGTCGCGCGGCGGAACATGACAGGGGTAGATCGGAGAATACCCGGAGGCGAGTAGCGTGAGAAAGGCCGGCTGCGGCCGAGTGAGATGAAAGGTGACCTCGTAGTCGCCGTTGGTAGTAACGGCCGCCAGGTTCCGGTACCAGGACTTGCGGGGATTGACGCGAAGCTTCTCGCTCGACTTGCCGGTCAGCAGGTCGAAGGTGCACACGACGTCTTTGGCCGCGAACGGTTTGCCATCGTGCCAAGTGACGCCTTGACGTAACGGGAATGTCAGTTCGGTGCCGTCCTCGTTCCATGACCATCCGGTGGCCAGATCGGGCACGATCGATTGCAGGCTGTTCTGCTTCACGTGCTGGTCGAACATGATGAGATTGTTGAAGACCCCCATCATCGGCCGCTCCGAAACGATCGTCGCCTCCTCGTGGATCGACATGCTCGCCGGGCTGTCGGGATCATACATTTTCAGGATGCCGCCCTGCTTCTGGGCGAAAGCGGCCTCGGTGGCGAACAGTGCAAGGAACAACAGACACCCTGCCGCTAATCCTTGCAGATTCCGCGTCATCTCCGTGTACCTCCCTTGGCTTTCGCAGATCCGCCGAGCGCCCTCTTAGTTAGGATCCTCTACGAGAGCCGCGGCCGTGTCCTGATATCCCAGGCTCATTGCTGGCTCTCGTTCAAAATGCCGACACTTTGTAGTTTACCCCAGATAGATCGAAAGGGGGCAGGATGGCGACCGACCCAACGCCCGCAAATTGCATCCGCCTTTCGGCGTGACCTGCCTGCCACCGCTTGCCGCGGGTTATCGCGCTTTGATCGCCATACGGGGACCGACTGGCCTATCCTAAGAGGTTCCTGCCCGGAACAGCGGCGCCACAAGCAAGGGTGTCGTCACGGAAAGCCGATTGCCAGTTCCGGGTGACCACGAGCTGGGCACAATTAAGAAATTGGGCTTCAGTTAAAAAGGCCCCCGCAAGATTGGCGCCATCGAGGACCGCTTTGAAGAAGTTTGCGCCCTCGAGGTGGGCCCCTGACCTATCTGCGCCGCAGAATTTTGTTCCCCTGAGATCGGCAGCGCGAAGATCGGCCCGTGAAAGATCGAACCCGCTCAAATCGAGCCCTCGTAGACCGGCCCGAGGTAAGTCCGGCGTCTCGTTCCGTTCCGCACACCGTGCGTTCCGCGCTGCGGCGCCACGGCCAAGCATTGCGACATGCTCATCATTTGGCATCTTCGACCCCTGTTAAGCCTGTGGGAAGCTTTGTGCCGTTGTTGCAGTGGGCCCGATCGAGCTGAGCCTGCGTCAGGCCTTCGGCGCCATCCAGATTGGCATCGGACAGATCTGCCCCGTCGAGCATCAGGCAGCGGCGCGCCGATAGGACTTGTGGTAGATGCGACGGCAGCACTCCCGCCAGACTATCGTTGGGGCAGTGCGCAAATGATAAGTCTTCCCCAACGGCGACGAAATATGAGAGCTGGGCCGGCGATTGCACGGCGATCAGGAGACAACTTGCCCAGTCCGCACCCAGCGTAGAAGGCTCGAATTGGTCGCGGCGCGGGAACCTCCCTCCATGCGCCATTTCTGTCGGAAGTCGCAGTACCCGATCGACTAGCTGCCGTTTAAACAGGGTCTTTACTGTGTCTGAGACTATGTTCGATAGTGCATCTGCTTCTGGGAACATTACAGCGTCAACGAGAAGTTACCCGGTTACCAGTCCCTGTGCGTCCCAAATAAAATCGATGCTTTCATTGCGTTCTCAGCAGACCAGTTTCTCGCCTCGGGTGACCGCGGTTTTAGCCGACTGCGACCCTTTTTATTCGGTGTGATAGCGTCTGTGAATGCACCGAGTATCCGTTGAGCGAGGCTCGGTCCGGCCCCATACCGCGACGCGATCAAAAGCATAAAAAGGCGTCGGTCGCTCCGAGAAGCATTATACTTACGCCGTGCGCACTTCAACCATACACAGATCTCGACCGGGGGCGCCGCCGTCATCTGGGCCTCCTGACCTACCGGCGAAGCGGGCTTTCGCCGCGTTGCCGATCGGCATCCTCGCTCTCGCCTTTGCGTTGGTCGGATCCATCGCGATCCACGCGGAGGTCATTTCGATACCGTCTGCGGACCCACCGAGCTCGGCAGCCTCACTTCCGCCCCCGACGGTGCTGCGCGGATCTCCGCCGAGCACCGCCAGATCGGTTCCGATCTGCCCACCCGGATACACGCTCTCCCCGGGTGACGGCTGCGTCGGGCCGAGCAGCAGCGACTATACCGAGGGCTGGCCGGGTTACGACTATTGGCCGGATTATGGCTACGGCTATCCCTTCGGCGGGTTCCCCGGCTTCGGATTTGGCGCCGGTCGCTTCCATCGCTTCGCCGAGTTCGACCGTAGACGCTTCCACGGTGGCGGCTTCCACGGTCGGGCGGCTTTTCATGGCGCAGCCAAGTTCGGCCGTTTCGGCCCTGGGATCGGACATATGGGCGGCTTCGGCCGGAGATAATTGGACAATGGGAACTATCAGTGGCGCGCGAAGTGAAGACCTCGGACGCGAAAACCTATGTTCCCGAAGTTGCTCAACGAGGTCGAGCGCGGCGAGATGCCGCCGCGGTACCGATGCGATCAGATTCAAGGCCGCAACCGAACGCCTGCTGGCACGGATGATTGAGGGCCCGGGAAAGCTTCGTGACAAAGAATTCGGAACTGACTGTATCGACCCTTTCCGGACATCCGGCCTGGCATATGAAATCCGATCATTCGGCGGAGAGTAGCCGAGCCCAGAGGCCCGTATGGCCGCTATCCGCGACCTACCCAAGCAGAGCAGCTCCTGTACTATCGCCCGATAGAGACTGGCTGCTTACCGCGCGTCCATCCAGGTGTTTGACCCCACCAGCTTGACCGCTACATTCGAGAAGGAAACGCGCAGCGGGTCGCCATTGTGCGTTCCGCGGTGATCCATCGAGAGGAGCAGCGGTCCGGCCTTCTTGTAGTCAGTCCATGTCGCAACGACCTCAAACTTGGCGGGTCCGCCCCCGTGATAGGCGATTTCTTGAATTCGGCCGTCGGTGCCGACGTAGAGTTCCCAGGTGTCACCCGGCGAATAGCCGCCGTCGGAAGGATACTTCACCGCGACCTTCTGCGCGGACCCCGTCCCCAGCGGCAGTTTCTGCACGCCCTCATCTTCCACTGTAGCGCTGGTGTCCCAAGCAACATGAAATGGGAGGATGAGCCAATAATTATCATTTAGGAAGCCCGGATCGATGTCGTCCTTCACCTCGGCCGACTGGCTGCCGATTTGCGAGCGCAGGTACGTAACCTTCACGGGCTTGCCTGACTTATCTTTCCCCTCATAGGTGACCTGGTCGGTTTTGGGCTCCCAGGTCCATGATCGAAACAGATCGAGTCCTGGAGCCTGTGCGCTAAAGGTATAGCGGATCGCTTCGATCTGCCCAAACGACTCGAGACCATAGATCTTGGCGAGCTTTTCAACGATCGGCGCGCGCTGTTGCGCCCCAGTAGTGCCAGGGAGGATCAACAGCGAGCTGAGGGCTAAAAGGCGGATCACACCGCGTTGGCTCAAAATTGTCATGAACGTCCCTCCTCGGTGAATTGAACGGATGTTGTCTTGGACGAGGATGATTTTCCTCCGTGTGTATCCGCTACGCTATTGATCCGACGCTGCTTCCTAGCTGGCCCATAATCACGTCCTCATTCTTGATCGCGGCCATAAAAAATTAGTTTGGCACCCAGACTGCGGCCCTGATCTCGCCGAACTCGCGCGCGATCTTGCGCCAGGACGCGCCGGCATCCTCACTGACGTAGACCTCACCGAACAGGCTGAACGCCACAATGCGGTTGGCGTCAGCGGGATGCGTGGCAAGGCCCCACACAGTGGCATTGGGCTGGGTGGGGAGTGGCAGGATCTCCCAACTCTCCCCGAAGTCTGTGGTGCGCAGCACGTGCCCCTTTTCGCCCGTCGTGGTCTCTCCACACCCGGCGAACAGCACGGCGGGATCATCGGCCTTGACCATGATGCCGCGGGCATAGGGCAGCGGCCATTTCTGCTTGATGCCCAAGGGCTGCCAGGTCTCGCCCATATTGTTACTGGTAAACACTTCGCGTGCTGTGCTGGCATATAGGCGCTTGGGCTGCGTCGCCGCGATCGTCACGGCGTGAATGTCCGGATCATACAAACCCCCATCAAGGTGCGCCCAAGTGTCACCGCCATCCTGGCTGCGGAAGACGCCATCGATTTCTACCCCTGCCCAGACCATACGATGATCGTCGGGGTCGACGATGACGCTGGTCACGAAGGGTGTGCCAATGGAGCACTCGCGGGCGATGTCCACCGCCAATTTCTCCCACCGCAGTCCGCCATCTCGCGAGCGATAGACCGCAGCCGGGCGCGTGCCGGCAAAGAGAATATCGGGATCAACTGGGTCGATGGTCAGCGACCAGATCGTTGGCACAGCCCCATTGGCCCCATTGGCCCCATTGGCGGTGATGCGCTCCCACCGCGCCCCGCCATTGTGGCTCACGAATAAGCCCGTATCCCCACCTGCGAGAACGGAATGCGCCGCTTTGGGATGGGCGACCAACGCCTCACATGAGGATAGTTGGTGTCAAGCGAGCATTGCATTGCCTAACCAACAGTTGCTCCCGCCGCCTCATTGGTCTCCGGGCCAGCCCTCTGGTTCTTTTCAACTCAGATCAACTGCTC
>Ga0306926_10008648_pt1 | contig 11146 bp, 9 predicted proteins | sample flu12Cox44000178_FD_203759 | JGI IMG/M metagenome (GOLD analysis project Ga0306926, IMG submission 203759) | Lab enrichment of tropical soil microbial communities from Luquillo Experimental Forest, Puerto Rico - flux8day.12C.oxic.44.000.178 (v2)... | ecosystem: Environmental > Terrestrial > Soil...
CGAGCAAGACTACTTCTTCAAGACTGTTCTGGACGACATCGAGAAATTCCGCGCCAAAGCAAAAAGCGCGAGCGGAACTGAAGGGCCCGAGGCGAAGGGTCCGGCTACGCCGCAAGCCGCGCCAGCACCTCGGGCCGCTCCATGAGGTCTATTGCCCCGTCTGGGTCTGTAGATAAGCGATGATGTCGGCGCGCTCTGCGGCATCAGGCACGCCCGTGAAGGCGAGAGCCATGGGAGAATCGGGGATCATCGCCTTTGGATTTGATATCCATTTGTCGATGTTCTCTGGCGTCCACACGAAGCCTTGCTCGCCAAGTTTCTTCATGCCCGGCGAATAGGGGTAATCGGGGATGCTTGCCGCCTTCCGTCCGACCACGCTGTTGAGTTCGGGCCCGACCAGCGTCTTCGCGCCGGGGCCGACCTGGTGACAGATGGCGCATTTGGCGAACGCCGCTTTACCTTTTGTCGCATCGCCCTCGGCGTAGGCCGACTCGCCTAATGCGACGAGCGCGATAGCACCAAGCCAACAGAGCCCAACGATCCTCATCTCACTCCCTCCTTGAAAAGGCCTGCAGAATTCTCCCCCGGCCTTGGCGGGCCGTTGCTCAACACCATCTCTTAGCTGTTCGGTTTCGCCCAACATAGTAGAAAGCTCAATTTGCCACGAAAAGTAGCCGCCTGCGACACCATAACTACGGAAAACCGCAGGTCATTGGAGGATATGGCTCAGCACGGTAGCCTGGCTGCGGGGGCGTATTGCCCCATAACGTCGCTCATGCGAAAGACTAGGCCGAAATTCCAGTCTTTATCGTCGCGGGAGGAATTGATGTCGCAGCTTTCCATGCCAAGACCTGATCCCGCGATTGTCTCGCGGCGGGCCGACATCGTGCGGCAGCTGAAGAAGCTCGTCCCCGACGCGACCCTGATCGCCGATCAGGAGGGCCGGCGCACCTTCGAGACCGACGCGCTCACGGCCTATCGCTGTCTGCCGCTTCTGGTCGTGCTGCCCGGAACGACCGATGAGGTCAGCAAGATCCTCCGCTTCTGCCACAACAATCACATCAAAGTCGTGCCTCGAGGAGCCGGGACCTCGCTCTCGGGAGGAGCCTTGCCGCTGGAAGACTCGATCGTGCTTTGCCTCTCGCGTATGAACAAGGTGCTGTCGATCGACCTCCCCAACCGTGTAGCGCACGTCGAGGCGGGCATCACCAATAGCGGCATCACCCAGGCGGTCGTAGGCCAAGGCTTCTTCTACGCGCCGGACCCGTCGAGCCAAATCGCCTGCACCGTTGGCGGCAATGTCGCCACCAATTCCGGTGGCGCCCATTGCCTGAAATACGGCGTCACCACCAACCACATCCTCGGCGTCCGTATCGTGCTGATGAACGGCGAGGTCGTCGATATCGGTGGCAACTATCTCGACGCGCCGGGCTACGACTTCCTCGCCCTGATCGTCGGTTCTGAAGGCCAGCTCGGCGTAGTCACCGAGGTCACTGTGCGCCTGCTCAAGGCAGCCGAAGGGGCGCGACCGATGCTGCTCGGCTTCGACTCTAGCGACGCGGCAGGAGGTTGTGTCGCCGGCATCATCGCTGCTGGCATTGTACCCGTCGCGCTCGAATTCATGGACCGCCCGGCGATCCATGTGTGCGAGCATTTCGTGGCCGCAGGCTACCCGCTCGACGTCGAGGCGCTCTTGATCGTCGAAGTGCAGGGTTCCGAGGACGAGATCGACACACTGCTCGAGAAGATCAGCGAGATCGCTATGGACTATAACCCAGCGATCATGCATCGCAGCCAAAGCCCGGAGGAGAGTGCAAAGATATGGAAGGGTCGCAAGGCGGCGTTCGGCGCGATCGGCCAGCTCTCGGACTATTACTGCATGGACGGCGTCATCCCGTTGTCGAAGCTTACCAAGGCACTCGACGAGGTCGGCTGGATTTGCCGCAAGTATCGCTTTGACGTGGCCAACATCTTCCATGCCGGCGACGGCAATCTGCACCCGCTCATTCTCTATAATTCCAACGATCCGCTTCAGCTTGAACGGGTCGAGATGTGCGGCGCCGAGATTCTCAAGCTGTGCGTCGAGCTTGGCGGCTGCCTTACCGGCGAGCATGGCGTCGGCATCGAAAAGCGCGAGCTCATGCGCGTGCAGTTCTCCGAAGCCGACATCGCCCAGCAAATGCATATCAAGGCCGCATTCGACCCTGACTGCCTGCTCAATCCCGGCAAGGTATTTCCGATCGAAGGAAACAGGGTCCAGTGACTGGGCATATGCGCGTTGGCTTCCACGCTCCTGACACGGTGGAGGAGCTTGCCTATCTCGTTGCCGAGGCAGCCGACACGCGCACGCCGCTCGAGGTGATGGGCCACGGCACCAAGCGCGAGGTCGGGCGCCTGGTGCAATATGGTGCAGTGCTCAGCAGCGAGAGCCTGGTCGGGGTGCCCCTTTACGAGCCGACCGAGCTTGTGCTTGTCGCTCTTGCTGGGACGCCGGTCTCGCAGATCGAGCAGATGTTGGCCGAGAACGACCAGGAGCTTCCCTTCGAACCGGTCGATCTTGGGCCGGTGCTTGGCTTTGGACCGGGTCAGGCCACGATCGGCGGCGTGCTTGCCACCAATATCTCCGGCAGCCGGCGCATTCTGTCGGGCTCTGCGCGCGACCACGTGCTCGGGGTTCAGGCGGTGAATGGTCGCGGCGAGACTATCAGAGCCGGCGGCAGGGTGATGAAGAACGTCACCGGCTATGACCTTGGGAGGGCGCTTGCGGGTTCATGGGGCACGCTTGCCGTTGTCACCGAGGTTGCCCTCAAAGTGCTCCCGGCCCAGCGCGAGGTGCGGACCTTGCTGTGTTTCGGGCTCGCCGATCCGACCGGCGTTGAGGTCCTGGGTCTTGCCCTCGGTACTCCCTTCGAGGTTTCCGGCACGGTGCACGTCAATGGCGAGCTCGCGCGGCGCTTCTCCGACGAGGAGATCAGCGGACCTGGACAGACGGTCACGGCGATCAGGGTCGAAAATTTCCCCGCCGCCGCCCGCTATCGCGCGAGCCGGCTCAAGCAAATGCTTCAGGCCTATGCCCCAGCGCTCGAGCTCGACACGGTGCGGAGCCGCATGTTCTGGGAGGACGTGAAGTCCTTGAGGATGTTCCAGAAGACGGGGAGACCGCTCTGGCGCATCTCCATGGCCCCCACCAATGCGTCGAAGCTTGTCCACAGCCTCTCGCGCAAGATTGATGTGCGCGCGCTTTACGACTGGTCAGGCGGGCTAATCTGGCTTGAGACCCCCCCCATCTCCGACGCCGGAGCGGTCGAGATCCGCCGCACCCTTGCCGAATTTGGCGGCCATGCCACTCTGATCCGCGCAGAGCCTCAGGCGCGGGCGGTGATCGATGTGTTCCAGCCGCTCGACCCGCCGCTCATGGCGCTGACGGCCGCGCTCAAGCGGGCGTTCGATCCTGTCGGAATTCTCAATCCGGGCCGCATGTACCAAGGAATATAAGCGAGACCATGCAGACCAAGTTCAACGCGGTGCAGCTCGCCGACCCGACCATCGCCCGTGCCGACGCGATCCTCAGGCGCTGCGTCCATTGCGGCCTGTGCACCGCCACCTGCCCGACCTATGTGCTCACTGGAGATGAGCGCGACAGCCCGCGCGGCCGCATCTATCTGATGAAGCAGATGTTCGAGGAGCGTGAGGTCACGCCGACCATGACCCACCACATCGACCGCTGCCTCTCTTGCTTCTCCTGCATGACCACCTGCCCGAGCGGAGTGGATTACATGCATCTCGTCGACATGGCGCGCGTGCGAATCGAGGCCAAGGGCCACCGCACCCCGCGCCAAAACACCAATCGCTGGCTGCTCGCCAAGATCTTGCCCAACCCGCGCCGCTTCCGGCTCGCTCTCATGGCGGGCTCGCTGATGCGTCCGTTCCGACGCCTACTCATCAAGATGGGCTTCGCACATATCGCGGCCGGCGTGGCGCTGGTGCCACCTGGCGCAATGAAGATCAAGCTGACCAAGCCGAAATCTGCGATCGGCGTCGAGCCGAAGGCTAAGCGCGTGGCGCTGATGCTCGGCTGCGTGCAGGAGGTGCTCGCGCCGCAGATCAACCTGGCCGCCATCAGGCTGCTCAGGCGGCACGGCGTCGATGTGGTGGTGGTCAAGGACGAGACCTGTTGCGGCGCTCTCGTCCACCACCTCGGTAAGGAGGAAGAGGCACGCGGCTATGCCCGCCGCAATATTGACGCCTGGACAGCTGTGATGCGGGAGAAGATGGTCGACGCCATCGTCGTCACCACGTCGGGCTGCGGCACTATGGTCAAGGACTACGGCAATCTGCTCGCCCGCGACCGCGGCTATGCCGAGCGTGCGGCCTACGTCTCAGGGCTCGCGCGCGATATCACCGAGTACGTCGAGCAGATGGGGCTAATGCCCCCCATGATGTGGACTGGGCTTAGGATCGCCTATCACGCAGCTTGCTCGCTCCAGCACGGGCAGAAGCTCGATACGTTGCCGCGCACCCTGCTCAACCAGGCGGGGTTCAATATCGTCGAGATTCCCGAGGGGCATCTCTGTTGCGGCTCGGCTGGAACCTACAATTTGCTCGAGCCCGAGCTGTCGGCGCAACTCCGCGAGCGGAAGCTCGGCAATATCGCAAGCGTCAAGCCTGACGCGATCGTGACGTCAAATATCGGCTGCATGGTGCAGCTGCGAGGAGCCGGCGTCCCCTTCGTTCACACCGTCGAACTGCTCGACTGGGCGACCGGCGGTCCGTGCCCGCCGTCGCTTGAAAAGCTCGAATCAATGGCGCACCCGGTCGAGGCGCTGGTCGAGATGGCGCGCGAAGGCCTCCTGGTCGATACCTCGGCTTGATAGCTGACAGGTGACACCCGACGCCTGGTTAGGCTAGAAGCGGGCGGCTGGAGCCTCTAGAATCAGCCGCTAATCCATGAGCAAGAAGACCGAGCCCGCTCGCCCCGAGGCCCGCCTGCCTAAGGGCTTTTCCGACATTTCCGCGGGCGAGATCCGCGCCACCGAGAAGATGCTCGCCACGATCAGGAGCGTGTTCGAGTCCTACGGCTTCGAGCCGCTCGACACTCCCGCCATCGAATATTCCGACGCTCTCGGCAAGTTCCTGCCCGACCAGGACCGGCCCAACGACGGCGTGTTCTCGTTCAAGGACGATGACGATCAGTGGCTGTCGCTCCGCTACGACCTGACCGCGCCGCTCGCTCGTTACGTGGCGGAGAATTATCAGAACCTGCCGAGGCCATTCCGCCGTTATCAGGTCGGACCGGTGTGGCGGAACGAGAAGCCGGGGCCCGGACGATTCCGCCAGTTCACCCAGTTCGACGCCGATACCGTGGGTGCTTCATCGGTCGTTGCGGACGCAGAGCTCTGCATGCTCGCCGCCGATACGCTGGAGGCACTGGGCGTGCCGCGCGGCAGCTACCTAATCAAAGTCAATAGCAGAAAAGTTCTCGATGGGCTGCTCGAAGATCTCTCTTTGACTGGCGAAGCTAATGTCGGAACGCGACTTGCCGTACTGAGAGCGATCGACAAACTCGATCGTCTTGGGGACGACGGCGTACGCGCTCTATTGGGGAAAGGACGGAAGGACGAAAGCGGTGACTTTACCGAGGGTGCTGGCCTTTCTTGCGACCAGATTCAGCGAGTCATGACTTTCGTCGGAAGAAATGTGATGGGAACCTGCAGAGACGAACAGGCGGCCAAGCGCCCAATCGATGACATGGAGCGCATTGGGCCATTTGAGTTCGTCGACAACTACGGCACGCTAGCATACTGGGCAGGTAGTATGGGACCCTCTGCCTTTGAGGGAATCCAGGAACTCCAACAATTGGTGGCCTGCTGCGAGGCCGCTGGGTATGGCAGCAAACGCATCCGCATTGACTCTTCGATTGTGCGCGGCCTCGAATACTATACGGGCACGGTTTTTGAAGCGGACCTGACCTTTGAGGTCCTAGATGGCAAGGGGAGATCGGTTCGATTTGGTTCAGTAGGGGCAGGCGGGCGCTATGACGAGCTTGTTGGACGCTTCATGGGCGCCGCCGTACCAGCAACCGGGTTTTCGGTTGGGGTCTCCCGTCTTTTTTCGGCTCTCACGGCTCTTAGACGAATAAACCTCAGCACCAGGCAAGGTCCTGTCGTTGTGCTCGTGCTCGACCGCGACCGCATCGGCGACTACCAGAAGCTGGCGCAGGAGTTGCGCACTGCCGGTATCGGCGCCGAGCTCTACCTCGGCGAGTCGGGCATGAAGGCGCAGATGAAATATGCCGATCGCAGAGGCAGTCTCTGTGTGATCATCCAAGGCGGCGACGAGCGCGCGAAAGGCGAGGTCACCATCAAGGACCTGATCGAGGGTGCCGAACGCGCCAAGGAAATCATCGGCAATGTCGCTTGGCGCGAAGAGCGCCCTGGCCAATTCACCGTCCCCGCGAGCCAGATGGTCGACGCGATCCGGCAAGTACTCGCCCGTCACAAAAGCTAAGCCATGGCCGCTGAATCGGCTAGGAAGTTCGAAGCCCTTGAGGTTCAGGCGACGAACCTGCTCGACGTGTTCAAGCGGGCGGGTTACGAGCAGGTTGCGCCCTCGATCATCCAGCCGGCAGACATCTTGCTCGACCAGATTGGAGAGTCGATCAGAAGCCGCACCTATGTGTTCACCGACCTCGCCGGCGACGCGCTGTGCCTTCGGCCTGACCTGACCGTGCCGGTGTCGCGGCTTTATCTCGAGCGCCACCCCGACGCAGATACGCCGGCGCGCTATTGCTACAACGGTCCGGCCTTCCGCTTTCAGCCAGACGGCAACAATCAGGCGCACCCGCGCGAGTTCCGCCAAGCCGGCATTGAGAGTTTCGGCGCAAAGGACAAAGAAAGTGCGGATGTGGAAACCGTGCTGCTCGCGGTCGAGGCCGTGCGCAGCGCTGGCCTCAAGGATTTCCGCCTGCACTTTGGCGACATCGCGCTGTTCTACGCCTTCGTCGATGCGCTTGCGCTGCCTGAGCGCTGGCGGCTTAAGCTTCGTCACTATTTCTGGCGCCCACCGGTATTCCACGCGCTGCTCTCGCGGCTTGCGCGCGGCGAGCGGCCAGACGCCGAGGGAGCTGTCGCGGCCCTGGCTCGTACGCTAGACCGCGACGACCCCGAGCGATCCGAGGAGCTTGTGGCGCGCTATCTCGACGAGAAGGGCCTGCCGCTCGCTGGTAACCGAACGCTGAGCGAAATTACGGCGCGTCTGCTCGACCTGTTGGGCGATCTGCGCGCAGAGCCTCTAAGGAAAGAGGTCGCGACCGTTATCGACTATTTCCTTGCCGTGTCCGCGCCGCCGAAAGGGGCCGTGGAGCGCATTGCAATGATCGCCAAGGGCGCGGGCATCGATCTTGCACCCCCGCTTCAGGCCCTCGTCCGCCGCTTCGAGCGGCTCGAGCAGGACGGGCTCGATCTCGACAAGTCCACCTTCGCCACCGAGTTCGGCCGCAGCTTCGAATATTATTCTGGCCTCGTCTTCCAGATCGAAGTCGAAGGCGAGCACGACGCCGGCCAGATCGCTGGCGGCGGGCGCTATGACGGGCTGCTGGCCCATATCGGCGCGCCGCGCGACGCGCCGGCTATCGGCGCTGCCATACACACCGAGCGACTGCTCGCTACCGTCGAGAGGCGCGCATGATGGCCAGCACGAAACTCTCGATTGGCGTGCCGTCCAAGGGCAGGCTCAAGGACCAAGCCGCGGCCATCTTTGAAAAGGCCGGCATCCCGTTGCGCAACAAGGGCCACGAGCGCGGCTATCGTGCCACGCCGGACGGACTTGACGACGTCGAGGTGGTGCTGACCTCTGCCGCCGAGATCGTGCACGAGCTGAAATCGGGGCGCGTGCATCTCGGCATCACGGGGGAGGACCTGATCCGCGAGACGCTCGCCGACGTCGACGGCTCGGTCGAGTTCCTGGCGCCGCTCGGCCTTGGCCGAGCCGACGTCGTCGCCGCGGTCCCGGATTGCTGGATCGATGTCGCGCGAATGGCGGACCTCGAGGATGTCGCTGCGCAATTTGCCCGCGCGCACGGCCGCCGTCTCCGAGTCGCCACCAAATACATGAATCTGACGCGCCGCTTCTTTGCCGCGAGTGGCGTGGCCGGCTATCGCATCCTGGAAAGCGTCGGAGCCACCGAGGCCACACCGGCCGCTGGCACCGCCGAGCTGATCGTCGACATCACCACGACCGGCACGACGCTCCGCGCCAATCACCTCAAGGTGCTGGAGGACGGGCTGATCCTGAAATCGCAGGCACACCTCTTTGCCTCACGCGCCGCCCCATGGGACGCCAGCGCCAAGAAGCTCCGCGACACAATTACCGGTCGGCTCAACACTTCACGAGGTCTGCCTTGATGTTCGCCCGTTTCGTTCTTGCGACAGTTCTCACTACGCTGTTGACGACAACGGCGTTCGCAGCGCCGTCGCGCATCATCATCCTGCGTCACGGCGAGAAGGCTAATCCTTGGCGATTGTGCGAGGTCGGCGTGCAGCGCGCGAACGCTTTGGCAGCCACCTATCTCGGCCAGAACGCCAGGAAGTCACTCTTCGCCAATGGCGAGGAGCCGGCCTTCTTCTTCGCCATCACGCTGCACACGCTCGAGCTTGCCGCGCCATCGGCCGCGAGCTGGTCGAAGCCGCTCATCCTCTATTCGGTCGTGCCGGATGAGTCAGATGACGACGAGTTACAGGAGAAGACCTTGAACCGCCGTACTCAGGAAGCCGCGGCCAATATCATGCAGAACCCGGCGCTCAACGGCAAAACCATCGTCATGGTGTGGGAGCATAAGCATATTGCCAACGCGAAGCTTGAGGCGAAGTTCGAGGGCGAGGCCGTCACGCTTCGCGAGCTGCTCAAGCTCGACGTCCTCGTCGGTGTGCCCGCGACCTGGCCTGGCGACAACTACGATTATTTCTGGATCGTGGATTACCCGCCGAACTCGAACGTCCCGTCGAAGTTCACCACGATGAAGCAGGAGTTCGGCGACCCCTTCGCCAGTGTTCCGTCGAACGACTGGGATACACCGAACGGGCTTGATGCCTCGAGCGGCTGCAAGGTCAAGAACGATTAACCGCCGCGCGCTCTTGCCGTCGCTTTTGCTGCGTGCCATTCGCGGTCACTGCCTCAGCGAGGCGATGGAGCCCAGGAGATTCCGGCGAAAGCTCGAAGAACCGGCCGTGGAACTGAATAAGACTCGAGCGGTGGCCGATGGAGACGATAGCCGCATTGGGCAGCCGGTTGAGCAGCAAGCGATAAAGCTCGGACTCGGCAGGCTCGTCCAAGGCGGATGTCGCCTCGTCCAGAAACAGCCAATCGGGCTTTTGCAGGAGCGCGCGGGCGATCGACAGCCTCTGCTGCTCGCCGCCCGATAGCTTGTCGGCCCAATAGGCGGTCTGATCGAGCTCGTTGCGAAGGTGAGACAGCCCAACGTCATCGATCACCTCGTCAATCTCGTTCGGTGTGAACGAATCCTCAGGTCCAGGATAGGCGAGCGCACCCCGCAAGGTGCCAAGCGGCAGATAGGGACGCTGCGGCAAAACCAGCACATTGGCGCCCTTGGGGACGCGGATCGAGCCCTCGCCGAACGGCCAGACGCCGCCAAGCGCACGGAACAGGCTTGTCTTTCCCGACCCCGAAGGACCAGTTACGAGCACCCTCTCGCCAGGCTCGATGCTGAGATCCTTGACCCGCACGATCTCCTCGCCGCTCGGAATGCTCACCGCGAGGTCTTCGACGTGAAGCGCGTGTCCGCCATCTGCGATCAGCTCGACGCGCGGCGCCGTCTGATCGAGCCCACGTGCCCAAATGATCGAGGACTCGAAGCCGGCAAGCCGGTCGAGCACCGCTTTCCAGTCGGCGATGTTGGTGTATGCGGTGACGAAGAAGGAGAGCGAGCTCTGCACTTGCCCGAAGGCCGAAGCGACCTGCATCAGCCCGCCGAGCGTCATGGCTCCGAAGAAATAGACTGGGCTCACCACCAGGAAGGGGAAGATGATCGCGACCTGGTTATAGCCGGCGGTGAGAAAGGTAAGCCGCTTGGTTCGCTGCATGATGCCGTACCAGTTGCGCACCACGTTGGCGAACCGGTCGCGCAGACGCCCCTCCTCGGCCTCTTCGCCCGAGAGCAGCGTGACCTGCTCCGCATTCTCCCTGAGGCGGACCAGCGAGAAGCGGAAATCGGCTTCGTAGCGCTGCTGGTCGAAATTGAGCTTGATCAGCGGGCGGCCGACAAGGTGTGTCACCCAGGTGCCGATGATGGCGTAGATCAGCGCGGCCCAGACGAGATAGCCGGGCACCTCGAAGGACTGTGAGCCGATCATGAGCGGGGTGGCCGCGGACAGGTTCCACAGGATCACCACGAACGAGACCAACGTGACGATAGAACCTAGCAGCGCGATGCCAATGTCGAGCGTGTTGGCAATGAACTGGCGGATGTCGTCCGCGATACGCTGGTCCGGGTTGTCGGCCTGGTCGCCCTTGAGCCGCATCCGGTAATGCGTGCCCTGCTCGAGCCAGCGGCCGAGGTAGCGCTTGGTCAGCCAGCGCCGCCACCTGATCTGCAGCCATTGCTGGAGATAGATCTGATAGACGGCGGTGACGATGAAGGCGGCGGCAAGGATGCTGAACACGCCGAGCTGGTAGATGAAGACATTCCAGTCCTTGTTCTGCAGCGCGTTGTAGAAGGTGTTGTACCAGCTGTTGAACTTCACGTTCAGCCAGACCTGGAACAGCTGGAGAGCGATCACTGCGATCAGCAGGATTCGTCCGGGCCATCGATCGTCCCCTTGGAAATAGGGGGCGGCAATATGAGTGAAATTCCTCGCAGAGGTGCGAAAATTCGCCATTAAGCGGCTGCTCCAAGGCTCCCGGCTTTTTTCGGGAGCGACAAACCTGCCTGACGATAGGGCGAAGGCAGGGCGCTAGGAAATTACGATTGCGTAAGGCTTAAGTGAATGCTTGGGGCCTTCGTCCTGCGTCAAAAAACCGCGTGATTGTCCTCGCATCCTTGTATCTCCGCCCATTTCAAGTTTTTTGCTTCGCGAGTGCCGCCTGCTCTCTCTTCTCCAACGCGGGCAAGATTCCGGCGAGCCTCTCGCTA
>Ga0306926_10008649_pt1 | contig 11145 bp, 15 predicted proteins | sample flu12Cox44000178_FD_203759 | JGI IMG/M metagenome (GOLD analysis project Ga0306926, IMG submission 203759) | Lab enrichment of tropical soil microbial communities from Luquillo Experimental Forest, Puerto Rico - flux8day.12C.oxic.44.000.178 (v2)... | ecosystem: Environmental > Terrestrial >...
CCGCAGCTTGCGGAGAGACTGCTCGGCCCGTTCGAACTCGCCAGCAAGCTCCTGAACCTGAGTGCGGCGGGGCTGATCCTGGCCACCCAGTTCCAGATGCTCGCGCAGATCCGGACGCGTGGCTTCGCCGGCATGCTCATCCTGCTGATCGGCAGCCTGGTCATCGGTTGGCTCGCCGGAGGGCCGGGAACCGCTAACCGCAGGACGATGGCGCTGACCACCTCGCTTCGAAACGTCGGCGTCGGCCTGGTCATCGTCACCGGAAATTTCGCCGGCACGCCGGCCGTGTCCGCCGCGTTGTCCTACGGAATCGTCGAGGTGCTCCTATCCCTGCTGGTGGCGTTCTGCTGGCGCCGCTCGCCGCAATGACGAGGTCCGCTGACCGGGATCGGGTCATCGAGAATTCTCGGCTCGACGCCCATCGCACTGCGGACCCACCGGGGCTTGGTCTCGCCCGCCGCTTTTCCTGTATGATTGCGCAAATCTTCTAGCGCGACGATGAAACGGGAAAGCGGGCGAACATGGTTTCGGCATGTACCGGCAGTTCGCTGGCTGGCGGACTATCGAGTTGAATGGTTGGCCAGCGATGCGATCGCCGGGGCCACGCTGGCGGCTTACGCGATTCCGGTTTCCTTGGCTTATGCGGGCCTTGCGGGGCTGCCCCCGCAGGCAGGCATTTACGGCTATCTGCTGGGTGGGCTCGGCTATGCCCTGCTTGGCTCCTCGCGCCAACTCGCGATCGGACCGACCTCTGCGATTTCCTTGATGATCGCGGGCACCGTTGCGACGATGGCTGACGGAGATGCGCAGCGCTACGCGCAGATCGCCAGCCTCGCGGCCGGTATGGTGGCCCTGCTTTGCCTGATCGCGTGGCTCCTGCGGCTGAGCATGCTGGTGCGGCTCATCAGCGACAGCATCCTGGTGGGGTTCAAGGCGGGCGCCGGACTGACGATCGCAATGACCCAGATGCCGAGCCTGCTCGGCGTTACCGGCGGCGGACACAATTTCTTTGAACGCACGGTGCTCTTGGCGGGTCAGCTGGGCGAGATCAACTACGTTGTATTCGCACTCGGCATCGTCGCGATCCTGCTCCTCGTGCTTGGCGAGCGTGCTTTTCCGGCGAGGCCGGTGGGGCTTGCGGTCGTTGCGCTATCGATCGTGGTGGCATCGGCGCTTGCCCTTCCTGATCGCGGGGTGCCCGCCACCGGAGAGGTGCCGGCGGGTCTGCCATCCCTCGAGCTCCCCGGGTTGCGCCTGCGCGACGTCGAGGGGATCGTTCCGCTGGCTGCCGGGTGTCTGCTGCTTGCCTACATCGAAGGTGTGTCCGCGGCACGCACGTTCGCGGCGAAGCACGGATATAGCCTCGATCCGCGGCAGGAATTCCTCGGGATTGGCGCGGCCAACCTCGCGGCGGCATTGGGCCATGGCTATCCTGTGGCGGGCGGCCTGTCGCAATCCGCGGTCAACGACAAGGCAGGCGCCCGCACGCCGCTCGCCCTGATTTTTGCCTCCTGTACGCTGGCGCTTTGTCTGCTCTTTCTCACGGGCCTGCTGGCAAATCTGCCGAAGGCGGTGCTTGCCGCCGTCGTGCTGACCGCGGTGTACGGACTGATCGATTTCCCGGCGATGCTTCGCATGTGGCGCATCAGCCGAATGGATTTCTACGCGGCGGCGATCGCGCTTGGCGCCGTTCTGCTTCTCGGCATCCTGCAAGGAATACTGCTCGCCGCGCTGGCCTCGGTCCTGATGCTGTTGGCGCGCGCGTCCAGCCCTCACGTCGCATTCCTGGGCCGCATCCCCGGAACGATGAGCTATTCCGATCTCGCCCGCCATCCGGAGAATGAACCGCTGCCCCACGTGATCGCGTTCCGTCCGGAAGCCTCGGTGCTCTATGTCAATGCCGAGTCCGTCCTCGGAGCCGTATCGGCGCGTCTTGAGGCGGAGGCCGCGCGCGACATCCGCCTGGTCGTCTGCGACCTCTCGGCATCACCCCAGATGGATCTCGCGGGCGCACGCATGCTGCATCAGCTGCACCTCGACCTTGCGCGCCGCGGCGTAGCGCTGCGAATCGTCGGCGCGCGGGGGCGGGTACGCGACCTGTTGCGAGCCGAAGGCGTCGGCGAAAAGGTCGGCGGACTCGATCGGCGCGTGACGCTGGACGATCTGCTCGGTGGCGTCGGCAGATGAGGCCATCGCTTTGCGAAGCGCTTGAGCGACCTCCTCGGGCGACGCATCGACGTTGCAAACGCGGAGCGGCGCAACACGCCCGTCCGTCCACCTCGCGGAGGTACGTTAATGCCGCCCGAGCCACCACTCCGAGTCAATTTCGAGCGATTTTTTTTCGGCCACTTCACTTCTTCTCGGACTTGCGCGACGATGTTGACGCGCGCAGTTTCTGAGGGCGACGCGGCCCGCCCAACAACGGCAAGCCACCTCCGGCGCGCATGCAAGACTAGCAAGCATTCGGTCAAGGTGGCGAGGCCGCCTATCAATCACACGACATGACTGGGCGAGTTCAAGAGGTGGTGCGATGAAAAGGTCCATGTTAGTTCTCGCCATCGCTGCCTGCGCTGCGATAGCGACTCCATCCAAAACCGAAGCACGGTTGAGTGACTTAATCGAGACGACACAAGCTCAACCAAATTATGCGCAGTACTATTATGGACCCTACCGTCGACACGTTCGCCGGGTTTATCGTCGAGCCTATCGACGTGCTTACTATGGATATGGAGGATATTCTCCGTACACCTATGGAGGATATTCTCCGTACACCTATGGAGGATATTCTCCGTACTCCTATGGAGGATATAATACTCCTATGGAGGATATAATCCGTACTCCTATGGAGGATATAATACTCCTATGGAGGATATAATCCGTACTCCTATGGAGGATATTATCGTCCGTCCTATTTCGGGAGATGGGGTTTTTAGGCGGCGCTTGGAACCAGTCGGGACGCTCAGCGACGTTGAGGTAGGCGAGGTCGTATGACCGGGACCTTTGGGCCAGCATCAAGATGCCGGCCTACAGTCAGGTATTGGCACTGAACGGACATGTTGAGGCAAGCTCGCGAAGAGCAGATGGCAAAGTTTTTCGGCTGCGTTTGCGTCATGGTGCTGTTGTCGCGTAAAAAGTGCAATTAGGCTGTAACATTCTCTCACTGGGCAGAGGTTTACGAATACGGGGCGGTCCCGCACCGCGAAACTCGACAGCCAGATCCTTGCGGGGTAGTCTCAGGCTAGTCGAAAGGCTGGGAGATCAATATGGAACAGATTTTAATCAACCTCGTCGCTGGGGCACTTGGCGGCGTTGGCGTAGGTAAGTCATCGCCGACCTTCGATCTCGGAATGATTGGTAACATTATTTCCGGTTTGATCGGAGGTGGAGTGCTTGGTCAGATCGTTACGTTATTGCTACCGGCGATTACGGCCGCAGCGCAGTCGGGCAATCTGAGCATCGGCGGCATCGTCTCACAGGCAATCGCCGGAGGCGCTGGCGGCGCGATACTCACGGCGATCATCGGCGCAATCAAGAACAAAGCTGCTGCCTGACGGGCGGCTAGATATCTCAAGGCCACTTGGGCGCTTGGCATCATCGTGCCGTCCGCGCTGCTCGCGCGCGCCGACGGTGATATCGAATAAAGTCCGCAGGCCGTGGGCCGTATGCTGCGATGCATAAGTCCGCTTCTGGCACAAAGCGGACATTCCGAGATGTACGCAATCACTGACAGGCGCCTCGACGCGCTCGCTTGCGCGCTGCGTTGCAAGCCGATCGACCTGCTGATACGGCCGGGAGAGGAGCCCACGTAACTCGCGGTAATAGCACGAAGCGGCGGTGACACATGCCTTGAGGCAATGTCCGCTTTCGGGGAGCTTCCGACGTTCACGACAAGTAGCCTCGTGCGCATGGGTCGCTCATGACCCTAAGCGGACATGGAGATGATCTGTGGATCACCCCTTCTTCCAAACGGCTTCAGAAGATTTAACGTGAGGAACCGTCTTAAGGCCTGCTGACGAAGACTACCAGAGCGGCGCGTTCTACACCGGCACGATCGTCTTCCCGATCGGCCACAGCGCCAGTCCGGCGAGCTTCAGATGCGCCCAGGCGAACGGAATGCCCACAATGGTCACGGCGAGCAGGATCGCCGTGACCAGGTGGCCGAGCGCCAGCCACCACCCGGCGAGAAGCAGCCACACGATGTTGCCGATCACCCCGAGGGGGCCGGTGCCGATGTCTTCGCGGCCGAAATATTCGTCGCGGGGTACGGCCTTGTAACCGAACGGCAGCAGCGTGTAGGCGGCGATGCTGAGTGCGGCTCTCGCCCAGGGCAAGCCGATAATGGTGATCGCCATGACGACGGCGGCGATCACCCAGCCGAATGCCATCCACAAGCCGCCAAAGACAATCCAGAGTAGGTTGAGAAGGAGGGAGATGACGGACATCGCGACACGGCGACCGACGCGCGGCTTACCGCCGGCGCTGGTCCAGCCACTCCTGTAACAGCCGCACGTTTCGCCGGTTCGCGCGCCACAACACGTCGAAGGCGTCGCCGACCAGTGGCACCGCGCCGAACACGCCGTCGAGCGCTACGTTGCCGAGCATGCGCACAATGACGTGGGGCGGCGCGCCGAGCTGGTAGGCCTCGTGCACGATGAACAGCGACAGCGCCGTGGTGATGATGTCGCCGATGACGGGAAAGAGCCCGATCAGCGCATCGAGGCCGAAGCGCACGCCGGTGCCGGGGATGACGAGCGCGGTGTCAAGCAGGGTCGCAAGCGCGTCGAGCCGGGCGATGCGGGCGCTACGGGAGCGGGGGCGCGCCAAGTCGTCGAAGCCGAAGCCATAGGTGGTGGTCATGGTGATCGTCCTTCGCGGGCCAGATAAGGACGCGCGGCGGCGAGCGCAAGCGTCCAACCGCAGGGAGGGCGGCACTACCCCATGTCAGGGGCGCTGCCCCGTGGGATCCAGCAGTCCACGAACTGCTTTCCAGCTTCGTGGCCGGGAAGCGCTAGCCCGCAGGCGCGGCAAGGGTCCAATGGTGGTGCGCTTTCGACCTTCGCGGTGCCCCACGATCGATTTTGCTGTGATGCGCAACACCCCGACGATACGCTGGCAGTACGCCGCGCGCCGTTCAGGCACTGTTCAGCATAGGAGTAGCACTATTCGTTGTCCTTTATGCTAGACATACCCCCGCTGTTGGAGTCCCTCGACAGCGAGGATTAAAAAAGCCCAGGGTAAAAGGGAGGAGAAGAATGATCAGATTGATTGCGGTTGCCGGCTTTGCCTTGGCCGTCGCAACTTCGGCGCAAGCAATGACGCCCGCGCCGATTCCTCAGTCGGACGGCATGATCACGCAAGTTCGCCTCGGCTGCGGCGTAGGTAGGACAATGGTCGGTGGCCACTGCGTGGCCAGAACCACCATCCGCCAGACCCGCCGAGCCGTGCGCAGGTGCGCCCGCGGAGTGACTTGCTAAGCCACGGAACCGGTCCGGACGCCTGGTCTCGACACTCAGCAAGGTGAGGTAGGCGAGGTCGTATGACCCGGACCTTTGGGCCAGCGGCAAGACGCTGGCCCAATGTCGGTATTGGCACAAAGCGGACCTATCGCCAGGTGTGCTGTTTGCCCCCTTCTCGGGGGGTAAAACGGACAGCGGATGTATTACCGCGCGAGGTCCGTTTTTGACCAAAGCGTACATGGAATTGCTGCAGTGCTCCGCCAATAGCGTTCAGAGGACGGGCTATCCGCTCGATCTGCCCGCGCAAGGCCCGCTACGGTGACGCGTTCTGACGCGCGTTCATCGATTGAGACACACCGATAAGGTTATGCGGAATAACGCGAATGACACCTCCTCGTGGGCTGTCGATATCCGCGATAAGGAAAAACGCAATTGATGCGACAATTGGCACGACCAGAAGGACCAGCAAACCCGCACTCCGCTCCCGATAGCCAAGTAGCAGATTGCAAACAATTGCAATCAATCCCATCAGTATCCATGCCGCAGCCGGGATGCGGTTCCCCCACGCGGCCTGTGTATATCCTTGCGAATTCAGTACATCGTTCATGCCTGACACGGCGAGCGCCACCACAGGAGTCGATTGAGCCGCTGCTGCTTGCACCACGCGCGACCACAGCTCGGCTTGCAATTTCTGCGCTTCGCTGGCGGCCTCGCTAATCTGAGAATCATCGCCGTGATAGAACAAGATACGCTGGTTTACATATCTACGTAGCAACTCGCGAAGCTTCGTCCCATCATCGGTGGGCAGTAAATCCGCTCGTGCATATTCGGTACCAATCGCGTTAGCCTCTGCTTCTTCGTTATTCTTGCGTTGATCGTAGCGGCTCACGGCCATCGAGAAGCTAAAACCGATAATGAGGGCAAGCAGCGTCAATGTGGCGGTTAGAACGGTATTGAAATCTTCCCGCTCATTTTTCCCGATGGGGCGCCATCTGCGAAAAACGTCACCCGTATATGCCGCGCCCCATTGGGCGAAGAGGGAGACTAAGAAAACGATGGACGGGTGGTCGATAATTCTGATCATTCATCGCTCGGCGCGGTCGGGGCGGCGGCGGCAGCATAGAGCGGGCTCGCATAGTACTGTCGCAGCGCGAAGCGCATGAGTACCCCGATGGCGGCAGCAAGCGGCACCGCGATCAATAGGCCCACGAAGCCGAACAGATAGCCGAACGCGAACAGCGCGAACATCACCCATACCGGACTCAGATGGACGCGTCGGCCCACCAAATAAGGTGCCAGCACATAATCCGCCATAAACTGCCCGACAAAGAAAATGGCGGGCACGAGCAAGATCCATGTCCAGTCCGGCCAGAATTGCGCGATCGCGACGCACGTCGAAATGACGAGACCGGAGAGCGAGCCGAGATAGGGGATGAAGCTTATCAAGCCCGCCGCAAAGCCGATCACCAGACCGTGCTTGAGGCCGATTAGCCACAGCGCAAGCGCGTAGTATACGGCGAGGACCAGACAAAGCACGCTCTGACCGCGCACGAATCCGCTGATCGTGTCGTCGACTTCGCGGGCCAGCGCCCGCACCGTGTCGCGACGCGCGGGCGGAACCCAGTTGTCGATCGCCGCGAGCATCCTGTTCCAATCGTAGACAAGGTAGGCCGCAACGATCGGGGTCACCACAGCCAGCGAGAAAATCGAGAGCAACGCTCGTCCTCCCGACCAGATCGAGCGCAGGAATGTGCCGACCCAGCTGCTCGCGAGCGTCGTAAGCTCACCAAGCGAACGCTCGGCCTCGCTGAGACCTTCTCCGACCAGCTTGCTGAGCCAGGGCCGGGTTGGATCGGTCGTCAAGGATTGTAGCCGTTTAAGATATTGCGGAAAGCTTTCGATGAAATATGCAAGCTCGCTGATGATGATGGGCACTATCAAAGCTATCAGCAGCGCAATCGCGGTACTTACGACAACAATGATGACAAGCGTCGCCACCAGCCGGTTCATTCCCAGCCGCTCGATGCGGTTGGCGACGGGATCGAGCAGATAGGCAAGCACCATGCCGGCGACGAATGGCAACAGAACTTCGCGCAATAAGGCAACGACCGCGATGACCGCGGCGAGCATCGCAATCCAGAATAGGATCGGCCTGGTAAAGCTCATGATTAGGCCAACGGATCCTCGTACTCCAAACGAATAACAGTCGCTTGATGCTTAATCAATTCCGGCTTAGCGTTGAGTTCCTCAGCTCCTCCTCGGGCGCAATCTTGATGCGTGGTCAAATTTCGCTAGCTCGGAATGTGGGGACAAGCTTTTCACCCCCACGCCAAAAAAATGGAGGAGAAGAATAATCAGGTTCATTGCTGTTGCCGGCTTTGCCTTGGCCGTCGCGACTTCGGCGCAAGCAATGACGGCGCAGCAGTCTCGCCCTCATGTTGCCGCTGGATGTTGAGCCGATCGTTTGCGACGCCAGAAAAATGGTGCAATGGCCGCCAAGACGACAATCGCGACCAACAGAAGAAGTAGCGCTGATTGCTCGAGCCACGCGATGGCTGGAACCCCGAGCGCCAGAACCGCGCCGACCAGACAGATGCGCCATGCTGCGATGTGAACGCCAGCCGTAAAGGTCCCCAGTGCGAGCACCGTCAATGCCGCAAGCGCGCTGGCATCGGCGTTCATCATCCGGCTGACGTCGACTATGAACATGAGGTGCATTGCCACGAGCACCGCGCCCCAATGCAGTGCCTGCGTCCAGATCAGATGCAAGCGCTGCTCTCGGTTTTCGGCGTCTCGCCACCGCGTGACGACACAAACGAGTCCAATGAACGGCGCCAGAACGATCCAATAGGTTGTAATGGGGGTCTTGGCGAAACTCGTATACGCAATACCCAAGATCGCAAGGACCAGCACCAAGAGGTAGGGCCACTCCCTGACGAGGAAGACGCGCGGGTTGAATCGCCAAGCGTCGGATGCAGGATTGTCCTGCTGCAGGTCCGCCATGTTCAATGTCCTGTTCGGCTCTGACACCTAACGGCATATTGAGGCAAGCTCGCGCATGTCCGCTTTGAGGGACAAAGGGAAGCTACTTCTCATCCCCTTCAAGTGCTCAAGGCCGCCGATGATACCAAAGGCATCGCGCGGTTAGTACGCTGAGCCTCTTCTGCGCCGACGATGTAAATGCCTATGAGCAGAAAGACCGCGGCTACCAATGCCGACATGATTAACCCAAGTACGATGCGTTTACTGAATTTGTCCCAATGCGAGGTCTTGACCATCACCGTCTCCTGTCAACACGCCAAGCCTGGCGCGCTACGCTATCAGACATAGGGCCGCGCGTGCTCGGAGCGAGGCCCATTACCGCATCTAATGCCCCTCCAAGAAGATGTAATTTTGCCAGCCGCGCATGCGCAGCAGGATTTTGCGCAGCAGCGAGACATGGTGCCAATGCTCGGTATAGATCGCGACCTGGGCGGCGGCGCCGAGCGGGATTTGGTAGGGCGACATGTCGTCCGTGATGTCGATAATGGCGAGCGCCCGGCCGCCGGCAGTCCGCGTACCGACGTCGACGAGCCCCCCGGTCGGTTGCAGCTGGCCGGCCGCGATCGCGTCCAGGACGTAGCGCACCTTGCCCTTGAACACGCGACCGGGCACGGCATCGAAGGCGGCCTCCGCCTCGTCACCAGCCTTGACCCGCTGCAGGGAATTTTGCTGGAAGGCCGCGGAGAACTCCTGGTCCCGCGGGTCGGTGTTGACGAACACCATGACCGACCGGAAAGCGGCGGGGACGACGTACATGCCCGGCCGCAAGCTGACCTGGGTGACGAATCCGGCCGCCGGCGCCCGCGTCACGGTCTGATCGAGATCCCATTGGGCATCGGCCAATTCGGAACGCAGGCGCGCGACCGTCGTGTTGACGCCGTCTATATTTGACGAAAAGGCGAGGCGCGCTCGCTCCTCCTCGGCCTTGGCCCCCGTCAACGATTGTCTCGCGGTTTCGAGGTTGCGGGTATAGGTATCGAGCGTCGCCTGCGCGATGACCCGCTTTTGGAACAGCTCGGATTGGCGGTCGTAGTTCTGCTGCGCCAGTTCGAATTGCGCGTTGGCTTTTTCAGTGCCGGCGCTCGCCTGATCGAGCGAGGCCTTGAGCTGCTTCACGTTCTGCTCGGCTTCCGCGAGCAAAGCCTTCTTCTGGTCGACGACGTATTGGTACGGCTTCGGGTCGACGCGGAACAACACATCCCCTTCCTTGAGCGGCACGTTCGCCTGCACCGGCACCTCGATCACGCGGCCCCTGACCGACGGAAACACGGGCGTAACGGCAAAATAGATGCGGGCATTGGTGGTGAAGGGATGATTGTAGTTCATGATCAGCAGCAGCAACGCGATGCCGATGATCCCGCCCAGCGCCGCGGTCGCAAGCGACCATTGGTTGACCGGTATCCTGAATACCTTGAAGGTGACGTAGCAGATCGAGACGTAGATCAGGATGAGCAGGAGTTCCATTATCGGGCTCCCGTCCTCTGACTCTTTTCCAGCTCCGCAACCCGTCGGCGCAGATCCTCGAGCTCGCTGGATTTGTCCGCTGCTCCTCCGCCATCCGCCGCGGACGGATGCGACATCCCCCAACCGCGTTCGGGGCGGTAGGCCATCGCCCAGATCCAGAGAAACGGCCACAGCGCGTGCAGCGTGAACAGGCTCACCCATCCGGCGGCGTGGATCGCGTCCTGGTGGGGATGATGGCGTGACTCCGCGATCTTCGCCGGGATGTCGTGGATCGCGATGATGCCATAGAACAGCACCACCACCACGAAAACCAGCAGGAACAGCGCAAAATAGTTGAGAAATGGGTCGCCCATGATCGCAACCTCCTTCTCCGCATAATGGAAGACAAAGATAAAATAACGGCCGACTGAAGACCAATCGCTTCGACGCAAATCAAAGCGGTTGATGCCTCAGTGGGTCACCAGTAAACATGACCCGGAAGTCCAGAGCCCGGAGGAGAGCGATGCGCGGTTGGATCGGTGAAAAAATGCGGACAATCATTCGATTTTTGCCGGCTCTGGCCATTGCACTGGGATTGACGCTCGCCCTCGAACGAGTTCCGGCGGCGCGGGCACAGGTCACGCTCGACATTTCAAAGGTCACATGTGACCAATTCCACGCCTACAAGATTACAAATCCCCAAAACATCGCGATCTGGGTGAACGGCTATTACCACGGCAAGCGCGGTGATGTGACGCTCGATACCCAAAGGCTGGTCGAGAGTGCAAGAAAGCTGCGAGATTATTGTCGTCGAAATCGTGAAACCTTGGTCTTGGAGGCAGTTGAAACGTTGTTTGCGAAAGAGCGATAGGCAATTTGCTCATCCAACTATTTTCCAAGATCGTTTGAACACCGCTCCGTCGGCTGAAGGTCGCAGCGGCGGCACGTGTTGTCAGTCCACGTCATTGAGTTCGAAGCCTCTCGATGAAGGCTTAGTCAAAGAGTTGCTGGTCATGTTGGAAGCGGCCAACTATTCGGCATGCGAGACGCTGCGCGATGGACGCCGGGTCGAGATCTGCGCGCTTAGACCTGAAGACCGGGCCGACCTCATCGCCGCCGTCGGCCGCAGCAGCGCGCAGTCCCTTTACCGTCGTTTCTTTGCGGTAAAACGAGACTTTGCGGAGCCGGAAATCGAGTTCTTCTT
>Ga0306926_10008655_pt1 | contig 11142 bp, 15 predicted proteins | sample flu12Cox44000178_FD_203759 | JGI IMG/M metagenome (GOLD analysis project Ga0306926, IMG submission 203759) | Lab enrichment of tropical soil microbial communities from Luquillo Experimental Forest, Puerto Rico - flux8day.12C.oxic.44.000.178 (v2)... | ecosystem: Environmental > Terrestrial >...
TCTGGAATGTCTCCGAGCCGCTCGCGAAGGGGCGGCACCGAGATGGGGACTACCAGCAAGCGGTAATAGAGATCCTCCCGGAACAAGCCCTGCTTAACCATCGCCGCCAAATCCCGGTGAGTCGCCGCCATGATTCGGACGTCCACCTTGGTAGGCGACGTTGCCCCCACTTTCTCGATCTCCTTCTCCTGAATCAAGCGAAGAATCCGGACCTGCAGCTCAAGCGGCATTTCCCCGATTTCGTCGAGAAGCAAACTGCCGCCGTCAACCATCTCGACCTTGCCTTTCTTGTGCGTGATGGCGCCCGTGAACGAGCCTTTCAGATGCCCAAATAGCTCTGATTCCAATAGTTCCCGGGGGATAGCCGCGCAATTGATGGTTGCCATGGGCCGGTCACGCCGGGCGCTGCGTAGGTGAATCGCCCGGGCAATCAGCTCCTTGCCCGTCCCGGTTTCTCCCTGAATTAAGATCGTCGCGTCGGTCGCCGCGACCCGCCGCGACACATCGAGTGCTTCGAGAAGGGCATCGGAGGAGCCGATGATCTGCTCGAACCCGAACTTCGCATCGAGCGAGCTCCGGAGGACCTGGACTTCCTCGATGAGCCGGTAGTGGTCCAAGGCGCGACTGATAAGTGCCTTTAATTCATATGGATATATGGGCTTGACAATATAGTCGTAGGCTCCCGCCTTCATCGCCTCAACGGCACTCTGGACGGTGCCAAACGCGGTCATTACGATCACCGCGGTATTGGGATAATCCGCGTGGATTTTCTTCAAAAGCTCCACGCCCGAAATTCCCGGCAAATTGAGATCGGTGATTACCAGCTGATGGGGAGACTTTTCCAGGATCTTGAAAGCCTCCGAAGCGTCGACTGCGGACGCCGTCAGATATCCCTCCTTCGCGAGCTGGGCATGCATCGCCTGCCGAAGACTGTCATCGTCTTCGACAATCAGGACTCTGGCACCGGTGGGCATGTCAATGCAGTCCGTTTGCGGCAGTGATCCTGAAACTGGAGGGACGATTTGTATAGCTTGCATCGCAACCCTGCCGTGCCAACCAAGTAGAGGCCAGAAGCCGCGTTTATGTCGGACAGAGGCTCGACAAGTGTTCTCAACCTACGCGAATTCATGACGATATCCCAACACGTCACCAAAATGCTGCCCAATAGTGAACACAACCTGCACAACGACTTCAAGGCTGGGGGTCAAACGAACCTTGGAGGGACAGCAAGCGGTCAAACATTGAGTCTTTCGGAGGGGTGGAGAAGCGTCCCGCCGGAAGCATCCCTACCGATGCGCCGACATGCGCGGATCGCCATCACTCGTCATTTTTGATCAACACGATGCTCCAACGGCGGAGAAAGACTCAACATCTGCTTTCCCGTGCTTGACCCTCCACCCCACCCAAATTCTCAAAATCCCTTGTTTTTATCAGCTTACAGCGTATCCCACGGATTCGCCCCTTAACTGCTCAGGTTTAGGCCGTGCTTGGTTATAATTCGGGAGTACTCCCGGTTACGGAGTGCCTCCACAATGTCCAGGAGAACCCATGACCCGCCGCGAGGTCACCGTCGCTCGCTCCCAACTTATTTACCCTGCCTTCTGGTTCTCGATCTTTTGTTGTTAACTTCTTACGGGGCACGCCGATCCCTGGCCGACTCAGAAGCGCCCGGTACCGAGGCCCGGGTCGACATTGCTCCCCGCAGCCGGCCCGAACCGAAAGGCGCCGGCGGCGATATCCGCGTCGATGTAAACGTCGTACTGATTCCAGTCACGGTTACAGATCCCTTAGGAAAACCGGTTCTCGGATTACCTCTGGAAGCCTTCCACGTTTCCGAAGACGGGGTCGAGCAGCCGGTTGCGCAACTGGTCAACCAGGACGCTCCGTTGTCGGTGGGACTCGTCTTTGATGCCAGCAAGAGCATGGACAACAAGCTGGACCAGAGCCGGGCGGCGATCGTTCAGCTTCTCAAGACCTCAATGCCCGGCGACGAGTACTTCCTGGTCTCCTTTAATGACAAGCCGGAACTGCTCTCCCGGTTCACCTCCCAACCCGACGACATTCAGAGCGCGCTCCAGTCCATCCGACCGATGGGGTGGACGGCGCTGCTCGATGCGATCCACCTTTCGGTGAACCATGTGAAGAAGGGGAAGAACCCGAGACGAGCGCTGGTAGTCCTTTCCGACGGCGGCGACAATAATAGCCGTTTCAACCAGCACGAAGTCCGGGAACTGCTGCGCGAGAGCGACGTTTCGCTCTACGCCATCGGCATCCTGGGGCGCATGGTAACCGCGGGCGCGATGAAACTGCTGAGCAATATGGCGGAAGAGACCGGGGGACGTCTGTTCCAGGTTCACAATGTGAACCAGTTGCCTGAGGCGATCGCCAAGTTAAGTGCAGCGCTTCGCGATCAATACATGCTGGCATACTATCCGACGAACGCGAATCGCGACGGGAAGTATCGGCGCGTTCAAGTGCGTGTGGTGCCCCCTCCCAATTCGCCTTCCATGCACGCGTCGTGGCGAGTCGGATACTATGCGCCGTCTCCGCCCTATTAAGCTTGCGGGAACCGAAGCGTGTTGATGCGCGCTGGCCACGGCGGCGCTATTTACATTTTCTTGCGAGCTAGCACTTGCCGAGACGATTACTGCTCCACCAACTGTTGCAGCATGGCTTGGACTTTCGACCGATGGGCATCATCGGCGGGAGAGGTGCGCAAGTATTCCTCAAGGTGCGTCCGTGCTTCGTCGCGCCGGCCGTTCGTGATGAGCAACTGCGCGGCGAAGACGTGCGCCATGGGGATTTCAGGGGCGGCCCGTTGCAAATGATCTAAGGCTTCTTCGGAACCCTCGGAACCGCCAATCAGGCTGATCGCCAAAATGAAGTGGACGGTGGCGTTGGCCGGATCGATTCTGAGGGCGCTTCGCGCCACCGGCTTGGCTTCGTCAAACCGCTGCATCCTGCCAAGGACGATACAGAGGTTGGAAAGCGCCAAGCGGTGGTCGGGCACGAGATCGATCGCCTTGCGGAACTCGTCGACCGCCGCGGCCAGGTCACCACGCGAGGCGTGCAAAGCGCCCAAATCGTTATAGGCATCTGCAAACTCGGGATCGATCCGGACGGCTTCTCGGAACTCGTCCATCGCCTCCTCGGTTTTGCCTTTGGCCGCAGCGCTCCGGCCTTTGCTAAGCGCTTTCTGAGCTTGGGCGGGAACGTTGTGCTGCAATTGCCGGATGGAGACTGTGCCCTGGCTCGATCGGCTGGCTTTGGGCGTTTCGGGCAGGCGGATGGACAGACGGTCCCCGGGCCCTCCTATGTTTACCGGTTCGTCATAAAGGACTCTTCCATCAGGGCCCGTGACTGTCAGTTCGTGTACGCCGGGATCCGCGCTACGAAATTCAAAGGAGCCATCCGGATTCACGTCCGCTCTTTCCGGCACTCCGCTGTTGGACCCCAGCAGGACCGTCAAAGAACTGAGGGGGTAATTTGCCGATGTGATCTCACCTTGTACAGCCCTCCCTTGATGAAGCGCGGATAAGGGAGTTTGAGAGCGACTGACCTCCCCCTGAGCAAAGACCGGGGCCACCATCAAAAGACTCACTGCCAGAGTGAGCAACGCTTTCATGAACATTCTCCACTTCTTCCGGGACTTGATGGGCAGTCTCAAAGTCCAATTGATGGCCAGGATCAGCATGCCGATTTACTTGTTGGGGTGACAGGACAAAAATTTGAATCCGGCGACATGGCACTGCATCGCCCTAGAGGGGAAAGGGTGTTCGTGTACCGCTATGAGCGGACGGAGAGCGCATGCCCAAACCAAAAGCGATGAAAGCCTCTCACTCGTCCCGAGCCAAGTCCGGATCAAAAACCGGCCAGGAAGACGCGCCTTCGCGGTCAATCCGAATTCTTTCAGTCAGTTCGATAGCTGACGATCACAAAACGCTCCGCCGTATCCTCAAGCATTCAAAATGGCACGTCGCGGGCGCCACCACTTGTACGGAGGCGATTGCGCATCTGACCTGGCACAGGGTGCCTATCGTTCTGTGCGAGAGTGCGTTGCCCGACGGATCGTGGAAAGATATCCTCGACCAGGTCGCCCAGTATCCGGAACCCCCGACCTTGATCGTGACTTCGAGGCTAGCGGATGACTACCTCTGGGCGGAGGTGCTGAACTGGGGGGGCTATGATGTCCTGTCCAAGCCCTTTAACGAGGGAGAAGTGCGGCGAGTGATTGAAGGCGCCTCGTTACGCAGAACAAGCCCGATTTGCGTGCGCGCTGCCGCCGGATCATTTCTCGGGACTGAAAGATCTTGAGCCGCCGACCCTCCGTGTGGCGTCCTACCGCCAGGTAAGCGGGCCTGCTTCCGCAGCTGGTCGGCTGCACGAGCTTGAAACCTATGAGAACCAAAGGCTGTGGCAGCGGCGCAGGCAGTGTCGCAGTATAGCCTGTCCGTCGCTCCCGATTTTTGCACGGTCTACAGAGCGAGTAGGACCAATAGACAGGATCATTTCCTTGCCAACCGGGGTTGAGGTGGTGGCCGAACCCGCCCTTGAGCCCCACAGCCAAACCATCCCCTCTGCGCCTCCCAATCTCCCGAATCCTGACGGGTCACGGAGCTCCACCTGAAGCTGGGCATCATGGGACGATTTTCTTAGCGAATCCGCGAACCCGTCTGGTCGTCTGGTCTACCTATGGGCTCGCGAAGGATACCCCGGCCAACTGGATCGCGCTCGAGCGTGCATTGCCAGCCAGCCGTAAGGCTAGCGTCAGCAAGAACCGGCCCCCAAGTGCCAACAAAATCCCGTGGGTTCCCCAGCTCCGCAAAGAAAAACGCCCGCTGCGACCGAACGGCGGGCCGTCTTTCTCGCCGCAGGGCCCGGGTCCGTGGCTCAGGCCGCCGAGGTGCTCCGAGCCGGCCACCGAGAGGCCGGACGCTTGCCCGCTCCAAGAAACCCCTCAATCGGGCATTAAATGGGTCGGGCGCCCCAACACCGCATCGAATAGCAGCGTGGGGAGAGATTTTCAAGACAAACCGAACCCCGTGATGGAGCCGGGGTTGCCCGAGTCGCAGGAGGCATTCCACACCCCTTCCCCCACGGAGATCTGGGCGGCCGTCGACCAGATCCGCGAGAGCCGCACCATGAGGGGTTGTTTAAAGCTCATGCGGCTGCTTGCGTTCGTCGTGGAGGCGACGCTGCAGGGCGAAGCCGAGTACCTCAAAGAGACAACCATCGGAGTGTTTGTCTTCGGTCGAAAGCCGGTTTACGATCCCAAGATCGATACCATTGTGCGTAGTCAAGCGTGGCGGCTGCGCGCGAAGCTCAAAAAATACTATGCCACCGAAGGCGCACAGGACACCGTTGTCATTAGCCTGCCCCGGGGTCATTATATTCCCGTCTTCCAAAAGCGCCCAGCAATCAATTATTGAGAGGAGCCTTGAGCAATGGGTGGTCCTCATGTTGCTCCGTGCCACCAAGCGCATCCGGGAGCAGGCGGCGCAGTGTGGCAGCCTGCCGAGTGCTCCGCATTAACCTCCTTTCCGTATTTCCGCCAGCCCAGCAGCAGGCTGAGGGTCAGGGGAAATAACAAGGCCCACGACCGGTGACCGGCATCTTAATGTGTCGGCAGACCGCGGGGCCGCCGGAGGAAACCTTGCCGGGCCGTGAACAACCTGGCAAGCCGGGTGGCACCAACCCAAATCCGGCCGTGCGGCCAGCGACCTTGGTAGGCTTGGCATGACTTCGCTAAGCGAAACTTTCCGCGCCACACGTCTACGACGCGGTCTTGAAGTGGGAGAGATCGCTGAGAAAACCAAGATTAGTCGCTATTACCTCGAGGCCATGGAGAATGGTCAATTCGATTGCCTTCCGGCAGGGGCGTACCGGCGCAGTTTTGTGCGCCAGTATGCACGTGTGTTAGAGCTAAACGAGGAAGAAATCGTCGCCAGGTTTTTGCAACAGTACGACGAGCCGGAGGTTCCGCTACCCCAACCGTGGCCGGAACATCGCCACTGGCACGGCAATATCATCTGGATACTCGCGCCGCTCGCCGCCTTCGCAGGCGTGTACCATTTTTGGCAGAACGAGATCCATGCAACGCCGCCGGTCAGCGCCACTCGCAGGCCTACGGCTCGTCATAGCGGCGAGGCGGCACGCGTCCAGGCCCCTCCCCCTCCAGCAGAGAAGGTCGCGAGTGAGCCGGCATCAGCGCCAAATCCCGGAGGAATGGTAACGGTGGCGTTCTCCACAACCGAGCCGGTCTGGCTCTTGGTGACGTGCGACGGCTTACAGGCGTTCAGCGGAACGCTCGCCACATCGGAGCGGAAGCAGTTTGAGGCATCAACCAGAATGACCGCCTTGGTCGGTAATGCGGGCGGTCTAGGGCTTTCCCTGAACGGGAAGCCGATCGGACCGATGGGTGCGCATGGCGAAGTCAAGCTGTTAGAGTTCACAGCCCAGGGCGCTCACGCGATCGCCCGCCCGCGCCAGTCGCCGCCTCCGAATGATGACACTCTGGACCCCTAGCTTGCCCGGTTCAAAGTTGACAAGGGTGTCCGCCTATGGTTTTACTGCGAAGTAACCCGGACGCGTGCTAACGCGGAGTTCACCGTATCGGGGATCTTGTGCAGTGACTTGAATGTGGTGGTACTTGCCGTCCTCGGCGCCGGGAAACGCCAGATTATACTGTCGGCGGATTTCACGGGCGATTTCCTCGCAGATTTTGGTGGTGTCGGCGACGGCATTCGGAAAGAATGCCCTGCCCCCGGTGTCGTCGGCCAACTGAGTGAGTGCCGCGATGTTACGATCGCGGTCGCTCTCATCAAAAGCCCCGATCGTATAAAGCACAATTCCGGCCTTCTCGGCAACGGCTAAGGCGCCAGCAAGAGTTGCGTGACTCGAATTGTCTGCGCCATCGGTGATGACCAGGAGCACCCGCCTGGGGTATGCCGCGCGCTCGAATCGGGATTGCGCAAAGATCAGGGCGTCGTACAGCGCTGTGGTTCCTCCGAGTTCAAAGCGCGAGACCGCGGTCTCTAGCTCGGAGGTTTTCCCCGTGAATGGAGTATCGGCCGGCAAGCCAAGACGGATGTGATCACTGAAATGGACCACGAACATTTGATCGAGCGGATTGCTTCCGCGCGCGAACGCCAGGGCCGCGGCGATCACAACGGGCTGTTTGGTAGCCATGCTGGCGCTGTTATCGACCACGATGCCCGCGGTCACGGGCGCGTCCTCGCCGTTGAACGCGGTGAGCGGCTGCGACACGCCGTCCACGAACAGTCGGAATGCAGACATCGCCAGCCCGCCCACCGGGCGCCCCTTGCTATCGGTCACGGTTACCGGCAACTGAACCAGGTTCACGTTGAGCCGGATGGAAACTTGTGGGCTTCCCGGCGGAGGTTGTTGTCCGGCAAGAAAGTAAGCCAGAACCGGGATTAAGGTGCTGATCCGTATCGGGCCAATCTTCATCGCGATCTGCCTCCCGGGGGAGTCTCGGCTCCTTGGGCTCCGGCTCTGCCGAGCCCCGAGGCGGCACTAAACCGGCGCCTCAGGACGATTCATTGTGCCGGCGCGTAGTAGCCCGACCGAAAGGAAGCCCGGAGACGAGGCAAGCCCTTTAGCTGCGCCAGCTTCACCTGAATTCGGTGATATTTGCCGTCTCTTTTTTCAGTTGACGGCGCATAACCCAGCAGATATTCGTTGCGAAGCGCCAATCCGATCTTGGCGGCAATATCAGGCAATTCGTTGAGATTCTGGACCTCGAACATGCGCCCCCCGCTCTGCTGAGCAATGTCGTCGAGCAGGCCCGGGCCGGCTATTTCTTCTGGGGTTCTCCCGCGCTGTGCTATCGGCTCCACGATCCCGATGGCGTAGATCTGAACGTCTGCTTCCCGCACCATGTCCTTGATCTCACGTGACGTATAGCGGCTCGAGTTGTCGCCTCCGTCAGAAATCACCAGGAGCGCCTTGCGCGTATGCCGACTGTGTTTCATTTCGTGCATCGCAAGGTAGATTGCGTCCAACAGGGCCGTCCTCCCTTTGGATTGCGTGAACGCGAGCTGGTTCTGGATTTCCCCGCTTTGCGACGTGAAGCCGACTCCCAGTCGCGCCGTATCATTGAATTCAATCAGCGCAAAATCATCCTCGGGATTGGCGATTTTGAGGAATTCTGCCACGGCTGACCGGGATTTTTGCAGCTTGGCCCCCATGCTCCCGCTACAGTCGAAGACCACGGCCACCGAGACCGGGACGTCGTCGGAGGCAAACTGGGTAATGGCCTGCTCGACGTTGTCTTCATACAGCTTGAAGTACTCTTTTTCCAGCCCGGTCACGAGCCGGTCTTCGCCATCAGTGACCACGACTGGCACCAAGACCAGATCACCGCTGGCCCGAAAGGTCGCGGCTCGGTTTGCGCTGTTCGACGCCGATACCGGCGCTCTGGGTTGAATCGTTACACGAGCGTCCTCGGCATGAACAATGGTTGGTCCCAAGCCATAAATTACGCAGGCGGCCATGGGCAATATCAGGCCCGCGCAGTGCGCAAAACCGGCGCTTACTCGTTCCACTTTTTCCTCCCATAGAACGATGTTGTGGAACCATGCGCAGGCCCAATTTCTTGGGTCTCCGGAACCCTTTGCCCGGCCTGGCGAACAATTCTAAGTGTTGAGAATTCTTTAAAGGAGGCGGCTCGGAGGTCCTAGTCGGCTACTTTCTGGGCCATTAAACGCTGGACGGCGCCGAGAAGTGTCCTCAAGGCGAACGGCTTGGGTAGGCACTGGAGGTCTTTATCGGAGTTTAGATCGATAGTCTCAGAGCAGCCGGACATTAAGAGCACGGGCAGGGCCGGTCGCTCGATCGAGAGTTCCCTGGCCAGCATTAGTCCATCCATTCCCGGCATGACAACGTCGCTTAAGACGAGGTGGATCTCATCGGCGTGCAGCCGCGAGATATCGAGGGCATCCAGTCCGTTGGAGGCGGTGAAAACAGTAAAACCCTCTTGCTCGAGGAAGAGCACCAACATCTTACGAATAAGCGGCTCGTCGTCCACGACCAGGATCGTCGGCACGTCCCTACCTCGAAAACGGCAGATAAATCTATGAGCCTATCAATGTGAAAAGGATGCAAGAAATTTGTCAAGGAACCTAACTCGAGGGCCCTTGAGGTTGCCAAGGACCTGATACTGCCTGCGTCCAGCGTCACGCCAAGTGTTGAGTCACATCTCCCATACCAAGAGTCCCCCAAATTAAACACAGGAGCTTACGATGTCTGAGAAAAGCTCGATTGTCGTCGTCTACAGCACACACACGGAAGCAGAAGACGCTATCAGGGAACTACAGAAATCCGGCTTCGACCTGGCAAAGTTATCGGTGATCGGTAAGGACTCCCATACCGAGGGGCATGTCGTCGGCTATTACATTACCGGTGATCGCATGGAGTATTGGGGCAAAAGGGCGGCATTTTGGGGCGGGCTGTGGGGGCTGCTTGCGGGCGCCGCTTATTTTGCGGTGCCTGGTATGGGCCCCATTCTGATCGCTGGACCCGTAGTTGGCTCAGTGGTGGCCTCTCTCAAGGGGACAATCGTGGTAGGTGGTGTGAGCGCGATTGGGACGGGGCTTTACAGCATGGGAATACCGAAGGACAGTATTCTGCGCTATGAAACGGCGCTGCGAGTAGACAAATTTCTCCTGCTGGCGCAGGGAACGGCCCAAGAGGTACTACGTGCCAGGGACCTTGTCCGGGTGACGCGGCCCACCGAGGTCGATCTGCATTTTGCAGAGACCGAGAGACGTGGCGCAGCGTAACCTGTTCTTATTACCGGGGGGTGCCCGAGGAGTCGATTTCCGTTGTTCGGTGTCGTTCGCTCGGGCGAAACGCAGCTCGCCCCGCCCGCCAATCTGAAGCCACGTCCGTAAAGTCTTTTTGGGAGCTTCGATTTCCTCTCCAACTACCGGACAGCCGATTGAGCGGGTCAGAGCCGATGAACGAAGACGGGAAGAAGTGGCCGGCTGTCCCTCAGGTGCCTTTGATCGGTTCTGATGGGGTTCGAGCCGCCGCGGATGAGATTGTCGGCTCCCGGAGATCCTATCGGCGACCACAGCCGACCGAGGAATTTGTCGTGGGTTCGGCGGCAGTCATTGAAACTTCAACCGGACCCGGCCGACCCGTGCCGATGCTGATTGGCGGGGATGATTTTCCATTTCCGGATAGCAGGCCCGTGGCGGGCCCGCGAAGTACAGGGGATGGGTGAAATTCCGGCGCCGCTGAATCGGGGCCTAGCGCGCTCGACGCCATCGCGCGTTGTGAATGACGTACGTGGCGGCTCTGTTCCAGTACACGCCTCCCGCGATCAATCATTCCCGACTCCTCGAATCTGCCCAGAAGTTCATCAGTGACACCGGCTAGAAGGATGGGATTGTTTCGGAAGAGCCCCAAGCCCGGTCTCCGACGTCAGGCCTTAGCAAAAGGCTGCCTGACCGATCGCAGACGTGCCCACGGTTGCTCTTACGGGATGCTGACGCCCCCTAGGCGGACGCCGTGCGGAAGGTTGGTGATGGAGATTTCGCTTGGGCATGGTCGCGTGACTGCAGAGCACCGGATGGGCATTAAGACTTGTATTATCAATCAGGTCGGGGGTCTGCCAGGAATGTTTTGTCCGGGTGCCTGCGGGCGGAGGCGAGCGGACGGTTCGATCCGGCCGGACTTTTTCCCTTGGTGATGGGGTGAAATGTGGCGGCGGACCCGGGCTGATATCCGCCTCAGCATGGTACGATTTCATACGAATGTCTAGCAGGAACCCTAGGGCTGGCGTCTGCCTGACCGTTGCCGCCACTCTTTTTTATTTCACACTCTCAACGGGAGCCGCAGGCTTGCCTCCGGCCTCCGAATCGAATGGACCCGCCACACCTCAGGAGCGCGAAGCCTTCGCGGATAAATTCGTCCACCAAAAGCTCCAAGTCTGGAAGGAACGCATGAATCTTACCGACTGGGATCTGAGTGTAAACCTAGTTCGCACGGGAGCCCTCGAGCCCAGGACTCTCGGAAATATCCACTGGGATACCGACGCCAAAAGGGCCAGAATCGCCGTGCTGTCCAGCTACGACTACCATCTCCCTTTTCCGGCGATGCTGAAAGATATGGAGT
>Ga0306926_10008656_pt1 | contig 11141 bp, 9 predicted proteins | sample flu12Cox44000178_FD_203759 | JGI IMG/M metagenome (GOLD analysis project Ga0306926, IMG submission 203759) | Lab enrichment of tropical soil microbial communities from Luquillo Experimental Forest, Puerto Rico - flux8day.12C.oxic.44.000.178 (v2)... | ecosystem: Environmental > Terrestrial > Soil...
TTGGTCGGCCATTCGCCCCGCGAGGCGATCGCCGCCGGCATCGGCATGATCCATCAGCACTTCATGCTGGTACCGGCGATGACGGTCACGGAGAACGTCATGCTCGGCTGGGAGGCGACCGGACGCTGGCTCCGGCCCGCCGGCGTCGCCCAGCAGATCAGCAGCGCCAGCTCCGCCTATGGACTCGGGCTCGATCCCGCCGCGCGCGTGGAGCTGCTGCCGCTCGGCGCCCAGCAACGCGTCGAGATCGTGAAGGCGGTGCTCCGCGGCGCCGAGCTGCTCGTCCTGGACGAGCCGACCTCGAGCCTGAGCCCTCCGGAGGTCGCCGGACTCCTGCGTATCCTGCGCCGCCTTCGTGAAGAAGGCCGGTCGGTGATCTTCATCTCGCACAAGCTCGGCGAAGTGCTGGAGGTCTGTGACGAGGTCGTCGTCCTGCGCGACGGCGGCGTGGCGGGCCGCGTCGGGGCCGCCTCCGTCGACCGTCACGAGCTTGCCCGCATGATGGTCGGTCGGGAGGTCAACGCGCCCCTCGATCGGATCGCGCGCGCGCCCGGAGCCGAGCGCCTGGTCGTCGCGAATCTCACCGCGCGCGACGCGCTCGAGATCGAGCGCGTGCGCGGCCTGAGCTTCTCGGTGAGGGCGGGCGAGGTGCTCGCCCTCGTCGGCGTGGACGGCAATGGGCAGGCCGAGCTCGCTCGCGTGATCGTCGGGATCGAGCGACCGACCGGCGGAGCGGTCTTCGTCGACGGCGCGGATGTCACGGCCGGCGGTGTGGCCGCGCGGCGCGCCGCCGGCCTCGCCCACGTCCCCGCCGACCGGGCGACGACGGGGCTCGTCACCGACATGACCATCGCCGAAAACCTCGCGCTGCGCGCGTTCGACGAGCCGCCCTTGCGCCACGGCCCCTGGCTCGATCCCGACGCCATGACCGAGCTGGCGCGCGAGCGGATCGCGGACTTCGCGATTCGCGCGCCCGGGCCGGCGACCGTCGTCCGGACGCTGTCCGGCGGCAACCAGCAGAAGATCGTGCTCGCGCGCGAGCTGGGCAGCCGGCCGGCCGTCCTCGTCGCCGAGCAGCCCACGCGCGGGTTGGACCCGGGAGCCACGCGCTTCGTCATCGACCAGGTGATCGCGCTGCGCGCCGCGGGGGCCGCGGTCCTCTACGTCACGACGGAGCTGGAGGAGGCGCTGCTGGTCGCCGACCGGATCGGGGTGATGCACCAGGGACGGCTCGTCGGTCTCCTGCGGCGAGAGCACGTCGACCTCGGGCGTCTCGGGCTGATGATGGCCGGCGCGCTCGAGGAGCCATCCGACCCCGCCGCGCTGTATGGCGTGCCCACGCCGTGAGACCGCTCCTGGCCGTTCTCCTGGCCCTGGCCCTCACGGCGCTCCTGATCGTCGCCGCCGGCAAGAATCCGCTGCTCGCCTATGCGGCGCTCGGCCGCGGCGCACTCGGTTCCTGGGATCGCGTCGGTGTCGGCCTCAACAAGGCAACGCCCTACGTGCTCACCGGCATCGGTGTGGCGCTCTGCTTTCGCGCCAGAGTGATCAACATCGGCGCCGAGGGCCAGATCGCGCTCGGGGGACTGGCCGCCACGTGGATCGCGCTGATGTTTCCGCAGGCGCCTCCCGTCGTCCTTCCCTTGCTCGCGCTCGCCGCGGGAGCCCTGACCGGCGCCGGGTGGGCGGCCCTCGCCGCGGCCATCCGGCTGCACCGAGGGGTTCACGAGGTGCTCGTCACCTTGCTGTTGAACTTCGTGGGCGTCCTGATCGTGAGCGAGGCGCTCCAGGGCTCGCTCGGCGAGCCCGGCGCCGGCTTCCCGCAATCGCCGCTCTTGCCCAGAGCGTCGTGGCTTCCTCGCGTGCTGAAGGGCAGCGATCTCCACGCGGGGATCGTCATCGCCGTCATCGTCGTCGTCCTCGCGCACGTGCTCCTCTGGCGCATGCCGTTCGGCTTTCGCCTGCGTGTGCTGGGCGCCAGCACTCCCGCGGCCGTGTACGCGGGGATCTCCCCACCGCGAGCCCTCCTCGGCGTGATGTCGCTGGCCGGCGCGCTCGCCGGGCTCGCCGGCGCCGTCGAGGTGCTCGGCGTGCATTACCGCCTGATCGACGGCTTCTCGCACGGCTTCGGCTTCAACGCGGTGGCGATCGCGCTGCTGGGCGCGCTCAACCCGATCACGGTCCTGCCGGCCGGCCTGTTCTTCGGATTCCTCGAGACGGGGGCGCTCGCCATGCAGCGGGCCGTCGGCGTTCCCACTCCCCTGGTGGCGGTCATCCAGGGACTGACGATGATCTTCATCCTGTCGGCGATGGGCCTGTCCGCGCGCCGCTCGAAGGTCTGAGCCGATGGACGTCGCCGCGGAGCTCCTCGCCGCCGCACTCCGGATCGCGACGCCGCTGCTCTTCGCGGCGCTCGGCGGCATCCTCTCCGAGCGCGCCGGCGTCTTCGCGGTGGGTCTCGAGGGCATGATGCTGGCCGGCGCGTTTGCCGGTGTCATCGGGACTCACACGCTCGGCCACGCCGGGCTCGGTCTGCTCGCCAGCGCCGCGGGCGGTGCCCTGCTCGCCGCCGTTGTGGCGATTGCAACGGTCCGATGCTGCGCCGATCAGATGGTCACCGGGCTGGCGGTGAACATCCTGGCGCTGGGCTTGACCAGCTACCTGCTGCGCGGGCTCTTCGGCCGGGGCGAGGCGCCGATCGTCCGCGTGACGCCGCTCACCCAGATGCCGATTCCGGTGCTCGGCGACATCCCGGTGGTGGGCCCGCTCCTGTTCCGGCAACCCGGACTCACCTACGTCGGGCTCGCGCTCGTCGTCGTGATGGTAGCTGCGCTTCAGCGCACGCGGGCCGGGCTCACGCTGCGCGCGGTCGGCGAGAATCCCACCGCCGCGTTCGCGAGCGGCGCCAATCCGATCCGTGTGCGGGTTCTCGCCGTGCTCGGCGCGGGCGTGCTCGCCGGTGTGGGCGGCGCCGTGCTCTCGCTCCAGCAAGTGGGCACGTTCACCGACGGCATGACGAACGGCCGCGGCTACCTCGCACTGGCCGCGATCATCGTCGGGCGCTGGTCGCCGGGCGGCGCCCTCGTGGGCTGCCTGCTCTTCGGCGCCACCGACGCGCTGCAGCTCCGGATCCAGGGCCTGCGCTTGCCCTTCAGCTCCTACGTCATCCAGATGCTACCCTACGTCGTCTCCTTGACCGTGCTCGCCGGCCTGGGTCGTAGCGCCCGGCTGCCGGCAGCCATCGGCATTCCGTTCTTCCGCGAGCCGCGATGATCAGGAGGCCTCCATGCAACGCGTCGAAGTCCACCGCTTCCCCACGTCGTCGCCCGACGACATCTCCGGCCTCGCCGGCGCACTGGACGCCGGGACGATCGACCCGGCGAGCGTGATCGCCGTCCTGGGCAAGACCGAGGGCAACGGCTGCGTCAATGACTACACCCGCGGCTTCGCCACGACGTCCTACGCGGGACTGCTCGCGGCCCGTCTTCGTGCGTCGGTCGCCGAGGTGACCCAGCGCGTCCAGTTCATCATGTCGGGCGGCACCGAGGGCATCATGACGCCGCACGTGTCCGTGTTCGTGCGCCGCGACGCCCGCGAAGGTGCGCGGCCCGGCAAGGGGCTGGTGGCCGGCATCGCGAGCACCCGACCGATCGAGCCCGCGGAGCTCGGGACGATGGCCCACGTCCGCGAGGTCGCCCTCGCCGTGGAGCGCGGCATGGCCGACGCTGGCATCACCAGCCGTACCGACGTCCACTTCGTGCAGATCAAGTGCCCCTTGCTGACCACCGAGGCGATCTCCGGGGCCCTGGCATCCGGCAAGCGCGTCGTCACGACCAGCACGTACGGCTCGATGGGCTACTCGCGCGCCGCCGCTGCCCTCGGGGTGGCGCGCGCCCTCGACGAGGTCCCGGCCGCCACTCTCGACGACGCCGCCATCGCCCGGCGCTGGGATCTGTTCTCTCGCGTGGCCTCGACGTCGGCCGGCGTCGAGCTCGCCCACAACGAGATCCTCGTCCTGGGCAACGCCGACGGCTCCGCCAGCGACCTCGTCATCGCCCACGATGTGATGCAAGATGCCATCGACCAGGCTGCCGTTCGCCGTGCCCTGAGCGCCGCCGGCGGCGACGCGACGCCCGAGCGCGTCGTCGGCGTCTACGCCAAGGCCGAAGCCTCTCCCTCCGGCCGGATCCGCGGCCGCCGCCACACGATGATCGACGACTCCGACATCAACCACACCCGGCACGCGCGCGCCGTCGTCAGCGCCGTGATCGCGTCGGTCGTGGGAGACCCGATGGTCTACGTCTCGGGCGGCGCTGAGCACCAGGGTCCGAGCGGAGGAGGACCCGTCGCGGTCATCGCGCGGAGGTCGTGAGAGGAACGCTCGCGGTCAGGGCACCGTGATCACTGCCGCTATCTACGCTCCTGCCAACCCGTAGAGCGCGGCCGCGTTGTCGTGCGTCAGCTTGCGGCGCATCTCCGGCGACAGGTGGTGCATCTGCCGCGCGATCGCGTCCCGGGAGTTGGGCCAGACGCTGTCGGGATGGGGATAGTCCGACGCCCACAGCAGATGGCCCTCGCCGAAAAACGGAATGAGCGACATCGCCACGTGGTCTTCCTGGAAGGTCGCGTAGATCTGACGCTTGAAGAGCTCGCTCGGCTTCGTGACGAGCGCGCTGCCGCCCTTGTCGGCCCAGAACTCCTTCGCCTCCCAGAGCCGCCAGTGGCGGTAGTCGAGCTCCTGAACGAGCCAGGGGAGCCATCCCGTGCCGGCCTCGGCCATCACCATGCGCAGCTTCGGATGCCGCTCGAGGATGCCCCAGGCGAAGAGGTCGACGAAGGGCTCGAGGAAGTTCGCGAGGAAGAACTTGGTGTTCTCGAAGACGCTGGCCGCCTTGCCGACGGCGCGGTCGCCCGGCTTGCCGACGAACACCGTGATGTGCCAGGAGAGGAGGATGCCGCTCTCCTCGAGCGCCTGCCAGAGTGGCTCCCAGGCCGGGTCGTCGAGCTTGGGGTTGATGTTGGCGATCATCAGATTCACCTGGCGCACGCCGCCCTTCGCCCTCACCCGCTCGAGCTCGGCGAGCGCGCCTTCGGGCGTCTCCGGCAGCATCGGCAGGCCGATGAGCCGCTCGGGCGCCGCCTTGCAGAAGTCGAGCAGCCAGTCGTTGTAGACGCGATAGCAGGCGGTGCGGAGCACGGGATCCTCGGTCGAGATCTGGAAGATCGGCCCGAAGATCACCTGCGTCGCGACGCCGTCGCGGTCCATGTCGGCCAGACGCAGCTCGGCGACGGCCGGGCGGCGCGCGCTCGGGTCGTGCATGCCGCCGCGGTCGAACGCGTTGTAGAGGGCCTTGATCGGGCGCGCGGAGCCGGTCGCCGGCGGCTTGCCGTCCCAGCGGCCCCACACCTTGCCGTCGCACACCCAGACCGCCTGTCCGTCGCGCTCCTCGACGTGCGGCGCGCGGTCGAGCAAGGACGCGGGCAGCCGCGTGGTCCAGAGATCCGCGGGCAGCTGGCTGAGATCCATGTGATCGTCGCAGGAGATGAGCCGGTCAGTCATGGGGTCCTCCGGTCGATCGGCGTGCACGCCGCCGGCATCGACGGGCCGATCCTACCGCGTCCAGCCGCTCACGCAAGACATTAACCCCGGCCGGCCTTCGCGCTCCTCGAAGTACGATCACCGTTGCGACTACTGCTCGATCCCGCTCCTCTACGGACCGGGGACCTACCGGTACCGCCCCATCGATGAGGTGGTCCGCGAGGTCGCGACCAGCCCGACCCGCGCGGTGGTGTTCTGGGACGACAACATCGGCGCGCGCCCGCGCTACGCGAAGGAGCTTTTCAGGGCGCTCACGCCAGTCGGGAAAGTGGTGGACGAGCCAGTGCACCGCCAACGCGGCGAGCGACGAGGAGCTCGTGGAGCTCGCGGCGCGAAGCGGATGCAAGGCGCTGTTCCTCGGCTTCGAGTCGATCTCGCAGGAGAGTCTCGTGTCCACGAACAAGGCTCACAACCGCGTCGACGACTTCGGGATCTTCCGCCGCACTGCAGACTTCCTCGACGAGGCATGCGTCGACGTCGCGACGGTGAGCATGGTCGTGCCCATGCCCGGCACTCCGACGTTCCGGCGGCTCCGTCGCGACGGGCGCATCCTGACCACCGACTGGTCGAGGTACGACGGAAAGAAGCACTGCGTCTTCCAGCCGGCACGGATATCGCCCGCGGAGCTCGAGGCCGGAACGGAATGGGTGGCGCGCCGCTTCTACTCGCCGCGATCGATCGCTCGGCGGCTCGCGGGCTCACGGGCCGGGCTCTGGTGGAGTCTCGCGCGGAACGCCGGCTACATGCTGGCCGGTCTCTCGAACGCGGGGCCGTGGTGGGATCCGGCCGAGCCGGAACAGCGGATCAAGGGATCGGGACGGGGCTCTCCATGACCACGTCGACAAGCGAGGGGCCGTCGAGCTCGAGCGCCTTTTTCAGAATCGGGGCGAGGTCGTCGGGCTTGTCCACGCGAAAGCCCGGTACGCCCATCGATTCCGCCATCCGGTCGAAGCGCAGCTCGGGATCGGTCAGATCCATGGCGGTGAAGCCCCGCCCGCGCGCGGCCTTGCCCAGGTACTCGACCATGTTCAGCTTGAGGATGCGATACGCGGCGTTGTTCAGCATGACGTAGGTAACCGGGATCCGATGGTGGGCGGCCGTCCACAGCGCCGAGATCGAGTACATCGCCGCGCCGTCCGAGCAGATGCCCACGACCTTGCGGTCGGGCCGCGCCAGCTGAGCGCCCAGGCTTCCCGGTAGCCCGGGCCCGATGCCGCCGCCGCGCACGCGCACGAGGCGCCCCGGCTCGTCCGGCATGAGAGCCTGCGTGAGATGCGTGGAGTTCGTGATGGCCTCCGCGAAGACCAGCGCGTCGTCGGGCAGCGCGTGGCGGATCTCGTGCATCAGGCGCGGCGCGCTGATCGGCGTCGCGTCCCAGCTCTTCTTCGCCTGCTCCCAGTAGCGCGCGCGGGCGGCCTTGGTGCGCTCGCCGATGCTCTCGGCGCGCGCCGCGGCGACGCGAGCCTGCTGCGGCGTCCGCTTGCGGCGCACCTGGTCGACCAGCTCGGCGAGCGCGGCCTTGGGATCGGCGAGAAACGCGAGATCGGGGTTGACGTTCTTGCCGATCTCCCAGGGATTGATGTCGATCTGCACGATCTTCGTGCTGGCCGGCACGGGGCTCTGCACCTCCGGGAAGATCAGCTGGAACATCGGCGCGCCGACGACGAGGAGAAGGTCGCACCCCTCGAGCGTTGCCCGCAGCGGTCCGGGCGTGACGAAGTTCAGCGCGCCCTGGTTGAGCGGGTGGCTGGCCGGCATGGTGAACTCCGAGGCATAGCACTCGAAGACGGGAAGCCCGGCGGCCTCCGCCAGCGCGACGACCTCCGGCTGCGCGTCGGCCAGCGCGATCCCATCGCCGACCATCAGCATCGGCCGCTCGGCGCCGAGCAGGAGCGCGGCGACTTCAGCCATGCCCGCCTGATCGACGCGCCCGCGCCAGCGCGTATGCGTCGTCGGCTCGATATCGACATCGGCCTCCTGGTCCAGCGTGTCCATCGGCAGCGAGAGAAAGACCGGTCCCTGCGGCGGCTCCATCGCCACCTTGAAGGCGCGGCGCAGGGCGCGCGGGACGTCGTGGGCATGATGGATCTGGCTCGCCCACTTGCAGACGGGTCGGGCCATGTCGACGAGCGGGCCGGAGAGGTGCGGCTCCTGCAGCAGGGTGGCGCCCGGCGACTGGCCCGCGTAGACGACCAGCGGCGTCTTGCCGACCGCGGCGTTGTGGAGCATGCCGAGGGAGTTGCCGAGCCCCGGCGCGATGTGGACCTCGACGAAGGCCGGTCCGCGAGTGACGCGCGCGTAGGCGTCCGCCATGCACACCGCCACGCCCTCGTGCAGCGCCAGCATGAATTCCATCTGCGGGTAGTCGCGCAGGGCGTCCATGAACCCCTGCTCCGTGGTGCCCGGGTTGCCGAAGATGCGACGCACCCCGTCGGCCATGAGCTGCTCGATCATCGCGCGCTTGCCGGTCATCCTCGGCATGGTCGGTCTCCAGGAGTCACCGTCGTGGTGTCGAACTGACGCAGCAGGACTTTCAGGTTGACCCGATATTTCTCCCGTAGGGCTTGATCCAGATTGGCGAATGGCTCGTCAACCAGGAAGACTTCCGCGTCTCGGGTGATGCAGCGTCCCAGGGCGACTCTCTGCTCCTCCCCCCCGGACAGCGTGGGGGGCTTGCGATCGAGAAGATGCGCGAGCTCGACGCCCATGAGCTCGCTGGTTCTCTCACACTTGGCCTTCGCCAGTGCGTTCAGCTCCGGAGTCTTCTTCCTGAACAGGAAATACGAGAGGACGTTCGAGCGCGCCGTGTAGTGCGGATAGAGCGCGTAGCTTTGAAAGACCATGCCGATGCGTCGGGCCCCGGGCGGAATGTCTTTCATCTCCACGTGGTCGTAGCGCACGACGCCCGCATCGGGCTGCATCAGCCCGGTGATGACCTTCAGCAGCGTGGTCTTGCCACAGCCGCTGGGGCCCAGGATGACCATGGTCTTGCCGTCGGGAACCGTCAGGCTCAGATCCCGCATGGAGAACGTCGCCTGGGGGCCCCCTCGGGCCTGGTCCTTGAGCGTCTTGCTGACGTTGATCAGATCGATCCGCGCCACGACGGAGAGCCCGACCCGCTCATACCCACTTTTTCTCGACGGTGTCCGACAGCTGCGCCGCCGTGAGCACACGCGGATCCTCGACATCGACAGTCAGATGCTCGGTCGGCTTTGGCGTGGCGGTCACCAGGCTCACCCCCTCGGGTGAGCGGAAGCGGTGCCAAGTCCCCTGCGGCACGATCACGGTCATCCCGGCGCTCACCGCATAGGATTTCGGCCCGTCCGCCGTCATGGTGTGCAGCGTCGCCGAGCCGTCGACGATCTGAACGAGCTCGTCGCCGTTCGGATGGCGCTCCCACGCTCCGTCGCCGGAAAATTTCGCGCTGAAGATATTGCCATCGCGAAACGGAGCCAGCGTGGCGAAGGCCCCGCTGCCTTTCCGCTCGACTTCAGTCATCTGCGGCGTGCGCCCGCGCAGCAGCGTGAGCTTGTCCAGCTCGGCCTTGAGATCCAGAATCGTGATCATTCTGCCCTCCGCTGGGCTATCGCTCTTAGCACCGTCAACCTCGCCATCGGTCTCTTCCACTAGGCCCGAACGCCGATGATCGTGTCCCAGTCGGTCGCGTGCTGATATGCGTAGGCGACCCGCATCAGGAGCGGATCGTCGAAGAAGCGCCCGACGAGCTGCATGCTGACCGGGAGACCCGCCGGCGACTTGCCCACCGGCAGCGCGAGCGCCGGGTGGCCGGTGTAGTTGAAGGGCTGGGTGTTCCGGGAGCCGGCCCTGCTCGCCGACATCAGGTTGTCCTCGACGGCCTCGAGGTAGCTGCCCGGCCGGTGATTCTTGGGTGCGGTCATGATGCAGGTGGGCATCACGAGCACGTCGACGTCCGCCAGCGCGGCGTCGTAGGTCTTGATGTAGGTGGGCCGCACGTTCTGGGCCTTGGCGTACACGCCGCCGTGATAGTTGCGGCGGCTCAGCTCGGAGGCGATGAGCGACAGCTTCGTGCGCGGTGCGAGCACGTCGGCCTGCGAGGCCCACAGCTTGTTGATGGCCGCGATGACGGAGGCCGGGTAGTAGGTCCGCGTGAAGGCACCGAAGAAGCCGGTCTTGAACAACGCGAGCGCGCCCTCGCCCGAGAGCGCAGCCTGGGCGGTTCGGATGGCATGGTGCTCGGGGATGGAGACCTTCGCCACACCGGCGCCCGCCTTGGCGAGCACGTCCACCGCGGCCAGGACCAGGTCGCGCACGATGCCCTCCGCCTCGTCGAAGCCTTCCTGGAGCACACCGATGCGGAGCCCGGAGACTCCGTCGGCGAGGCGGCTCAGCACATCGATGCGCGCGGGCACGTCGCGCGTCGAGCGAGGATCGTAAGCGTCGTACCCGGCCGTGGCCTGGAGCGCCGCCGCCGCGTCCTCGACCGTGCGCGTCATCGGACCCGTGTAGTCGATGGACTGGTCCGAGCCGAACCCGATCCCGAAGTGCGACACGAGCCCGAACGTCGGCTTGTGGCCGATGATCCCGCAGAACGCTGCGGGGATGCGGATGGAGCCGCCCTGGTCGCCGCCGAACGAGATGTCCACCTGGCCGGCGGCCACCGCCGCGCCGGAGCCCGACGACGATCCGCCGGTCACGTGCTCGTGGTTGTGCGGATTGAGGGGGCGGCCGTAGTCGCCGATGGCGCCGCCGGTGCCAAAGCCGCCACTCAGCCCGTTCATCACGTTCTTGCCGGTGATGGCGCCGCCCGCTTGCAAGACACGGGTGACCACGGTCGCGTCGAAGTCGGGGGTGAAACCGTCGAGGGCGAAGGAGCCGAAGCTCATCGGCATTCCGGCGATCGCGATGTGATCCTTGAAGCTGACCGTCTTGCCCTTCAGCAGGCCTTCGGCGGCGCCCTCGATCCGGCACTTCCACATCCAGGCATTGAGAGGGTCTTCCTGTGGGCTCGGTCGCCAGCCAGGCTTCCGGCCGGCCGAGACCATCGGCGGCCTGGGCTCGTCCACCCGCGCTTGCACGAAGGCATCGAGCTGGCCCAGCTGTTCCGTCAGATGCTTTCGGTAGAGAACGGCCTCATCCGGACTCAGATGGATGCCCAGCTCCTTGGCCACCGCCACGACTTCATCGACGCCAGGGACCGCGTACATTGGTTCTCTCCTTGTCAGATGCTCAGAACGCCGGCCGCCGCAATACCCGTGGATCGATCTTGCGGGCCACGAACTGCCCATCGCTGGGCGAGCCCAGCAGCTGGCCATTCGCCACCATGACCTTCCCTCTGAGAATCACCGTCGTCGGCCAGCCCTCGATCTGCCAGCCCTCCCAGGGACTATAGTCCCGTACGTGCAGGTCGGCCATTCGCAGCGTCTTCTTGATCGCTGGATCGATGATGGCGATGTCGGCGTCGCTGCCCACGGCGATGGCGCCCTTCCTGGGATAGAGGCCGAGCAGCTTGGCGGCGTTGGTCGAGGTGATGGCCGCGTAGTCCTCGAGTGACATCCGCCGG
>Ga0306926_10008661_pt1:5000-11140 | contig 11140 bp, 3 predicted proteins | sample flu12Cox44000178_FD_203759 | JGI IMG/M metagenome (GOLD analysis project Ga0306926, IMG submission 203759) | Lab enrichment of tropical soil microbial communities from Luquillo Experimental Forest, Puerto Rico - flux8day.12C.oxic.44.000.178 (v2)... | ecosystem: Environmental >...
GTGCGAGCGAGAGAGAAGCTGGAGAGCCCGACGATCAGAGATCCATCGGATCGAACAGACCGTCGAGGCCCTCGGAGCTCCTTAGAAAGGAGGTGATCCAGCCGCAGGTTCCCCTACGGCTACCTTGTTACGACTTCACCCCAATCACCAACCATACCTTGGGCGCCTGCGTCCTTGCGGTTAGCTCGGTGACTTCTGGTACAACTGGCTTTCGTGGTGTGACGGGCGGTGTGTACAAGGCCCGGGAACGTATTCAGCGCAGCCTGCTGATCTGCGCTTACTAGCGATTCCTACTTCATGCAGGCGAGTTGCAGCCTGCAATCCGAACTGAGATCGGCTTTATGGGATTGGCTCCCCCTCGCGGGTTGGCAACCCTCTGTACCGACCATTGTAGCATGTGTGTAGCCCTGGACATAAGGGGCATACGGACTTGACGTCATCCCCCCCTTCCTCCAGCTCTTCGCCGGCAGTTCCCTAAGAGTGCCCAGCCGAACTGATGGCAACATAGGGTGAGGGTTGCGCTCGTTGCGGGACTTAACCCAACACCTCACGGCACGAGCTGACGACAGCCATGCACCACCTGTGTAGGCTCCTGACTTAACAGGTCGTCCCCCTTTCGGGTTTCTACTTCCTACATGTCAAGCCCAGGTAAGGTTCTTCGCTCTGCATCGAATTGAACCACATGCTCCACCGCTTGTGCGGGCCCCCGTCAATTCCTTTGAGTTTCAACCTTGCGGCCGTACTCCCCAGGCGGACGACTTAATGCGTTAGCTGCGGCACGGAAGGGACTAACCCCCCCCACACCTAGTCGTCATCGTTTACAGCGTGGACTACCGGGGTATCTAATCCCGTTTGCTCCCCACGCTTTCGCGCCTCAGCGTCAGGAGATGCCCAGAGACCCGCCTTCGCCACCGGTGTTCCTCCCGATCTCTACACATTTCACCGCTACACCGGGAATTCCAATCTCCTCTGCATCCCTCAAGAACGGCAGTATCGGCCGACGTTCTTCGGTTGAGCCGAAGGATTTCACGACCGACTTGCCATCCCGCCTACGCGCCCTTTACGCCCAGTGATTCCGAGCAACGCTTGCCCCCTCTGTCTTACCGCGGCTGCTGGCACAGAGTTGGCCGGGGCTTCCTCTGAAGGTACCGTCAGATGCCGGCGCTATTCACGCCGACACCCTTCTTTCCCTCTGACAGGGGTTTACGACCCGAAGGCCTTCGTCCCCCACGCGGCGTCACTCCGTCAGGCTTTCGCCCATTGCGGAAAATTCCCCACTGCTGCCTCCCGTAGGAGTCGGGACCGTGTCTCAGTTCCCGTGTGGCTGGTCGTCCTCTCAGACCAGCTACCCGTCATAGCCTTGGTGAGCCGTTACCTCACCAACTAGCTGATAGGCCGCGAGCCCCTCCAAGAGCGGCAGCTTTCGCCACCTTTCCTCCCCAGATCTTGCGTCCCGGGGAACGTATCCAGTATTAGCCTCCCTTTCGAGAGGGTATCCCGGTCTCGAGGGTGGGTTACCCACGTGTTACTCACCCGTGCGCCACTCGAACCGCCGAATTATTGCTAACCCGACGATCCTCGTACGACTTGCATGTGTTAAGTACGCCGCCAGCGTTCGCTCTGAGCCAGGATCAAACTCGCCAAGAAAAGCGATGAACCTGGTCCTCAAGCTCGAACGTGTTACTGCGATCTGCGTGCAGTCACTCGGCCGAGCGCAAGGTACTCGTTAGAACGGATGGTGCTCACACCTTTTCGGTGAGCCAGTAGCATATCCTGCTTTCAAAGAGCACAACGGTCAGCTTGGAAGTGACCGGGCTTACTGCTGAGCGCCTCACGTCTCCGCGAGGCAACGACTGACTATACGGATCGCCCTGGCGCTTGTCAAGTTCTTAGCCAGGCCACTCGCCGCGAGGGCGATTAGACCGACGGCGGTTCCAGGATGACCCGCTTGAACCGCCGCTTGCCCACCTGAATCAGGTACTCGCCGCCGGGCGCCAGCGTCCCCTCTGTGCTCGTCACTCGCTGCCGATCGATTTCGACCGCGCCCTGCTGGATCATCCGCCGTGCTTCAGAGGTGGATTGAACGAGGCCCGCCTCTTTGAGCACGAGCCAGACGGGCCATGGGGCACCCTTTGGTGGCAAATTCTGGCCGGACGCCGCTCGCGCCGACGGCACACGCGCCGTCTCGATCTCGTCGGGCACGTCGCGGTGCTGGTGGACGCGCGCGAAGTGCGCTTCCGCATCCGCCGCGCCGCGCTCGCCGTGATACTGCCCGGTGATCGTGCGAGCCAGGAGCTTCTTGGCTTCCATGGGGTGCCCGGCGCGGAGCGCGTCGATCTCGACTTCCGGCACTCTCGTGAGCAATTCGAAGTAGCGCCACATCATCGCGTCCGAGACCGACATCAGCTTGCCGTAGATATCCTCCGCCTTCTCGTTGATGCCGACGTAATTGCCGTAGCTCTTCGACATCTTCTGCACGCCGTCGAGCCCCTCGAGCAGCGGCACCGTCAGCGCGATCTGCGGCTCCTGGCGATGGGCGCGCTGCAGGTCGCGCCCGACCAGGAGATTGAACGTCTGGTCGGTGCCGCCCATCTCGACGTCGGCGTGGAGCGCGACCGAATCGTAGGCCTGCGCGATCGGATACAGGAATTCGTGCAGGCTGATCGGACGCTCGGCGGCGTAGCGCGCGGCGAAGTCCTCGCGCTGGAGCATGCGCGCCACGGTAAGGCTCGCGGTCTCGCGAATGATGTGCTCGAACGTCAGCTTCGCGAGCCATGTCGAGTTGAACTCGACGCGCGTGCGCGCCATGTCGATGACCTTGCCGAGCTGCGCGCGGTACGTCTCGGCGTTCGCGAGGATCTCCTCGCGCGTGAGCGGCTTGCGGGTCTCCGCTCGTCCGGTCGGATCACCGATCAGCCCGGTGAAATCGCCGATGATCACGATGATCTGGTGGCCCAGGTCCTGGAAGTCGCGTAGCTTTCTCAGCACCACTGTGTGCCCAAGGTGCAGGTCGGGCGCGGTCGGGTCGAGTCCGAGCTTGACGCGCAAGGGCGTCCGCGTGCGCCGAGAGCGCTCGAGCTTCTGGATGAGCTCGGCCTCCACGATGATGTCGGCGGCCCCTCGCCGGATGATCGGAAGCTGCTCGTCGACCGGGCGGAACTCAGCGAGGCTCAAAGCACCGGCGTTGTATCACACGGATTCTAGGGGTGCAAGGCAACGGACGGTTCCGGAGCCTCTGGGGCCTATAATGTCTGGGTTATGGCTGTCGCGACGGACCGTCCGTCAGGCCCTCCGAAGCCTCCGCTGTGGCGCCGCCGCTGGTTCCGCCGGGTGCTCATCGGCATCGGCGGCCTCACCCTGCTTGGCCTCCTGGTCGTGGGCGTGGCCGCGCTGTGGGCGTTCACGATCCTCCCGCGCTCGCTCCCCTCGGTCACCGCGCTCGAGACGCTCCAGCCCATCCAGGGCACCAAGATCTACGACGACAACGACGAGCCGATCACCGAGCTGCACGTGGAGCGCCGTATCCTCGTGCCCCTGACCCAGATTCCCCAGTCCTTGCGCGACGCGATCCTCGCCACCGAGGACCGGCGCTTCTACTCACACTGGGGGATCGACCCGATCGGCGTGGCGCGGGCCGTAGTCCAGAACTACCGGCGCGGAAAGATCGTCGAGGGGGGAAGCACCATCACCCAGCAGCTCACCAAGGTGCTCTTTCTCACACCTGACAAGAGCCTCGAGCGAAAGCTGAAGGAGGCCGTCCTGGCCCTGGAGCTCGAGCGGCGCTACTCCAAGGACCGCATCCTCGAGATGTACCTGAACCAGGTCTACTTCGGCTCGGGCTCCTACGGTGTCGAGGCGGCGGCGCGGACCTACTTCGGCAAGAGCGTCTCCGAGTTGACCGTGCGCGAGTCGGCGCTGATCGCCGGACTGCCACGGGCCCCGACGAACTACTCGCCGTTCGATCGTCCCGAAGCGGCCAAGCGGCGGCGCGAGGTCGTGCTGCGCCGCCTGGTCGAATTCGGGACCATCAAGGACGAGGAGGCCAAGCGGCTGGCGAAGACCGATCTCGGGCTGATCCCGCCCGAGAAGCGTCGGACGACCGGCCAGTACTTCATCGACTATGTCCAGCAGACGCTCGAGGCGAAGTACGGTCCGGACCTGGTCCTGAAGGGCGGGCTCAACGTCTACACGACCGTGAATCCGACGATGCAGCTCACCGCCGAGCAGTCGCTCCGCGAAGGGCTGAAGGCGCTGCAGGGCCGCACCGCCGCGACCCAGGGCCGTCCCGGAGAAACGCCGGAGGGCGCGGTGGTCACGGTCGAGCCGCAGACCGGCTACGTGAAAGCGATGGTCGGCGGCTCCGACTTCTTCCGCAGCGAGTTCAACCGCGCCGTGCAGGCCAAGCGGCAGCCCGGCTCCGCGTTCAAGCCGTTCATCTACATCGCCGCGCTCGAGGCCGGCTTCACCCCCGCGTCGCAACTCGAGGACTCGCCGGTGTCCTTCTCCGTCGGCAAGAACGGTCAGGTCTGGAAGCCCGAGAACTACGACCGCAAGTTCCGCGGCTCGACGACCTTGCAGCAGGCGATCGAGGAGTCGGTGAACGTGGTGACCGTCAAGCTTCAGGAGCGAATCGGCCTCGCCAAGACCATCCAGGTCGCGCGGCGGCTTGGCATCACGAGCCCGCTGGACGTGAACCTGAGCCTGGCGCTCGGCACCTCGGACGTGTCGCTTCTCGAGATGACGTCCGCCTACGGCACGCTCGCAAACCAGGGTGTGTGGATGCCTCCGGTGACGATTCGCTACGTCACCGACGCGCAGGGCAAGCTTCTCGAGGAGCACGTGCCCGAAGGCCGCGAGGCCGTGGCGCCCGAGACCGCCTACGTGATCACCCAGATGCTCCGGGGGGTGGTCGAGCGCGGGACCGGCCAGGCGGCCAAGGGCCTGGGTCGACCGATCGCCGCGAAGACCGGGACGACGAATGACTACTCGAATGCGTGGTTCGTCGGGTTCACGCCGCGCCTCGCCACGGGCGTGTGGGTCGGCTACGACCGGCCGCGCAGTCTCGGCAAGGACGAGACCGGCTCCCGCGTCGCCGTCCCGATCTGGGTCACCTACATGGGCAAGGTGCTCGGCGACAGCCCCAAGGAGGATTTCCCGGTCCCAGAGCACGTCGTGTCGATGCTCGTGGACGAGGATCCGTCGGGCGAGTGCCTGCGCCCCGTCCCGATGGCGTTCGTCAAGGGGTCCGAATCAGGGATGGCGTGCAATGGAGTCGGACAGCCTCGAGCGCAAGCGCTGCCGCCCGCGACCTCGCCGCCAAGCGCCGCACTGCCGAGCGCGGCGCCGCCGAGCGCCGCACCTCAGCCGCCCGCGTCGACGCCGGCCTCGCCGGCAGCGCCGAGCGCCCCGCCCGCACCGGCGCCCGTGCAGCCCCAGCCGCCGGCCGCGAGCGCGCCGCTCAAGGGCCAGACGCCTTAGCGGCCGGCGCCGGATAGCGTCCCGACACCCGGGACCACGGCGCGCCGTCGAGGAGCTCGCGGAAGACTGCGGCGAGCTCCGCGATCGGCACCCTCACTTGCTCCATCGAGTCGCGGTCGCGGATCGTCACCCGTGAATCCCCCGTCTCGCCGCGCTCGCCGTCTCCGACCGTCTGGACGTCGACCGTCACGCAGTAGGGCGTACCGACCTCGTCCTGGCGCCGGTAGAGGCGGCCGATGGCCGCGGTGTCGTCGTACACGACGCGCCAGTGCCTGGCGAGGTCGGCGCGGATCGTATGGGCGGTGCGCACGATGTCGTCGCGCTTCTTCAAGAGCGGCAGCACGGCCACCTTGATCGGCGCCAGCTCGGGGTGGAGCTTGAGCAGCACCCGCTTCTCGCCGCGCACTTCTTCCTCGCGGTAGGCATCGGCCATGAAAGCGAGCAGCGCGCGATCGACGCCGGCGGCGGGCTCGACGACGAAGGGCACGACGTGCTCCTTGCGCTCGTCGTCGAAGTAGGTCAGCGACTTGCCGCTCCACTTCGCGTGCTGCTTGAGGTCGAAATCGGTCCGGTTGGCGATGCCCATCAGCTCGCTCCAGCCGATCGGGAACTTGTACTCGATGTCGACCGTGCGCTTGGCATAGTGCGCCAGCTCGTCACGC
>Ga0306926_10008670_pt1 | contig 11134 bp, 9 predicted proteins | sample flu12Cox44000178_FD_203759 | JGI IMG/M metagenome (GOLD analysis project Ga0306926, IMG submission 203759) | Lab enrichment of tropical soil microbial communities from Luquillo Experimental Forest, Puerto Rico - flux8day.12C.oxic.44.000.178 (v2)... | ecosystem: Environmental > Terrestrial > Soil...
GCTACCTTTACCCTCTCTTTGCCCGCTCCTTCGGCGTTTGGCCCGGAATTCTCCTGACCGGCCTCCTGTTCGGCCTCATGCACGGCGCGCAACTCGGTTGGACGTGGAGTCTCGTCACCATCCTCATTGGTGTTGGCGTCGTCTTCACGCTCGTCCGTGCCCGCACCGGCAGCGTCTTTGCCAGTTACCTCATGCACCTCGGCTACAACTCCCTCATCTCGTTTTTCGCCATCCTCGGCACGCATGGCTTTACCAAGCTTCCCATCGACCGCTGACGATTTCATTTCTCGCACAGCTCTTCGCTACAATAGAGGTTGCACTCTCAAATGCTGTTCAGGGTAGAACCTGCCGGTTGTTTCACGAGGAGAAAGAACAAAAGCGAATGTACGTTGCTCAGCCTATTGAATGGTCGGACCGCGGCGTGATCATGCTCGACCAGCGCCGCCTTCCCGGCGAAGAAATCAGCTACACCTACACCGACTATCGCGACGTCGCCAAGGCCATCCGTGAAATGGTCATTCGTGGCGCGCCGGCAATCGGTGTTGCCGCCGCCATGGGGGTTGCCTTGGGCGTTCAGAGATCCCAGGCCAGTTCCGTCACCCAGCTGAAATCCGAATTCACCGAAATTTGTGAGGACCTCGCCAAAACTCGCCCCACCGCCGTCGACCTCTTCTGGGCCCTCGAGCGCATGAAGCGCCGCTTCAACGAGCTCCTTCAATCCACTGCTGACCTGGCGGTGATCCGCAAGGCCCTCGTCACCGAAGCGCAGAATGTTCACCTCGAAAAACTTGCGACGGACGAAGCCATCGGCCGTTTCGGCGCGGAATTCATGCCCAAAGAAGGCCAGGTGATGACCCAGTGCAACGCGGGCGCTTTGGCCACAGCGGGCATTGGCACAGCCCTCGGCGTGATCCGCGTTGCATTCGAACAAGGCCGCAAGCTCCACGTTCTGGTGCCGGAAACGCGCCCCTATCTTCAGGGCGCCCGCCTCACCGCCTGGGAACTTCACCGGGGCGGTATCCCACTCACTCTCATCACCGACAACATGGTCGGCCATTTTCTCAAGTCCGGCAAAGTCGGAGCCATTGTCACCGGCGCCGACCGCATCGCCGCCAACGGGGATACCGCGAACAAAATCGGAACCTACCAGATTGCCGTTCTGGCCAAAGAGAACAACGTGCCTTTCTACGTTGCCGCGCCCGTTTCCACCTTTGATTTATCGATTCCAGACGGCGAACACATCCCCATCGAAGAACGCACCGCGGCTGAAGTCACCCACTTTCAAGGTGTGCGCATAGCCCCGGATGTCGAGGCGGCTCACCCTGCTTTCGACGTCACGCCAAATCGCTACATCAAGGCCATCTTCACCGAGCGTGGCGTCGCCACGGCTCCCTACACCGAATCCCTCAGGCGAGCCGCCGCTGCTCCCACGAGTCCTTCGCGTACGTTGTGAGCGGCAGAATGCTCCAATTGCGGGCGAATTGCCGAGGCTCGAGCCTTGCTTCTTTCCAACCGACATCGCGCCGCCCCCGGACTCCCGTTCGACAAAACGACTCGAGGAATGTGAAAAACCATAGGGAATGACGGAATTCTGTCTATCTCCGACTCCCCCTTCGCCCTTTCGCCATTTAAACAATTCAATGTAAGTCACTTATGCTAGTGCCCTTGGGTGGCGTGCGCTAGAATTCGCGATTCCCTGTGGGCCGGTTGCCGCGTTTGACAGATCCCGTACCCGGAGGTAACCTGCCAGAAACGAAAGGGCTACCCTACGAAAGACGTGCGTTGCAAGGGGCGAAACGTGGTTGCGGTTCCTCGAGGCGAGCCTTTGGGGATTGCGTAGGAAGAGAAGATGCTAGGCAGCCGACAGCGTGGTGCTCTAGTGATATTCCTTCTGAATGTGTTTGTCTGCAAATCGTCTGCGCAGGGCGTGACGTTCGGGGTCGATTCCTCACAGGTTGGTAGCATAAATGTCCACGCGGTGTATGCCAACGGCAACCCGGCGGGCCGTCAACTGCGCGTGCGCTTGATGAATGGATCGAGCTCCACAATCATCTCCGAGGCTTTTACGAATGAACAGGGATCGGCTCAGTTCGTAAGTATTCCGATCGGCGAGTACCACGTGATTGTCTCCGGGGAAGGGATCCAAGAGTCCGACAGTGGCGAGTTCGAACTGGATCGGCGGAAGATAAGCCAGTCTATTTTTGTTACGGTGCGGCCGACCGGAGAGGGTACGGCTCAACAAGGTGAGCAAGGACAGTCCTCGGTTTCGAAAGCCGAACTAGCGATTCCTGCTCGTGCGAAGAAGGAGTCGGATCGGGCCATCAAAGCGATGAACGAGCAGGATTGGACCAAAGCCTTGCAGCATTTCCAGCGAGCCATCGAAATCTATCCGGAATACGCCACCGTTTACAACAATCTTGGAGCCGTGTACAGCCACTTGAACGATCTACCGCACGAACGAGAGGCGTTTCAAAAAGCCATTGACGTGGACAGCCACTTCGCTCCAGCGTATGTAAATCTGGCCAGGGTTTGCCTTCAGGAGCAGGATCCCGCGCGCGCGGAGAGTCTATTGGAAAAGGCCAACCAGGCTGCAGCCAAGAACGCTGAAACCATGACGCTTTTGGCTCAAGCACAACTCCTCAACAAGCATTATGATGCGGTGATTGAAACTTCGCGTAATGTTCATGCCATTCCGCATCAGAATCTTGCCGTTATTCATTACATCGCAGCGCGTGCCATGGAACGCTCCAACCGTCCCCAAGATGCTCTCGTCGAACTTCAAGTGTTTCTGACCGAGGAACCCGAGGGTGCCCGCGCGCAACACGTTCGCGAGGAAATCGCGTTGCTCCAGCAGAAGGCTCATTGAGCCAAATTTCCTTTCTGATCGTCCCGAACGCTGAAGCGTGCCGCATGCTTACCGTCTCAAAGATTGGGCAGGAGAGACAGGGAAGCAGGGGTCGAGAGATCGGAGTCGCGCTGGGGAGGAATCGATCGCTGAGACATGAAGGAATCGGCTTGATCGATCTGCCGGCGTGTCATGACCTGAGAAAGATTTTTGAGGAGAGCAACGCTCGAGGGGTCCCCAGCGGCAACGGCACGAGAATACCAGATGTAGGCGGAGACGTAGTCAACCGGAAGCCCTTTGCCCTGTTCGTAGAGAAAGGCGAGGTCGTGCATGGCGGCCGCGTGACCCTTCTCGGCGGCGAGGGTAATCCAGTGCGCTGCCGCGTGGTAGTCAAGAGCAACGCCGATGCCCTTGAAGTAGAAAAAACCGAGATAATACTGGGCTGCGGGTTCGTCTTGATCAGCGGCTGCCAGAAGCCAGCGCGCGGCTTCGGAGTCATCGCGGGCAGTGCCGTAACCCTTGTAATACATCAAAGCTAGGTTGTACTCGGCGACGGGGTCAGCTTGTCGCGCGGAAGCGAGATAAAGCTCGAAGGCTTTCGAAAAATCCTTCTTGACTCCCAAGCCGTGTTGATAAAGAGAACCGAGATTGTTTTGGGCGGGAGCGTAGCCCTGAAGCGAGGCCGCCTCGTAGTAGCCAGCGGCCGTCGAGTAGTCCTGGGGAACGCCGCGGCCCTGCTCGTAGAGATAGCCGAATATGAAGTCGTAATACGGGGTGTTCTCGGCGACGGCGGAGCGGAGCCAAGAGATGGCCAGCTCGAAGCCGGGTGCGGCGGGATTGGCGGTGAGAAGAAACTGCGCGAGTTGGAATCGGGCGGAGGAATCGCCAGAGTCGGCGCGAGCCTTGAGTTCGGTCGCGGAAAAGGCGGAGGTGGGCTGTTGGGGTCCGGGCGAGGAGAGACAGAAAGACGGGGCCACGCTAGAGGCAAAAAGGAGAAGTAGAAGAGAAGAGGAGCAACAAAGTCGAGCGAGCATTGTGATCCCTCCGAGAGGAGTGCTCGGCCGCCATTGCGCCGACGGCGCCCGGACGGAAAGCGAACAGAGCACACCTTCAGTGGTGGGGCTGCGAGATGAAGCAACGCGAACAGGGGGAAGTCCACACACCCCCATTTAGCGCTGCGGCGAACGCGCAGCCAACCAGAGACCACATCGCTGTTAGGCTGTTAAGAATGAAGACGAAGGAAAATGAAAAAAGTTTCGTCCCCGGAGCCGAATTTGGAAGAGTCGGTCCCTCAGGTTGGCCCGGGGAATACTAGACGGAGTCCACCCGGTAGCAAATTCAATGCCATCCGCTGTCAGCAGGACTGACAGGGATTACTGCCCTACGACCTTCATCACCAACTGTGTTCCTTTCTTGAGTTGCACATCCTTTCGCGAGGCGGCTAGGACCGTGTAGTGTTTACGCTCGGAAGTTCTCTCCCCGATTTGCAGACCCGCGACATCGTAAACACCGGTGCTTTTCGTGGTCAGCGCGTTGATGTTCCCTTGCGACGCGCTGGAATGACCGGACACCCCGGCGCTTCGGGTGGCTCCCTGGAGTCCCGTTCCAGTAGACTCTGCGATGGAGCGGTTGTCCAAGTCCGATTCGGGAGCCAGCGCTTGAATCACCAGCTCGAATCGCATCTGCTCACCATTCTTCGGTTTTACGCGATCAAAGACCACCACAACATAATACTCAGGGCTGCCTGCGGTTGGCGGTTGCACCGAATGGATGCGCCCAAGCAGGGTCGAGCCCTTTTTGAGCAGAACCTCATGGCCGTTCTTGATGTCCTGTGCAGTCTGCGCTTCCAAGGTGTCATCACCCTGCGCCTGGCTTATAACGATTGGTGTCGTGAGTTTGGCGAGGAAGGAAGTGTCCCCGGGAACTTTCAGCGAATCCATCGTATTTGCTGCGCCGGACGCGTTGGCAGAAGCCAAAGGCTCAGAGGGGTTCTGAGCCAGCGCGGCCGAAGCCAATAGGAATGCAAATGCACAAGCGCACACTGTGTATTTCATTCGATACCTCCTAAGGTTGAGTTCGTTCCACGCCCAGGGCTCTCTTCTGACTGCAGACCTCTAACCTAAGCGAATGTAACATGCAACGGCCTTCCACGCAGTGCTCCACGGAAGTGCCACTCCGTGTGATTCTGGAGCAAGCTCCCTGCCTGCAAAAAACAAAAGGCGGCCCCGGAACGAGGCCGCCTTCCAAATCGTTTCTGTGTTTGTCAGAACTTAAACTTCGCCATCACCTGCAAGACGCGGCCGGAAACCGCGGCTCCCTGGAAGTTACCGTACGGGCTGTTGGGCTGGGATACCGTATTCAAGATATTCCCAAAGAGGCCCGAAGTAACGCTGTTTACGGGGTTGGCGAAGTTCGGATGGTTGAGTACGTTGTAGGCCGTCGCGCCGATCGTGAACGCCGCCCTTTCTGTGATATGGAAGTCCTTGAATAGCATGAAATCCATGTCGAAGTAGCCCGGTCCGCGGAAGAAGTTGCGTCCCGTGTTGCCGAAGTCCGATTGCGCCGTGTAATCGGCGAACGTCGAAGTTGCCAGGCAGCTCCCTGCGCCGCCTGGAGCCGCGGGACCAGAACAGGTCCTTGCGCCGCCCTCGTAGTCTGCCAATACGCGGGTTAGGTATGTATTGTTGCCGATAATGCGCCCGGTGATTCGGGTGTTATACACGCTGAAGGGTTGGCCTGTCCGGAAGAAAATCGTGCCACCCGTGTTCCAGCCACCAATCAACGCATTCAGCCCTTTATTTTCGGCCTTGAATGGCAGGGCATAGTAGAAGTTCGCGCTGATGTAATGACGGAAATCGTAGTCGGAATTGCCGTAGTTCTTGCCGAGGTTGTGTGGATCCATCTGCTGGGTGATCGAGTCGCCGCCAGTCTGCGTGCTGTACGGCAGCAGACCCCCGTTCGAAACGTCGTCCAAGCTGTGGCTGAAGGTGTAGTTAAACGTTCCCTGAAAGCCCTGGCTGAACCTGCGCGTTACGTTCAAGGTCATACCTTGATAGTTCGAGATACCGGCGTTCCCGTACTGCCTGACACTCGCAAAGCGTGCGTCCGGGGCCGCATTTGGCAAGTCTCCAAAGTTTGCAACAAATCCCGGCTGACCGCACACCTTGCAGTAGGAATTCATGCCGGTGACGTTCATGAAGATGTTGGTGCCGTGGTTGCCTACATAATTCACGCTGACCACGGTGTTAGCATCGATGGCCTGTTGTAGCTGCAGGTTCCACTCGTAATAGGTCGGGTTTTGGATGTGGTTTGCGATGGAGTTGAAATTGGGTTGGATCCCCAGACTAGCATGCGTACCGCCACTCGAGAATCCTCCCTGTAGGGCCGTGTTTTGAGTTGCCAGATCGGTCCAAGCGCTTCCGACCTCGCCAGGTGTAATCGGAGCATCGGTTGTCGCGAAAGCGCTGACGTTCGGCAGGTTGGTTATGAAGCGGTCCGCCAAGAATCCTGGATACAGATCCGGGAAAACGCCGAAACCGCCGCGAATGACGGTGCTGCCCGGTTTCGAGAAATGAATGTTGGGTGTCCACGCAAAGCCGATACGCGGTCCCCAGGCAATCGTTTGCATGTCGGGGAAAGCTTGGTGCAATCCTGTAACGACCGCCTGGTTATAGGGAACCGTGACGTCATGGTTCAGGTCTTGGAACTGCGTCGCCAGGCGCGAGAAGCAATTTGCCGCACAGGTCTCGGGCGAATTTCGGTCCATCCGCAGTGCCATGGTAAGCGTTAGGCTCGGCGCGATCTTGAATTCGTCTTGAATGTAGAAGCCCAAGCTATAGTAAATGACGCGCTGAACACCAAAGTTGGTAAAGTTGGCGTTAACCTGACTCCCGCCGTTAGACGTCGCCATTCCGTTGAAGAAATCCGTCATGCTGTTCATGGCGATCGTTCCACTGGTGTTCGGATACATAGAAAAGTCGCTGATATAGTTCTTGCGGAAGTTACCGCCGAACTTGATCACGTGCTTCCCTTTTGTCCAAGAGAAGTCATCGACGAACTGTATTTGGGTGACGTTTCTGCCCTGTGGGAAGTTATTGTCTGTTCCACCCATGTTGTTATAGGTACCGTCGCCGAACACGATCGTCGTCGGGAAGACCGCCAGGGATGCCTTGATGTTGGGGGGACCGAAAATAGCGCTGTAGTACATGCCCGCCACGATGAACTGGTTGGTCATCGTTGGGCTGAGTACGTGTGTCCATACCGCCTGTCCGTCGTCTTCCGGCTGAATGCTGTTGGCATTGAAGGCCGAATTGATAGGATCCGTACCCGTCGCCTGTACGCCGCGATCATCCTTGTAGCGGAACCGTACGGTGTCTTTCGCGCTGGCGTTCCAGTCGACCGTCCCGGCAAACAATCTCTCCGTGTTCAGGTTGTTGACTGTGCTGCGGAATGTTTCTGCACAAACGAGCCCGGGTGTACCGGCTCCATTCTCGAAAAGGATCCCGTTCTGGGTGGTCCCGCTCAAGTCGCCACAGCCGCCTGGGTAAGGCGTGGCCCGCCCGATGCCCGGAGCGCCGGCGTACAGACTGAAGATTTTCTGGTAGAACGCACTGGATGCGGAACTCGCGCCGAATGTCGAGTTGACGTTTGCCTGAGCCGCGGCCGCGAATTCTGGTGTCGGTACAAAAACGGCCCCGCCCCCTGGCAGCACATACCGCAGGCCTTCTGTATCGAAGAAGAAGAACAACTTATCTTTCTTAATCGGGCCACCGATCGAACCTGCCCACTGGTTACTTACGTCGTGCGGTCGTGGGGTTGCAGGACTGGTGGAATTGGCAAACCAGTCGTTGGCATTCATTACCGTTCCATTCCAGTACCAGATGGCGTTCCCGTGGAATGAGTTCGTGCCGCCCTTCGTCGTGTAGTTAACGTTCGCACCGGCCTGACGACCGTACTGCCCGGTATAACCGTTGGTCACCACCGTGATTTCCTGCAGCTCATTTGCGCCCAGGAGCAAGTTGCTTGCACCGGAGTTATTGAGGTTCAGGTATGGATCGTTGTAGTCATTGCCATTCACGGTGTAAAGATTCGATGTGCCCGGGAGACCGTTCGCGGTCAAGTTCCCATATCCGGCTCCCGTGCTCAACGAGACGCCGGGAGTCGTCATGGCAAAGTTGGTGATGTCCTGACCGGGGCTCGGGATATTCTCAATTGTGGCCCGGTCGACGGTCGTGGCAAGGTTCCCGTTTTCCGTGGACAGCAGCGGCGGTGCCGCGGTGATCTCTACTGTTTCGACCTTGCCTCCGACTTCCAGAGGAATCGGTAAGTTCAAAGACTGACCGATGGCCACCACCACGGTTCGCTTTGTGGTCCTAAACCCCTCTTTGGTGACTGACACGGTGTAGTTGCCAGGCTTTAGAAGGGCAAAATGAAATACCCCTTCTCCGTCCGTGGTCGCCATCGCAGAAAACCCGGTTTCCGAGTTGACCAAACTGACTGTCGCGTCCGGCACCATGGCCCCGACTGGATCCAACACTCTGCCGTCGATCTGGCCCGATATTGTGCTCTGCCCTGCGGCGCTCGTTGCGTAAGCCACGACCACCAAGCCAGCCAACAAAATAAACACGAAAAGTTTAGACAATTTCATTCGTTCCTCCCCTCAATCCATCCGTCCTTCAGTGATACGCGGGCTCTCCTGAAGTCCTGCTGAACCAGCCGAACGAGCGATCGGCGGTCCTGCAACCCACAAGACGCCAAAAGCAAAAGACCTATCTATGTTTTCCGAAAGCGGAAACCGACCAAACTATGCCCGTGACCGGCATAATCGCAATTGAACAGCCATTTCCGCACTAATTTTAGTACTTAAGTTTCAGTACCTTACGATTCTGGGGGGGTGCTCCGAAGCTACTGAATCTACGCTATTTGGTAGGTCTTCCAGTCCGCCTACGGGAAATGGTAACTCCCGGGACTTCATCCAATCTAGTACTACAACTATCTCACGCGTCTTTCCCGTGACGAATTCTCTCCGCCAGCGCCCGCGCTCTTTGCCGCGCTATCTCGACAAACCGGTAGTCGCCCGCGATCTGGTCGAGAATCGGCAATACCCGCTGCGGCTCCGGCAGCACCCCCTTGCTGATATCCGTGTCCAGCAGCAACAGCGCATCGTTCACGCCCAGCCGGTCGTACTTCATTCGTCGTTGCAGCAATTCAATCAGCTCTTGCTGCCGCGCCAAGCCCTCGCAGATCTGCAACAACTGCGTCGCCGCGGTGTTCACCGTGTAATTGAATCGTACTTCGTTGGTTTGCCCGTCCCCTTCCCATCGAAACGTCTTCTCGCCAAGGTTGGCAATCTTGCGGTGTACGTCCAGATCCAGCCCGCGGAAGTAACTCAACTCCGCAATCAGCTGAAAAATCTTCGAACGCAACGCGCTGCTCACTTCAAACGGCAACGCTCCCGGGTCGTCATCGAGCTGGCGTATCTCGTATGTCGACTGGTCCGAGCCTTCGTTGATCTTGATTTCAATGAATTCCGGCGAGCTCGATTTGAAGACTCTGCGGTAGGTGAACACGCCTCCCGACGGTGGCGCTCCGAGCGCGCTGTCGGCTGCGATCAGGCAAAAAACAAGCGTAATCGCGACGAGAAAACTCCGCTGGGCCTTCATCGGTTTGGTTGGATGCGCGCGCCGCGAACCGGCGTTGCGTGTCCGGCACCGTTCGCCCGATTGCGCGAACGAGGCTGCGCTCTTGCCGTTTCACTCTCTAATTCTAAACCGAAGCGCTTTTCGATTCGGTCCGCTTCGAGGTAGCAAAGCGCCACGGCCAGTGCGTCCGCTGCGTCCGAGGGCTCCGGCAACTCTTTCATTCCCAGTTGCGCGCGCACCATCAACTGCATCTGCCGCTTGTCGGCGTGTCCATACCCCGCCACGCACGCTTTCACCTCGCGTGGCGAATAGCTGCGAACCTCGAGGCCGTGCTGTTCCGCTGCGAGCAGCACGACCCCACGTACTTCCGCCAGCTTCAGCGCCGTTCGCATATTCAACGCCGTGAACACCGATTCCACGGCCACCGCTTGGGGTTTGAACTCTTCGATCAGCTGGCACAGCAACTGGTGGACTTCGCGCAGCACCGCGCCGCCGGAATTTCGCCGTTGTTTCGCGCCGACTTCGAGCGCCCCGTAGCGCAGCACCCGGCAGACTCTCCCGTTGCTCTCGATGATTCCGTAACCGGTTGGGCCCGCCGACGCGGGGTCGACGCCCAGCACTCGCCGGCATTCTTCGCTGTTCGGGTTCGCTGGATGCAACGCCATATCGGCCGTCCGACGCCGCGCCCATTCGCGCCCGTCGGACCCATTGTCGTCCTTTTCGCTACAAATGCAAAACGGCCATGGCCTCCAGCTGGCTTGGCCGTTTCAATTTTTCGGGTTAATTTGCGCCGACCGCTGCCTGGATCTCGGACTCGTCAATATCAAAATTCGCGTACACGTGCTGTACGTCGTCGTGTTCTTCGAGCGCTTCGACCAGGCGCAGCATCTGCTGCGCCTGCTGTCCCGTCAGCTTGATGTAATTCTGCGGTACCATCGCGATTTCCGCCGACTCTGGCTTGATGCCCGCTTTCCCGAGTGCCTCTTTCACCGCTTCGAGCGACTCCGGCGGCGTCACGATGTACCACGACGAGCCGTCGTCCTTCACATCTTCCGCGCCTGCATCGAGCGCCAGTTCGAGCAGCTTGTCTTCCGAAGCCGCTTCTTTCGCCACCGTCACCTCGCCCTTGCGGTGGAACATCCAGCCTACTGCGCCTGCCTCCGCCATGTTCCCGCCGTTCTTGCTCATCAGGTGACGGAATTCCCCCACAATCCGGTTGCGGTTCGTTGTCACCACCTGAATCAACATTCCCACGCCGCCCGGGCCGTATCCTTCGAACATCGCTTCTTCATACTGCTCGCCTTCGAGCTGGCCAGTCCCTCGCAGGACTGCCCGTTCGATGTTTTCATTTGGCATGTTCTCGTTTTTCGCCGCCGCAATCGCTGTGCGTAAACGAGGATTTGAGTTGGGATCGCCTCCGCCGATTCGTGAGGCGATCGTGATTTCTCGGATGATTCGCGTGAACACCCGCCCGCGCTTCGCGTCGGTCGCGGCTTTCTTGTGCTTGATTGTTGCCCACTTTGAATGCCCAGACATGACCATCCCTCTCTTCTAGCCCGTGGCCGGCTCGGCCACCTCAGTTTTTGGTTGGCACCCCGCCACTGCCAAGGAATGGACGCGTGGCTCATTCTACCTGCATTGCGGGGTT
>Ga0306926_10008671_pt1 | contig 11133 bp, 12 predicted proteins | sample flu12Cox44000178_FD_203759 | JGI IMG/M metagenome (GOLD analysis project Ga0306926, IMG submission 203759) | Lab enrichment of tropical soil microbial communities from Luquillo Experimental Forest, Puerto Rico - flux8day.12C.oxic.44.000.178 (v2)... | ecosystem: Environmental > Terrestrial >...
CGGCCCAGGTGCCGAGCGCCAATGCCGGCAATCCGAAGAAGAACAGCATCGCGATTGCGGGACCGATCATGCCGGTGCCGCCCAGCCATAGCGCTATCATTACGAAGGTCGCGACTCCCACCGGCTGAAAAACGGCGCGCTGCTCGGCCGGAGGCCAGCCGCGCAAATTGCACCACACACGACGGCGATGCCGGCCAGTCCGGTAGCGCCGCCAACCACCCCATTGACGACGCCGACCGTGCCATCGACCATCGCACCGGTCCGGGTGGCGACCGTCGAATCCGGGCGGAACCAGTTGTAGAGGGAAAAGGCGATCAGCAGTCCGCCGACGGCTATCCGCATCTGCGCGGCAGGAGCCCATCGTAGCAATTCGGCGCCGAGCGGTACCCCGATCGCGCTGCCGAGCACAAACGGCCAGATGCGGCCGAACCTCACTGCACGACGTAGCTTCCACACGGATGCGCCCTGCACGATTAGCGCGAACGCGACGATCAGCGGCGGGACTTGAGCTGGCGCGAGGAAATGGAGCCATACCGCCGCGGAAACAATTCCGAACGCGAAGCCGGCGAGACCGGTCACAAAGGCGGCGGCAAACGTGCCAACCGAGAACAAAGCAAGATCGAGAGCCTGTAGGCCGTCCATGGCACACCCCATCGCTACCGCGATGCGCATTGGCACCGCGGGGACAGGGCAACGCTTGGCCAGTTACGGCTAAAGGGTGGTTGCCGACGACCTGCTGAGATCATCGTACAAGCAGTACGGGTGTCAACTACGTGGCCCGGTTCAAGCGGATTGAGAGCAGGGACCGTCTTAAAAACGGTGAGCGACCGAAGACCAACGACGAGGGTCTCCCCGCGCATCTGTCAGAACGTAGTCATCGGCGGCTCACGCATCGCGGCGGGGCTGAGCATATTGTCTGGCGGATGTTGCTCGGTCAGATGGCCATCGCCGCAATCAGACGATCGAGACGCAGGCGGTGACACCCGTCGGTCAGACGGTAAACGCCGCCGAGCACTGCCGCTACCGCCCCCAAGCCCGTACCTCCTGCAATCAGGAACATGACGAGGATCTGGTATTTGACCGCTTCGGCCGGGGGCACCCCGCCGAGGATCTGCCCAGTCATCATGCCCGGATGCCCGGCAGAGAAACCACGCCTGTTACAGACATAGAATTGATGACCGGCATCAGCGCGTTACGGAGCGCTTCGCGTGTTACTGGAGCCGCGGCGACCCGTCTCGTAGCGCCGAGCATCAGCTAAGCTTCCACACTGGCACGGCGGTTGATGAGGCTCGTCGTCAGGATGTTGAGACCTCTAAGCCAATGCCGGTCATGCAGTTGCCTAAAATCATCCCGAGTAGTGCTATCGCATAGCGCGGGTCTTACCAGGGATTTGGCCGCAAGGCTGTCGTGAGAGCGAAGACCGTCACCAGAACTGACGACATCATCATGCAGCCTGTCCCCAGCCCGTATGACCACCAACCAGAGAGTCGCCGATCCTGCCGCTGTGCCGCCTCGTGCCCGGCAAACAGCACCATCCCAAACGCAGCAATGCCAGTCCACAGCGGCGAGACGAGCGAGAAGAGCGTCGTCAACACCAAGCCGACGAGCGCCAGTTGCACCGACATGCGGATTGCGGCGACCAGCAGGCTACGATGAATTTCAACCCAAATATGATCGAGAGGCCGGCATCGATAAAAACAAAGACACTTGCGGCCGCAAGTTCCCAGTAGGTTAGAGGGATGTAGGTTCCCACTCGGGGACCTCCTCCCGAACCTGTCCGCCTTCGATCACGAGGAGCCGATGCGCGATGCGCTTGGCCTGCTCGGTATCATGGGTGACCCACAGTACAGCGAGACCCGCCCGTACTCGAGTGGCGATCAGCGCCTCGACGGCCGCCACCGAAGCAGGATCCAGCGACGCCGTAGGCTCATCGAGCAGCAGCACCTTGGGTCGCAGCATCATCGCGCGGACAAGTGCGAGCCGCAACCGCTCGCCCGTCGACAGCCGCGTGATCGGCCAAGCCTTCGCCTCCTCGGGTAACCCGAGGTCTTTGACAACAGCAAGTGCCGCCGTCCATTCACTGAAGTGCTCCCCGACCGTGTCCGCCCACCAGCCCGGCTCGGCCGGCAAATAGCCGACCAAGCGTCGCCATTCGGGTCCGGCAATCATCGAGCGGTCGTGGCCGTCGAGGCAAACCAGGCCTTCATTTGGATCAAGGTCCGCGATAGCGCGCAGCAGCAACGTTTTGCCGGCTCCTGAGGGGCCGCGCACGGCAACACACTCCCCCGCCGACAAAGAGAATGAGGCAGGCTTGAAAAGGTTCGTCCGAAAATCCCGAACCTGAAGGATCGGCGTGTCGGCGCGAACAGCGGAGCGGGCTAATTCGTCAACCGCCATAGTCGCCACCTCGTCGAGGGGATCTCCCTCGGCTCGCGCCCGACGCATACGGTTTGAGCCGGAACTGAGGGCTACTCGCAAAGCGAGCGCCGCGGGCCTTGCGCAGGCCTTGAATGAGGCCGCGTCTCACGGAGTTCTATTCAGCCCAGCCGGATGCTCTTACGCGCAAGGCGCGTTACGAAGTTAGACGATTACGGCTCCGCCACCCCGGCGCCTCGATCGAGCTTCTCGGTAACTTTCTTGAAGGTGTTCCCCGCCAGAAGGGTCACCTCGGCCGTAGCCTGTCCGTTCTTCAGCTCCGGAACGATGCTAACCGCCCGGGAGCCGGCATTCGCGTTCACCGCTGCCTCAGCGGCCGTGAGGAGGGGTACGTTCGCCTTTGCCATGGCGGCCTCCTGCTCCATCGCTTGGTTCAAATCCATCGCATCCGTGAGCTCCTCCGCCTTGGCGATGGCCCCGGTCTTGGCGTCAGCGACGATTTCCATGAAGTCATCGCCTTTCATCGTATAGATCGACAATTGCAGTTTTCCGTCCTCGATCTCGAACCTGGCGGAGATCGGGGTTCCTTGCGCCTTACTGGCGATCAACGCGCGTTGCAACGTCGCCTTTGCAGTCTTCATCGCGGCGGCCAATGCCGCCGTGTCGCTTTCTTCAGCCTGAGCAGTTCCTCCTACAGCGCTCCAAGAGTTAATCGCCGCGATTAGCGACGCTAATAGAACAGCTCGTGTCGCCATTGTTTTGCTCCTCCCTTGAGTCATGTTCCGCGAAAGTCTTGTCCGCGTCCTTAAAAAATGTCTACCAATTTGCCGATGCTGAGCGAGGGTTGACCTATGGCGCTAATGCCGGTCGCGCGCGCAAGGCGCGCGTAAGAGTAGACCGCGGCGCGTTCGGGCAGTGTCGTCTTGCCGAGAAAATCGAACCTTAGGTCTACTTATTTCTCACCTCGACAAGACCCTCCTGCCCCTCCATCATCGTTTCGAGCTAGCAACTCTCGGGTGCACGCCAATCGGCCCTGATACCCCATCTCTCTGTGTTTATATCGACTGGCAAGTCGCCGCCTTGGTCTGCATTGGAGGACTAGAACGAAACGCGATTATAACGCGCCGGTGCTGGCCCTAAGCTCGGCGTTCCTGTTTGGCGCGAGCACACCGATTGCAAAGCTGCTCCTCGGCATCGCCGATCCGCTGCTGCTGGCGGGGTTGCTGTATCTCGGCTCCGGCGCCGGCCTCGCCTTGGTCGCAGCCGGAGGCCGTCCGCTCGGCCTCGGGCGCTCCGAGGCGCCGCTGCGCGCACGCGACCTGCCCTGGCTTGCGTCGATCGTGCCCTTTGGCGGCATTCTGGGCCCGGCCTTGCTCATGTGGGGCCTCACTGTTACGCCCGCCTCGGCGGGCTCCCTCCTGCTCAACATCGAAAGGCCTCGCCACGATGGCGATCGCATGGGTGGTTTTTCAGGAGAATGTCGATTGCCGGATCTTCTTGCGGGCGATGGCGATCCTTGCCGGCGCGGTGGTACTTTCCTGGCCGGGAGCAGCGGGACCGCAACTCGGCTGGGGCAGCGCGCTAATCGTTCTTGCCTGCGTGTCGTGGGGTATCGACAACAATCTCACGCGCAAGCTCAGCGCGGCCGATCCGCTGCAGATTGCCATGATCAAGGGACTGGCTGCCGGCGCCGTCGATTTCGCGCTGGCGCTCGCTCGTGGTGCTTCGTTGCCGGGACCCACAACACTCGCCGCCGCGGCCGCGGTCGGCTTCTTCGGCTACGGGGTAAGCTTGGTGCTCTTTGTGCTGGGCCTGCGGCACTTGGGAGCTGCACGCACCGGCGCTTACTTTTCCACAGCTCCCTTTATCGGCGCGGCCCTTGCGCTCCCGCTGTTCGGCGAGATGCCCACATTTGATCTGACTGGCGCGGCACTGCTCATGGGGATTGGCGTGTATCTGCATCTTGCCGAGGCGCACGACCACGAGCATCTGCATGAGCCGCTCGAGCACGAGCATCGCCACGTGCATGACACTCATCACCAACATCAGCACATGCCGGACGATCCGGATGGGGAACCGCATAGCCATTGGCACCGGCACCCGCGGGTTCTACACAAGCATCCACATTATCCGGACCTGCATCACCGCCACCAGCACGAGCCCGCGTAAGTGCGCCAAACGACCCCGAGCCGGGAAGATCCAGATGACTGAGGTCGCTCAACGTCAGGAGCTGGAGCAAGCCGTTCCCCTCGCCGCCTTGTTCACCGCGTTCCTTGCCGTCTCGCTCTACGGTGTCGGCGGAGCCAGCGGCATCGTCTGGGCGCGCCGCATCGCCGTCGAGAAGCGCCGCTGGATTAGCGACACAGAATTTGCCGACATCGTCAGCCTTTGTCAGTTCATGCCGGGGCCGAACATCGTCGGCATCGCCGTCTGCGTCGGGGCGAAGATGCGGGGCACGATTGGAACGATCGCAGCAGTTTCCGGCTTTCTCGTCATCCCGTGGGTAATCGGTCTCGCGGTCGGCCTGCTCTTCCTTGAATATGCTCACCTGACGGTCCTCAGGCACATCCTCGGCGGGATTGCCGCGGCGGCAGCCGGGCTTCTGATCGCAACCGGCATAAGACTTCTTTTGCCGCATCGGCGGCGGCCGGCAGCGTTGCTTTTTGCGGTCCTGGCCTTCGGTCTCATGACCTTCGCCAAACTGCCACTTCTCGCCGTTCTCTTCATCTTGCTGCCGCTCAGCATTGCCGTTGCCGGAATCGAAGGGGCGAGAGCGCGATGACCGACCCCTCCGCCTCGCTCGCGCTCACGGCGCATCTTGCCCTGGTCTCGTCGATCAGCTTTGGCGGTTTCCCGACTGTCCTGCCGGATGTGCACAACTTCGTCGTCGGCACCCATGGCTGGATGACCGATCAGGACTTCGCCAATATTTTCGCGATCGCCCAGTCGATCCCTGGGCCGAATATGATCCTGATGATGAGTTTTATTGGCTGGAAATTGTGGGGATTTCCCGGTGCTGTGGCGAGCGCGTTTGCCACCTTTGGCCCCCCTTGCACGATTTACTTTGACTCCTACCGGCTATGGGACCGGTTCGGCGACGCGTCATGGCAGCAGATCGTCCGTCTCGGCTTGGTTCCGGTGATCATGGGGCTCGTCATAGCCAGCGGCACGGTGATGGCGCGCGCAGCGGACACCAGTTGGCCGGCTGTTGCTGTCACGATCGCTGCAGCCGCGATAATGCTGGGGACCCGACTGAGTCCTTTGTGGATGCTACTCGTGGGTGCCGCTCTCGGCGGCCTCGGGCTGTTGTGAGCGGCACGGTGACCAAGACCTTGTCGGCCCGTCAGGCGCGCTGATGAACACGCGGTGGCCGTTAATGAAACCGTTGAGTTTGGGCGAGGTCCTCGGTTCGCAATTCGCCATTTTAATGTAGCTAGCGACTACGAGTTCTCATTCATCTGCGGCTGAACCTGCGTTTCGGGTGGCGGCGCGCTTCTGACGGCCGCAACCACCGGCGTCGCTTCTGAGAGGCCGGCGGTCACCTGGATGCGATCGTTATCGGTAAGACCAGTCTTGATCGCGAGGCGTGTGATGCGATTGTCGGCGATGGTGTCCACGAAGGTGCCGTCGCCATCCGAACCTCCAGCCGCGGTGGGTACGGTCAGCGCATCCGGGCGCTGGTTCATTTCCAGCGAGACCTCCGCATACATGCCCGGATATAGCCGTTCCTCGGGGTTGGGCAGGTCGATCTCGGTGCGCATGTTGCGGGTCTCGGGATCGAGCCGCAACGAGAAGCGGGTTACCTTGCCGACGAACGGCTTACCGTCGAAGCCAAACGGCTTGACGATGGCCGGATCGCCAACGTGAAGCTGAGACACGTCATTCTCCGGAACGTCGCAAAACACCCGGATCGTGTCGATCCGCTGCACCCTGAACAGCGGGGTCATCAGTGTCCCCGTGGGCGGCTGAACCAGATCACCTCGGTTCACTAGGCGCCGCGCCACCACGCCATCGAACGGCGCCACGATCTGCGTATAGCCCAGAAGTGCTTTGGTTCTCTCAACGGTCGCTGCTGCGAGGTCGATTTGCTGGGCGGCCAGGGTGCGGTTCGCTTTCGCAATGCGAACATTGGCCCTGGCGACCGCCGCATCGGCGCGGTTCTGATCGACCATTTGGGCGGGGACCCATTGATCCTTGAGGAGCACTTCGTTCCGCTTCAGCGTGATATCCTGTAGCGCTCGGTTCGCCCTGTCGTGGTCCACCTGGAGCCGCGCGGTCTCCAGCGCACTTTGCTTTGAGGCGAGCTGGGCCTCGTCCTCGGCAAGCTGCTTCTCCATTTCCGGAAGGTCGATCACTGCGAGCACTTGACCCGCCTTCACGTGATCGCCGATATCGACGCGAACGTCAGACACGTATCCGGTCACTTTGGCGAAGAGATCCGCCTCCTCGAAGGCTGCGAGCGTGGCGTTGGTTTGCAGCCGTTGAGCCACGGTGAGGCGGTGCGGATGTACAACCTCGATCCGCGGGCGGCTATCCACTTCCGTTGACTTTGCTGGTGGCGGCGAGGCCGCCAGGTGCTGCTCAGCAATGATGGCCCCGGCGCCAAGGCCGACCACCACTACCAAGACCCTTATGTCTGTTCCGCTGAAGAAATTCATGATGTCCTGACCTTTAAATCCGGTCCGGCGGTTCGCTTAATCGGCCGCCTGATCATAACGCCGAGCGCGATCCGACATGGCAGCGCGACGCGGCTCCGGCTCGAAATAGGGGCTGTGCGGGTCGTCGGGATCGAGCGACGCGGAAACCCCGGCATGCTGCGACTGAAGCAAGGCCAAGATTGCCGGCAGGACGATGAGTGTGGCGCATGTTGCGCCGATCAGACCGCCGATCACCGCTCGCCCGAGAGGCGCGCTTTGCCCGCCGCCTTCGCCAAGGCCAAATGCCATCGGCACCATCCCGGCCAGCATCGCGAAACTGGTCATCAGGATCGGGCGCAAACGGCTCCGTGCGCCCTCTATTGCCGCCTCCCACGGCTCGCGGCCCTGAACCCGGCTGCGCTCAGCGAAAGTGACGAGCAGGATGGCGTTTGCCACGGCCACGCCGATCGCCATGATCGCGCCCATGAAGGACTGGATGTTGAGCGTTGTCCGCGTGAGCCAAAGCATTAGGACGACCCCGGCGATGACGGCGGGAATTGTCAACCCCACCGCCAGGGAAAGCCGGAACGATTGGAAATTGGCCGCCAGCAGCAAAAGGATGACGCCCACCGCCATCAAAAGCCCGAGACGCAGGCCTCCGAACATCTCCATCATCGGTTCGACTTGCCCGCGCGATTTCACGTTCACCCCAGCGGGTGGCTTTCCGGTATCGCTGATGGCTTGCTGCACTTGGGCAGCCGCGCGTCCCAGATCCTCGCCGGAGATATTGGCACTCAGTGTCAGCATGCGCTGCATGTTGTAGCGATCGTATTCGCCGAGTGCTGTGCCGTCGGTGACGGCAGCCACATTGCGCAAATCGATCTGTTGGTCCGACCGCCGAGTGATCGGGAGGTTCTTCACGTCCTCGAGCGATGTAATCTGCGGCTCCGGGATCTCGACCTGCACCTGATAGCCGATGCCGGTCTTGGGGTCGGCCCAATAATTTGGAGCGGTATAGCGACTGGATGACGTGCCGGCGATGAGCGAATTCGCCACGTCACCAGTCGTCACCCCCAGAACGCCGGCTCGCTCGCGGTCTACAGTGACTTTTACAGTGGGGTAATCGAGTTCCTGCTCGAATGCCAGATCTCGCAGTGCCGGCACCTGTGCCAATTTTGCTTGCAGCTTACCAGCGTATTGGCGGCTGTCGGCGAAGTTCGGCCCGCTCACTGCCACCTCGATCGGAGTCGGCGCACCAAAGCTCATCACCCGGCTGACGATGTCGCTCGGTTCGAATGAAAAGCGTACACCCGGCAACTCTTGGGGCAATTTGTGACGCAGCCGCTCCTTCAAATCCTCGATCCCGATCCCAAAACCGAGCTTGAGCTGCACCTGCAGCACCGCTTCCTCGGGGCCGGAACTCCAGAGATAGATGGTATTGATGGGGTAATTGGGCGGCTGCGTCCCGACGAAACCGAGGCTGATTTCGACGTTGTCCGGGCCGACTTCGCGCTTGATCGCATCGAGTGTCTGTAACGCGATCTGTTCGGTGCGCTCGATGCGCGTTCCGGCCGGAGCCCGCAGGTGCAATTGGAATTGCCCGGTATCGACAATCGGAAAAATCTCGGTGCCGAGAGAGCTGCCGACCAGCAAGATGATTGCGCCGCTGATGATAAGATAGTAGAGCGCGACGATGCGACGTCGTTTCATGAGGGCGCGCGCGAGAAGATCGTATTTGGCACGCAGCCGATCAAAAAACGTCGCTTGCGGCTTTTGATGCGCGTTCGGATTGCCCAGCATCCAGACCGCCAGTACCGGCACAAAGGTGCTGGAAAGCACATAGGACCCCACCATCGAGAAGCCGACCGCCAAGGCCAGCGGTACGAAAAGGTTGTGGGCCGCGCCTGTCATAAAGAAGGCCGGAATGAATACTGCCAGGATGCAGAGCATGGCCACAAACCGGGGCAATGTCGTCTCGGCCGTGGCCTCGCTCGCGGCACGGGCAAGGCTGCGGCCGTCAGCAAGACGGGTGGGGATGTTCTCGATCGTGACTGTCGCCTCGTCGACCAGGATGCCGACGGCCAGTGCCAACCCGCCCAAGGTCATGATGTTGATCGTCTGACCCGATACCCAGAGCGCCGTCCCCGATGCCAGGATCGCTAGCGGAATGTTCAAGACCACGATAAGCGAGCTGCGCCAATCCCGCAGAAACAGCAGCACCATCAAGCCAGTGAGCACCACGCCGAGAGCGCCTTCGAAGAACAGGCCTCCGATGGCCCGCGTCACGTAGGGTGATTGGTCGAACTGGTAGCTGACCTTGATGTCTTCGGGCAGAACAGATTGGAAGCGCGGCAGGTTGGCTTTGACGGCTTCGACAACCCCGAGTGTCGAGGCGTCCGCTTGTTTGGTTACGGGGATGTATACGGTGCGACGTCCATCCACCAGCGCGTAACCGGTCTGAATGTCGGCGCCGTCTTCGACCGATCCGACGTCGCGTATGAAGATCGTTCGCGTTCCGTGCGCGCGGATCGGAATGTTGTTCAGGCCCTTGACATCCCCGACGACGGAGTTGACAGGTACCATAGGCCACAGATCGCCGATTCGGATGTTGCCGGATGGGCTGACCGTGTTGCCGGCAGTCAATGCCCGCACCACCTCGTCCGGCGACATGTTGTAGGAACGCAGTTTCCCGGGGTCCAAGCGAACGAGGATGGTGCGCTGGCTGGAGCCGAAGGGCGGCGGCGCCGAGACACCCGGCAAGGTCGCAAACAATGGACGCACCTTGAAGAGTGCTGCGTCCTGAAGTTCGGCGACGGTTTTGGTCTTGCTGGAGAAAACGAGGTCACCGACCGGCACGCTGCCGGCGTCGAATCGCACTACGAAAGGCGGCACGGTTCCCGTCGGCATAAAGGCTCGGGCGCGGTCGACGTAAGAGACCGTCTCGGCCGTGGCCTGCGCCATGTTCGTGCCGGGATGGAATTGCAGCTTGATCAGCGCAACGCCCTGGATCGACTTACTTTCGACATGCTCGATGCCGGTGATGTAGAGGAAGTGGTACTCGTAATAGTTGGTGATGAACCCTTCCATCTGCGCCGGATCGAGGCCGCCGTAAGGCTGCGCCACATACAGCACCGGCACCCCCAGATCCGGGAAAATGTCCCGCGACATGCGATCGAGTGCCAGAAACCCCGCCAGTGCGACCGCTACGACCCCGATCAAAAGCGAGATCGGCCGTCGCAATGCAAACGACACCAAATTCATTGGTTGCCGAGCCTGCACGGCACCAACGGAACTGCACGCGCAATTGGAAGACATGCGGTTCACATTTCCGTCCATATGCTCAGCCCTCGAGATCCAAGGACCTCAGGTGTCGAGCAGAGCTTGGACGGCGAACCGTCTTGGGATGGCCGGGAGTCTGATGGTCCCGACGACAAAGGAGATAGTTCATAGTTTAGCGGCGTCAAGCCGTGAGTGGTCAAACTGACGCAGCCTGGCGACCCGGCTCAGTCCGATGTGTATGCTTGCGATTGGCGGAGTTCTAGGCGGCTTCGGATTTCTCAGACCCGCCAAGCCGCGCACTCATTTGCCATCGGCATCCCGACATCCGCCACCTTTGATCAAGTCTCGAATCGACTGTGGCACTGCTTGCTCGTCCCCCGCAATACGCAACTCTTTGAACCGATAAAGGCCCGCTCGCTCGAATATCGTCATCCCTTTCTCTGACAGAAGCAGGTGGGCGAATGCCTCGGCTTCGGACGGATTCGCCGCCGCCACGGGTATCGTTACGGCATAGGCGGCATAGGTGCCGTGGAATGTCTGTCCGCGCGGATTGGTGTAGCTCGCGGTTGCATACCAGTTCTGCATCGACGGGTTGCTCTGATCGACCTGTCGGCGCAAGATAGAAATGTCACCCGGCGTGCAAAGTAGAAATGACACCCCGGTTGGCGGGCGGACACGACCGGCGCGACACTGCATCAGAGCCAAAGGCCGGATTGGGATTGAGCTACGATCGTCGGTGACCGGACAAGCAGAAGCGGGCTCTGCTGGGGAGCAATAGCATCGGGGTAGATCTTCCGATCCCTCAAAAAACCCATCCTGGCCACGGCGCGATGGTGGCCGG
>Ga0306926_10008676_pt1 | contig 11131 bp, 6 predicted proteins | sample flu12Cox44000178_FD_203759 | JGI IMG/M metagenome (GOLD analysis project Ga0306926, IMG submission 203759) | Lab enrichment of tropical soil microbial communities from Luquillo Experimental Forest, Puerto Rico - flux8day.12C.oxic.44.000.178 (v2)... | ecosystem: Environmental > Terrestrial > Soil...
TTGTGCGCTCCGCAACGACGCGGGGCAATACGGTGCTCGGCGGTGCGTCTCGGGCCGCACGGGGCTGTAGGTTTCACTTCCCGCTGTGCTTGTCGATGATCGCCGAGACGGCAAACACGATGAGGACCAGCGCCAGACTGATGACCGCGACGGTGTTGGCGCTCACTGCCATGCATGCCGCGTTGCGCGCCGCTTCACTCGATCACCTCGTCGGCGCGGGCGCGCAACATGGGAGGAATTTCGAGGCCGATCGCCTTCGCGGTTGCAAGATTGATCACCAGCTCCAACTGCGTGGGCTGCACCACCGGCAGGTCGGCTGGTTTCGCCCCCTTGAGAATCCGGCCGGTGTAGACGCCCGCCTGGCGGACCGAGTCGTTAATGCTGGGTCCGTAGCTCATCAGACCGCCAGCCATTGCGGCCTCGCGCCACGGGTAGATCGCAGGGACTGCGTGACGGGCGGCGAGTGCGACGAGCTGATCGCGCCGGCTGAAAAAGAAAGTATCGGCTATCACGAGGAGCGTACCGGCGTGCATTTGGACCAAAGTCGCGAAGGCCGCGTCGATCCCGGGCTCGGTGCTGGCACTCAGGATGATCCTTATCGAAGCGATAAACCCACACTTCGTTGTGACCAAAAAGCTACAGCACGCAAATTTTAGCAGTATGTGCCAGAGGCTCTATGAATGTCGCCGATTTTCGCTCGTACAAGCGGTGGCCGGATACGAAAGCGAACAGGTGCTGCATGCGCGAAGCTTCGGAATTCGGAACATTTGACACTGCACCATACAAGGAGTGGCTCGGAGTCGTAGGTTCCCTAATCCTGGCTGCTCTATTTGTGCAGTCCTGCTCGCGGGCGGCATTCTGAGCTGAGATTGTTCCTTTCAATTGCGGCTCTACAACAGACGCCAGCGACGGGAGCCAGTTCTCGATTTGGCGCGTGTTCCTGGGAGAGCCAAAATTATTTGCGTGGCCCCAAGGGAATTGACGAAAAATTAATGGCCCCAGCTGCCGGAACCCAGCATAGGGCCCGCGACCTATGCATCCGAAGCATGGAGCTGTGACTTAAATGGGAGAAGAGCTGAAAGTGAAATCTACACAATGAGCCCCAATTATATGACACCGGACGATATGCACGTGATGCGTAGCAAGGTCATAGAAGCTTCGGGGCTACCATGAGCGTTGCAGTTGCGGGCCATGCACATCGCAATGACGGTCGCGATGGCGGTCCTCATACCGATCCCCATCAGCGGAGCGGACGGGATCTCAGGCTTGATCTGTTTCGCGGTCTGTCGCTGTTTTTCATCTTCATCGACCACGTCCCGGATAATGTCCTCTCGTATCTGACGCTGCAATCGTTCTCATTTTGCGACGCCGCCGAGGTTTTCATCTTCATTGCCGGCTACGCCGCTGCCATGGTCTACGGAAAGGCTTTGCAGCGGCAAGGTTCCATCATCGCCACGGTCCAGATCTATCGCCGGGTTTGGCAACTCTACGTCGCGCACATCTTCCTGTTCGTGATCTTTGCTGCGTTGGTATTTTACGCAACCCTTAACGTGCAATATGAAAACTATAACGAAGACCTCGGCATCGATAATTTTGTCGACGAGCCCAATATCGCGATCGTCAAAACGCTGTTGCTGCAGTATCAGCCCAAGTACCTCGATATCCTGCCGCTCTACGTAGTCTTGCTGGGCATCTTCCCGCTGGTGCTGCTCCTCCTGCGGCGCCATTTGGCGCTGCCAGTGATGATCTCCGGGATAATCTATCTTTTGACGTTGCACTTCGGTTGGCAGCCGCACAGCTATCCCGATGATGAAGCCTGGTATTTCAATCCGCTGGCCTGGCAGTTCCTGTTCGTGATCGGCGCGACGGCCGGCTACGCTCCGTACAGCCGTCAGGTGTTGACGATGCCAACCGTGTGGCTTGCGAAGCTTGCCATCGGCATTACGGTTGCCGTGGCGATCATCCGTATTTCGTGGACTATCCACGGGGCTTATGAGGCATTTCCGGGTTTGTTGTTGCAGGCACTCTTGCCGTTGCTCGACAAGGCCAATCTGGCGCCGCTACGTCTGGTCAGCTTCCTGGCGCTTGCCGTCGCTGCCGGGCATTTCATGCGGCGCGACAACCCGCTGCTGCATACTCCTGTTGCTCGATTGATCATCCGCTGCGGCCAGCATTCGCTACACGTGTTCTGCCTCGGGGTCCTGCTCGCGGTGCTCGGCGAGATCCTGCTGACCTCGGTTCGCGACGACACTGTGATGCAGCTTGCGATTAGCCTGGCCGGCATCGTGCTGATGATTGCAATCAGCGGCGTCCTCACTTGGTACAAGGAGGGAAACGCCACGCGTTCGGACGCGGTCATCGTCGCAGACACTAACGCTGCGCGGTGAACCGCTCAGCCGGGGGCCTGCGGTGATCCCATGAGATGCTCCTCGGTGCAAGCGCCGTAGCAGCCGTTCAGCGCGAGCGTCGCCCTGTCGAAGATGTTGTGGCGTGTGCATACTTTCCCGTAGAAAATCACCGCGCCGCCTGTGCGGCGGACCGGGCCTCATCGGTTATGCCCGGGGCGCTGATCTGACTCTTGAGCCACTCGATCACAGGACCCTGGGTAAGCTTTTGAAATTCCTGCTTTGCATGCGGTCTTGCGCTTGGTCCAATGTCAGGCTGCGAAATATTTGCGTTGGAGGGACACCGCTCCGGCGAGGGGACCCGAGAGCTGCGCAGATGGGAACCCATTGGTTTTGTCAGATGGGACCAGCAGGAATTGCCACCCACATCTGTGTGCTTTGCTCCACAGCATAAGGACTAGCTCGTAGGCAAACGGGACTCCGAATTGCGGCGCAGCCGGGGGGGTGGGGGTGGCCAGGCTCGATAGGATTCGCGTGGTAGCAAACGGGCCGTTGCCGTTGGTCTGGACGCGGAATGTCCCGACAAGACTGGAATCGGCGCCATATGGTCGTTACAACTGTGCAAGAAAAGCGCACCATGAAGCAGGTCATCGAGGGCGCGCGGAAACGACGGGCGAAGAGAACGAACGTTCCGATTTTGTCAGAATGACACGAGGTCCGCTTGTCAGAATGGAAAGCTAAGATGTTGCAATTACTACAGACTTCAAACCCCGCTCCGGGCTTGGCAGGCGCCATGTAAACCCCGAAACGGCCTGGATATTCCCGCTCCAGCCGAACAATATCCGGTGCGCCTCGGCTCGAGGAGCGAATAGCCTATTCTGCCGGCGCTCGCGACGCCCCAGGCGCCGGCCGCCGTCGGCCGAGGGATACCGCGAGCCAACGGCAAACCACGTAGAAGATCGGCGTGAAGACGAGCCCGAACGCGGTCACCCCGATCATGCCGGCGAACACGGCGGTGCCGAGCGTCTGGCGCAGCTCCGCTCCCGCGCCGATCGCCCAGACGAGCGGCATCACCCCGAAGATGAAGGCAAACGACGTCATCAGGATCGGGCGGAGCCGCAGCCGCGCCGCCTCGACTGCTGCCGCCCAACGGTCGCGGCCCTGATCCTCGAGTTGCTTGGCGAATTCCACGATCAGGATTGCGTTCTTTGCCGCAAGCCCGATCAGGACGATGAACCCGACCTGGGTGAGAATGTTGTTGTCCTGTCCGCGCATGATCACGCCCGTAATCGAGGCGACGAGACACATGGGGACGATTAGGATGACTGCGAGCGGAAGGGTCAGACTTTCGAATTGCGCCGCAAGCACGAGAAACACGAACGCCACGGCCAGTGCGAAGGCGAACAGGGCGGTGTTGCCCGCCCTGATCTGTTGGAACGCCATCGTGGTCCAGTCGTAGCCGAATCCATCGGGCAGGGTTTCGGCGGCGATCCTGTTCAACAGCTCGATCGCCTGTCCCTGCGAGTAGCCCAAGGCTTGGCTCGCATCGAGTTCCGCCGCCGGATAGAGATTGTAGCGCGGCACCCGGTATGGCCCGGCGATGTCGCGAATCGTCGTGAACGACCCGACCGGTACGCTGTCGCCATTCGAATTTCGCACGCGGATTTTCAAAATATCTTTGGGGTCGCGCCGATAGGGCGCATCGGCTTGAGCCGTGACCCGGAACGTGCGGCCCAGCAGGTTGAAATCATTGACGTAGATCGAGCCGATGTAGACCTGCAGCGCGGCGAATAGGTCCGGCGTGCTGACGCCAAGCATTTGCGCCTTGGTGCGATCGATCTCGAGATAAATCTGCGGCGTCGAATTCTCGAACAAGGTGAACGCCTGGGTCAGTCCCGGGGTCTGATTGGCCTTGCTCACCATGGCGGTCGTCGCATCCAGCAGCGCCTGGGAGCCGCGCCCGGCGCGATCCTCCACCATCAGGCGGACGCCGCCGGTATTACCGATACCGGACACCGGTGGCGGTTGGACCACGAGCACCAACGCTTCCTGGAATCCGGCCAAGCGCTTGCGCAGCTCCGCCGTGATTCCGTTGGCCGAGAGATGGGGATCCCGCGCGCGCGCGTCCCAAGGTTCGGGGATGACGAAGACCGCGCCAGAATTCGAGGCGTTGGTGAAGGTTGCGCCGTTGAGACCGACGATGCTGACCGCATGCGCCACTCCCGGCGTCTCCAGCGCGGCTTCGACCACCCGTTTCTGCACTTCGTCGGTGCGCGAGAGCGAAGCTCCCGGCGGAAGCTGGAGCACGACGATGAGATAGCCGCGATCCACCTGCGGGATGAAGCCGGTCGGCGCTTTGCGGAACTCGTTGAGGCCGTAGGCGATGACTCCGGCATAGATAATGAGCATGATGGCAACGCGGCGCACGGTGCCGCGGACGAGCCAGTGATAGCCGCCCGCGACCCGCTCAAAACCCCAGTTGAAACCTGAGAAGAACCCCACGATCGGCCGCTGCCACCACGGCGCGCGCCGTCCGTGCTCGCGCGGCCTGAGCAGCAAGGCGCACATCGCCGGCGAGAGCGTCAGCGAGACGATCAACGAGATGACCGTGGCGCCGGCGATGGTGAGCGCGAATTGACGGTAGAATTGTCCGGAAATGCCGGTGATGAAGGCCGAGGGAACAAACACCGCCGAGAGCACGAGCGCAATGGCGATCAGCGCCGCGCCGACCTCGTCCATGCTCTTGTAGGCCGCCTGGTGCGGCGACAGGCCGGCCTCGATGTTGCGCTCCACGTTCTCCACCACCACGATGGCGTCGTCGACGACGATGCCGATCGCGAGCACCAGGCCGAACAGGGAAAGATTGTTAAGCGTGAAGCCGAATACCGCCATGAAAAAGAACGTGCCGACCAGCGATACCGGAATGGCGACGATCGGGATAATCGCGGCGCGCCACGTCTGGAGAAACAGGATGACGACGAGGACCACGAGGAGGATCGCCTCGCCGATGGTCTCGATGACGGCGTTGACGGATTCCTGAATGAACTGGGTTGGATTGTAGACGATCGTGTGCTTGAGGCCGGACGGAAATCCCTTTGCCAGCTCATCCATCGTGGCGCTGACGGCCTTGGCCGTGGCCAGCGCGTTCGAGCCGGGGCGCTGGAACACCCCGAGCGCCATCGCCGGGTCGCGATCGAGGTAGGAATTGGTCGTGTAGTCCTGCGCCGCGAGCTCAACGCGCGCCACGTCCTTGAGCCGGACGACCGCGGTCGGGGTCTGCTTCACGATGATGTTGGCGAATTCGTCTGGGTTGGCGAGCCGACCCAGCGTCTGCACCGCCAACTGAAAGGCGCCCTGATTCGGCGTCGGCGGCTGGTCGAGCACGCCGCCTGCGACCTGCACGTTCTGGCCCTGCAGCGCCTGGACCACGTCGTTCGCGGTCAACCCGAGCGTCTGCAGCCGATCGGGGTCGGCCCAGATGCGCATGGAGTAATCGCGCGCGCCGAACACGGTGATCGAGCCGACCCCGTCGATACGGGTCAACGTGTCGGTGATCGCCAGCGTCGCGTAGTTGGAAATAAACAAGCTGTCGCGCGAGTTGTCGGGCGAATAAAGATGCACGACCATCAGCAGGTCGGGCGAAGCCTTGGTCACGGTGACGCCGATGTTGCGCACATCCACCGGGAGCCGCGGCTGCGCGATGGCGACCCGGTTCTGCACCTGCACCTGCGCGATATCGAGATTCGTCCCGAGATCGAAGCTCACGGCGATCGCAAAGCGCCCGTCCGCGGTCGAATTCGAGGACATGTAGATCATGTTCTCGACGCCGTTGATCTGCTGCTCCATCGGCGTAACCACGGTCGCGGCGACGACGTCGGCGCTGGCGCCGGGATATTGCCCGGTCACGTTGATGATCGGCGGCGCAATTTCGGGATATTGGGCGACCGGAAGCCGCGCGAACGACACGCCACCGACGATCACGAATACGATCGAGATAACGGCGGCGAAGATCGGACGATCTATGAAGAAATGCGAGATGCGCATGGCGATGACCGCCGCCGCTATTCCGACTTGGCCTGGGGCGTCCTCGCCTCCTCGGCGGTTACTTTTTGCCCGATGCGGACGCGCATCAGCCCGTTGATCACGACGCGATCATTGGCCGACACACCCTCCTTGATCACGCGCAAGTCATCGATGGTCTGGCCGAGCTTCACGAAATGCTGGCGGGCGATACTGTCGTCGCCGACGACGTAAACGAATTTCCGCACCTGCTCGGTGCCGATGGCCTCCTCGGGCACCAGCAAGGCTTGATAAGGATCAGAGGCCGGGACCTGCACGCGTGCGAACAGGCCCGGCGTGAACAGGCGGTCCGCATTGTCGAATTGCGCCCGAGCGCGGATCGTGCCGGTCGAGCGGTCGATGACGTTGTCGACGAAGTCCATGCGCCCGGAATGGGCGAACTCCTGCTCGTCAAGGAGCTTCAAGCGGACCGGAGTGGCGCCGCGGCCAGTCACCCCTGTGCTGCCCTCCCGGGCCAGCCGGTCGTAGCGCAACAGCGCCGCTTCGTCGAAGGTGAATTCGAATCGGATCGGATCTATCGAAACGATCGTTGCGAGCAAGGTCGTGTTGGTACTGGTGCCGCCGATCACGAGATTGCCGGGGGACACGCGCCGATCGCCGATCCGACCGCTGATCGGAGCCCTGAGCTCGGTCCATTCCAGATTGATCTCGGCTTGGCGCACCAAGGCCTCGTTCGCCGCCACTGCGGCCTGTGCGTTGCGCGCCGCCTGCGCCCGCTGCTCGAAAATCTGCTCGCTGATCGTGCGATCGCGCAGCAATTGCTGGCCGCGCGCGAGATCGGACTGGGTGAAGGTCACGTTGGACTTGGCCTGTTCCAGGTTGGCGCGCGCCTGGTCGAGCGTGTTCTGGAACGGCCGGCTGTCGATGGTGAACAGCAGGTCGCCCTGCTTGACCATCTGACCGTCCTGGAAATGCACCTTGTCGAGATACCCGGACACCTGCGCCCGTATCTCGACCGAATCGACCGCGACGAACCGGCCGACATATTCATCCTGGTCGACGATGCTGCGCTTGGCCGGCGTGGCAACGGTCACCTTGGGCGCCGCTGGGGCGGCCTGCTGCTGGCCTCGGCCGCATGCCGCAAGGAGCCCTGCCGAAGTGATGAAAGCCGCAACAAGCGCGAAACGAGGCAAGCGCGGGATGAGGGGAAGCGGGGTCATAATGGCTGCCGCAATATAGGGCCAGACTGCAGCGCGCGAATGGCAGTCGCGCGCTTGTGAACGGCGGCTTTACTCTTCCCCGGCGGTCTCCGGCACCCCATATCTCTGAACGCTTCCCAAGTCCATTCAATCCCTCCCGCGCGATGGCGGCCCAACCGCGGCCTCGCAGCAAGCGTCCGAGATCACCTCCATGCTAGACCGACCCACATCCGATCTCTCGAGCCCAACGCCGGTCCCCGGCGAGGATCAGGCCCTGCTCGATGCGTATTCGCGTGCCGTCATCGACGTGGTCGAACGCGTCGGTCCCGCCGTGGTGCGGCTCGATGTGAAAGCAGGCGGGGGGCCGCCGCGCGGCGGCACGGGTTCGGGGGTGGTGGTCGCACCGGATGGGTTGGTGCTCACCAACAGCCACGTGGTCGGCGCCGCAAACGAGGTCAAGGTCTCGACGGTCGAGGGACGCAGCCTCTCGGCGCGGGTGGTCGGCGACGATCCCGATACCGATCTTGCGCTGGTGCGGGTCGATGCCGCGGTAACCCTGCCGGCGGCGGTGCTTGGCAATTCCAAGCTGCTCAAGCGCGGTCAGATGGTGATCGCGATCGGCAATCCCCTCGGGTTCGAATCAACAGTGACCACCGGCGTGGTGTCAGCGCTCGGCCGCTCGCTGCGCTCGCGCTCGGGCCGCCTCATCGACGACGTCATCCAAACCGATGCCGCGCTCAACCCGGGCAATTCCGGCGGCCCTCTCGTCTCCTCGCGCGGCGAGGTCGTCGGCATAAACACCGCCGTGATCATGGGCGCCCAGGGCATCTGCTTTGCCGTTGCCTCGAATACGGCCACGTTCGTTCTGGGCGAACTGGTCCGCCACGGCCGGGTGCGCCGCGCCTATATCGGTATTGCCGCTCAGCAGTTCACACTGTCACGCCGGCGCCGCCATGCCGCCGCCCTCGCGCAGGAGAGCGCGGTCATGATCGCTTCGGTCGAGCCGGGAAGCCCCGCGGACCGCGCCGGGCTGGTGGCCGGCGACATCATCCTGTCGCTCGACGGGGTCAGCGTGACCGGAGCGCATGATCTCATTCGCCTGCTTGCCGGCGAGAAGATCGGGCGCAGCGTCGCGATGGAGCTGCTGCGCAATGGCAGCCGGCATATGCTCTCGCTCATTCCGGATGAGCGGCGGCGCGGCTGAATCACTTGCGAGGCCACCAGTCCTTGCCGACCAGCGCGAGTGCCGTGCTGCCGTAGACGATCAGCCCGACTGCCGCCAGGACCGCGAGCGTCCACACTTCGCGCAACGAGTCAGCCTGAGAAAACAGCAGCGCAGCGCGTGGATGCGCCAGCCAGAGCACAAGACCGAGGGCGAGTCCCGCGATCGTCAACCTCGCGGTCACACTCCGCAGTCTCGGCTCGAACACGAAGTGGCCGCGTCGCGACGCGAACCAGGTCACAAGCACGAAGTTGAGCCAAGCACCGGCCGAGGTGGCAAGCGCGAGCCCCACCTGCGCCAGCGATCCCATCAGCACCAGCACGATCTTGAGTGCGACATTGACCGCGACGGCAATCAGCGACGCCTTGACGGGGGTAGCGGTGTCGCCGCGCGCGAGAAAAGTCGCCGTTATGCTGCGAATCAGCACAAACGGCAGCAGCCCGAGCGCATAAGCCGCGAGCGTCGCCGCCGCCGCGGCGGCATCTGCTGCGGTAAATGCGCCGCGCATGAATAACGCGCGCATGATCAGCTCGGGAACCACCAGAAACGCCACGATACAAGGAACCGACAGCAGCAAAGTGAACTCGATGGTGCGGCTTTGCACGTTGCGCGCGCCGGCCTCGTCGCCGGCTGCGATACGGCTCGCCATTTCCGGAAGCAGCACGGTGCCGGCGGCAATCCCGATCACCCCGATCGGCAGCTGATTGAGCCGGTCGGCATAATAGAGCGCCGACAGCGCGCCTGCGGAAAGGAAGCTGGCGATGATCGTGTCGGCGAACAGGGCGATCTGCACGCCCGCTGAGCCAACGGTCGCTGGAATGAGCGCCTTGAAGAAGCGCTTGACGTCCTCGTCCCAATCGGGCCAGCGCAGCGTCGTCATGACGCCGTTGCGCAGTGCATCGCCGCCGACGAGCAGCACTTCGAGGACGCCGGCGATGAATACCCCCCACGCCGCGGCATGACCTGCCGTCGGGAAGAACGCGGCGAGCGCAAGTGTCATCATCATTGATAGGTTGAGCAGAATGGGTGCGGCGGCGGCGGCGGCGAAGCGCGAGAGCGCGTTGAGGATGCCGCCATAGAGCGTCACCAGAGAAACGAGCAGCAGATAGGGAAAGGTGATGCGCGTGAGCTCGACCGCCAAAGCAAACCGCCCGGGATCGTCGACAAATCCGGGTGCCAGGAGCGTGATCACGGCCGGCGTGAAGGCGAGCGCCACCGCGAGCAGCACGAGTTGGCTGGCGAGCAGCAGCGTGAACACACGGTCCGCGAAGCGTTGCGCCGGATCGGGTCCGCCCTGTTGGCGAATGCGCGCATAGGCGGGCACGAAGGCCGCGTTGAAAGCGCCCTCGGCGAAGATCGCACGGAAATGGTTTGGCAGCCGCAGCGCGACGAAGAAGGCGTCGGCGATGGGACCGGCCCCGAGCACGGCGGCAAGCACAATATCGCGCGCAAAACCGGTGGCCCGCGATGCCAGTGTTAACCCGCCCACGGTGAACAAGCGTCCGAGCATGGGCCTGTGTCCCGCTCCCCTGTCGTGCCGCATCTCGCTTGGAGTTTACCGGATGCGTAGCTTTGCGGAGCACGGCAATCCGGTTTCAGCCGCCAGGTCAACCCCGCAGCGCCTGCCGTACCGCTTCGATGATGCGGTCCTGCGTCGCCTCATCGAGATAGGCGTGCATCGGCAAGCTGATCACCTCATCGGCAAGCCGATCGCTCACATCTGCTCCAGTCTCCGCAACGGGAAAATGCCGGTACGGCGCCTGGCGGTGCAGCGGGATCGGATAATAGATGCCGGTGGGGATGCCCTGTGCCTTGAGCGCGGCTGCGAGCCGGTCGCGTTGACCGGGCGCAACGCGAATCGTGTATTGCGCCCATACCGAGGACGAGCCGTGCGCCACCTCGGGAACCCGCGCCATGTCGGCAAGCCCTCTGGAATAGCGCTGCGCAACGCGCTGGCGGGCGACGATCTCCTCCGGAAAAATTTTCAGCTTCTCGATCAGTACGGCGGCCTGCATCGTGTCGAGCCGGCCGTTGAGGCCGATGCGCACCGATTCGTATTTGTCGCGTCCTTCGCCGTGTACGCGCAGGCTGCGGAGTGTGAGCGCAAGCTCGTCGTCGTCGGTGAGCACCGCGCCGCCATCGCCGTAGCAGCCGAGCGGCTTTGCCGGAAAGAAGCTCGTGGCGGTTGCTGGCGCCAACCCGCCAACCCGGTGGTTCTTGTATGTGGCGCCAAACGCCTGCGCAGCGTCATCGAGCACGAACAGGTTTTCGGCGTCGGCGGCCGCTGCGAGGCGATCATGTGCTGCCGGCTGTCCAAACAGATCGACGGGAATCACAGCCTTGGG
>Ga0306926_10008680_pt1 | contig 11130 bp, 10 predicted proteins | sample flu12Cox44000178_FD_203759 | JGI IMG/M metagenome (GOLD analysis project Ga0306926, IMG submission 203759) | Lab enrichment of tropical soil microbial communities from Luquillo Experimental Forest, Puerto Rico - flux8day.12C.oxic.44.000.178 (v2)... | ecosystem: Environmental > Terrestrial >...
CTGCCGACGGCGAGTGCAACAAAAATTGCTTCCAACGCAGGAGCCAAGATCACAGCGAACAACGAAAACTTGGTCAGGGCTCTCACACTATTTAGTGTAGGCACACCTTTGAATGCATAGCTCAGACACAACGCGGAGGTGAGGACCTCGACCAAATCTCCCAGTTGGAGTAACCCAATTTCCAAATGGGACATGACGCCTGTCTGAACGTCATTAAAAGTAAACGCCGCAAATGCTACGGCGATGAGGAATGGCCACATCGTCCGGGGCACTAAGAAAAGTACGGATACCAGAAGTACATTACCGAGCCAGAGTGACCAGTCACCGTGTATACCTGTGAGCAGCGTCGTGCTGACTCTTGCTGCGCAAAAGGACAGAACTCCGACAAAGCAGACCAGAATCACCTTCTGCCAGGGAGATTTGAGATTCACGGCGCTCAAGGAGGATCGAGTGGGCTGAGTGTCCATGTTTAGTCGCCCCCAATGTCGATGGGTTCGCAGGCCTTACGGTGATGTATCAGTTCATGCATGTTGCGTCCGCGATCATCTTAGGGTTGGTAACCGATCATTTCACTCATTGCTTTATTTATGAACGGGCACTTTCCATCGGCATCTAGCCCATAGAAACCCTGGCCGGTAGAGTCAACCAAAAGCGGCATCTGTTTCGTAACCCGGACTCGCGCCGCCTCCGCGAGTCTGCGTTCCGTAAGGTCGCCATTCAACCCTTGAACTGCCGTGGCTCCATCTCCAATTGGGCATCGCAACCATGTAGGACGCCGCATCGTTCGAGTCCTCGGCGTCGACTACAGGTCCCTCCAGCCAGCATCGGCTTCAGGTAGCGCCGCTCGCCCTTTGGCCGATTGAGACAAACAAAACCGTTGGTCGCGCAAGCCGGTCACATGTGTTGGTAGTTGGTGTTTTGGATCGCGATCGTCAACTGCTTGCTGACGCCGTTGATCGTTTCTGCGGATACATGATTCGGTCCACCGGGGATTCGGCTGAACTGCACTGTGACGTTTACAACGTCACTAGGTTTACTCAAATAGGTGGAAATCGAAAGGCTTGCCAAATCTTTCTGTGTCTTGTCAACGACCAGAGTCATATTGTCGCCCTGTTTGATGTAGTTCGAGAGCACCAGGCGGTACTCGCCCGCGGTTCCCGCTGCCGGGCCCAACATGATGTTCCCCTTCTCGCGAGCTTGTTCGATCAAATCTTTCTGGGGTGGAACGTACTGTTGGATCAATGCTTTGATGCCATCCGCGTATTCCTGGTACTCCTCCTTCTTCTTCTCGACGATACGCTTTTTCAGCCTACCTTCGTGTCCGCTGCTGCCCGAAGGAGGTGGGTCGAGAGACGTCTTTTGTGGTTTACCGTCGGGACCGAGACGCACCTGGAACTGCTCCTGTTTTTTCTGCTCGCCCTTCAGACTGATTGTGATTTGCTCGACCCAGGTGTATTGTGCGAGAGCTTGCCTGTTTATCGCCGCCGCTTCTTTGACCTCGGCAACTCTCTCCTGCATTTCTTGATTTTGCGCAGCAGTGCTTGGGATGAGCACACCGACTGCAAGAACGAACAGCCCAGATGCCGAGAGGTACAGGACTCGATTTACTCCGTTTTTCATATTGGCCTCTCTTAAACTTCGTCTGGAGTTTCGCCCGATCCACTCTATTTCGGCGGATAGTTCTTCAAAAGTTTCTGCATCGCTTTGTTTAAATTTTTCATGTTCTTCTCCTGGTTTCCGCTAGGGTCAAGCGTCTTGGTAGCATTTCCGGTCCAGACCAATTGTTTCGTGCTGGGGTCATACATATCGAGGACTAGCGTTCCATTGCTAATGGTGGAACTTGTGGCAGAACCCATTCCGCCCCAGCGCGCTCCACCCATACCGAACGCGTTCCACTGCTTTTCCTGGTCGACAGCAATCTGATAGCCGACATAAAGATCCGCCTTGTCGCCATCGATCTTCGTCATACCCTTCGAGGCTAGTTGCGAGTCAACCGCCTGCTTTATTTCTTGATCCACAATTTGGTTGGGATGAGCGCCACCTTCGATGGCGACCCACTTATAGGTGTGATATTTGGAAAAGTCCGTCCCGGGCATGAAGTTGTAGCGCACGTCCTGGCCTGGTGCCACGACGCAAGCAATCAGCGCAACAGCGAACGCGATACAAGCCTTTGCCAGAATGCTTTGGTCCATTTTCAACATTGATTTTCTCCTTCTGACTCATCGTCCCGCCCACGGGAGCATGGCCTGGCCGGCTTGCCTAATTGGAGAATTAACTCTTGCCCTCACGGGCAAGACGGAAATTGAACCCCAGATCTCATGCAGCCCCAGTCGGCCTATGCCGAGAGCGGTGCAAGACCAGTTCCAAACAGGAAGGCAAGACGATTGGATACTCGCGAGAAGGCACTCAAGGCTTGGGCCTTTCCAGCAGAGTTGACGGCCCCCCGCTTCTTAAGGCAACGATGAGTTCCAGAGACTTCATATTTGACACCTCGAGGAAGTTGATCTTCGGCAGTTCCTTGCCTAAATCGATAGCGGCTAAGACTCCTAGGTAAAGGTCCGACTGGACGTAGCGCCGAAAGTCTTCATTCGATTCCCAACGCTCAAGGTACAAAATGGTCCCGTCTCGGTCGGCCTGGTACACCGCGGCATCCAAACACCCTCCCTTAGTGCTCAGACGATCAACACAAAACCGCAGAAGCTCCAGGACCTTCCCGCGTTTGCCTGGACCTGGGGTCAGTTCGATGATGGAGAGGATCATGTCCTCACGACCTAGTTGCCCTCGCGTTGGGGCTAGAGGCCAGCAACGAAAAGCATGCACTGCCGACCGGGCAGGGCCCTCCAGACTAAATATCGTGCAGATTGGGTGCCACATCGCTGGTGGCCGCCCCTGGGCCTTAAGGCCATCGAACGCAGGAGTCTGGCAGTAGGGCGGAAATTGAAGCGCGCGACAGTGCGATTCAAAAGGTCGGTATTGCAACTTCAGGACGGAATCCCGCCCTTTTCACGTCGCGTCGGAATCTGTAACCGTCGCATCGCGGTGTAAAGAGTGGACGAATTCATTCCCAGTAGCGTGGCTGCCCCGGAGGGTCCCTTAATTCGCCATCCGGTCTTCTCCAGAGCGGATAAGATGTGCTGATATTCTGCTTCTCTCAAAGTGCGCATACTCGCCACGCTTACGGGTTTGGGCATCTGGAGATTTAGCTTTTCACCGGTAGTTACGATTACCGCATGTTCGATGATATTTCTTAGTTCTCGAATATTGCCGGGCCACGAATAGCGCTGTAACTCTTCCATTGCTCTGCGTGGGATGATGCCTATCTTTTTGCTCATTTTTCCTTCAAACTCTCGGACAAAAGCTCTGACAAGGAGTGGAATGTCCTCTAGCCGTTCGCGCAAGGGCGGCACGCGAATGGGAAACACGTTTAGACGGTAAAAGAGATCCTCTCGAAACGAGCCGTTCTTAACCCGTTCGGCTAGGTCGCGATGCGTGGCTGCAATCAGCCGCACATTCACACGAGTAGTTTTTGCGCTGCCTAACCGCTCGAAATCACCATCCTGAACGATCCGGAGCAGCTTCGCCTGCACTTCCACTCCTAGCTCCCCGATTTCGTCAAGAAAAAGGGTCGAACCGTCCGCAGTCTCAAACCGTCCTATCTGCCTCGTGAGAGCTCCAGTGTAGGCTCCCTTTTCTCGGCCGAAGAGCTCGCTTTCAATTAAGGTTGGAGGTAGGGCAGCACAGTCGACCTTAACCATTGCGCGTTCCTTGCGCCGACTCAATCGATGAAGAGCGCGCGCAATGCGTTCCTTGCCTGTGCCCGTTTCGCCCGTGATGAGCACGACTGCGTCCGTCGAAGCAACTTGCTCGACGCTTCTTAGGACTTTTCGGAGAGCCTCACTTTGACCAATGATCTCTTCGTACCGGCCAATATCTTCTATCTCTTTCTGCAAGTAGTTACTTTCGGCCTGGAGCCGTTCCTTCAGATGTTTGACCTCCGCATATGACTTTTGCAGCTCTTCCTGGTTCCGCTTGGATTCTGTGACGTCCCGGATGATGAGGGTAAAGAGCTTCTTCCCGCCTACTACGCTTTGCGATATAGAAGCTTCAATAGGAAACTCCTCGCCGTTCGCTCGCAGGGCCCACAACGAGCCAAGGGCGCCCATCGAGCGATTGGTGACGCCAGTCTCGTTGAAGACGCGGATGTGTTCGCTATCCACGACGAGAAAGCGTTGTGGAATGAAACGGTCAATGGGGCGTCCAATAGCATCGTCCGCCGAGCAACCGAATGCTTTTTCGGCAGCAAGGTTGAACACCACCACCCGCTGCTGACCGTCGATCGCAATGATAGCGTCCATCGCCGAGGAGACGATCCTGGCTAGCTGCTCGTTGCTCGTGTCCAGAGCCTGCTGAATTTGCTTCCGTTCCGTTACGTCAATCGACACACCCATGAGCAGGTTTGGTAGTCCGGACTCTCCGCGATGAAGGCGACCCCTTGCCAAAATCCAGCGAGTTTGCCCGTCCGGGCGCATGATTCGGTACTCTATACACCGTTCTTCACCCGAAATTACGGCATCGTCGATGGCTCGTTGAACAGCATCGCGGTCTTCTGGATAAACCGCAAACATAAACTTGGACACATCCAGTTCCTCAGCGGGTGTGAAGCCGAGGATTTCTCTCGTTTTCTCGGTTGCCCAGATGTGACCTAGGGCGAGGTCCAAAGTCCACAGCCCAGCTGACGCGGAGGCGGCTGCCAACCGGAGCCGGGCTTCGCTGTCTTTCAGGGCTTGTTCAGTATGTTTTCGAGCAAGGGCATTCGCGAAGACTTGGGCGAGCAGCTGCAGCCTTTTCACAAGCGCAAGCGGCCAATCGCGCTCCCTAGTCGTGGCGTCGAACGCCAAGACACCAAAAACGGGACCATCCCCGACGTAAAGCGGAAAGCCAAGTGCAGACTTGATGCCATAAGCCTGCCAAGTATTACTGTCGGTGGCCGCCTCTGCCGGAACATGCAAAGTACTTGGAACGTTCACGATCTCCTTATTCCTGAGCCTAAGCTGAGTCCAGGGAAAGTAGCTTTCGCCGTCCATGCGCTCTGGAGGACTCGGCAGAGTGGGATCCCGAAAGAGGTGTGTGAGCAAGAGAATACCCGGTTCATTGGAAGAGGCCTGCCAAACACTAGAGTGATCGACCCCGAGACACTCGCAAATGGTTCGCTGCGATTCCTCGATTGCGCTGTCAACCCTATCAAATGGAAGGTTTACGAAGCGAGCGGACACCTCCGAGAGCAGAGTTTCAAACTCAAGCAGCTCGTGCAAATTCACGGGCAGGTCAACAAGAGAGTGCTGCGCCACGTTTCATACCTCGATCCTCGGGCGACGAAGAGCATCCGTCCGTTTTTTTTCATATCTTTGGGTTCGAAAAGTCCAGAGCGTGCAGGTACTTAACGGTCCTACACAACTCTACGTTGTGCAACGGCCTGGGAGGCGGAAAGGCGGTTAGAAAGGACTTGAAACCTGGCCGTCCGGTCGCCTTAATATACATGATAGTCCTTATCTTTGCAAAATCTTTGCACATGTGACACATGTGACGCACGGCACAGACACGTCACAGAAGGGTTGCAACTGGAAAGGTCGGGATTCAACCCTAAGGTTGCAATGCCGACCCTTGCTCATTCGATTCTAGTACTCTGATCCCAGAGGTTTAGGGGATAACTGTTTTTTTCTCACACACATCTCGCCCTTAGAACGCATTCGATCCAAATGGTGATAAACCTGCCTTTCTTATTTGCAGAAGCAAGAAGAAGTTCCTTGATTCTAGATCTGGCGAATCTCCTGGCGCAGTCACCAGTCGACTGCCAGATCTATCGAAGACGCCTGCGATGAGCATAAACCCAGCCTCAGTTGGCTGGGCCGGTCAGAGAGGATGAAGGTCGAGCAAAGTGCAGGTTACCCGGGCGGCCCGGCTTGCATCCAGATGCGTTCTTCCGAGCAGTGCGGTCTTTTGAAACGAAAAAGGAGAATCCATGAAGCGGTTGATTGGTTTTCTGGTCATCACGTTAATGCTCGGAGCGATAGCCTACGCTCAAGACAATCCCAAAGCCGAAATCACCGGCGATTATTCCTATTTCCGGGCCAACCCGGGACTACCTTCGTACTTCAATAGCCAAAACCTCAATGGCGGCGGTGCACAGGCCACCTTCTACCTGAATAATTGGTTCGGCTTCGCAGCCGATTTACAGGGCTATGGCAGCTACACGCAGTGCACCAAACCGGGCGCCCCCGTCTCTGGTTGTGCCCAAGGCAATCTTTTCACTTACGTGTTCGGTCCGCAGATCAAGCACCGCGCAGGAAAGTTTGAGCCGTTCGCCGAAGTGCTTCTCGGCGGTGCACACAGCAACTTTTACGCCAATGGCTGCAACACCATCGGTATTTGCGGCTCCAAGTCTCCCTCGAACAACGCCTTTTCCATGGCCATCGGCGGTGGCGTGGACATTGCCGTCAGCTCCAAGTTCGCCATCCGCCTCGTCGATGCCGACTACGACTTGACCCGTTTCGGCAACAACTTCACCGGCGGTAACAACAGCCAAAGCAACTTCCGCTTCCAGACCGGTGTGCAGTTCCGCTTTTAACCCCGACTCCTAGTGCCTCATCCATGCCAGGTCGCAGGACTTGGGGAGAATCCCCCCTTCCCAAGTCCTGCACCAAGAAAGGTCAAGTCTCGTGCAAGGCCAAGACGCCATCGATGGAAAAATCCCTGGGAGCACGGTAAAGGCGGTGACTTGGACCGCTGCGCTTCCCTTCTTCGCTGTGGCTTGGAACTTTCTGCAACGCTTTTACTTCGTGCGGGAACTCTTCGTCTTCGTGGTGGTCGCCGCGCTCCTCGTCTTTCTCGGAGCCAATTTTGTCTTGCTCGGCATTCTGCTTCAAGAAGCCGCGCGCGGAATCGCCCGGCATGTCCCTAAGGCGCAAACGAGAGTGGTCCCGCCGGAACAGTTTTATGCCTCATCGGATCTTCACCGCTAACGGTGCCGCCAAGATCCGATCCGCCCGTGAGGCAATAACGGAGACTCATTCACAGTGCGGAAAGTGAGGAACACAATGCGGGTCAAACTCCTTCTGCCGTTTGTCTTGTGCCTCTGCTTTGCTGCCTTCCCGAGCTATGCACAGCAAAAGGGACAATACATGCCGGGAGCGTTCGGCTTGAATGCCGGCGTTTTGCCGAGTCCGGGATTCACCTACGAGAACATGGAAATCAACTACGACACCAGCACCTTAAATGACGCGAGCGGCAAAGCCATCAACCCCAAGCCCAACCTCAATCTCTGGGTCGTCGAGAACTGGTTCATCTATATGACCAACGCCAAGTTTCTGGGCGGCCATCTCGGATTCGTCGCAATTATTCCCATGATCGCCAACGCCTCCATCGACCTCTCTCAGCTCAACCGATCCGGCACCACTTGGGGCATTTCGGACACCTGGCTGCAACCCTTTACCTTGGGATGGCACCTGAAGCGCGCGGACATTTGGGTCGGCGACGCGTTCTTTGTGCCCATAGGACGGTATTCGCCCGGGGCACTCAACAACACCGGTACCGGCTATTTTGGTAACCACCTCGTCAGCGGCACCACCGTATACCTCACCAAGAACAAAGGCACCAGCGCCAACCTCTTTACCGACTGGGAAGTTCACGGGCCGCGCCAGGGAACGAATGGCACTTACAAAACACCCGGCCAAGCCTTCACCGATGAATGGGGGTTCGGGCAAGCCCTCCCGCTAAAGAAAGACATGAGCGCGCTCGCCCAACTCGGCGTAGTCGGCTACGACCAGTGGCAAGTGACCAACAACGGTGGCACCTTTCCCGTTTCTGGACCGCTCGGCAACGTCACCATTCTGCCGGCGAGCGCCATTCCGCATTACTCCGTGCACGCCGTCGGTGGTCAGGGCAACATCATTCTCCCGACCAAAAACCTTCTCCTGTTTTTCAAGTATGAGCACGAGTACTCCGCGTACGCTCACACGCTTGGCAACACCATGGTCTTTGGCGGTTCCTGGACACTCAAGATTCCCAAGTAGCCCGAGAGACGCGTCACTGCAGGCTCCCGCGGCACGAGGTAGATGTTCTCAATGGTTGATTCGAAAAAACTAGGATCGTTCCAGTTTGCAGGCAACGCCGCGGCGGTAAGGCGTCGCTACCACGCCATGGTCACGCCCATCGGGCCTATTTGCAACCTTTGTGCTCGCTGTTTTGGGTTTTCTCTGCATTGCAGGACGCGGTGACGATCCCTGGCGCCGTCCCTGAAAGAAAGGAGTTGATGAGAATGAAAGATCGCTATGACTCATTCACTGGCAGTAGCAGTTTTCGAAGCCCCTTGGCCGCCCGATTCCGTCGCATTGTGCTCAGCGGCCTTTCGTTGGCCACCATCGCCGCGACCGGATTGCTCGCGCAGGAACCAACGTCTGAGCCCTGCTCGCCGGCGCGGACAGCTTCGCTGTCAACGGAAAAGCAGTTGCCGGCGGAAGCCCCCGCGTTTGGCGGGGAGATCAAGCGGGACGCACGGGAATCGAAGCCGTGCTGGGCGCCGCGGATTGTGCCGCCGAAAGGCGCGCCAAACGTGCTGCTGATCATGACGGATGATGCCGGATTTGGCGTGTCGAGCACGTTCGGTGGAGTAATTCCGACACCGGCACTGGACCGGATCGCAAAGGCTGGGCTGCGGTACACAAACTTCAACTCAACGGCGCTGTGCTCGCCGACGCGCGCGGCCTTGATCACCGGCCGAAACCACCATTCGGTCGGATTTGGGGTGATTTCCGAGCAAGCGACGGGTTATCCCGGTTACAACAGCATTATCCCGAAGGATAAGGTGACGATTGGGCGAATTCTGAAGGACAACGGATACTCCACGTCTTGGTTTGGAAAGAACCACAACACGCCGGCGTTTGCGGCCAGCGCAGCGGGACCGTTCGATCAGTGGCCGACTGGGATGGGGTTTGATTATTTCTATGGATTTGTGGGCGGAGACGCGAACCAGTGGGCGCCGAACCTGTTCCGCAACACGACGGCGATCTACCCGTACCAAGGGCATCCCGGGTGGAATCTGACCACGGCGATGGCCGATGATGCGATCGAATACATGAAGCGACTGGACGCGGTGAATCCGGACCAGCCATTCTTCATTTATTACGTGCCGGGCGGGACGCACGCTCCGCACAACCCCACGCCGGAATGGGTTAAGAAGATCAGCGACATGCACCTGTTCGACAAGGGTTGGGATGACTTGCGTGAACAGATCTTCGCAAACCAGAAGAAGCTGGGCGTGATTCCGCCGAATGCGAAGCTGACACCGTGGCCCGCGGACCTGTTGAAGCATTGGGATCAACTGAATCCTGACGAAAAGAAAATGTTCCTGCGGCAAGTGGACGTTTTCGCGGCATACGTGGCCTATACGGACAACGAAATCGGGCGAGTGATTCAGGAAGTCGAAGACGAGGGCAAACTCGACAATACCCTGATCATTTACATCGAAGGCGACAACGGGACGAGTTCGGAGGGAACGTTGTTGGGGACGCCGAACGAAGTGGCGATGTTCAACCAGGTGCAAGTGCCGGTGGAAGCACAGTTGAAGTACTTCTACGACGCATGGGGTTCGGCGGCCACTTATCCGCATATGGCAGTGCCATGGGCTTGGGCGTTCGATACACCGTTCTCGTGGACGAAGCAGATCGCGTCGCACTTTGGCGGAATACGTCAGGGAATGGCGATTTCATGGCCAGGACATATTGATGATCCCGGAGGGATACGGAACCAGTTCCAGCACATCATCGACGTGGTGCCGACGATTCTGGAAGCGGCGCAAATTCAGCAGCCCGACTATGTGGACGGGATCAAGCAGAAGCCGATCGAGGGCGTGAGCATGATGTACACCTTCAAGAAAGCCAATGCGAACGCACCTTCGACCCACCGTACGCAGTATTTCGAAATGATGGGCGACCACGCGCTGTATCACGACGGCTGGATTGCGAGCACAAAGGTGATGCGTCCACCGTGGGATACCGCGGTGTTCATCAAAGAAAGTCCGGCGGATTATCCGTTTGAGCTGTATGACACGACGAAGGACTGGACGCAATTCGACAACGTAGCGGACAAATACCCAGACAAATTGAAAGAACTGCAGAAGATGTTCTGGGAAGAAGCGGAGAAATACCAGGTGCTGCCGCTGGACAACACGGTGGTGCAGCGCCTGCTGACGCCGAAACCAAGCCTGAGCGCGGGACGCACAGTGTTCACGTACAAGGGCGTAGTGACGGGGACGCCGAACGGCGACGCGCCGAGCCTGCTGAACTCCTCGTACAACTTCAAGGCCGAAGTGGACATTCCCGACGGCGGCGGAGATGGGATGCTGGTGACGCAAGGCGGACGCTTCGGTGGATACGGCTTCTACGTAATGAAAGGGAAGCCGGTGTTCGTTTGGAACCTGGTGGACTTGAAGCGGGTTCGATGGGAAGGCGCGGATGTGATTCCGGCCGGCAAACACACCCTGGAATTCGACTTCAAATACGAAGGACTCGGCATGGGAACACTGATGTTTGGAAGCCCAAGCGGTATCGGACGCGGCGGCAGCGGAGCGTTGAAGGTGGATGGAAAGACGGTGGCGACGCAATCGATGGAACACACCATTCCGTTCATTCTGCAATGGGACGAGAACTTCGACATCGGCGCGGATACCGGAACGCCGGTGGATGAGGAATATCAACCGCCGTTCCCGTTCAACGGGAAGATCGACAAGCTGACGCTCACCATCGAGCGGCCACAGTTAACGCCGGCTGATATCGAGAAGCTGAAGGAAGCGCAACGGAACAACAGAGTGAGTGAATAGCCAACGTAGAGCCGATGCTGCTGGGCGGCAACCGTCAAGTCCGCCCAGTGGGCTCCACGGAATCTTGATCACGGATTTACGACGGAGGAGTTATGAGGACGCATACTCTCAGGATCGTTTGTTTTGTCCTTCTTGCCGGAACATTAATCCCTTTGGTCAGCTGCAACAAAGTGGAAGAAAAGGCCAAGGAAGAAGTCGCCTACGTTGTCGGCATGGAGGAATACGTCTACGGCTACCCGCTGGTTATGATGGATGTC
>Ga0306926_10008682_pt1 | contig 11128 bp, 10 predicted proteins | sample flu12Cox44000178_FD_203759 | JGI IMG/M metagenome (GOLD analysis project Ga0306926, IMG submission 203759) | Lab enrichment of tropical soil microbial communities from Luquillo Experimental Forest, Puerto Rico - flux8day.12C.oxic.44.000.178 (v2)... | ecosystem: Environmental > Terrestrial >...
ATCGAGGCCGCTTGCGCGGCTGCTCGGCGGAAGCGCTATGCGGCGCTTCAGGAAACTTGAAGCGAGGTCGCCGACCATGGCGAGACCGCCGACCACAAACCCGATTGTCCAGTCGAGGTCGATCAGCGGAGCGCCCGCCGTCGTCACCAGCACCGCCAAAACGATCCCTCGTATTGTTTTCGAATGGCCGAACAACTGCCTGCCGTCGATGAATACGACACCGCAGTCGAGCGGATAGGCAAATCGTTCGCCGAGAATTTTCTTGGCAACGACGGGTGTGCCATTGGCCAACATCAGCAGCACCAGCAGCTGCAGGATCGGCCAGGGATGCACCGGGTCAGCGGCGGGCAACAGTCACCTGACTGCCGGCCTGCAAGAAAGCCTCGCCCGCAGTGCGATCGGCACCTGAAGGCAGCGGCGCGGAAGGGGTGAGCACCCAGCTCGCGACATCCGCGATCGCGACCGGGCCCTCGAGATCGCGCAACAGCATGTGGTAACCGTTTTCGTACCAGGCGAGCTTGCGACGGCGGCCGGGCTCGGCCGGCAACGTGTCGACAAAGCGTCGGATCGGCTCTCGTGGAATGATTTCATCCTTTGCGCCATACATTACGAACAGCGGCGTATCGAGCAGAGCGCCGGAAGCCAGTGCCGCATCCATCAGATCGACAAGACCGTAGATCGTGTCGATGCGGGTCGCGTGGATCACCATCGGGTCTTGCCCCAGCGCCCGCAACATCGCGATGTTATCCGACGGCTTGATCTTGAGCCCGCGGCCGGTCAGGGTCAGTCCCGGCACCAGCCGGACTCCCACCCACAACGCCAGCCGCGGCAGCAAGTCCATCGTCGGCCGCCCCCAGACCGCGGGCGCGGTCAGGATTACCCCGTCGACATCGGGGATTGGAGTGCCGCTCTCGGCGGTAAGGGCAACCACCGCCACGGCCCCGCCCATGCTCTCACCGAGAAGATAGAGCGGGATGCCGGGGTACAACCGGCGCAATATTTGGGCGGCAGTCGCTGCGTCGGCCGCCAGCGCGGCACGGCCCGGCCAGAACCCGCGCTCAGGTGCGGCGCCAAAGCCGCGCTGGTCGTAGGCATAGGTCGCGATCCCGTCCTTGCCCCAGATTTCACCCGGTCCGTCGAAGGCGTTGGCGTAGTCGTTAAAGCCATGCAGGGCGAGGATGACCGCCTTTGTTTCGCGCTTGCCATCGGCTTGAGGCAGCCATTTGCGCAATGGCAGGATCTGGCCGTCGCCGGCGATAAAGCTGGTCTCGGTAAAGCGCGGCGCGGACTTCGGATCGGGTGCTGCACGCGGCGTGCCGATCCCGGCGAGCCGGACTTGTTCGTCGGTCGCGGGGGCACATCCGACGAGCAGCAAAAAAGCGGCGATCATCCAGATACCGACAGGCTTGGAGGTGATCTGCAGTCGGCGGTTCCTCACCCCGAACACATACCGTCATGCTGAACCGAACGGCCGCGCGCGGGAGCGAAAGCCGGATCTGATGCAGGTGTCCACTCGCCGGGGAGAACCATACCGGGACATTGATTGTGTTGGATCAATCGGTATCATCGACCCCGATATACGGTCAACCGGGCGCCCGGTGCGTCCACTGCAAATAGCCGATGGTTTACGATGCCGTTCGAAACCATCTACATCGACGAGATGGTCGCCGTTTGTAACGGCGGCGAGGGGTCGCTCGGTCATCCGAGGGTCTATCTGAACCTGGAGCCCTTCGGGAAGATCGAATGTCCCTATTGCTCTCGTCTGTTCGTCAACCGCGCGGCTTCCGCGGCCGGTTCGGGTGAACTCCCGACGTCGAGCGGGCAAAGCAGTGCAACACCTGAGTGAAGGAAGCCGTGGACGAGATTATTACACCAACCGCCGAGCCCATATCCGTCGAGCGTGCTCCTCACCCGGAACCCGGCGCCGTGACAGTGCCAGCCGCCCCGCATCATGTGTTTCTGATCGACGGCTCAGGCTTTATCTTTCGCGCCTATTTCGCCCGTGCGCGCAGCAGCGATCCGGTATTTCAGCGCAAGTCGGACGGCATGGTCACGGAAGTCGTGACCTTATTCAGCAACATGCTGGACAAATATCGTCGCGAGACCGACGCCGATCACATGGCGGTGATCTTTGACGCGTCGGGGGCAAGTTTCCGCAACCGAATATACGATGCCTATAAAGCAAACCGGCGGGTAATGCCGGACGACCTTCGTCCACAGTTGGAGCATGTGCGACGCGCGGCGGCAGCGTTTGACATTTGCCAGATCGAGCTGCCGGACTTCGAAGCGGATGACCTTATTGCGACCTATGCGCGCCACGCCGTCGAGGCCGGAGCGAAGGTGACGATTTTGTCCTCTGACAAGGACCTGATGCAGCTCGTCAACGACGAAGTGAAGATGCGCGACCCGATGACCGACCGCCCGATTGGCGAGGCGGAGGTCCGCGAGAAGTTCGGCGTCGGCCCGGACAAGGTCATCGAGGTGCAGGCACTGTGCGGGGACAGCACCGACAACGTTCCGGGTGTGCCGGGCATCGGTGTCAAGACCGCGGCCGAGCTGATCAACACCTACGGCGACCTCGAAGCCCTGCTCGCACATGCCCATGAGATCAAGCAGCCAAAGCGGCGCGAGGCGTTGATCGAGAACGAGGCGAAGGCGCGGCTGTCCAAGGAATTGGTCAAATTGGACGATGACGTGCCGCTGCCCTGCCCGCTGTCGGCGCTCAGAGTAAAGCCGTACAGCTCGGAAAAGCTGTTCCCGTTTCTCGACGAGATGGAGCTGCGCGCCCTCAAGTCGCGGATCGAGCGGCGTCTCGACATCATGGCGCCGCCATCGGAGCAGCCGATTGATCCGGTGATCCCGGAGGTCCCGCCTTTCACCGCGCCGCGCACCTACGCGCTGGTCGACACGCTCGAAGGTCTCGACCATTGGATCGAAGCCGCACAGCAGGCCGGTGTCGTCGCGGTCTGGGCTGAGGGAAGCACCGTCCCCGGTGCCCGCCCGGCCCTCGCCGGGATCGCGCTGGCGCTGGCGCCGGGCCTCGCCGCCTATGTCCCACTCGGCCACCGGGATGCCGGGACCCTCGACCTTGGCGGAGCCGGCGAGCTGCCGCTGCCGGCGGTCATCGACCGGTTGCGGCCGCTGCTCGAAGATCCCGGCGTGCTGAAGATCGGCCACGACGTCAAAACCGCGGCACACCTGTTGTCGCGCTATGGCATCGAGCTGGCACCCCATGACTGCACGATGCTGATGTCCTATGTGCTCGACGGCGGCCAAGCCGAGCACACAATCGAACATCTGGTCCGCCGCGCTCTCGAGCATGAGCTAAAGCCGCTCAAAGGGCTGGTCGGCACCGGCAAGAGCCTGATTCCTTTTGCCGAGGTGCCGCGCCAGGCCGCGCGCGACTTTGCCGCCGAACGCGCCGATGCCGCGCTGCGCCTCCACACGCTGCTGAAGGCGCGGCTCGTGCGCGAGCGAATGACCGCGTTTTACGAGACCATCGAGCGGCCGCTCGTTCCGGTCGTCGCGGCGATGGAGTGCCGCGGGATCAAAGTCGACCGCGCCGCCCTTGCCCAGCTGTCGCACGATTTCGCGCGGCGCATCGGCGAGACCGAGCAGGCGATCTTCCGTGCCGTCGGCAACGAGTTCAACATCGGCTCGACCAAGCAGCTCGGCGATGTGCTGTTCGAAAAGCTGGGCCTGCCCGGCGGCAAGAAGGGCAAGACCGGCGCCTACGGCACCGACGCCTCGATCCTCGAAGAATTGGCGCCGTTGCACGAGGTGCCGGGGCATGTCCTCGAATGGCGCCAGCTGACCAAGCTCAAATCGACCTATGCCGACGCGCTCGGAGAAGAGATCGACGGCGAGACCGGCCGGGTGCACACCTCCTATGCGCTCGCCGTGGCGGCAACCGGGCGGTTCTCGTCGAACAACCCCAACCTCCAGAACATCCCGATCCGCACCGAGGAAGGCCGGCGCATCCGCCGCGCTTTTGTTGCCGAGCCCGGCCATCTGCTGCTGTCGGCGGATTACAGCCAGATCGAGCTGCGGCTGGCCGCCCATGTCGCCGATGTGCCGGAGCTCAAGCAGGCCTTTCGCGACGGGGTCGATATTCACGCGCTGACTGCGAGCCAGGTGTTCGGGGTACCGCTCGCGATGATGGACGGTAACACCCGGCGCCGCGCCAAGGCGATCAATTTCGGCATCATCTATGGGATCAGCGCATTTGGCTTGGGGCAGCAAATCGGCGTGCCGCCGGCCGAGGCGGGGGCCTATATCCGCGCCTATTTTGAGCGCTTCCCGGCGATCCTCGCCTATATGGAGCGGATCAAGACCGACTGCCGCCGCACCGGCTATGTCGAAACGATCTTTGGGCGCAAATGCTTCATCCCCGGGATCCGCGACGCCAACCCGGCGCGCCGGGCCGGGGCCGAGCGGCAGGCAATCAACGCGCCGTTGCAAGGCTCGGCGGCCGACATCATCAAGCGCGCAATGGGCCGCATCCCAAGGGCGCTCGCCAATGCCGGGCTGAAGACGTCGATGCTGCTGCAGGTCCACGACGAGCTGTTGTTCGAGGTCCCGGAAGCCGAGGTCGGTGACACCTCACAAGTCGTGAAAGCGGTCATGGAAGCCGCTTGCGAGCCGCATTGCGAGCTCTCGGTGCCGCTCGTCGTCGAGACCGGAAAAGGCACCAACTGGGATGAGGCGCATTAGAACCGCTCGGATACAAGCTGCTTGTCGCCGCACTAGCTGTCCCCGGCGATGCGGGCTGATCTGATCCCTGGGGCTCTCCAAATAGCTTCGAGCCCGGAAGGGAATCCAGGCGCTAGCGGCATGGCTCGAAATAGCCGACACCTGCCGGCAGCACCGTGTGATGCGCCGCCCCCGACCCGTATTCTGCGCCACCAATCGCCAGCGTTCTGAATGAGAGACGCTAGTCGTCGGCCGCCACCGTTGCGGTAGCGGTGGCCGGCTCCATTGGCCGGCGGGGCGCTTCGCGCAACAGCAGCAGCAGTGGGATGGCGGCGAGCGCGATCAACATTAGCAACCTGAAATCATCGACATAGGCGACCATTGCGGCCTGCCTTGTCACCTCGGCGTTGAGCGCCTCGATCCCGCTCGGCGTGCTGAGGCTGAACGGCTCGGCCAGATAGGGCGCTTGTGCCAGCGGATTGTCCGGCCGCAGGCCTTCGACCAGACGCGAGTGAACGGTCTGGGTGTTCTGGGCCAAGGTGGCAACCAGAATGCTAATGCCGGTGCTGCCGCCGAGGTTGCGCATCAGGCTGCGGATCGCCGTCCCCTGGGTCATGATGTGGCGCGGCAGGGTCGACAACGCGATGATGTTCAGGGGTACCTGGGCGCAGCCCAGGCCAAAGCCTTGCATCAGCCCGGAGATGACCGCCGGCGCCATGCTCATCTGCAGCGAGAACTGGCTCATCTGCCACATCGCGGCCGAGGTCATCAGCAGGCCGAACAGAATGATCAGCCGGTTGTCGACCCGAGTGATCAGCGGGGCGACGAGGAACATCGCGACCATGCTGCCGATGCCGCGCGGCATAGCCACCAATCCGGTCGTCAGCGCCGGGAAGTTCATCAGGTTTTGCAGCATCGTCGGCAATAGCGCGTTGGTCCCGGTCATGATCAGCCCGCTGCAGAAGATCAGCACGGTGCCGGCCACGAAAGTGGCACTCTTCAAAAGGTCGCGGTTGAGAAACGAGCGCTCGTCGGTGGTTATCGTGTGAACCGCAAAAAGATAGAAGCCGAGCCCGGCGACCGTCGCCTCGATCCAGATCTCGCTCGAATGAAACCAGTCCTTCAGCTCACCGCGGTCGAGCATCAGCTGCAACGCACCGATCCCCAGGCTCAGAGTCAGAAACCCGAAAAAATCGAACGGTTCGCGATGCACGTAGCGGGTCTGGCGCATGAAAACTAGGACGCCCATCGTGCACAGCATCCCGACCGGCACGTTGATGTAGAACACCCAGCGCCAGCTGTACTCGTACGTCAACCAGCCGCCGAGGGCCGGGCCCATGATCGGCCCGCAGATCGTGCCCATGCCGAACACCGCCATGGCACGGCCGTGGCGCTCCGGCGGGTTGATCTGTAAGAGGGTCGCCTGCGACAGCGGCACCAAACCGGCCCCCGCCACTCCTTGCAACGCGCGAAAGAAGACGAGCTCGCCGAGGCTGGTGGCGGCGCCGCACAGCGCTGAGGCGAGCGTGAAGCCGATGACCGAGACCAGAAAGATATATTTGATGCCAAAGCGGCCGGCGAGCCAGCCGGTCAGCGGCATCATGATCGCGGCGCAGACGATATAGGAGGTCAGCGCCCAGGCGATCTGGTCCAGAGAGGCCGACAGGCTGCCTTGGACGTGCGGTAGGGCGACATTGAGGATCGAGTTGTCGACGCCCTGCATGATGTTCGCGAGCATGATCGACATTGTGATCATGCCGCGGTTGGGAACCGGGGCGAACGCTTCCCCCCTCACCGCTGAGGCTCCCGGGCCTGGACGGTTACCGAGAAGCGCATCGCGATCTCGCGGGTAGTAATGTCGTCCGGCGACAGCTCCTCCCGAGCAGAAGGCGGCGCCGGAGACGAGGCTCCGGGCAGCCTCTTTGTGTCAGCCGACGACTATAGGGGGCGTACTCTTGTCCTGCAACATCGAGGGGCGTCACAGCGTCCACCCCGAGCCGGCGGCAAGTACTTTGGCGGGCGTCGCGCCGTCAACTCGGGCCCGCGGCAGGTGCCTTGGCGCTCACAACACACGTTAATATTAAATTAATAAATTTATATTGGTTGTATTTAAAGGTTTGCATAATTTTGCGTGCATCAACGAGTCCAATCCAGGGAGACCACTGATGTTTGAGACAGACGCGATGACGACCGCCGGGGCCCGTCGCCGGTTTAGAAGTTCACGTATGGTCAGGCTAACCTCCGCGATTGCAGCGATGGCGTGGCTCGCCGCACCGACCATCTCCAGGGCCGGCCCCGAAACCGACTATGTCTTGTCGAATGTCTCCGCAGACTTCAACGGCACACCGGTATCGATCAGAGGGTCCTTCACGAGCGACGGTAGCAACGAGTGGCTCGCTTTAATCCAAGTAACGGGTCCCTTCCCATACGGTGGAGAATACTCTTACGATTACTTCTCCTTTGGGCCACCAACCATATTGACCCCCCTAAGCCCGCTAGCGGGAAGCGGCGTCAACGCCGGAGGGTTGCAGATCAGCTTTGGCAACATTTTACCGTCTGGCGCCCGCCCCGTGGCCAGCGTCGTAATAAACGGCGTCACCGGCACCAACCCAACCGGCGACGCAGTAACGACCGGAATGGCATCTGATTATCATTTTTTAAACGCCTCCACAGTTCTGAACGGTAAGACGGAATCGATTGACGGATTTTTCACCTTCGACCCTTTAACCGACGTAGAGTATTTTGCGCAAATCGCCCTCGTGAATCAGTCTGGGCACACCGATCTTAGCTGCTTTTTTGACGCCGAACCCGTAGGCATCGGTACGGTCGCCGAGGCAGACTGCGGGCGTGGGTTTATCCAGTTCGACTTTGCCAACAAATTGGCATCCGCCCCGGATCTCCTCAGGGAAGTCGATCTGGACGGCTTCGCGGGCATCTCCGTTGACAACGCTCCAACGGGTGTCGCGTACCCGAGTGGCGTTCCGCTTGGCACCTGTCTTGCCGCGGTCCCCGAGCCTCCGACTCTGTCCACACTAGGCCCCGCGCTTGGCACGTTGCTTCTTGGTCGGTGGGCGGTCCGGCGTGCCGGCCAACCAGCTACGGATCAACCATCGGGGATGTCGAGCACAGCCTGAACGCATCACCATGGATTGACCTTTGGCGGCGATCGGGCGAATGCTGACGAGGCGAGGTCCGTCCGATCGACAAAGGCCCGCCGATGACCGGGATTCCAGGGTGACGCATCACCGGAGACTGGTTCGACAATTGCAGCTGCACCGTCGCGTGTCCGTGCACCTTTGCGCAAGCTCCCGATAACGGCACCTGCGAATCGGTCCTGTTTTGGCATATCCGGCACGGCCATTACGGCGACGTCGCCCTTGACGATCTGAGCTTTGTCCGGGTCGGGCGATGGGAAGGTGATCCGTGGGCGGGAAAGGCCATAGGCGCCGCCGGCATCTTTATCGACGAGCACGCCGACGACCGCCAAGCGGATGTGCTGCCTCGCATCTTCGGCGGCCAAGTCGGCGGATTCCGGCTCTCGTCGCCGGGATGTTCGCCGACGGCCGGCAAATCCGCGGTGTCGAGCGGGCGCGTATCACCTTCGAGATCGGGCCTGACCGCGCGCATTGGGGAACCGAGATCGCGGGCAAGGTCAAGACCTGGGCCGAGGCGCTGACCGGACCGACGAGCCTGCCGGGAAAATATCCGCAGCTGATCAACCCGCCCGGCTCCGAAACCGGGCCCGGTCAGATCGTGACTTGGGGCAAATCGACGGTCTGCTCGGTCGATGCCTTTGGCTACAAGTTCCAGTGGACCCCCAATTCGAGCAAGCACATTCCGTTCGACTGGACCGGCCCCTGACAGCTCGGCCGAATAGTGCGGCGCCGCGGGGTTGCGAAGGCGGCGGTGCTAAATGGCCGCAAATCTCGGCTCGAGCAACCGATCGGGCCGGCGGGTCGGACCGCCGGCAAAGATCTGGACGACGCCGGCGGTAAAGCCGATCAGCACGCCGATTTGCCAGGCGCGGTCGTAGGAACCCGTAGCGTCGAAGATCAGCCCGCCGCCCCAGGCACCCAGGGACGAGCCGACCTGATGCATGACAAAGGAGATGCCGAGCAGGGTCGCCATGTAGCGGGTGCCGAACATCTCGGCGACGAGGCCGCTGACGAGCGGTGCGACGCTGAGCCACAGCATGCCCATCGCCGCCGCAAAAACCAGCGTGCTCGCCGGGGTCGGCGGCATCACGAAATAGGCGGTGAACACAGCAGCTCGCAAAATATAGAGAAGCCCCAGCAGGATATGCTTTGGATAGCGCGCGCCGAGCCAGCCGGCGGCGAGCGAGCCGACGCAATTCATGCCGCCGATGACCGCCAGCGCTTCGGCGCTCAGCATCGGGTCCTGCCCGCAGATCGCCAGATAGGTCGGCAGATGCGTGGTCAGAAAGACGAGGTTCAGACCGCACACGAAATGGGCGCCCGACATTACGAGAAACGGGCGATGGCGTGCCGCCTGGCCGATCACCTCGCGCATCGTTGTCTTGGCCAAGCCGCGTCCCGGCATCCGGTCGGCGCCGCCGGCCCAGAAGGCCGCCGGCAGCATCGCAGCGGCGAGAGCAAGAAAGAAGAGCGCGCCGATCTGCCAGGCCTGGCGGGCGAGCAGCGCCTGCGTCATGAGCGGAACCAGCAAGGTGCCGAGTGATCCCGCGGCGGCGACGACACCGAGCGTTTGGCTCCGGCGCTGTTCCGAAACCGCGCGCGCCACCGCGGTCATCGCCAGCGATGAGGCGATGCACGAAAGAGCCACGCCGATAAACGCCCCTGAAACGATCAGCGCCGCGGCACTGCCGGCCACGGCCATGATGGCGAGACCGGCGACGTAGATCGCGGCACCCGCCATCATCGTGGCACGCAGACCGAACCGGTCAGCGATCGCGCCGATCGGTGCTTGCGAGATGCCCCACACGATATTCTGCACCGCGACCGCGAGGGGTGAAATCCGCCGCGGTCAGTGCCAAGTCCCGAGTTACCGGTGTGAGGAACAGGCCAAAGCTCTGGCGGATTCCCATGCCGAGGCTGAGCAGCAACGCGGCGCCGATCAGGATCAGCCGCGTCTGCCGAAGATTACCCTGTACGTTGGTCATTTGATCGCATTGCCGAGTTGGCACCATTTGTTCAGAACATTCCGGTCCGGTTCGCGGACACCATCGAACCCGATAATCGCAGGTTGTCGTCGGCGAGCAAGCATGGCTGGGTTGCAAACCGTCACCGCCTCCCCGCCACGCCTTGCTTATGTGTATCTCGGCGTGATGGTCGCAACATGGGCGGCCAATTGGCCGCTGATGCGGCTGGCGCTGGCTCATGCCGAGCCGATGGTCTTTGTCTCCCTGCGGATGGCGGGGAGTGTGGCGATCCTCGGCCCCCTGCTCGCGGTGCTGCGCCGCCCGTTGCTGCCCGCCCCGCGGGAACGGCTCGCGTTGTTCTGGGTCGGCCTCTTGCAGGTGACCGGGTTTGTCGTCTTTAGCATCATCGGGTTGGCGATCGTCCCCCCGGGCCGGGCAATCGTGCTCGCCTACACGATGCCGCTCTGGGCGATTCCGATCACTCTGGGTTTGACGCGAGAGTTGCCGTCAGCGAGCAAGCTCGCCGGTGCCGCTGTCGGCTTTGCCGGCCTCGTGGTGTTCATGAACCCCACGCTGGTCGATTGGGCTGACCCGCGCGAAGTCGCCGGAAATTTGCTTCTGCTCCTCGCCGCGATCTGCTGGGCGGCCGGCTCGTGCCTCTACGGGCGCCGATTGTGGCGGTCGGACTTCTGGGCGCAGACCTTCTGGCAGCTCGCCGCCGGAGCGGTCACGATCGTGCTGCCGGCAGCGGTCCTCGTCCCCGATTGGTCGGTCCGCTGGACACCGAACTTCACGGCGATCCTCGTCTACAATTGGGTCGTCACGACGACGCTGGGCTATTTCCTGTGGAACAAAGTGTTGGCGGTGATGTCACCGGCGGTGGCCGGGCAGGTGCTGACCCTGACCCCGATTTGCGGGTTTCTGCTGTCGAGTCTGATTTTTGGCGGTGCGATCAGCGTCGATATCGTGGCCGGCATCCTGCTGATCGCGGCCGGCCTGGTCTTGACCTTGCGGAGGTAAGCGCTCGCCGGCTCTTTTGCTGGCGGCTGTTGTGCTCGGATGCAACGGACCGCGGCGCCCGGCACCGACGGCGGAATGGTCAACACAGGTCGCCGATCATCGCAACGAATACACCCAGGCCCACTCCGCACAGTAGGCCGAGCCCGATGTCCCGCATCAACCGCGCGAAGTCGACGCGACCGACCAGCGAGCCGTTGGTTTCACCGCCCGTATGATCACCGGGGTCGATAGCAACAGATGCCATCGGCTCTCCATCTGTGGACGCCCCCCTCCAGGCAAGGGAAAACGTTGGGGTCG
>Ga0306926_10008683_pt1 | contig 11128 bp, 9 predicted proteins | sample flu12Cox44000178_FD_203759 | JGI IMG/M metagenome (GOLD analysis project Ga0306926, IMG submission 203759) | Lab enrichment of tropical soil microbial communities from Luquillo Experimental Forest, Puerto Rico - flux8day.12C.oxic.44.000.178 (v2)... | ecosystem: Environmental > Terrestrial > Soil...
CTATCCGTTATATGGCCGTTAACCTGGGCCCGTAATGTGCCAGCGCGCCGGCCTGGCTGCGACCGACCTCAGGCGCCCGGCGTATACACAAACACACAAATCTCGAAGGGATCAGACATGAAAAGTCCACTCAAGCTGCTCGTGGCTGGGCTTGCGACCGCCTCCATCACAGCCGGCGCCGTGGCCCGAGAAGGCGACGTACCGCGCGGCGTGCGCCCGCTCGATCACCTGTTCCTCATCATGATGGAGAATCATGGCTATGCGGAGGTGATCGGCAACCCCGATATGCCGTTCCTGAATCGCATGGCCAAGCGCGGCGCGCTCGCCACCAATTACTACGCAGTGGCGCATCCGAGCCTCACGAACTATCTGGAAATAGTCGGCGGCTCGAATTTCGGGGTAATCAATGACCATTCACCCGATTGGCACAACGCGACCTGCCAGACGAACCTGTTCACCGGACAGCCCTCGCTCGATGAGAGCTCCTATCCGAACATCTGCCCGATCGGTGGCGTGGGCACCGATGCGGCAACACCCGCAATCGACAACAGCAATCTCGAGGGCAACGGCCCCGGTCCGGTGATCAACATCGACGGCAAGGCCCACTATGCGGCAGCCAGGACCGTAGGCAAGACCATCGCTCACCAGCTCGTGGCGGCTGGCCGCAGCTGGAAAGCCTACGAGGAAAACCTGCCACCAACCGGAGCGGACAACGTCAACTCGGCCGATGGATTTTTCTCCAATCTGAATCCGCCCACCACTGTGGGCATCACCGACGGCCTGCTCGCGCTGTACGCCGTGAAGCACGACCCGTTCGCGTATTTCGCTGATGTCCAGGAGGGAAGCGATCCGCGGCTCAGCCTCAAGAATGTCGTTGGATTCGATGGATCGCACGGCTTGTTCGCAGATCTGGCCCAGGGTCACCTCCCGGATCTCGTCTATATCGTCCCCAACCAGTGCAACGACCAGCACGGCCGCAGTGGCGGTGGACCGGCGTGTGACTTCGACCCGAGCGATGTGGGCACGCTCACCGGCCTCAACCCGGGGTTGATGTTCCAGGGCGATGTGACGCTCGAGCGTCTCGTTACCGCCATCACCGCATCACCGGCCTGGAGACACGGGCGCAGCGCAATCGTCGTCGTGTGGGATGAGAGCGATTACTCGAACGCGCCCATCACCAACCAGGTGACGCTCGTCGTGCAGACCAACGAGGGCGAGAACGAGGGAGTGCGCAGCAATCACTTCTATACGCACTTCTCGCTGCTGAAGTCGATGGAAGCGGCATTCAACCTGCCCTGCCTCAATCACGCGTGTGATTCGACCACCGAGGTGATGAGCGATCTGTTCGGCAAAGACCGCTAGCGAAACGGCGCTCCGAGTGCGGTGGGCAGTGGCGCAGCGCAGCTGCGCCACTGCCCGCATTGACGCCGCTGCCTTGCGCGTTTAAGGCCTGGGATAGCCCGGACCGCGCAAAACCTTCCCTGGACGTGCGCCGGTCATCTTGCCCGCATCGATCACCGGCACACCGTTGACGAGCACGTACGACATGCCCTGGGAGAACTGATTCGGATTGTCGTAGGTCGCCAGATCGCGAACGGTCTGCGGATCGAACACCACGAGATCGGCCCACATGCCGAGCTTGATCACTCCACGATCGGAGAGGTGCATGCGCTGCGCGGCAAGCGCCGTGAACTTGCGAATCGCGTCCGCGAGGCTGAGCTTGCCTTCCTGCCGCACGTACTTCGCGAGAATGCGCGGGAAGGTTCCGTAGGCGCGCGGATGCGGATGGTCGGCGCCGAGTATGCCCTCTGGCGACGTCCCCGAATCGTCGTTGTCGACCGCTACCCACGGCTGCTGCAGCGCCAGTGCCACATCGGGCTCGGACATGCCGAACACCGCGACGCTGGTCGCCGCCTCATCCTTCAGCAGGAAGTCGAAAATGGTGTCGATGGCGTCCTCATGCCATTCCGCCGCGATCTCACTCAGTCGTTTGCCCTGGTAGCGCAGCAGCTGCGGGTTATTGACGGCGCAGATCAGCACATCCTGCGCACCTTCGATCTCGAGCCATTCGTTGTCCCACGTGTCCGAAGGCGTCACCATGTCGCGGCGCATCCTCTCCCGCAGCGCCGGATCCTTGAGCCGCTGCAGCAGCTGCGCCTTGCCGCCGTCGTTGGCCCACGGCGGGGTAAATGCGGCCATGCCATTGCTCCACGCGGTGTACGCGTAGCTATCAGCGGCGACGTCGACTCCCTGGGCCCGGGCCTTTTCGATCTGCCCGACCACCCGCGGCATGCTGCCCCAGTTGCGCTTACCGGAGGTCTTGAGATGGAAGATCTCGATGGGAATCTGCGCCTCACGGCCAATGCGGAAGGTTTCCTCCAGCGCCGCCGTCTCGGCATTACCCTCATCACGCATGTGCGTGGCATAGATGCCGCCGTAGCGCGCAGCGGCCGTGGCGAGCGCGATCAGCTCTTCGGTACTTGCATAGGGTGCGGGCGGGTACTCGAGCGCGCTCGAGACGCCGACGGCGCCCTCGCGCATACCCTGTTCCACCAGGTCCTGCATCCGGCGGAGCTCGTCCTTGCTCGGCGCCCGATCGCCGTAACCGACGACCATCTCGCGCACCGAAGTAGCGCCGATGTAAGTCGCAAAATTAATGCCGATTCCCTGCTTCTCCAGGCGTGCGAAATATTCCGCCAACGTGTGCCAGTCGACCTTGAGCTGGTAGCGCTCGTAGGTCGCGCGGTTTTCCTTCATCATCGCCTCGTTCAGTGGCGCCACCGATTCACCTTCGCCGGTGATCTCGGTAGTGATCCCCTGGAATATCTTGGATGGAGCCCGGGGGTCTACCAGCAGCGTCAGCTCCGACTGGCCCAGCATGTCGATGAAGCCCGGCGCAACGATGAGTCCCTGTGCATCGATGCTGCGCGTCGCGCTCGCGTCGCCCAGCCTGCCGATGGCAGCGATGCGCCCATCTTTGACAGCCACATCGGCCGCGTACCAGGGTGATCCGCTGCCATCGATGACGTGCCCGTTGCGGATGATGAGGTCGTAGCTCGCTGCGCTCGCCTGGCACAGCGGGGCGGCGAGCAGCAGCGCTGCGGCAATGCGCCACCAAGTGTCAGCCAATACGTTCATGGGTCTAACTCTCGTGAGATCAACCGGTGCGTCCGGGCCGGAGGCTCTCGATCTCCAGGAAGCGGAACTCGAAACCGTTGGCATTGACCACGTTGTGCTGCACCCCCTTCTCCCGAGCGTAGGCTACGCCGCTCGTGAGCTGCGCCTCTCTCGGACCGGCCGCCTCCTCGAGACGCAGGACACCGCTGGTCAGCGGCACCACTACGTAGTCGTACGCATGCACGTGAAAACCGGTTTCGGCTCCCGGCGCGAAGCGCCACTCGGTTACCTTGACCCAGTCATTCTCGACCTGAACGTGCGCTGTCGCTCTCATCTGTTGATGTCTCCGTATTCGCTGGCGCCGCGGCCGCAGGCCCACGGTTCCGCCGCCATTCGCTCGGCGGTGCGCCCACCACTTTCTTGAACGCCCGGCTGAAGGCGGCCTCCGAGTCGTAACCGACACGATTCGCGACGGCCATGACGCTGTCGGTGGTGCTCAGGAGCTGATTGGCAGCCACCTGCATGCGCCAGTTCGCCAGATACTGCATCGGTGGCGTACCGACGAATCTCATGAAGTGTTCCGCAAATGCGGAACGTGACATGGCCACCTTATGCGCCAGCGATTCCAGCGTCCAAGGACGGGCCGGATCGCGGTGAATCTCCGTAAGTGCGCGGCCGATCTGCGGGTCGCGCAGTCCGGCGAGCCAATCAAGACGGTCCGATGGCAGCGTTTCAAGGTAGCGACGAATGACGTCCACGAACATCAGCTCGCTAAGCCGTCCAAGCACGCTCTCGCTGCCGATGCGCGGCCGCTTGGATTCCGTCAAGGCAATCTGGACGTAGGCGCCAAGCGGCCCGTCCACCCGATCGCTCACTTTGAACAGCCGCGGCAGTGAGCTCAGCAGCGGGTTGTACGGCCGCACATCGCAGCCGAGGAAACCGCAGACAAACTCGGCCGACTCCGGCGTTCCGCCTCCCATGGAGATTGACACGGGCAGCTCGAGCTCATTCGGCGCACGGTAGCGACTGACGTCCTGGTCGCCACGCAGGCCTGGCGCACTCGAAAGCACATTAGCGTGCCCATGCGGGATAACCACTACGTCACCGGCCTTAAGGAGTAGCGGCGGCTCATTGGCAACTGCGGCCCAGCAGCTGCCGCGCGTAATGACGTGATAGCAGATGAGGTTCTCAGCTGCCGGGAACATCCGTCCGATGATCTGACTTCCCGCAGGCGTCTCGGCCGCCCACGGATCGGATGCGTGAACGTCGAAGAATATTGCGCCATTCAAGCGCACTGTACGCAGCACATCCGACAATGCATCCATAGCCACTCCGCAGACGTTCGAGCATGCGAGGCGGACGACCGGTCATTCGAAGCCCAGGCCGTCATCGCTACACTTCTGGCCCAGAGATGAGCATCAATTATCTTACTTGAGGTCTTGCTGTCATGAGCATTTTGTCAGGACGTTGCTTCTGTGGAGAAGTGCAGTTCGAAGTTACCGGGGTTCCCGTCGCGATGGGCTATTGCCACTGCGAATCCTGCCGTCACTGGTCAGCCGGTCCGGTGAACGCATTTTCGCTGTGGAGTCCGGAGTCACTCAAAATCACCCATGGCGCTGGCCGCATCGGTACCTACAACAAGACGCCGGGAAGTGCCAGAAAGTGGTGCACCAAATGTGGCGGCCACCTGTTCACCCAGCATCCGACGATGGGCGTGGTCGACATTTACGCTGCCACGCTGCCAGAGCTGAAATTCGAGCCGGCGCTGCACGTCAATTACCAGGAGACCGTACTGCGCATCAAGGACGGCAAGCCGAAGATGCAGGACATGCCGAAGGAGATGGGCGGTTCCGGGGTGATGCTGGCCGACTAACGCTACGCCAGCGTAAATCTCGTGAGGCGCAGCGACTGCCCGCCGGTGCCGCCTTCTGCGGCGCCTCGAATTACGGGAGATATCGACCGGAGAGCTGCTCGCATCCCGCGAGCAGCTCCCGATCTTTTACGCCGATCGTTTGGCACCCGTGGATCACCGGTCGAGTCGTGCCTGTCGGGGCTGCAGAGTCTGACGCTGTGCAAGTGTCTGCTGATGAGCTGTGAGCAGTGGTGCACCGACCTCGGCCACGGCACGGGCGATGGCCGCGTCCGCGCAGCTGCGATCATAGCCGCGCGGACCATACGCTGCGCACACCTCGTGGGCGGCGCGCTCGATCCGGCGGTACAACTGCTGCGCGCCGGCGGGGCGAGTCAGATCGAGATCGGCGAATCTCACGACCTCACGGTGCAGCTCCTCGGGCGCTGTCGCAGCGAGACCGCTCGGCGAGATTGCACAGAGCGTCAGGGCGCCGATGAACGTGGTGGCGAGATGTTTCATGTGCGTATCCTCCTTGCCGGACGATTCCGGTTGAAGTGCAGCTTAGGGCGCTCGCCATCGACCAACATCGGTGCACCGCCCTATCTTTTGGCTGTACCTCACCCATAGAAGCCACCGCCGCAGGAACACACTACTCATCCAAGTCACGAGGCAATCGCGATGCTGCTGCTCGAACGCGATAAGCAACTCGCACAGCTGACACGCTGGCACGAGGTAAGCGCGACCCGCGAAGGTAGCGTGGTGCTGGTCACCGGCGAGGCCGGCATCGGCAAGACCGCGGTGGTCAGCGAGTTCATACGCCGGCGTGGCGATGCCATACGCGTGCTGTGGGGCGCGTGCGATCCGCTGTCCACGCCGCAGCCGCTCGGGCCGCTCGCCGATGTCAGTCGCCAGGTGGGCGGTGCGTTGCTCGAGGCGATGGCGCAGGGCACCAACCGCGAGCGGATTTTCGCAGCTACGGTCGATGTGCTCGAGCGTTCCGGCAAGCCGGTCGTGCTGGTCATGGAAGACATGCATTGGGCAGATGACGCCACCCTCGACCTCATGAAGTATCTCGGCCGCCGCATCGGCCGCACGCGCGCGCTGCTGATCGCCACCTACCGCACCGATGAGATTCACGCGCGGCATCCGCTGCAGGTTGCGGTCGGACTTCTGCCGGGTGAGACCGTGAAACGGCTGACGCTGACAGCACTGTCGGAGGCGGCGGTAGCCGAGCTCGCGCAGACACTCGGGCGCCCGGCTGCCGGCCTGTATGCCGCGACCGGCGGCAATCCCTTCTACCTGACGGAACTCCTCGCCGCGCCGCCCGGGGAGGTACCCAGCTCGGTTCGCGATGCCGTGATAGCGCGCGTCGCACGCCTCTCGCCCGAAGCTCGCAGGGTCGCGGAGCTCGTGGCCGCCGTTCCCGGACACACCGAGCCTTGGATGATCCAGGCGGTGCTGCAGGCAAGCGACGCGGCGGTCGAGGAATGTGCGCTGAGCGGCATGATGCGAAATGCGGACGACTCGCTCGCGTTCCGCCACGAGCTGTCACGCCGCGCGGTCGAGAGCTCACTCACGCCCTCGCAGGCGCGTTCACTGCACCAGCAGATCCTGCAGGCTCTCAGGAGCAAGGACCGGCGCGAAGCGAGCGAGTCACGCCTGGTGCACCATGCGGTGCGCGCCGCGGACGTTACCGCGCTGCTCGAGTTTGCTCCAAGTGCGGCCGAGCGCTCTGCCGGCGTCGGGGCCCACCACGAGGCCATTGCCTACTACCGCACGGCATTGCGCCACGCCGAGCAGATGCCGCCCGCGATGCGCGGCAACTTGCTCGACAGTCTCGCCTACGAGTGCTTTCTCACCAGCGAAATCGAGCAAGCGATCGATGCCCAGCGTGCTGCGCTCGCCATCTGGCGCTCGAGTGCAGATGCCAGACGGGCGGGCGACACCATGCGCTCGCTGTCGCGCCTGCACTGGGTGCGCGGTCGAGGCGATGAGGCGCATCGCTACGGAGCGGAGGCCGTGGCAGCGCTCGAGCCGCTTGGGCCGGGCGATGAGCTCGCGATGGCGTACAGCAACCTGGCGCAGCTCGCGATGCTCGCATCACAGGAGACGGAAGCAGTTGAATGGGGGGAGCGCGCGATTGCCCTCGCCCGCCGCCTGGGCAACCAGGAGATCCTGGCGCATGCTCTCAACAATGTCGGCGCGGCACGCACGCGCGCAACCGGTGACCCCGGGTGGCGCGAGATGGAGCACAGTCTCGAGTTGTCGCTGCGCTGCGGGTTGCAGGAGCATGTCGCCCGCGCCTACACGAATCTCGCGGCGACGGCGATCGCTCATCGCGACTACCGGGCGGCAAATCCCCACCTCGAGGCGGGACTGGCGTTCTGCTGCGAGCACGAGCTCCACATGGCGGAAGGCTACCTGCGCGCATTTCGCGCGCGCCTCAACCTCGAGCAGGGTGCGTGGAGCAGCGCACGCGAGGAAGCGGAAGAGTTACTTCGCCGGCCCGGGCTGTCGATCGCCGCGCGCATTCCGGCACTCACGGTGTTGGGGCGGGTACTCACGCGCTGCGGCACGGACGGTGCACTCGAGCCGCTTACCGAGGCCCGGGCGCTTGCCACGGCGACAGGCGAGCCGCAGCGAATCGTGACCGTTGCAGCCGCGCGTGCCGAGCATGCCTGGTTGCGCGGGGACTTTGCCGGAGCCGGCAATGAGGTGCGCGGCGCTCTCGAGTATGCGTCGCGCGACCGCGATCAATGGCGCGTGGGCGAGCTGGCCTTCTGGGCCCATCGTGCCAATGCCAAGATGGATGGCGCGCCCGGGATCGCCGCCCCCTTTCAGCTTCAGCTGCAGGGCGAGTACCTGAAGTCTGCGCAGGCATGGGCAGCGCTGGGATGCCCCTATGAGCAGGCGCTCGCATTGAGCGACAGCCCCGATACCGAGTTGCGCAAGCGCGCGCTGGAGCTATTCGATGCACTCGGCGCGCGGCCGATGGCGGCTCGTGTGCGCCGGGAACTCAAGGCCGAGGGAGTACGAGGCCTCAAGCGCGGCGCCAACCGCTCGACACGCAGCAACGCAGCCGGGCTCACCGTGCGCGAGCTCGAGGTCCTGAGCCTCGTCGCGCAGAATCTATCCAACGCGGCCATTGCGCGCCGGCTGTACCTGTCCGCCAAGACGGTCGATCATCATGCGAGCGCCATCCTTGCGAAACTCGGCATCGCATCCCGACGCGAGGCCGCCGATGCAGCCCGCCGGCTCGGCATCGAGCTCATCGAACGCAAGCCGCCCCCGGTTCTTCTGGCCTCCTCCAGCGCGGCCCGGTGAGGAGCCGGCTGAAGTCCAGGTGGAGGCGCGCCTGCGGTGGCGGGCCTCATGGCGAGGACAGTACAAACTGGTTGCCGTCCGGGTCTTTGAAAATGGCAAACTCGCCCCAGGGCTGCTGCTGCGGCTCGCTGACGAACTCCACCCCGCGCGCCTTGAGCTGCCGATAGGTGGCCTGCACGTCGTCACACGAAAATGATCCATTGAAGAAGCTGCCGATACGGTCCTCATGGCCCTGCGGTGTGAACAGCACGATGCGCGTCTGTGCGCTGCCGATGCGCAACTCGATCCAGCGCTGTTTGTCGTTGAAGGGTTGATCCGTCGAAACGGCAAACCCGAGCTTCTCGGTGTAGAAGCGCAGGGCGCGCTGCTGATCGGATGTCGGCACACCCACGAACTTGAGCTGCGTGATCATGGGGATCCTCCGCGATATGATGCCGGCCCATCCTAAGGGCAAGCCGGCCTGCTCCTGTACTCATAACTGCTATAGTTGTTACTGCTATGCAGAAGGTCAGCCTGGACGCCTACGTGCTCGACATACTCATGCCCGATCTTGTCGGACATGATCGTCGTCCGGCAGCGTTTCTGGTCTATCTGTTCCTCCTGCGCCGGGCGCTGCGCGGCCGGCAAGACAAAGTAGCCGTGAGTTTGCAGACTATTGCTACAGGTACCGGGCTTGCGAAATCGACAGTGCAGTCAGCTGTGCGCCATCTCAAGCGTCGCAGGCTGCTCGACCCAGGCGTTGCGGCGACCGCAGCTGCACCGGTGCGCGCGATTCTTCGTCCCTGGAACCATCCATGAGCAAAATACTAACGGTTACCGCTGCCACCGCCTTGTTGCTGACCGGCACACCCGCCTCGCCGCAGGTATCGCCCGGTGAGCTGCGCTTCCGCGAGATCTACAAGGAGCTGGTCGAGACCAACACCAGCCTGTCCGCCGGCAGTTGCACGCTGGCGGCCCAGCGCATGGCGGCGCGCTTGAAGTCCGCCGGGTTCGCCGACAGCCAGCTGCATCTGTTCAGTACGACGGAACACCCGCAAGAAGGCGGACTGGTCGCGATCTACCCGGGTCGCGACGCGCAGCTCAAGGCGATTCTGCTCCTGGCCCATCTCGATGTCGTCGAGGCCAAGCGCGAGGACTGGACGCGCGACCCTTTCACGCTGGTCGAAGAGAACGGCAACTTCTACGCCCGCGGTGCCGTCGATGACAAGTCCGAAGGCGCAATCTGGGTCGACACGCTGATGCGTTTCAGCGCAGAGCACTACCGGCCGCGGCGCACGGTCAAACTGGCGCTCACGTGCGGTGAGGAGACCGCCGGAGCGTTCAATGGCGCGCAGTGGCTCAGCGAGAACCAGCGCGAGCTCATCGACGCCGCGTTCGCCCTCAATGAAGGCGCGCGGGGCGAGCTCGACGCTGCGGGACACCGCGTGGCGCTCGAGGTGCAGGCGGGAGAGAAAACGGCACAGAACTTCCGCCTCGAGGTCACCAATCCCGGCGGCCACAGCTCGCTGCCGGTGAAGGACAACGCCATTTATCACCTCGCAGCCGCACTGCTGAAGATCGGCGACTACACCTTCCCGCCACAATTCACTGACGCCAACCGCGCCTACTTCACCGGCATGGCGAAGATTCAGGCGGCGCGCGGCGAAATCGTGGTCGCCAACGCCATGCAGGCACTGGTGCGCAACCCTGCCGATGCACAGGCGATCGAGCTGGTATCTGCCAAGGATCCCTCCTGGAACTCGACCCTGCGCACCACCTGTGTCGCCACCATGCTCGATGCCGGACACGCGACCAACGCCCTGCCACAGCGTGCCCGGGCCAACGTCAATTGCCGCATTTTTCCTGGCGTCGCGTCCGAGACGGTGCGCACCAAGCTCGAGGAGCTGGTGGCTGACCCGGCCGTGAAAGTGACGACGTTCGAGGAACGTAGTCCGACCCCCCCGCCCCCGCCGCTCACCCCGCAGATTCTCGGCCCGGTGGAGAAGCTGGCGGCACAATTCTGGCCCGGCGTGCCGGTACTGCCGATCCTGCAACCCGGCGCCACCGATGGCCGCTTCCTCATTGCGGTCGGCATTCCGACCTACGGTATCGACCCCCTGTTCGTAGGGCCGGACTTCGGCCATATACACGGACTCAACGAGTACGTCAGCGTGAAAGCGCTGATGGACTGCCGTGACTTTCTCTATGGGCTGGTGAAGGTATACGCAGACCAGAAGTGACGCGATGAACACACAGCGCGCCATCTTCCTGAGCTATGCGTCGGAAGATACCGCGGCCGCGCAGAGAATATGTAGCGCGCTGCGGGCCGTCGGCATCGAAGTCTGGTTCGACAGGAGCGAGCTTCGCGGCGCGGATGCCTGGGATCAGAAGATCCGGCGCGAAATCCGCACCTGCGCACTGTTCATCCCGGTCATCTCCAGGAATACACAGGCGCGTACCGAGGGCTACTTCAGGCTCGAGTGGCACCTCGCCGACCAGCGCACCCACCTGATGGCGAGAAGCCGGCCCTTTCTGCTTCCAGTGTGTATCGACGATACGCCAGAGCTCAATGCGGAGGTCCCGGAGTCATTCGCGGCCGTGCAATGGGCTCACCTGCCGGCAGGACAGTCCTCGCCCGCTTTCGTCGAGTTGGTCACACACTTGCTCGCTCTGCCGGAGCATGCCGCGCCGCCCCAGGCAGCGGCCGAACCGGCCCCGCCGAGCCAGGCGCCCACGGCCGCCCGGCCCGAATCGGTCGAGCGGTCCCCGGAGGCTCGTCGATACCCGACAGGCCTGAGCCGGCGCACATGGCTGTCGGTCGCGATCCCGGTGTTCCTGATCGGCGGCTTGGCTTGG
>Ga0306926_10008684_pt1 | contig 11127 bp, 19 predicted proteins | sample flu12Cox44000178_FD_203759 | JGI IMG/M metagenome (GOLD analysis project Ga0306926, IMG submission 203759) | Lab enrichment of tropical soil microbial communities from Luquillo Experimental Forest, Puerto Rico - flux8day.12C.oxic.44.000.178 (v2)... | ecosystem: Environmental > Terrestrial >...
ACGGTAAACCGCCAGGGCCGTGATCTCCGACCGATCACCAACAAGTTGAACGCCCCAGTCGGACATTGGCTTCGGTTGGACAACGGCGGAGGGGGATTGCGGCTTTGCAACCAGTTTGGCTGTTTGCATTTGTGCACATGACAGTTCCGTGGGAATTGTGACCGTCAAAGATTTTTGATCCGGCCGAGCCCATTCCTGAACGGAGCGACCCGTCACGTTGCGAACATATACCTGCGTTTCTGATGGCAACGCCCGCTTTCCCGCCAGCCAGTCACGGACGCGTTGCGGGCCAGCGTTATAGGCCGCGGCCGCCAATCCAAGATTACCAAATTGGGCTCGCAGTTCGCGCAGGAACTCGGCCGATTTCGGTAGCGCCTGGACCGGATCGAAAGGATCGTGCAGAAGGCGCTCTGCAGCCGTCATAGGCATGAACTGAGCGATACCCTGCGCCCGCTGGCCGGCACGCGTTATAGGACCCACGGTGTCCGGCCTAAAGCGACTTTCCTGCCAAATGACTCGAGCAAAGAAGTCGAACGGCAAGCCGTTGGCGGCCGCCGCGGATTCGACCATCTGGCAAATGGACCAATGAGTTTGCTGTTGCAGCGGTACGATTGTCCGCTGGCAACGCTTCCTCGCTGATGCCCGGCGTCGGAGGTGTCGGGGCTGCGGCTCGATTATCACGCTCACTCGCACTGTCCGACTCGGCGAGCTGTGCATTGGCGCTGGCCGCGAACGCGAACCAAGCTGAGAAAATAGCGGCAAGACTTGCAGATGTCATGCTTCGTCCTCAGCATGGGGACGTTGGTGATAGAGCGTTATGCGTGAGCTACACGTAAGAATCATCGCAAAAGGGTTACAGTTGCGGCGATCGGGCGAAGCTGCGTCAATGATCGCGCAGGCCTTTCCCAGACACAAGCACCTCCGCAAGTCGAATCCGTTGGGGCATCGATTTGTGCGGCAATTCAAGGCGCAATTTCCCGCTTCCGTTGCTCATGGGACGGCCTCGGAAAATCCGCCGCTTAAGTCGCGGATCACTACCCCTGTGACCTGGTTCCGATAGTCTGCCGATGCCGCGGCATTGACCCGGCCTTGCTTGATGTGCCCCGAACTCCACAGGCGCGCTTGTAAGAGCAACAAAGGCGAACGACGGCGCGGTAAACCGTGGCGCTATTCTCGTCGTATCGGCCGCTCCTGACGAAGAATGCTAAAAATGTCGACACGTCGCAAGATTTTTGCGTGCGCCAGAGCAGGCGCGCTATCGTCTCAACGATATCACCTTCGAGCCCTCCGGTGGGGCCAGTTCGGCAAGGTCAAGGGTAGATGCGCAGGATTCTGGAATGAGCCGAGATGGCACGCCACTCGTCCCAATGCCGCTGGTCACGTAGAGATACTGTCCTCGCTCCCCAACATGCCCATGGGTCCAACGCCGCTGTTGCGGCCTTGGCAGCAAGTACTGCTGGTGGCCCGAACGCGCTGATCATCGCCACCTGGCGCTGCACGATCGGTCGCCATCGCTGACAGTAGACTATAGCGATCCGTCATCCAGCGGTATTCGATCCGCACATTCTGACCTTCGACATAACCCATTTCGGAAGACCGCGGCGAAATGCGGCGTCGAAATGTACGGAGTCGGCCTGCGTCAGGCTGCTGATATATCCCATCACCGGCATCGCCTGCTGCGCGCGCACCGCTAGCGGCCAAACTGCCGCCGCGCCGCCGAGGCGCGTGATGAACTCACACCGCTTCAATTGATCGAAGTGCATTCGGTCCCCGTCAGCAAGGGCCGGATGGCAGGATATCGAATTGGCGAGGATCAGTCAGCGGGTAACGCGGGCAAATTTGCAATCGGTCCGCAGAAATGTGGCGTCGCGATTGTGTTTTAATTCAGCCTTATAGGGGTATTGCGGTATTTCGGATAAATAATTTTTCGCACCCGCTTCATGGTTGCAGGCGCAAGCGTTGTGCCGAGCAAGATCTACTCGCTCATACGGCCCGACGGTATCTTTGCGATGCGCAAGAATTCACGGAACGCGAATTGCCGATAGCGTTTGCAAGGCCAAGCCTCTTCTAGCGCCTCGAGGGCGAGCTTACCAAAAGGCTCGTGCATCCTCTCTGGTCGCGCCTCGATATACTTGACGACGACGCGTACCCCCTGCTCCGGCGTAGCCCCTTCCGGCACGCACAAAAAAACCGATCTCGCATATACAAGGCCAGCAACATATCCCGCACAGCGCCCTTGCCTCAGGGCTTCCCTTAAAGGGGGCGTCTTATCACCAATAAGACCCTTGCATCCTGACAGCATCTCATTTGCGCTGCTCTGCGCACTTGCTGGTATCGTCAGCGCAAGCAGGATCGCAACAGCGAGGCTAGCCTTCGTCATCGTCTACTCCGTTAGCGCAACGCCGCAGTTTCACAAAATTTGCACATGGATGAAAGAACCATGCCTTAGATTTTTTCACAAAGTCTGCGCAGCGGTGGAATTCATGTGATTTACGCGAATGTCAGCGTTTCAGCCTGCGTTTTTTCCGTCCGTTTCTTGCTGACTTGTCGATCAGTAAATCGTCGAGTTTCTTTCCACCCTTGATCGCAGCACAAGCCAACGAGGTTTGAGGAAATCGCAGATGGAATAGTAGTCAACAGTCAGGCAAAACAACGCCTCTGCCTGCGTTAGGCGCTGCGGCGTCCGCTGGCATGGCAGCCGTGTATAGATGCCTTTGGCGTGTTCCGAGGGGCCGTCTCAGCACTTAACCCTCCTCCAGACATGCCTACGTAACAAAACGGCCGTCTGCTGTCGCGGACCTGACCGCCGGAGTAAAATGGGCGACAATGACGTCAACACGCTGCCGGACCATCTCATCGGCAAGCTCTTCGGCGCGATCGCTTCGCCCGTCGGTACAGCGGAGCTCGACGTTAATGTTCTTGCCTTCCGAATAGCCGAGGGGGTGCAGACCCCGCCAGAAAGCCCGGCCCGCCGCCGGGGGCGCCTTGTCAACTTGCGGGCGGATGCAACACCTTGGGCAAACACTCAACTCCGCAAATTGCCCCGAGCCAGGAAGGCGTGCCAGCGTTGTTTGGCGGCGTCGTTCCGCTTGACTTCATAAATGCTTTCGCAACGAACCGAACAAAAGCGAACATGAACCCACCACCGGCCGTTCCATATATTACGGAAGCGGGTACCTAATCCCAGCTTTCCATGGCATCGAGCGCACCTTTCCATGGCTGCTTTTCCTTGTGTTTGGATGTTCAGCTCGGCTAGCATCCGGTCGCGCATTGATGTCTTGTTTTAAGACGTAACGTTCAGAACTGAAGGACGGCTTAACTTGCATTTTTTGGACAACGGCCTGCATTTTTTGGACAGCCGTTTGTGGATTTGTGCTTTGGGATAGAAATCAGAGCATCTACTCATGGACCGCTTTGCCACTCCAAGCGAGTGTTGGGAGCAAGCTGCGCTCTGCCGCACGCGGGCTGACGCTGCGGCCGACGAGCGACTGCGCGGTGTGGATTTTGATGGCGCTGATCTGGATGAGGCTCGCTGCACAAAAGGAACGGCTTAAGCACTTAAATGCTAGGGGCATAAGTGACGCCGCTACAGAAACCCAAGTCGCGCCTTGAGGCCCATGCGCCTCAGTGCTTCCGATGCAAAGCACTCATGAAAGTCCGCATCCTTATTCCGGGGCGCAAGGTCGATGACGTATCCTACTGCTGTGAGAAATGCGGAGGAGAGGTCATCCGTTCCGTGCCACGCGCGTGGTGAGCCTGCGCTGATGCTCTCGACACCGCCGGGAACCCTGATGAACTCGCGCCATTCGATCACCTCGCCGGCACGAACGAGGATCGTGGGAGGCACTTCCAAGCCAAGAGCCTCGGCGGTCTTGAGATTGACCATCAGATCATACTTGGTGGGCGCTTGCACTGGCAGGTCGGCCAGCTTCTCGCCCTCGACGTAGCTGGCGGCACGGCGGTACTCGTCCCGCAGATAGCTCCCGTAGGAGATCAAGCCGCTGACGCCGACGAAGTAGCGGAAAGGGTACCGGCACTTGTGCCGGGCTGCGAGCGCGGCGATAAAACCGGGATGGTTCGCCCCGACTTGCCGTCACAATCATCCCGCCGTTCGGCCTGCGGGCGAATTCGGAAAACGGCGCGCGCTAGATCTCCCCGGCATCGCGCAGGTCAACCGCGCTTAATTCCAACCCGACGGGACCCACCGTCTGGATCGCGGCGGACTGGCCGATGCTGCAGCGATGGTGGGGTTCGCGCAAAACTGCGACCCGTGTCACCCGCGGCGCGATCTCTTTGAGGCGCCTGGCCTTCGATGAATTTCCACCCACTGTGGCTTGACCGCAACAGGAACGTAGGAATTTGGTCATGATTATCATATTCGATTGTGCCCCTTCGACAGCGGGGGGAGCAAATGATTGTCGACCTAGAAAGCTGGGAAGCAGGTTATGATGACGGCTTACGTGGCCGTGCGTCTCAATGCACGCCCGGTCTCGATCGGTTCTCGTATTCGAGCGGCTACTTTCAGGCTCGCGCATCTCGTAAGGGAACGCAAGGAGCGCCGCGTTATGATCGCTCTTCAACCCAACGGGCCGCTCAACGGCACGGTGCCAGCTCTCGGCTGATCATCATCTAAGCTGCGCAAAGCGTTAAGCTCCAGCCGCTGCCTACGTGGTGGGCTGCGGCGTCGACTGCCACGCTATGAACTTCCAGCCCTTCGCCGTTCTTGTCCAGGCGTTGAGGAACACAAGCCTGAGGCTGCGCGGCTGGCCGTTGATCTCCGCCTCGATCGCCGCGCGGCCGGTGACGAATACGGTGTCGCCCGCCAGGCGCACCTTGCGATCGCTACAAGCCGCGCTCTTGTACTCTCCTTCCCGAGCGCAGGGACGCAAGCTATGTCCGCTTGGTGTCGGTAAGCCCTGAGGAGTGAGTATACAGAAGCTCGCTGTGGAGCATCGCCTCGAGCGCGCCGAAATCGCCAGCTGCACATCGCTGCGTGGCGCTTGTCCTCGATGGCGAGGATTTCATTGTCGCTGCTCATCGTCGCTTCGTGCCAAAGCCGCCGTGAGTAATCGCAGCAAGGCATCCCTTATTCGATCACCTCGTCGGAGCGGGCGAGCAGCGCCGCCGGCGCGTCGAGGTTCGCGAATGCAATTGGTGACATGGGCAGGAGTTTGACCGCGGCGCTGTGGGCGCATGAGCCTGCCAGTCCAGCTTCCGCCGAAACTGAAAGCGGTGATCCTCTTGTGCCGCCGCGCGGCGAACGATGGCATGCGAGGCACGAGCGCCGCGCGGGCGAACATGGCTGACCCTTGATCGAAGGCCCGCGCCATCAGTCGGAGAGGCCGCTGACTAGCGTTTCCCTTCGCCGGACCTATCAGCGTCTTCTCGACCAAGTCCGTGCCTTAAAGACGGCAATCGGGCCCGGGCGCTTCCGCCTATCACGTGAGTTAGCGCGGGTCGAAGGAGGTCCAGTCCCCCAATGCGAACCCCGCCCCTGGGAGTTGGGATGCCAGGCGGCATCGAATGCTCCTCAAAGTCTGCCAAGACGGTGAGGGAAACGATTATTTCTAGAACATGCGGGATCGTGCCGGGCAGTCTCTATTGGGCCACTTTTTCGCCTGGCTTCTGTGGACCGTTCATCCATCTTCTGTGGGCATGGGGGATGCCTTCTTCCACGCCTTCGTGTTGCCGCAAAGGCACTATCGGGAGCTTATGAAGAGGGGATCGCGGGCATGCTCACCATCATCAAAGCCTCGCTCTTGGCATCGGCGCTGATGCTTTTGGAGAGCTGTACTGGCTACCTGACTAGCTACCAGACGCCCTGCGTTGAGGGGCACGTCTGCGAATGTGTACAGTACACGACGATAAACCGGAGCTGGCTCGACTGTCGCGATTACGGAAGAGTCAAATCAAGGGGTTACTAGACCCCGCCCTGTAGACGGAACACGCCAGGAACGCACATCCGCCTATCGCGTCATATTGCCAGTGATTGAATTGAAGGGTCTGCGGTCTTGAGGCCGTATAGTCATTAACGCGCAGATCGCGGCATCTTACATGGCGCGGGCAGGCCTCACGGACCTGCCCGCTTCGGCAGCTACAGAAAACCCATCAGTGCTTCCGTATCTGCCCCCCAAGCAGCATGCCGCGCTCCGGCCTCCGCAACTGTGACCGCTGTCACAAATTTACTCTTTGGGTACCCCCTCATTTTTTGAACGCCACGTGATCGATGTTCAATCGCCAAATCGTCGGCCGCCCACGACCGCCTGTCCAAAAAATTTGCACTCACTGCCATCGTCGATCGGCCGGATAATTCAACCTAGAGGTCACTCCTGCGCGGACCCACGGCAAAGCCGCTGTGCTGCCAACTCTGTCGGATTGCTTTTACACGCCGATGCTCCGCCCTAAGTCACCCAGGAAGGGGGAGATGATCGAGTTTCTGGCACAGACGCCGACCGACATGATGTCTGGGTTTGGCGGTAATACTGATAGTGCTGAGACGGCTGCTCTAGGGCGCGTCTGATAAATCGTCCAGCGGATCCGCTTTCGGGCAAACTGGACATCGAGCCGACATCGCCGATGACCGACTCTGAGGTAGCCTACCTTCGCCGATCGCGCCGTGATTTTCAGATTAAACGTACGTCAGAAATTAGGGTCACAGCGCCCGGGCTCTGATCCGTTTTTCAATTTCGGCGTGACCAACAGCCGTCATTTCCAGCACCGGCGCATGATTTCCCCACCGATTGCCTCTCACAATCAGCTCTTACCAGGGACTCGGTATGCGCTCGCTGCTTTAGAAGCCTTGTCAGCAATTGCCTTGAATTCCGCACCTGTCCAAGCCCTCGCAGTCGTCACATCTGAAATAGCGCCCGCCGCGGCTGCGGCCATTAACGCAGCGATGATGCTCTCGGCATCATTAGCTTCCGAGATGAGCAAGAAGTCGGAGTCACCAGTCGTGAAGTAAAAAGATTTTATAAATTACCCCGCGGCTGCTTCAATCAGTTTTCGCACAACTGGTTCTCGGTCCTACGGTGCAGCAAGCAAATCATACATTCCTCCCATCGCAGTTGCGTTTAACGCGACCGACACAATACGACGGCTATGGTTCTCCCAACTCACGATATGGAAAACCGCGGTGATATTGAACGACTGCCCCGCATGATGCCGCTCAGTGCAAAGTTGACCATTGATGAGTATCTGCGCGCCGCATCTCGTTAACTTTCTTCACAGTGGGCAATTAGGTACTTTTGTTCGAGAAAGAAAGAAGAAAATCTTTCTGTTGGATTTTTTCTCGAGGATTTTGTCAATTTCCAAAACCGGTTCCGCAAGCCGGGCGGGCCCCGCGGGCAGGATCGGGGGCGTCGAGACTGCTGCTCTCGCCTTCAAATTTGGGACCCATCCCAGCTTTCTTTGCTGCGTTGCCTGGGCTGATGGGACCCAGAATCCAGCGATGGGGCACTTAGCTAGTTTCGAGCAAGCAACGCTATGCGCCAAGGCCCCCGCACGAGAATATTCAGTCATTGAACAAGCGGACCGGCTTGGGGGCCTTGGCGCATGCACTCCACGAGAACCGCGGTTCTCGCAATGCTCGTCGTGTTGCTTCTTCCCGCACCTGCAGTGCTGGCAGAAACCGCGCCGCCGGATCGCTCGAAGACTGCCGGTCCGATCAGCGCGGAGCTTTCAAAGAAGTGTTACGCGCTGGCGATCAAGGCCGACCCGACGAAGCCGGCGGGCAGCAGAAATGGGGCCTATGCACAGGCGCAGTGGGATTATTTCCAAGACTGCATTGCCAAGGGCGGCAATATGCCAGACTGAACCCGCACGCACCGCCGTGACAAGGGGAGGACTGCACATGAGTACCGCGTCGAATAACAATCCCAGCCAGGGAGCACCCCAAAGGATGAGAGACATGTTTGAAGAGTTAAAGAACATGTTTGAAGGGTTACTTCCTGACGCAGACAAGTTGACCTTGAGGAGATGCAACGACGGCTGGATGGGCAGCAGGCTGATTCGAAGAAAAAACAGCCAATGATGGTTGGGGGAACATCATGGCGCGAGCAGGCCCGTATCATCGTGGAGGTCGAGGCTAGGCCTGCGCGCTTCGGCAGCTACAGAAAACCCATGGGGGTGTGGGGATGCTTTCGTATTTACCGCCCCGACTAGGGTGCGACGTATGTGACGGCTGTCACAAGTTACTCTTCGAGTGGCCCATTATTTTTTGGACCCCTGCGGGCCCATACATTTTTTGGACAAACCAGCGAAGTGTGAAGCAGCTCACACATCTCCCCCGATTCGGTCCCCACAATCCTGCCTGGCGCTTTGGTTTGTTGCCAGGAGGGGCTTGCGGCACGAACCTACTTAGGTTTTGCATTTGCCTTCGGGATGGTTCTTGCGGTGGCGGTGACCTGGTCGCGCCGCAATTTGGCTGAGCCGATCCCGCCCGAAGCGATTTACCAGCCTCAACATTTGAATTTGTACTAGATGCAGAGGGGCAACCATGAACTACAACTACTTGCTGTCGATTTTGATCGTCGCCGTGCTCGCATGGCAAGCAACAATTTGGCATTCGCTTGCCACCATTCGCGACGCGATCCAGCAAACCAACGCGATCATTTTGGCGGCCTGCGGCAGCGACGAGCGGCCGTGTCAGGTCGCTGCCCACCGCGGCCAGATCGAGCTTGGCGAGATCATGGTACGCACGCGCATCAGCGATGGATTCTCGTGTGGGTACAGCCGCTATAATCCTTGTTGGATCAAAGCGAGCAGCGAAGACGGACTGGTAGGGCCATGAAGCCGCCACTCGGATCACGGAAAATGAAAAAGTTGGTGGCAACAATTGCCCTACTTTGCTTGTCGAGTACCGTCCTAGCTCATGACATATACAGCAATCTCCGTGATCGGGACGGAAATCCATGCTGTGGAGGACAGGATTGTATGCCAGTGGAGGCTACAGTGCTGCCGGATGGTAACTACTATCTACCAAAAACTGATGAAGTTATTCCTGCCGACATGGCAACACCATCACCGGATGATCGTTTCCACCATTGTTATTATCCAATGTTTTCAATGGCAAATGAGATTGACTCCAATGGACCAGTTTGGGAACGCAAACTGAAGACTAGATGCTTCTTTGCTCCGATGAACTCTTCGTAGTCCACCCGCTGAGAGGGAAGGGTTCAAAAGCGGAAGACGGAAAATGGTTTCGTCGAAGGCAAAAAAACACTGTGGTCAGGCAATCAACTGATGGCCGTGGACGAGGTGTCTCCCAACTAACTGCGTCAGCGTCACGGGGCCGGGCGGCCTGCGCCGCTGCATGTACAATCTTTCAGAGCTGGAAGCGCGAACGCGGAATGGTGACACAGTCGTGCTTGGCGAGCGCAATGCCCCCGCGCGTGTGTCCAAATTGCTCGCGCCATCTGCCGTGATCGTTGTGCAACAGCTTGCCGCAATCTTGTTAATCGGATGGACCTCCTCCAGGCAGAATGAATTTACCCTTCTGAGCAGTCTGTGCGCTGCGAAGAGGAGGGCTGGAATATGTCGTCCTATGCAAGTTACTGTCAGGATCAGGGTATCGACTGCGCGCGACGAGCAAGAGTGGCAAGGTCACTGGAGGTGCAAACCTACTGGCGATGTCTGAGAGTTTCGCCGGCTCAGGCTTGCAGAACAGGCACAGAGGACCCGTGGTGCCTTGGGCGAGCCACGAAGTTTCCAACTTAGAACGCGAAACAACACGCGCTAAGGCCAATGCGGACGCGCGAAGTCTATAAGCCGCATCCTCACGAATGATCCGGTAGAAAATGAGGCCGATCTACACCAACTCAGTGCGCTTCGTCTGCAACGGGGCGCTTCGTTTCCATGCCGCCCCGGCACACACGTAGCGAATATCCACAAGACCCTCCTTAATCGGCGTGCGTTCTTTTGCTTCCATCGGCTGATTACAGCCGGGACATCGAACGACAGGCGGGTCATCCAATCGATCCTGCATAACCAGCCCCACCGCACTTCCTGATTGACCCCTTAAATGAATTTTCTCTCTGCGTCGTTATCGCGGCGCAATGCCTGCCGAACCCTTGCGGCTCCTTCCGTGCCTTCAGATCGTCGCGGGTACTCAGCCTTCGATTTCGAGCAGCCTCCTGGGAGGCTTCGAGGAAACTGTGACGCTATTGCAACACTCTCAAGATTTCTTAACAGCGCCACATTACGGGGCGGATTGCTTGGTCGCATGACCAACGCATTCGACGAATTGGGGGGCCTATAATGATCATCGGTAGCTTGACACCAAGTGAACAAGCCACAGCTATCAAAGAAGCCTTTGCCACCAGCGACGTCCGTACTCTCATTGCCGCTCATCTGGGCATAAGCGTCGGGCGCGTTACGGATGAAGCGCACTTCACGAACGATCTAGGGGCCGATTGGCTCGACCGTCTTGAATTAATGATGGTGGTCGAAGGCCAATTCGCCGGCGTGGAAATCACAGATGAGCACGTCGATCAGATAGCAGTTGTGGGCGATCTAATTCGTCACATTGAAGCCATGGATAACGAGAGGCGACGACGAGGCGTCGCTCCAGTGGTCCGCAACTTGTTCAGCCCGCGTTTAGCTCGCGCGGTGAAGTCGACCAAGCAGCAAAAAGGCTGCGAGGAAGTCGCCCTCTTTTTCTTGAGAGTTGCGGGCGACGCGATGCGCAATCTCATTGGATGGTGCCCTGAGACGCGACAGCCGATTGATCTTCAGCTTTACGTTGACGACGCGACCTTGTCCCGCATCTGGTCCAACTTGGTGCGGTTTCGATGTCCGCACTGCGGAGTCAAACATGAGACAAAGGTGGAGCGGCTTGCCTCGAGGCCACTCTCGCTTGAACGTCCTCAAAAGAAGTGCACGAGGGATGGGTACGACGTATGCCGCGTTGAAAGGGAGCAGTTGCAATGCGATGCTTAATGTGCGCGGCAGAAATGTATGTGACGCAGGTGGTGCAAGGGCACCATGCCGGTCCCCGGCTTCGAGCACCACACGCTGGAGTGTTTGGAGTGCGGTGACATAGAGCGCCGATTGGTGTTCACCCGTGAGAAGACGCAACCCATTTCGCCGAGCCTCAGGCGTAAGAAGGAGCGCATCGTGAAACCGAGGACA
>Ga0306926_10008691_pt1 | contig 11123 bp, 5 predicted proteins | sample flu12Cox44000178_FD_203759 | JGI IMG/M metagenome (GOLD analysis project Ga0306926, IMG submission 203759) | Lab enrichment of tropical soil microbial communities from Luquillo Experimental Forest, Puerto Rico - flux8day.12C.oxic.44.000.178 (v2)... | ecosystem: Environmental > Terrestrial > Soil...
CTACGTCACCCCGCTGATGACCTGGCTGGATTCGCAGCAGACCAGTTACCTGGCCTGGGCCTGGAACGCCGACTTCAACTGCTCGTCCGGACCCGGCCTGATCTCCGATTACAGCGGAACGCCGACCGGTTACGGCGCGGGCGTCGAATCGCACTTCCTGGCACTGGGGGGTTAAGAAGAGGAGGTCAGCGCCGAAAGGATTATGCGCGCTCAGACGGTTACTCGCGCGCTGGCGCTGACCAAGCGCAATCACCGAGTGTGATCTGACCTCGGCTCGACGCACGAGCGGGCCCGGCGCATGTGTTCCACGGCCAGGGTGATGAGCGTGGTGGCGACAGCCAAGGCCACCGTTCCGGCCACCAGCGCCACCACAGCCCACAGCGGCAGGTGGGCGGGCGCTGCGGTGGCTGGGGGAGGCGGCGGTACCGGAGTGCCAGAAGGCTCCGGCAGGAGCCCGCCCGGCGCGGCGGCGGCAAGGCCGACCGCTGGGGCCAGGAGGACCGCCAGCCCGCTGAGCGATGTGAGCGTCCGCTGGGTTCGGGGGATGCCGCGTGCTGCGGGGCGCGGCTGCGATGGTGCTGGTCGGTGGTTCATCCGGATGACTCATTCGGCTGTCTGGGCGGCTGTTCTCTGGTGGCTTGTTCTGGGCACCGGCAGTGCAACGCGGGGTGAGTGGAATCGTCTTGGGGCCGGCTTGGAACCACGGCTTGGAACGGAGGTAGACCTGGGGGAGGCACGGTGGTGGAATGGGCGAAAGCTGCTGGTCCAGGAGGCTTGGGGGGTAACGAGCGGGCGGGTGGGTGATGGCTGCTGAGGCGGTGGCCGCCGAGACGAGGTTCGCGGAGTTCGCCATTCTGGGGCCGCTGGAGGTCCGGGTGTCCGGGCGCGTGGTGCCGCTGGGCGGCCCGCGGCAGCGGGCGGTGCTGGCGCTGCTGCTGCTTGAGGCGAACCGGGTCGTGTCGATGGACCGGCTGGCTGAGGATGTCTGGGGCGGGGACCCACCCGAGGGGTGGGCCACGACGTTGCAGACCTATGTGTTTCACCTGCGCCAAGCGCTGGAGCCGGGCCGGTCCCGGGGCGCCGCGAGTGGTGTCCTGGTGACCAAGGGCCGCGGTTACCTGCTGCGCGTGGATCGCGGGCACCTGGACGGGGTGCTGTTCCAGGACGGTTTTGCCGTGGGGCGAGCTGCGCTGGAAGCGGGCCGGTACGCCGAAGCGGCCGAGACGCTGCGCCAGGCGCTGGATCTGTGGCGCAGTCCGGTGCTGGCCGACCTGGCCGACTACGCGTTCACCCGGCCCGAGGCGGCCCGGCTGGAGGAGCTGCGGCTGGCCGCGCTGGAGGCGCGGATCGATGCGGACCTGGCGCTGGGCCGGCACGACGCGCTCACCGCTGAGCTGGACCGGCTGGTCGCCGAGCATCCGCTGCGTGAGCGGTTGCACGGCCAGCTCATGCTCGCACTGTATCGCTGCGGCCGGCAGGCCGAGGCGCTCGCCGCCTACCGCCGGGTCCGCGACCTGCTCGCCGAGGAACTCGGCATCGACCCTGGCGAGCCCCTGGAGCGCCTGCACGCCGCGGTGCTCGCCCACGACCCGGCGCTGGACTGGACCACCCCCCCGGCCCCGGCCGACGGCCAGCCCGCCAAGGCCGGTGCCAGCATCGCAGACCCGGCTGCGTCGCCGCCGCCGGGTTCACCTCGGCGGGCGGCCGCTGGCTGGGGGGAGCTCGCTGGGGCGCGGCGGCGTGCCTGGCGCCTGTTGGCCGCCGGCTCGGCGCTGGCGGTCGCCGCGGCCGTGGCCATCGTGGTGGTGGCCCGGCCGTGGGCCCAACCGCAGGCGAGCTTGCCGAGCAACAGCGTGGGGCTGATCGGCCCGGGCGGAGGGCTGGCCGGCGCGCCCGTGCCGGTGGCCAACCCGGCGGGCCTGGCCTACGGCGCCGGGTCGGTCTGGGCCGTGGACACCACCGACAACACGCTGTTCCGGATCAACCCGGCCACCCACGCCGTGGTGGAGCAGATCCCAGTCGGCTCTGCGCCAACCGCGGTAACAGTCACCCCCCGCGGCAACGTGTGGGTGGCCAACAGCGGCGACGGCACCGTGTCCTGGGTCAACGCCGCCGCCAACAGGGTCGTCAAAAGGATCTCGGTCGGCAACGTCCCGGTCGCCATCGCCGGCGGGCCCAGCGGGGTGTGGGTGGCCAACCAGGGCGACGGCACCGTGGACCGGATCAGCCCCGCTACCGGCGCCGTAACGAGGAGGAATATCCCGGTGGGGGGGCTCCCGGACGGCATCGCGGTCGGGCCGCACGCCGTCTGGGTCGCCAACGGCGGCGACGGCACCGTCACCCGGATCGATCCAGCCACCGACCAGCCCGGCGCGCCGATACCGGTCGGCGCCGGGCCCGCGGGCATCGCGGTCACCCGGACAGCGGTATGGGTCGCCAACTCGCTCAGCCTCAACGTGTCGAAGATCGACCCGGTGACCAATCAGGTGACCGCCACCATTCCCGTCGGGGACGGGCCCTCGGCCATCGCCGCCACCGGGGGCTCGGTGTGGGTCAGCGATGAGTTCGGTGCGAGGCTCGCCCTCATAGACCCGCGCGCCGGCCGGGTCAGCCGTGTCATCCCCGTCGGAAGCTCGCCACGGGGAATCGTGGCGGCCGGGTCTGGCGTCTGGGTGGCGGCGGCACCGTACGCGGCAGCCAGCCACCGGGGCGGCACCCTGACCAAGGTGACTTCCCTCCTGCCTCCGGTTGACCCGGTGCATGATTACCCACTCGCTACCGTTTACGACGGGCTGGTCGCGTTCCGCAAAGCCGGCGGCGCGCAGGGGGAGACGCTCGTCCCGGACCTGGCCGTGACGCTGCCGCGCCCGGCCAACGGCGGCACCACCTACACCTTCACGCTGCGCCGGGGAATCCGGTACTCCACCGGCGCGCTCGTGCGGGCCTCCGACTTCCGCCGCGGCATCCAGCGCGCGCTCGGCTTCGGCGCTGTCCCCTCCTATTACGAGGGCATCCTCGGCGCGCCCGCGTGCCACCAGCACCCGCGGCGGTGCGACCTGTCCGCCGGGATCGTCACCAATGACGCGGCGGGCACGGTCACCTTCCACCTGGGCCGGGCCGACCCCGACTTCCTTGACAAGCTCGCCCTGCTCATGGCCGCGCCGGCCCCGCCCGGTGCGGCCGGCCACCCCATGGACCAGGCGCCGTTCCTGCCCGGCACCGGGCCGTACATGATCTCGCAATACGTGCCGAACTCGCCGTCGGCCCTGGTGGCCCTGGTGCAGAACCCGCGCTTCCACGAACGGTATATGGTCCCGGACTACGGGCCGACGCCGTCGCTGACCTTGGTGCGGAACCCGTATTTCCGGCAGTGGTCGTACGCGGCGCAACCGGCCGGCTACCCGAACGTGATCCGGCTCGTGTACATGGCCGACCCCGGCCAGGAGCAATCAGCGGTAGCGGCTGGCCGGGCGGATCTGGTCAATATCAGCGATGAGGGCCTGCCGTACGGCCCGCTCGACATCCGGTACCCGGCCAGGTTGCACTCCGGTCTCAAGCTCCAAACCGAGTACCTATTTCTCAACACCCGCCGGCCCCCCTTCAGCAGCCTCAAAGCCCGGCAGGCCATCAACTACGCCATCGACCGCGGCCGGATCATCCGGCTGCTCCACTTCGGCGTCCCCGGCCAGGCCACCCCGACGTGCCAGATCCTGCCCGCCGGTTTCCCCAGCTATCAGCGCTACTGCCCCTACACGGCCGGCGCCAAGGACGGCGCCTGGCACGGCCCCGACCTGGCCACGGCGGTGCGGCTCGCGCACCAGTCCGGCACCACGCAGGTGCCGGTGACGATGTGGACCGTCAAGGAAGTCACCAACGCGGGTGTGAACTCCTACCTCGTCGGGCTGCTCAAAGCGCTCGGCTACCGGGCGAACCTGCGCACAGTCCCAGCTGTCCAGTTCTTCGCCATGCCCGGGAAGTCCATCCGCAAGATCCAGCTGGGCCTCATGGGGTGGGGAGCAGACATTCCCGCCGCGTCTGACTTCTTCCTCCAGGTTTTGACCTGCCGCTCCTACCACGATCCCGGCAGCTTCAACTTCGGTGGATTCTGCGATCCACACGCCGACCAGCTGGCCAGCGCGGCGCAGGCGGCGCTGCAGGCCGACCCGGCCGCCGCCCGAAAGTTGTGGGCACGGGTGGACCGCATCGTCACCGGCCAGGCTCCCTGGGTTCCGATCTACGACCGGTCATCGACCATGTTCGTCTCCGCCCGGGTCGGGAACTACCAGGAATCCCCGGTTTACGGCCCGCTGCTCGACCAGATCTGGGTCCGGTAAAGCACGTAACGGCACCACCCCGGGTCTGCGGCCCGCGGGCGGCGCAGGCTACAGGCTGTTCTTCTCTTCCATCCCGATGTGAGAGGCGGATTCAGGTGGTGTGCGCGAGAGGCCTGGCGAGCTTTCCGACGGCTTCTTGAAGTCGAGCATCTTGAGAGGCGGTTGTTGAGGCTGGCCGCGATGTGAGCTAGATCTCTGCGGAGTGCACCGGCAGGTCGGTGCCTTCGGGCAGGCACTGGCGCAGCAGCCTGTTGGTGTTCTCCTTCGAGCCGCGCGGCCAGGGCCCGTCCGGCCGGTAGCAGCAGAACAAGATGCCGGCGGCGATGAGGACGCCGGCGTGGGTAGGCCATTTCGTCGCCCTAGTCCCAGGTGATGGTGCGGGCCAGTCCGGCGGGCCGGCTGATGATCGCCTACCGCGTCGCCTGCCGGCCAGGTAGGTAGGTAGGTAGGTAGGTAGGTAGGTAGGCGACGCGCCCTGCGGGCAGGTACAGCAGCAGGGCGCAGCGGATGGTCCGCTCGACCGGGGTGCCAGCTGCTGACCCGCGGTCTTGCCGACGATCACGTCGCCTTCCCCGTGGCCGGGCACAGCCCGGTCGCCGACCTCACCCAGGCGCCCGCGCCACGGCCTCTCACCATTCCACACCGTTCCAAGCGGCCAGTCCAAGCCCAATCCAAGCGCGCTCCGACCAGGCCGCGCTGCGCTGGCAGCACATCCACCATCGTCACCGCCACAGAAAGGGATCCGCCATGAACTCCACCGGCCACCATGGCGCTGCGCGCCTACGCTACCTGGCCGCTGCCGTCATCGCATGCGCGGGGCTCGTCACCGCGTCCGCCGCGACCGCGACCGCCGCTGCCGGGCCTGGAACGACGCAGGCGGACACGGTCACGCAGTGGAACCTGACGATGATCGCCGGGCTGGAGGCCGCGGGCATTCCGCCACCGCCGGCTGCGCGGATCGGGGCGATCGTCCAGGCGTCGGTGTTCGACGCGGTGAACGGGATCGACCGCCGGTACGCGTACTACCACGTGCCCCCGGCCGCGCCCCCCGGGACCTCCCGCGACGCCGCCGCGGCCGGCGCGGCCGACACCGCGCTGGTGGCGCTGATCCCGGGGCAAAAGCCGTTGTTCGACGCACAGCTCGCCGCGACGCTGGCCCAGCTGTCCGATGACCCGTCCCATCCGGGGCAGGCGGTGCGGCGCGGGCTGGCCTGGGGCACCACCGTCGCCGACAACATCCTGGCCTGGCGGGCCACCGACGGGTACACCAAGGTGCCGCCCTATACCGTGACCCCCGGGGCCGGCTCCTGGCAGCCCACCCCGCCGGCCTACCTGGGGCCGCCGGGCGCGCCGCTGTTCCGCCAGTTCGCCAACATGCTCCCGTTCGCGCTCACCTCGGCGTCGCAGTTCCTGCCCCCCGGACCGCCGCCGCTGACCAGCGCCCGCTGGGCCCAGGACCTGGCCGAGGTGCAGGCCTACGGCAGCGCGGCCAGCACCGTGCGCACCCCGGAGCAAACCCAGACCGCGATCTTCTGGCAAGACGACACCGTGGCCGCGGTGTGGAACCGGGTCGCCGACCAGCTCGCCCAGGCCAACGACCTGCCGCTGGCGCAGAACGCGCGGCTGCTCGCCCAGGTCAACATCGCCCTCGCCGACGCGACGATCGCCATCTGGAACGCCAAGAGCTACTACAACTTCTGGCGCCCGGTCACCGCAATCCGCGCCAGTACCGACCCGGCGTGGACGCCGCTGCTGCCCACCCCCGCCTTCCAGGAATATCCCTCCGGGCACGCCGGGGTCAGCAGCGCCGCCGCCACCGTGCTGGCCTCCTTCTACGGCAACGACACCTCGTTCACCGTCACCTCGGCCGGGCTGCCCGGCGTCCAGCGGGACTTCACCTCCTTCTCCGCCGCGGTCCAGCAAGTGGAAGACGCCCGGGTTTACGCCGGGTTCCACTTCCGTTTCTCCTGCGCCGACGCCGCCGCCCTCGGCGCGCAAGTGGCGCAGTGGGTCACCGGCACGATCATGCAGCCCGTGCGCTAATGACGCCAGCAACCGGGCGGCCGGCCCGGCCGGCTGCGGGGGCCCAGCCGGAACCGTGCCCAACCCGGAGCAGGCACCGAGGGCGGGGGCCTGGCGGCCGCCAGGTTGCCTGCGGGCAGAGGAGGTGAGGGGCGTGCCGGACCGGACGTTGCTGTGGATCGGGTGTGGCGGGTGTTCGGGGGAGACCCAGGCTTTGTTGGGGGTGGAGGGGCAGGCGTGCGACCTGCTCGACCTGCTGGAGGTGGACGGGCTGCGGCTGTTGTGGCATCCGTCGCTGGCGGAGGGGGAGCTGGGGCCGGTGCACCGGGCGGTGGTGGAGGGCCGGGAGCCGCTGACTGTGCTGTGCGTGGAGGGATCGGTCGCCCTGGCGGAGGACGGGATGTTCGACCTGGCCGGCGGGACCGGGAAGTACCTTGTCGTGGCCTCGCTGTGCGAGCGGGCCGATTACGTGCTGGCGATGGGCGCGTGCGCCGGCTACGGCGGGTGGCAGGCCCAGCCGCCCAATCCCAGCGGCGCCGTCGGGTTGCAGTACACGCTGGATGCCCCCGGGGGGCTGCTGCCGGCGGGGTGGCGGTCCCGGGCGGGCCTGCCGGTGATCGCCGTGGCCGGGTGCCCGGTCCCGGCCGGCACCCAGGTCGCGGCCATCCGGTGGGCGCTGAAGGGCGCCCCGGGGGGCCTGGACCGGCACGGCCGGGCGCCGATGGTGGCGCCCTGCCTGCCCAGCGCACAGTACCGGGGGTGCGGGACGCCGCGGCGCACCGGCATGCGCTGCATGGGCTGCACCGGGCCGAAGTTCCCCGGCTTCACCGACCGGCCGTTGGTGCGGTGGGCGCCGTGACCGGCCGGCAGGGCGAGGAGGTGCCGCGCAGCGAGGGTGACCTGCGTATCTACTGGGACGAGGCCGACGGGCGCATCGCCGAGGCGTGGTGCCAGGGGACCTTGTACCGCGGCTACGAGATGATCCTGGCCGGGCGTTACCCGGAGGATGCGCTGGCGACCACGGCGCGGCTGTGCGGGATCTGCTCGACCAGCCACGTGGTCGCGGCCACCCATGCGTTGGAGGACGCCTGGGGCCTCACTCCGCCGCCGCAGGCGGTCCGGCTGCGGAACCTGTTCCTGGCGGCCGAGTCGGTCATGTCCGACGCGCGGCAGGGGGCGCTGTTCTTCGGCCCGGGCCTGTGCCATGAGTCGTTTTCCTGGCACCCCCTCTACCCGGAGGTCACCGCCGCGTTCGCGCCGCCGTTCAAGGGGTGGCTGACCCGGCAGGTGCGCGTGTTCTCCAAGAAGATCCTGGGCGTCATCACCGCGTTCACCGGCCAGTGGCCGCATTCGGTGCCGTTCCGCCCCGGCGGGGCCACCTGCCCGGTGGGGGCCGAACAGATCCGCGCCGCCCGCGCGGCGGTGGACGAGTTCGCCGCCTGGTACGCGCCCACCGTCCTGGGCGGCCCGCTGGAGCAGTGGGCACAGGTCGCCACGGCCGGGGACCTGCAGGCGTGGCTGGACCAGCACCCGGCCAGCGTCATCGGCCTGTTCTCCCGGTTCGCCACCGGCGCGGCCGGGCTGCACCGTGCCGGGCACGGCAGCCGGAACCTGCTGTCCGGCGGGCTCTACCGCGACCCGCTCTGCCCGGCCCGGCCGCTGATCCCCGGCGGCGTGCTGCTCGATGGCCACCGCCACCCGTTCGACCACCACCAGGTCCGCGAGCACACCCGCTACTCCTGGTTCACCGACACCGGCCCCCGCCACCCCTGGCACACGGTAGTCACCCCCGACCGCACCCGGCCCGAGTCCTACTCCTGGGCCACCGCCCCCCGCTACGGCGGCCAGGACAAGGTCATGCAACTAGGGCCGCTGCCCGAACTGGTCATCGCCGGCGACCCGCTGGCCGCCGGCCTGGTCGCGGCCTGCGGCACCAGCGCCTGGGCCCGGCAACTGGTCCGCTGGACCCGCGCCGCGGCCAACCTCGCCCTGATCCGCCAGTGGCTGGACGACCTGCAGTCCGGCCTCGGCCAGCCCACACTCCGGCCCCCGCGGCCCGCCGACACCGACCCCGGCGCCCGGGGATTCGGCCACGCCAACGCCACCCGCGGCACCCTGATGCACTGGGTCACCCTGTCCCAGGGCAAAATCGCCACCTACCAGGTGATCACCCCCACCACCTGGAACGCCAGCCCCCGCGACACCCGCGCCGTGCCCGGCCACTTCGAGCAAAGCCTCCTCGGACTCCCCGCCGGCGAAGACGGCCGCGGCATCCGCGCCCTCGTCCTCGGCAGCCACGACCCCTGCCTCGTCTGCACCACCCAATAACAGCAACAGCGCCCCAGCCCAGACCCCGGCGCCCGCCCGCGCGCCGGGTGCCTCGGCAGCGGTCCCGGCCAGCCCGGAGCGGCACGGTGCACGCTTCGGCGGCGTGCGCATGGGCCCGGCGGCCCGGCCGGAGACAGGAAAGCCAGCACCCGGCTTGGCGGGTGCGTCTGCCTGAACAAGGGCTTCTACCTGCACTGACAGGGACCCGCCGGGGTCTCCTCCCCGATCATGTCCGCCGCAGCGCGGGGCCGGAATGCGGGTCCGAGCCAGCCGGCCGCGGGCACCTCCGCCCGGTCAACTGAGACCAGTTGTGGCCCAAAACTGAGCCCACCGCGCTGCCCGCCGCCAGAGAACAGGCACAGATTCCTCGCGTCATCGCAGGTCAATGGCGGTGGAGGTGGCGGTGGAGGTGGGATTTGAACCCACGGAAGACTTGCGCCTTCACACGCTTTCGAGTACTGCACACCGGCGTTCACCACCGTCCGCCAGCGTTCGTGACCAGCCCGGGCGGGCGGCCGCGGACGCCGGTGAACTGTCGTGAACGGGGGTGAATGAGACCAAAATTGAGCCCAGCTGGCTGCCTGCGGACGGCCGGACGGCACGCTTGAGGGCGAGTGCCGCCGAGCGCCGTGGCGATCTCCTGGGCGCTCACCCCGGCCCCTGTCCCGGCCGATCGGGTGGCCAGCCATCCATCGCGTGAACATTTAGACTTATCTGTCTTACGGCCTGGTCGGTGTGGACGCGCGTGGGTCGCGCCAGGCGGTCAGGGCCCGGTCGATGGCGTCCCGGACACGGTCGCGGGCGGCGTCGCGCGGCATACCGGACATGAGCAACGCGTCGTAGCCGGTGTCCTGGTGCCTGATGGATGCGGCCACGGCCAGCGTGATGGCGTCCTCGTCCAGCGCGCGGCCGGCGGCGGACCGGCCGACCCGGCCGCTGCCGCGCAGGCCGGTGTGGCGGGCGATGGCCGTGGCCCGCCCGGGCGGGCAGCCGGGGAACACCCGCCTGATCTCCTCCGCCAGGCGGGACTGAAACCGCTCGTCCTCGCTGGCCCGCCGCTCCCGGTCCCGCTCGCGGCGGCGCATGCGCGCGTCCTCGTCGGACAGGCACTGCCGCTCGGCGATCGCCAGCGCCTGCTCTTCCACCAGCACGCCCTGCCGCTCGTAGCGCTTGCGGCTCCGGCTCCAGCGCACGACGGCCGCGGACAAGCCGCTCGCCTTCGCGGCGCGGCGGGTGAGGGCGGCGTCCCCGGCCGGGAGGAACACCAGGTGGCCCAGGTCGGCGCAGCTCAGGCACAGCGGGCCGGCATCGTCCATGCGCAAGAAATCGCCCGTGCCGGCGCACTCGGCACACGACCAATCCCGGACCGGCTCGATGACCACCAGCCCGCCGGGTCTGTCGTGCTGCGGCATCGGGGGGCTGCTTCCCCGGCACGGTTCCGTAGCGTGCGCGTCGCACAGTAGTGTCGCACCCCCACCCGGATCCGGTGCGAAGCGCTGGAGGGCTGAGGCCGGTGCCTGCGGCGACGTTCGCCACCGCAGGTAGCACGGTCACCGTCGCCGACCTGCCGGCAGCCCGGAGCGGAGGTAGCGAACCGACTCAGCAGCCCCGACATCTACGGCCCACGACACGATCGTGGCGGTCGCCCACGCAACAGAACGACCTGTCCTGCTCATCGGGCACAGCCACCCGAGATGATCCGCGTACATGTCGGCGGGGCCGGTGCGCTTGGGGCTCACTGCCCGTGACCGCTCCGCCTTGGGCGTGTCCGCGCCGGTGGCGAGCCGTAGGGTGGCGTCATGACCGGCGAGCTGGCCGACGTGCTCGTGGTCGGTGCCGGGCCGACTGGGCTGACCCTCGCTGCGGAGCTGGCCGCCTTCGGCGTTCGGGCCCGCCTGATCGACCGTGGGCTGGACCGGGTGCATGAGTCCCGCGCGTTGGCGATCCAGCCGCGCACCCTGGAGGTTCTGGCCGGACTTGGTGTCACCGACGAGCTGGTTGCCGCCGGGAACCGGGCTGTGCAGCTGCGCATGCACGTCCCCGGCCGGGTACTGGCGGTGCCAATGTTCGACCTCGGCTTGGATGACACCGCCTACCCGTTCCTGCTGTTCCTGTCCCAGGCCGAGACCGAACGCGTCCTCGGCGAGTACCTGGCCGCGGCCGACGTGCCCGTGGAACGGGGCGTTGAACTGGCCGACCTGAGCAACACCGCGGATGCCGCCACGGCCACACTGCGCCACCGCGATGGCCGCGAGGAGGTGGTGTCCGCCCGCTACGTGGCCGGCTGCGATGGTGGGCACAGCAGCGTCCGCCGCCTGGCCGGGATCAGGTTCGAGGGCGGCTCCTATCCGCAGATCTTCGTCCTGGCCGATACCGAGGCCGACGGCGTTGAACCCGGCGCGGCGCATGTCTTTGCCTCCGAGGCGGGGATGCTGTTCT
>Ga0306926_10008692_pt1 | contig 11122 bp, 10 predicted proteins | sample flu12Cox44000178_FD_203759 | JGI IMG/M metagenome (GOLD analysis project Ga0306926, IMG submission 203759) | Lab enrichment of tropical soil microbial communities from Luquillo Experimental Forest, Puerto Rico - flux8day.12C.oxic.44.000.178 (v2)... | ecosystem: Environmental > Terrestrial >...
CTTTCAATGAGACACCGACGTCCCTGGAAAAAGAGGGGCGGCCCAGCGTGTTGATTCATCCCGACGATGCGGCCGAGCGCGCGATCGCGGACGGCGCCGAGGTCGTGCTCGGCAATCGGCGTGGCGAGGTGCGACTGCATGCGCGGCTGTTCGACGGTGTTCGCCGCGGCGTATTGATCGCCGAATCGGTATGGCCCAACGCCGCCTTCGCCGATGGGCGCGGCATCAACACGCTCACCGGCGCCGACGCGGTGGCGCCGTTCGGCGGCGCCGCCTTTCACGACAATAAAGTCTGGATCAGGCCGCGCGCCGACTGAAGCGGCAACCGGCTACAATTCCGCAATTGCGGGTAGGACGCCGCGAGCGGCGGAATGATCGGTTTCGGCTCGCGCGCCACGCTGGTGTGTGATTCCGGACTTATAGTGCTCATGTCTCGTTCCCTGTTTCGCCTGTGTCGCTTTATGACCGATTCCACGGCTGCCTGGGCTACGGTAGCCAGCCGAGCGCAGTCCATCGCGACCATCGCGCGCCCAAACGCTACATTTTTATGACGAAATTCACGCCGCGTGATCTGGGTCCGAAGCGATTTGATGCATGTCAATCGGCCGCGATCGCGCGCGCACGCTCGGCGGAACTGAATTTCCAGCCTTGCAAGGGCCGCATTTTTCGTATTTGTTGCGCGCATAATTCGGATTTTGGCCGCTCCGGCCTTGCGTGCCGACAGGGCGCATTCGCTTCGGATCCTCCCAAAACCCGGGTTGTGGCGCGGTTCGCAGCGCTGCGGTCGCGTTCGTCACTTTGAAGCTTCACTGACTAGGAGACAGACGATGCAAAAGGGCACCGTCAAATGGTTCAATCCAACTAAGGGCTACGGGTTCATCCGGCCTTCGACCGGCGAGAAGGACGTGTTCGTCCACATCTCTGCCGTGGAGCGTGCCGGCCTTACCACGCTCAACGAAGGCCAGACGGTCGAGTACGAGCTCGTGACCAATCGCGGCAAGACATCGGCGGAAAATCTGAAGGTGTCCTGACGTGGCGGGAAGGCCGGATCAATCCGGCCAGCGAGTTCTTCCCGTAGCCCCCGGCCTTGGCCGGGGGTTTTTGTTTCGGCGGACGCGGGACGTAAAGGAAACGAGGGTGCTGCACGCGATCACCATTCTTCTTACCTGTCCTCGGTCGTCAGTCGTCCGTTGTTTGGCTCGGGAACGATCAATGCGCCCGCGGCCGGATGCCCGCCGTCGATTATACAGCGCCCGTTCACCGTCTTGACGCGTCCCCTCGCTACCAATGCCAGCCCTTGCGGATAGATCTGGTGCTCGATTTGCAGCACGCGGGCGGCGAGCGTTTCGGCATCGTCATCCTCCTGTACCGGCACTGCGCCTTGAACGATGACCGGCCCCGAATCCATTTCGGGCACGACGAAGTGCACGCTTGCGCCATGGATCTTTACTCCCGCAGCAAGCGCACGCCGATGGGTATCGAGACCCTTGAAGGCGGGAAGCAGTGCCGGATGAATGTTGAGTAGCTGCTCCTGCCACCGGCCGACGAACCAGGGGGTGAGCAGTCGCATGAATCCGGCAAGACAGACGAGTTCAATATCCCGCTCGACCAGCCGCTTCTGCATGGCCTCCTCAAACGCTTGGCGGTCTGTGCCATGCACGGTGTGATCGATGATTGCGGTCTCGATTCCGGCCGAGCGGGCGTGTGACAACCCGGCGGCTTCCGCGCGATTGGAAAGCACCAGTGAGATCTCGGCGGGGTAGGAGCGCTGCTTGGCTGCCTCGATCAACGCGAGCAGGTTGGATCCGCGACCGGAGATCAACACCGCGACGCGCTTTTTGGCCATGCGCTCCCCTGGCGTCCGCGATTCGCGTTACCCGCACTCCGGTCGATCAGCAAAACGCCGGTTGCGGGAGCCCTCGTCGGCTACGATCGAGCGTCGGCGGAGTGGCGCGCCTCGGTACTCGGGAATCGGCAACTGTGCAATGGGTTCTGCGCGGCTATACTGACGCGTGCAAGGCCACGCACGCCGGCCCACAACCGGTGCGTCGGTGGCCAAGCCGGGGCACAGTTTGAGCATACCCAATCTCGTCAGCCTTGCCCGCATCTTGCTGGTGCCGGTCGTCGTTTGGGCGATTACCGCAGGCGAGATGCGGGTCGCCTTTTTCCTTTTCGTGGCAGCCGGCATCAGCGACGCGGTCGACGGGTTCCTCGCCAAACGCTTCGGAATGGCGACCGAGCTTGGTGCCTATCTCGACCCGCTCGCCGACAAGGCGATGCTGGTTTCGATCTACGTTGCGCTCGGGATCGCAGAAGCAATCCCGCGCTGGCTCGTCATTCTGGTTGTCTCGCGCGACATCATGATCGTGAGCGCGGTAATTTTGTCGTGGCTGGTGCACAAGCCCGTGCCACTCAAGCCGTTGTTGGTCTCCAAGCTCAACACGATTGCACAGATTCTGCTTGCTTGCGTAGTGCTGGCGGCGCTGGGCTTCGATTTCACCGCAGAGACGGCGCTCGTGTTGCTCATGGCGCTGGTCGCGACCTTGACGCTGCTTTCCATTGGCTTCTATGTCGCAGAATGGACTCGCCATATGAACGCGGCGGAACGGCGCCGCTGAACGGCGCCGGGCCGTTCCGTCTCACCCGGCCGGAGCGGCTGACACAGGGCTCAACGGTGCTGGAGGGCGATCTTCGATGAGCTACGGCCGCCATGTCGCATTCTGGGTGGTGACCTTCGTGGTCTGCGCGGCGATGCTGTGGCTGCTGCGAGATATTCTCCTTCCATTTGTCGCCGGCGCCGCGCTCGCCTACCTCTTGACCCCGCTCGCCGATCGACTTGAGCGCCTCGGCGTCAACCGCATCATCGCCGCGCTGTTGATCGTCGCTGCAGTCATTCTGACGCTGCTCAGCCTCGCTTTTCTGCTCGTTCCCCTGTTGGTGCAAAATGGGTCGTTGTTGATCACCCGCATTCCCGGATACATCAAACGGATTCAGGAGCTCGTCGTCGATCGGAACTTTCCATGGCTGAACTGGCTTGCGCCGGGCAATCGCAGCCAGACGGTTTCAGATCTCGTCAGCCAAGCCGCGACCTGGCTCCTGGGGTTTGCTTATTCGCTGTGGAGCGGCGGAAAGGCGCTGGTCTCGTTCGCATCGGTGCTGATCGTGATGCCGGTCGTGACGTTTTATTTGATTTGCGACTGGCACCGGATGCTCGAGGTCGTCGACGGCTGGATTCCGCTGCTGCAACGCGAAACCGTGCGTCGGCTCGCACGCGAGATCGATGCCGTGATCGGCGGGTTTTTGCGCGGGCAGTTGGGCGTGTGTCTGATCCTTGGCTGTTATTACGCAATCGCGTTGAGTCTTGCGGGACTTGAATTCGCGTTGTTGATCGGAATTGCCGCCGGCATCATCACCTTTGTTCCGTATATCGGTTCCATGACGGGCCTCTTGATCGCTACCGGGGTCGCGCTGGCCCAATTCTGGCCGGACTGGAAGCGGATCGTCGTGGTGGCTGCCATTTTCCTGGCTGGTCAGTTCGTCGAGGGCAATATTATCTCGCCGAAGTTGGTCGGAGAGCGCGTGGGATTGCATCCTCTCTGGATGATCTTCGCCATGTTCGCGTTTGGCTATTTGTTCGGCTTTGTCGGCCTCCTCTTGGCGGTCCCGCTCGCGGCGGCAATCGCGGTACTGCTTCGGTTTGCGCTGCGCCAATATCTCGCGAGCCCCCTGTACAAGGGAGAGAAGCCGATCTGATGCGCATCGCCCCGCGCCAACTCGCGCTGGCGCTCGACCATCCGGAAAGCTTTGCGCGCGAAGACTTCCTGAGCGGTCCCAGCAATGCAGCAGCACTCGGCCTGATCGAAGCTTGGCCGGCCTGGCCGCATCGCTCAGTCATTCTGGTTGGGCCGGAAGGCTCCGGCAAAAGCCACCTCGCCGCTATCTGGGCTCAGCTCGCAGGCGCGCGGCAGGTCGCGGCGCGCGCGCTGGAGGAGAGCGCGGTGCCGGCCACCCTCGCCACGGGCGCCGTGGTCGTCGAGGACGTCGCCGTCGGCGCGTTCGACGAACGCGCGCTGTTTCATCTGCTCAATCTTGCCGGTGAGGAGGGCGCCTTCGTCCTGCTTACAGCGAGGTCCGCGCCGACTGGGATCGCGATCCGCGACCTTGCCTCGCGTCTGCGGGCGCTTCCGGTCGTTACCATGGCGATACCAGACGACGCCTTGCTGCGGGCCGTGCTGGTGAAGCTTTTCGCCGATCGCCAGCTCGCGGTCGATGAAAGCCTGATCGGCTATCTGGCGGTCAGGATCGATCGTTCCTTCGCCGCCGCACGCAGCATGGTGGAGCGCCTGGACGATGAAGCGATGCGGCAAAAGCGACCGTTAACCAGGAGCTTCGCGGCCGAAGTGTTGCGGACCGCGCACGCTTGACGGACGCATGGGCGCGGGCGCCTTATGCCGGCGACGCCGTCAAGGCTGGCGGCTAAACCTGCTCCCTGACTGGTTCCGGCGCTGTCATGGCGGATCGCGGCCAAATCGCTGTAATGTTGGAGGAAACTGCGGCGGAACCGGCCCGCGGTCCCAGCCCTTCATCGGACCTGGCGCTAAGCTCGGAACGATTCATCAATCGCGAGTTATCCTGGCTCCAATTCAACCGCCGGGTGCTCGAAGAGGCCAACAACGACGCCCACCCGCTGCTCGAGCGTGTGCGTTTTCTCTCTATTTCGGCCAACAATCTCGACGAGTTCTTCATGGTCCGCGTGGCCGGTCTCAAGGGCCAGCTGCGGGCGGGTGTCACCGTCCGATCGCCGGACGGACTCACGCCGGGCGAGCAGCTCGTGCGCATCGCCGAGGCGGTGGCGGCGCTGGCGAGCGACCAGCAAAAGCGCTGGCGCGAACTTCGCCAGGCGCTCGCCGAGCATGGAATTGTGCTGGTCGACGGGCCAGACCTCACGAAGAAAGAAAAAGCCTGGCTCGAAGACCAATTCCTTCGACAGATTTTCCCTCTGCTCACGCCGCTCGCCATCGATCCGGCGCACCCGTTCCCGTTCATTCCCAATCTCGGCTTCACCATCGCGCTGCAGCTCGCCCGAGTGAGCGACGGGAAAGCGATGGATGCGCTGATTCGCATACCGAACAAGATCGACCGCTTCATCCATCTGCCGCGCGCGGAGGGCGCGACCGCTGCGCGCGTGATCACGCTGGAACAGGCGACCGGACTGTTCATTGGGCGACTGTTCCCCGGCTATACCGTGAAGGGGCAGGGCGCGTTCCGCGTGATCCGCGACTCCGAGATCGAAATCGAGGAGGAAGCGGAGGACCTGGTGCGCGAGTTCGAGACCGTGCTCAAGCGGCGGCGGCGCGGCTCGGTCATCAGGCTCGAGCTCGAGGCCGCCATGCCGGTCGAGCTGCGTCGCTTCGTGCAGCGCGCTCTCGCCTGCGCCGATGACGAGGTTTTTTTGGTCGACGGGGTACTGGCGCTCAACGAGCTGTCGCAACTCAACAGCGTCGATCGGCCGGATCTCGAATTCGTGCCGTACAACCCGCGCTATCCCGAGCGCATTCGCGATCACGCGGGCGATTGTTTCGCCGCCATCCGCCAGAAGGACCTCGTCGTCCATCATCCCTATGAATCGTTCGACGTCGTGGTTCAGTTCCTGCAGCAGGCGGCGCGCGATCCCGATGTCGTCGCCATCAAGCAGACGCTCTACCGGACATCGGCGGAATCACCCATCGTCCGCGCGTTGATCGAGGCGGCGGAAGCGGGAAAATCGGTCACCGCCCTGATCGAGCTCAAGGCGCGCTTCGATGAGGAGGCCAATATCCGCTGGTCGCGCGCGCTCGAGCGCGCCGGCGCGCAAGTCGTCTATGGGTTCATCGAGCTAAAAACCCACGCCAAGCTCTCGATGGTCGTGCGCCGCGAAGGTGGGGCGCTGACCTCCTATGTCCACGTGGGAACCGGCAACTATCACCCGGTCACCGCCCGCGTTTACACCGATCTCTCGTTCTTCACCTCCGATCCGGTGATCGCGCGCGACGTGGCGCACATCTTCAATTACGTGACCGGTTATGCCGAGCCCGCTGGACTGGAACGCATGGCGGTTTCGCCGCTCACGCTAAGGACGCGCATCTGCCAGCACATCGAGCAGGAGATCGCTCATGCGAAGGCGGGTCGCCCGGCGGCGATCTGGATGAAGGACAACGCGCTAGTCGATCCCGATATCATCGACGCGCTCTATCAGGCATCGCGCGCCGGCGTCGCCGCGGATCTTGTGGTGCGGGGTATCTGCTGCCTGCGGCCCGGACTGCGCGGGCTCTCCGAGAACATCCGGGTAAAGTCCATCGTCGGCCGATTTCTCGAACACAGCCGCATCTATTGCTTTGGAATGGGATACGGCCTGCCGCACCCCAAGGCCGCCGTCTACATCTCCTCGGCCGACCTTATGCCGCGCAATCTCGATCGCCGGGTTGAGGTCTTGTGTCCGATTCTCAATCCGACCGTGCACCAGCAGGTGCTGGATCAGATTATGGTGGCGAATTTGAAGGATAATGAGCAGAGCTGGAAATTATTACCGGACGGCACCTCGAATCGCATAAGAGCAGGGGAGGGCGAGGAGCCCTTTAATGCCCACAAATACTTCATGACGAATCCGAGTCTCTCAGGCCGTGGCAAATCGCTCAAGGAATCGTCCCCGCGCAGCCTTATACGCCGCCTCGACCGCGCTTAGGCGGCGACGCCCGGCCATGAACCTCGCGCAGGGTCGTCTCGATTACGGGCCGCCGGTCGCGGTGATCGACATCGGCTCCAACTCGGTGCGGCTCGTGGTGTATGAAGGGCTCACCCGCAGCCCAACGCCGATCTTCAACGAAAAAGTGCTTGCCGGCCTGGGTCGCGAGGTGCAGAGCACCGGTCTACTTGCCGCCGACGCCATCGACAAAGCGATCACCTCGCTGCGCCGGTTTCGCGCATTGTGCGACCGCATGGAAGTGACGCAGCTCTGGGGGATCGCGACCGCAGCGTGCCGAGATGCCGATAACGGCAAAGCTTTCGTCGCCGAGGCCGAACGCATTTGTGGCACGAAGATCGACGTGCTCTCCGGAAAGCGCGAGGCGGAATTGTCGGCGTTGGGCGTGGTTTCCGGCTTCCACAAGCCGGACGGGGTCGTCGGCGATCTCGGCGGCGGCTCGCTGGAGCTGACCGAGGTCCACGGCGCGCGGGTCAAGTCGGGCTCGACGCTTCCGCTCGGCGGGCTGGCATTGCGCGACATCTCGTCGAAATCGATCAAGAAGGCGGAGAAGATCGCGCGCGTGGCGCTGGAGGACGCGCGCGTCTTGGCGGGCGGCAAGGGGCGTACCTTCTATGCCATCGGCGGCACCTGGCGCGCCCTCGCGCGGCTGCACATGTGGCAGACCGGCTATCCGCTGCACGTGATGCACGGCTACGCGGTGCCGGCAAAAGAGGCGTTCGATTTCTCCAGCCTGGTGCATCGGGTCGATCCCGAGATGCTCTCGCAGATCGAGGTGGTCGCCGACGCCCGCCGGCCGCTTCTTGCCTATGCCGCCCTGGTGCTGGAGAACGTGGTACGGATCGCGCGCCCGAAGAACGTCGTCGTTTCCGCGCTCGGGGTGCGCGAGGGGCTGCTCTATTCCATGCTCGACGCCAAGGAGCGCGAGAAAGATCCGTTGATCGCCGCAGCCACGGAGCTCAACGTATTGCGCTCGCGCGCGCCCGCGCATGGTGAGGAGCTCACCCGCTGGACCGACCGCTTCTTCGCGTCGTCCGGCCTCGATGAGACCGCCGAGGAGCGCCGGCTGCGCCATGCCGCCTGTCTTTTGGCCGACATCGGCTGGCGCGCGCACCCGGATTACCGTGGCGAGCAATCGCTCAACATCATCGCCAACGCCGCCTTCGTCGGCGTCGATCATCCCGGACGTACCTTCATTGCGCTGGCCGTATTCTTTCGCCATGTCGGTCTCATCGACGAGGAGCTCGCTCCGCGCTTGCGGGAACTTGCCTCGACGCGCGTCCTCGATCGCGCGCGCGTGCTCGGCGCGGCACTGCGCGTTGCCTATCTCGTGTCTGCATCCACCACCGGCGTGCTGCCGAAGACGCCGATGGTGGTCGAGCGGGGCCGGCTGGTCCTGCGGTTCGAGAACGGGTTCAAGGCGCTCGCCGGCGAGCGCGTATTTTCTCGGCTGCGGCAACTCGCGCGCCTCATCGGCCGCGAGCCGGTGATGGAGAATGGTTGATATGACTCTGTCTTGCGCTGCGCGGCGGTAGCTTGCTATTGCCGTGCGGCTCATTGTGAGGGCGGGATGCCGTTTTGGCAGCGACTTTTGATCACGATCGCGGTGATGCTGCTGACGAGCTTCCTGGTCGGTCTGCTCTGGCGCTGGTTGTTCAACACGGATATCCCGAGCTATCTCAGCGGCGCGGTCGGCGGATTGACCGCGGTGCCGATCTGGGAATTGCTGCAGCGAATTCGTCCGCGGGCATGAGCGTTGAGAAGCTGCCTTGACTGCCATGCGAGGCAGCGCGAAATTTGACCATCCAGTACGCGTGGAATGTCCGCACCAGCCGATCTCGGCATTGAACCCGCGAAGGGGAGGAATTCATGAGGCGCACGCAATCGAAGCGTACGGACGATTCGCCAACGATCCCTCGCCGCAATTTCCTCAAAGGCGCGACGCTTGCCGGCGCTGCGGCGCTGGGCTCGCCGGTTCCTGCCAATGCGCTGAGCAGTGCGCCCAAGGCAAATCTCAAGGCAGCCGCGCCGGGACCGCGTCAGATCGCGGCCGAGACGCAGCCGCCGGTGAAAGATCCGGTTACTCAGACCTCGAGCGGCGGCGATTTTATGGTCGATGTCTTCAAGACGCTCGATGTCGAATACTTGACGATGAATTGCGCCTCAAGCTTCCGCGGATTGCACGAGGCCGTGATCAATCACGGAAACAACAGCAAGCCGGAAATCGTCAACTGCCCGCACGAAGACATCGCCGTTCATATGGCGCAAGGCTACGCCAAGATTGCGGGCAAACCGATTGCGATGATCTGCCACGGCGTGGTCGGGCTGCAGCACGCGACCATGGCGATGTACAACGCGTGGTGCGATCGGGTGCCGGTCATCGTCATGGGCGGCAATATCGTCGAAGCAAATAAGCGTGCGCCCGGCGCCGAATGGGTGCACTCGGCGATCGATCCCGCGGCCATCGTGCGCGATTACGTCAAGTGGGACGACCAGCCGACCTCGCTGCAGCACTTCGCCGAATCGGCGGTGCGCGCCTACAAGATCGCGATGACGCCGCCGATGGGACCGGTGATGCTCTCGCTCGACGCGGAGCTGCAGGAGAATCCGATCCCGGATGCGGAAAGCCTGCGCATCCCCAAACTCGCCAAGGTCATTCCACCGCAAGGCGATACCGGTGCGCTTGCGGAAGCCGCCAAGCTCCTGGTCACGGCCGACAACCCGGTGATTATTTGCGATCGCTTCGCCCGCACCGGCGCCGGCATGGCGCGTCTCGTCGAGCTTGCCGAGGCGCTGCAATGCGCGGTCGTGGACAATGCCGGGCGCATGAACTTCCCCTCGCGCCACCCGCTCAATCAGAGCTTTAGGCGCGGCACGGTCATTCCTCAGGCCGATGTGATCCTCGCTATCGAGATGAATGACCTCTGGGGTGCATTGAACACGTTTAGCGATCGGATCGTTCGCAGCTCGCAGCCGATCACGAAAAAAGGCGCCAAGATCATTACGCTCGGTAGCCGCGATCTCTATCTGAAATCCAATTATCAGGACTTCGGCCGCTATCAGGACGTCGATCTCGCCATTGCCGGGGACGGCGAGGCGTCGCTGCCGTTCCTGGTCGAGCAGGTGAAGCGCCTCGTCGACGCCGGTCGCAAGTCGGCCTACGAGACTCGTGGCAAAAGGCTTGCGGCGGCAAGGCTTGCGATGGTCGAGCAGGCGAAGTCGGACGCGACCCTCGGTTGGGATGCAAGCCCGATCACCACGGCGCGCATGTGCGCCGAGGTTTATGCGCAGATCAAGGACGCGGATTGGTCGCTGGTCGGCAACTCGATCCGCAATTTCTGGCCGCAACGCTTGTGGGACTTCAAGAAACCCTATCAATGGAACGGTGGCTCGGGCGGTGCCGGCGTCGGTTACAATCTGCCGGCCTCGTTGGGCGCGGCGCTCGCCAACAAGCCGCACGGACGGCTCACCGTCGCATTCGGCGGCGACGGCGACTTCCTGTTCAATCCGGGCACGTTGTGGACGGCTGCGCACCATCAGATCCCGATGCTCTACGTGGTGCAGAACAATCGGGCCTATCACCAGGAGTACATGTACCTGCAGGCGATGGCGGCGCGGCATGGCCGCGGCATCGAGAAAGCCGACATCGGAACGACGATCAAGGATCCGAACGTCGACTACGCCACGGTCGCGCGCGGCATGGGAGTGCACGGCGAAGGTCCGATCATCGATCCGAACGATCTGGCACCTGCGCTCAAGCGCGCGCTCGCTGCCGTGAAGGCCGGCCAGCCGGCAGTGGTTGATGTCGTCACCGATCCGCGTTGAGGCATTCGGCCATGAAAACCATCGCGTGCGTGCTGGGCGGCCTCGTATTTGCTTTGTGCAGTTCGACCGCACGGGCGCAGGATGCCCCTGCCGGTGATCTCGCCAACGGCAAGCGCGTCTATCTTGCCACCGGATGCTTCACCTGCCATGGCCGCGCCGGGCAGGGCGGCGCCTATAACGGCCCGGCGCCCGCGCTCGCCAAGACCGCAATGCCGTTCGAAGGTTTTAAGATGCAGCTGCGCAATCCCGCCAAAGACATGCCCGCCTATTCGGACCGCGTGATGTCGGATCAGGAGATCGCCGACATCTACGCCTTCATGCAGTCGCTGCCCGGGCGCCGTGACGCAAAAGGAATTGCGATTCTCGGCGACTGAGCGGGCGCTGCGGGGACGCGCCGGGTCGCGGCGATGAGTTCCCCGCGGTCAGCACGTGGCACACGCGCCAGTGTCCCGATTCCGAAGTTCGCACCCGCTCGCGGCACTCTCGTTGCGAACTTCGGAATCAAAGGGACACTAGCAACATTATGATTCTAGTGCCGCTTTTGAACCCGAAGTTCGC
>Ga0306926_10008697_pt1 | contig 11121 bp, 7 predicted proteins | sample flu12Cox44000178_FD_203759 | JGI IMG/M metagenome (GOLD analysis project Ga0306926, IMG submission 203759) | Lab enrichment of tropical soil microbial communities from Luquillo Experimental Forest, Puerto Rico - flux8day.12C.oxic.44.000.178 (v2)... | ecosystem: Environmental > Terrestrial > Soil...
TAAAGCTAATAGACTCTGCTTTCCTGCGGCTTTCGGGAACATTACAGATTGGTCATTCTTTAGGGATTGATTGCCTTCGTGCGCAACGGAGCCGATAACCGGTTCGATCGAATCGCGGCTCACCCAGCCCCGCTGGCCATGGCTCGTACTCACCAGTGTGAAGGGGCCATGTGATTTCAACATGTTGACTATCGTCCCTTCCGGCAGGCTGACGAGCGGCGAGCCCAGGCTCACCGGCGCGACCCGCGCGTCGGCTACTTTGGCAACCACGACCGCGCGGTTTAGTTCTCCCCACCCCGCACCGATGGCAGTGAGAGAGCCCAGCAGCACCACCACCGCAAGAATTCCAGCCAGGCGTAGAACGGGTCGGTGGCGCGGCAGGAGCAAGGCCAAGGGCAGCGTTGCCGCAAGCAGTGTGAGGGAAACGGCTCCAAGAACAGCCCAGCCATTCACACTAAACCAGGAGGGGAAGCGCAGTGGTCAGGCTACAGGCAAAACGACTTGGGTGCGTTCCTGAGGCAGTCGCAGGTTCGCCGCGATATCCGGGCAAGTGTTCTCGACACCGGACTTGTCGCAAGCCTTTACGCCGAGCGGGTTGATTCCTTCGACCGGCCCAACTACCACCTACACCAACTCGGTCACGTCAGGTGCAACAAGGTTTTTTCGCGTTCAGCAGCAGTGACTTGGTGAACAGCACTCAACAGAGAGAACAGAGGCAAAAACACGCTTCGAAATCAGTAGCGCCAAAGCTATGTGCATCCTGTCGATTACTCCGGCTTCGCTGCCGACTTGGAGGGGGGGTTTGCCACAGCGTGGCGCGCGAATGGCTTGATCCCCAGCGATTCGTGAATCTCGTCAGGGTAATAAATAACACCGCCTTTTAATGCGAGGCGTCCTTTGCGGATCGCAGTGATGTCCTGGGTGGGATCGCCCTCAACGAGATAAAGATCCGCCAGCTTTCCTGGCGCAATCGTACCGATCTGGTTGTCCATCCCGACGAACCGAGCGCCGCCGAGTGTGGCCATCGATAGAACCGCAGAAGCTGGGATACCGGCTTTGACCCAGGCCTCCAGCTCGCTGTGGAGCACCAGGCCGGGCGGACTATCGTCGGTTCCTGGCACGAGCGTAATGCCCTTCTTATACAGCATGACTAAAGTCTGCTCGATTTTCTTCCAGCTTGCGTCGTAAAGCGGGTATTGGTCCTCGTTAACATTCAGGTAGGGACTTCGACGACCCCGCTGGATGGTCACCGGAACGTGCTCAATCCAGCCGGTATCCGTGGGGCACTCCTTGCCTCGTCGCGAGAGGAGTGTCTCCGAGAAGCAGGCCATGGTCGGATCCAAGGCGGCCTTCCGGTCTTGCAGGAGCTTCACCAACCGCTGGAAGGACTCACCGTTCAGGTCGAGGCTCGCCATTCGCTCACCGAAGGCGGTGAAGCGGAAGGGGGTGCGTGTGTCATCCTTCAACGGATCAATGACCAGGCTGAGCATCAGTTGATTGATGTGGTTGACCTCGTCGTAGCCGTCGCGCACGGCGCGTTCGGAGGACATGAACGCGGGAACGTGCCCCGAAACATGGAGCCCAAGACGATGAGCCTCCTCGGCGATGGGCTTGACAAAATCCGGAGTCATCGAGTTGTAGATCTTGATCCCCCAGTAGCCGTGGTCGGCGTACCAGCGAACCTTTTCTTTGGCCTCCTCCACGCTTGCGATCACAAAGCCGAGCTTGGCGGAAAACGGCGATTTGCCTTCCAGGAATCCACTGTTGCGCATCCGCGGCCCCATGATCTCACCTGAATTGATCCGCTTTTCGAGAAGGAGCAACGTTTCATTGTCGTTACCAGGATCCCGCCCGAAGGTTACGCCCGCAGCCATGTGCAACGGGCCGGCCCAATCGCCGAGATGATCATGCGAATCGAACAAGCCGGGAAGCAGCGTGCCGCCGCCACCATCGACAACAAACGCATCGGCAGGAGGCGCTTCGTTGCCAACGGACACGATCGTTTCGCGGAAGATGCCCACATTGGCGGACGGCCCTACCTTGCCACTCACGGCGTCGAAGACATGGACGTTCTTAAGCCAAAGCGGCCCGTCCACCGTGTGGGTGAACCTGGTCGTGAACGCCTTGAGGACATCGGCGGAAAGCTCCCCTGCCAGCGCCGACAACGCATTGAATTCATCCTGATGTCTCTCTTCGACCAGCACCACCCCGGGTGAGAGCCAGGCGACCAACCGATCCCCACGCGCCAGCACGAACACCGGTGCCACGTTGAGTCCATACAGCGCGTACGCCCCGACCTGCTCGCGCGTTTGCCCTGCGCCGATCTCAACGTCGCGAATTTTCTCGGCGCGCAATGTTCCACCCGGGAGCACTGCGCGGGTGTGATTCTCCGCCGGCAGGAGGGCCTTCAAAAAGAAGGTGAACGACCAGGGACCGCAATTGTTAGCGACGTAAAAGCCGGCTTTCGCGTCGGCTTCACCAGCGTCATCAAGCGAAGTCCACTTGGCCCGTCCCCCTTCGACCACAAATCGTTCCTTGACCGGCGCGCCCCCATCAGAGTTGCCTTCGATTTCCCAAAGCTGGGGCACTCCATCCGGGCCTACGATGATGTGCTCCTTGAACTTGGGGCCGCGTCCGTTGTCATCCACCCGAAAGTCGGTATCTACGGCATTGCCGTCCTCCGCGACGGAGAGGGTGCCAATGGTGCCGGGCGCCGTCATCAGCTTGAAATGCGACACTGTGGGTGCGGCTATCGAATCGGTTCGAGCCGTCAGAAAAGCCAGTAACCAGACAGCCGGTAGCAGTGTCGTAGGCCGAACAGCGCCAGCGGTTAAATTTAGGCTGGATCGAGCCTCGGCAATCGTACGTGAGAATGATTTTAGTAGTCCCGAGTCGAGAGCCGGCCAATTGATCTCCGTTTCGCTCATAATCATTAGCTGACGTTTGGGTTGCGCGGTGGCGAAATGGTAGCCGCGTTGCGTGATTATGACAGCGAATTAGTACGCGATTGCTGAGGAGGATTCCGACGGTATTCAAATCGTCAGGATTGAATCGATGGTGTCCAGTATGGTCCAGTATGGGGCTTGCCTTGTCGGCTTCCTGGTCTAGTGTTCATTCAGGCCGCCATGTCCAGCCGCGTTCTTCTCATTAGCGCCAACGGCTACGATGTGCCCTACGCGGTGTTTCCGCTTGGGCTGGCGCAGCTGAACGCCGCGTTGCGCGCTGCGGGACACCAGACTCGCTGGTTGGATTGCCTCGTTGACCATGGTCCAATTGGGCGGACGCTTGCGGAATTCCAGCCGGACTTTGTGGGCATTTCCCTGCGAAATATTGACGACGTCGCATTCAAGAAACGCGAGACGTTTTACGGCACGCTCTTCGCACTATGCCGGCACATCCGCCAGCACAGCCCGGCGCGGATCATCGTTGGCGGCAGTGGCTTTTCGATCTTCCCGGAACGCCTGCTGGAGCGAAGCGGAGCGGACTTCGGCATCCAGGGCGAAGGAGAAGCTGGCCTGCTGGCACTCTTAACGGCCCTGGAAACGGGCGCGGACCACAGCGGCATTCCCGGCCTGGTGTTTCGCGAAAACGGACATTTGCGCAGCAATCCTCAGCGACCCGACCGCCTGGACCGGCCGCTGGTGGTCGAGGACAGGCCGGATCGGCTGGTGGACTTCTACCTCTCTCGCAGCCTTATGCTGAATGTCCAGACGCAAAGAGGTTGTTCCTTTGAGTGCTGCTATTGCACCTACCCGCTGATCGAAGGAAAACGGCATCGCCGCCGCCCTCCGGGCCTCGTGGCGGATGAATTCGCCCAAATGGCAGCGCATGGCGCGCGGTATGTCTTCGTCGTGGACTCGGTGTTCAACTCGTCGCCGGTACACGTGTTCGAGACTTGCGAGGCGATCCTGCGAAGGGGTGTGAGAATCAAATGGGGTTGTTTCCTGCGTCCGCAAGGTCTTACCGCCGAGCAGATGGCACTCATGGCGCGCGCGGGCCTAACGCACATCGAGTTCGGCTCGGACAGCTTCTCGGACACCGTGCTTCAAGCGTACGCAAAGAAACTGCGGTTCGAGGACATTTGCTTCTCAGCCGGCCTGGCCGCAGCAGCGAAAGTTGACCAGTGCCATTTCCTGATTCTCGGCGGGCCAGGAGAAACAGCCGAGACACTGGAAGAAACGCTTGCCAATTCACATTTCCTGCCTGATTCCGTGGTATTACCGATCATTGGGATGCGTGTCTATCCGGGAACATCGGTGCACGAGCGAGCCATGGCCGAAGGCGCAATCTCTCGCGACACAGATTTGCTTGAGCCGTTTCATTACGTCGCGCCGGGTCTCAGCCCTGAGTTTATCACACGCCGATTGGCCGATTTTGCAAAGACGAACTCGAACTGGATTATCGGTGAACCGCCACCGTCGTTTCACCAACTTGTCGAGCGCCTCCGCAAGCGTGGCGTTGTCGGTCCGCTTTGGACGTATTTCGCCATGCTCCAACGCCTCCCGGGAGGTGTGGGATTGCAAGGGACTCCCGCACCTTAAACAACGCTGCCGATTTGCAAATCGCCATTTTCCGCGGGCACAATTGATGTGCCGTGTTAAGCGATGATTCATCGATGAGGCGCCGGGGTGGTTGTTCCAGGCTGGCTGTAGCCATTTGCGTGCTCCTGGCCCTGCTCACGCTGGTTACGTTTCGGTCGCTCTTCCATGACAAGTTTATAAAATATGATGACGCTCAATATGTAACTGAGAACCATCACGTCAGCACAGGCCTTACACTCCAGAATTTCAAGTGGGCGTTTCGGGCCGATTACGCTTCAAATTGGCATCCTCTGACGTGGCTGTCGCACATGTTGGATGTCCAACTCTTCGGTCTGCGCGCCGGCGGACATCACCTCACGAGCCTCGTCCTTCACACCGCGAACACGCTCCTTCTGTTCCTGCTGCTCCAGCGCCTGACTCGCGCCGAGTGGCGAAGTGCCATGATTGCCGCTTTGTTCGCAGTCCACCCACTGCATGTGGAGTCTGTGGCGTGGGTGGCCGAGCGCAAGGACGTGCTCAGCATGTTGTTCTTTGTGCTCACCATTTGGGCCTACGCCAATTACGCGCTGGAAAAAGGCAGATCTCAGGCCGAACCGCTCCCGGCTCCCGTGCGCGACTCAACCCAGACCGCGGAAACCTCTGCCCTCGATCAAACTCGACCGCAAATCGCCGGACCGGTTTCCCACTCCACGACGGCTGCAGAGGGTGCGGCCAGCGAGGCTGTTGTTTCATGTCCCGGTTCATCGAGTGTCCCGTCCGGAGGCACCAGCCCAGTGCGCCCACGGCTTTTTTACACCCTCTCGCTTCTTTTGTTCGCGCTTGGCCTGATGAGCAAGCCGATGCTGGTCACGCTGCCTTTCGTGCTTTTTCTTTTGGACTGGTGGCCCCTGGCGCGGATCCAAACCAAAGTTTTCCGCCCAACCACGCTGATCGCTCTTGTCCTGGAAAAAGTCCCGTTCCTGCTTCTCACAGTCGCGTCCTGTGTGATCACATATCTGGCCCAGGCGAAGAGCCACTCAGTCATTGCCGGCTTGCCTTTGTCGCTCCGGGTCACCAATGCGGTTGTCTCCTGCGTCACTTACATTGGCAAGACTTTCTGGCCGACAAAGCTCGCCATCTTTTATCCGCACCCAAACACACGCTATGGTTTGCCTGTCGCGGCGGCCGGTTTTCCGGCTTCCGACCAATGGCCGCTCGCACTAGTTATCCTTGCTGCGCTCATGCTCACAGGGATTTGCGGGCTCGCGCTTTTTCTCTCGCGGCGGCAGCCGTGGTTGATCACAGGTTGGTTCTGGTTTCTTGGCACTCTCGTCCCGGTTATAGGCCTGGTCCAAATCGGAATGCAAGGCATGGCCGATCGCTATACATACATTCCGCTCGTCGGCCTCTTTATCTGCGTCGTGTGGACTGCCGCCGAGCTGCTCCAATCGAAAAAGTACGGTCCGCCAATTCTCGCATCTTCGGGTTTGCTGAGCGTGGTTTGCTGTGCTTTTCTTGCCCAACGCCAGGTTGGTTATTGGCAGAATAATTTCACGGTCTTTGACCACGCCTTGGGCGTGACCCGGCACAATGCCATTGCTCATTGCAACGTCGGGGAAGAAGTTGCGCGTCAAGGCCGCGTCGACCTGGCGCAAGACCACTTTCGCGCCGCCTTGCGGGACGACCCGCGCTGCGCCATGGCCTATTTCGACCTTGGCCTTAGTCTTGAGCTTCAAGGCAAGCCCGAAGAGGCTCTTGAGCCTTACCTGGCTACTGTGCGGCTGCGGCCCTGGGCTGAATCGTCACGACTGCGCCTGGCCGCTGTTCTAAATTCTGTGGGCCGCCAGGATGAGGCGCTGGCTCAATATGCCGACGTCCTCCGCATCAATCAGGCCCAGGCGTCTGCTCATTATAATATGGGCCTGATTTTGGCCGCGCAGAATAAGGTTAATGACGCCATGATTCATCTGCTCGAGGCCATCAAGCTGAGACCGAACTACTCCGAGGCGCTTATCAGCCTTGGCACGCTCCTGGCCGGTCAGGGCAAATACATGGACGCGCAGCAATCGTTCCGCCGCGCCGTTGCTCTCACTCCAACAAACGCCGCGCTTCACCTTGAACTCGCCAAGGCCCTCATGCTCGCAGGCAATGCCAACGATGCCGCCCCTGAATTTGCCGAAGCGCTCCGGCTCGCACCCGAACTGCCAGACAAACTCCTGCGGGAGGGAAGACTTCTTTGCAGCCAGGGACAACTCAATGCCGCCTGGGTGCGCTTTAACACTGTCAGGTGGCTCAAGCCCAATTCACCAGGCGCCCTGAGCGGACTAGCCTGGATCCTGGCCACGCATCCATCAGACCAATTCCGGAATGGACCCCGCGCGTTGCAGCTCGCCCAGGAGGCAATGAGCCTCGGCGGCGAAAAGGATGCCACCTCCTGGGTGGATCTCGATGCCGCCTACGCGGCCAATAGACGATTTGGCGAAGCGATTACGGCAGCCGAGAAAGCGCGCGACTTGGCTCTGGCCACCGGAGATGCCACCGCCGCACAAGCGGCTCAGGCTCGGCTGACAAGTTATAGAAATCAACTGCAGCAATAGTATTGGTGGTAGAGTTTTGAGTTTTTAAGTTTTAGTTGGAGAGGGGCTGCTGCTCTGCACGCCTGCGGCCAATGGCCGATTGCATTGTAAATAGGGATGGCGGATAAGGAATGGATGAGAGGCTATGGGTGTGAAAAGGTGTGATTTCCAGACGTGTTACTTTATTTTCAGACCGGTGAAACCAGTGAAGGTCTGAATGCAGAAAGCTCGCCGGCATAGAGGGGCAGATCCGGAGGACGAACGGTCTTTCGGGGCCAAGCGGCTGCCGGATTTGCGCGGGGCGGTGCAGGATGTGTGCTGGCTCTTGGGCCGCGGGTACGGCATCTCGTCAGCAACCGAATTGGCAGGGGATCGCTACCATCTGACGCGACGCCAAAGGATAGCCGTCGGCCGGTGCGCTTGCTCCAGTCCGGACAGGGAGCGGCGACAGGTCCATTGCTTGCTGCCAACGCAATTGAACGGACAGGAGCTCTGGCTGGATGGGTTTAACGTTTTGACGATAATCGAGAGCGCTTTGGGCGGAGGAGTAATCCTGATCGGGCGGGACGGCTGCTGCCGGGATGTGGCCGGGGTCTTTTCGCATTATCACAGGGTTGAAGAGACAGTCCCAGCGTTGCACGCCATTGGGAAGATAACCGCGCAGTGGGGAGTATCTGGATGCCGCTGGTGGCTGGACAGCCCGGTTTTCAATAGCGGCCGTTTGAAGGCTATTATTATGGAAGTGGCCAAGGAAACGGCATGGCCATGGCAAGTTGAACTAGTGACAAATCCCGACCGCGTCCTTGCGGCCGCCGAGCAAGTGGTTTCCAGTTCCGATCACGCGATCCTGGACCGATGTCAACGGTGGGTGAATGTGGCCAGGCAAGTCATTGCAACCGAGGTACCGCAGGCGTGGGTGGTGGACCTTGGTGAGGACGGGGATTCCGGAATAACTGTTTCATGAAACTGAGTCCGATTTCTGTCCTGATCGGGATTGCAGTACGTTCTGCCATGGGATTCGAACCGCCAGGACCTCAGGCGCGCCTTGAAGCGATCGGGCTGACCAACGAACTTCCGGCTGCGCTTCAGCAGGCGTTTACGCCGAACGGCAGCTTTGAGCCGGTGCCCGTTCCGGGACCAAGCGATTGGTTAGCCGCTCATCGAGAAGCCGGCCAAACGTTCGAGCAGTTCGAGCGCTCGCATCCGAACCGCCCCGACGAACATCGGCGGACTATTTACTTGCAGCCTCTGGGGGATTTCCCACCCGAGCAGAGTCCTTCGCTGGAAAAGTTGCGCGATTATGCAGCGGCGTTTTTCCAAATGCCGGTGAAGGCCCTCGAGCCTTTGAGTGTTGGAGCCGGGGGCTTTACGAGCCGAACCAACTCCATGACCCACAGACGGCAAATCCTCACCAAGGATGTGCTTCATTGGCTGGCGGCGAAATTGCCAACCGATGCCTTTTGCCTGGTGGCGATTACAATGGAGGATCTGTATCCCGACCCGACCTGGAATTTCGTTTTCGGCCAGGCATCGCTAACGGAGCGGGTCGGTGTTTACAGCTTCGCCCGTTATGACCCCGCGTTTTACGGCGAGGCTCGTGGGACAGATTACCAGGAACTGCTCCTGCGGCGCAGCATGAAGGTGCTTACGCATGAGACCGGCCATATATTCGGCTTGGCCCATTGCGTCTATTTCCATTGCGTGATGAACGGGTCCAATCATTTGCAGGAAAGCGACCGGCGCCCGCTTCACCTTTGCCCCGTATGCTTGCGTAAGCTCCAGTCGAGCGTGGGCCTCGATGTCGTAAAGCGCTATCAAGCGTTGGCGAGCTTCGACGAGGGAGCGGGATTTACTGATGAAGCCTCCTGGATTAAGCAGAGGGTGGAAAAGCTGAGCCGCTGAGAATGCTATCGCACAGCGGAACCGCCAGGTACGAGTCGTACTGTTTGCCCGTGAAAATCGTGTGCCAGCCTCGGTTAACGAGTTTCTGGTGGCCAAAGGCGGGGTATCCAGCGGCATCGCAACCTTGGATCGTTAACTGGAGTGTGGACCCTGCCTCAAAAAGCGTTGCAGACGGCCAAATCTCGATTTCGACCGAGACAATCTCGCCGGGACGCACCTTCTGAAGGCGCTTATGGGTATGCCAGGGGCGCAGTGGAGTGCTGCGTGACGGGTCCAATTCGCGATGCGAAGCCCGCAGCCATCCTTTCGCGACGCCATCTCGTTCGTATCCGTTAAATCCACAGAAGAAAACCTCGCCTCCGCTGGAGTCCAGTTTTCGAAGCACAATGAACAGGTCAAGATCGTCGCTCTCAGAAGCGCTGACCCACAGCTTGAGCCGCATGCTGCCAATTAACTCAACGACGCGTTCGAACCGGCACGAAAAAACAGCTCTTCCCGTTCGGCTCGTGGATTGATACTGGACCTTACCTTCCGAGGCAACGGGTACGCTTTGCAAACTGCCAGTATCTGCGCAGAGATATAGCAAGGCGGGCCGGACTGTCGCTAGCGGCCAGTCTGGCTCGGATCGAACCTCTTGTTGGGATAGGGCTTTGCGAACTTCCAGGCGAACCCTGGGCACCTGATCCATCCCGTTGGCGATGTCGCGAAGGAAGTAATCCAGAAATCGCTTCTGCCAGGAAAGAGCTCCTTCGGAATAGAATGCCTCCCATTTTTTGCGTCCGTGGGTAAACAGCCACTTTTGTTTTGCAGATATTTGTTCAAATCCTTCGATAGAGCCTCGCGTGTGCAAGCCATGATCGGACCAACTGGCGCACACCAGGGCCGGCACCTCAATATTTTGAAGAGCAGGCCGTTTTGATGCCCAATATGAATCGTCCAGCGGATGAGCTTCCCTGTCGGCGCGGAAATCCTCTGCCATAGGGAATCTGCGATTATGCTCACGTTTGAGCCGCATGATCCAAAAGCGAACGAATTTCGTTTCGGGAATTCCGGCATGAAACGCAAGTTCGCGGTACATATCGGTGACGCCTTCCCACGGAACAATCGCCCTCAGGTGCGGTGGTCTGAGCGCTGCCACGTGCCATTGAGACATCGCCAGATACGAAACACCCATGAGTCCAACTCGCCCGCTGCACCACGGTTGAGATGCGGCCCATTCGATCAGATCATAATAGTCTTGCGCATCCTGTTGTCTGAGCACTCCTGCATGGCCGGTCGATTTATGCATGCCTCGGACATCTGCCTGAAGCACGGCGTAGCCTTGGTTTACCCAATAAACGTGATCTGGAGATTCGAACCCCGTCAGCCGTGAGCAATTGAGTTTGCCGAACTTAACACCAGAAAGGCGCATGAAGAAGTTTGTGACGCGCGACGGAAGCTGGCCTCTCCCGTATGGCGTTACAGACATGATGACCGGATGTGCCCCTCCTTCCGCTGGCCTGTATAGCGTCGCAAATAGTCGCACACCATCGCGCATCGGAACGGCAAGGTCATGCTCGATAATGATTGACTTCATAAACCCTCCAATTCTGCAACTTCGCCTTTCGTAATTGGGAGTCAAGGCCTGGGCAGGTCCTGGCAGTGAAGAAAAATCTAAAGCGATTAAATAGGCGTGCTGCAAGGCTCAGCGCATTGACCAAACCCAATCACCCTCATCCCGTGAGTTGCCGGCAACGCCTCCGCTGTCTTGCTCGTCCCAACCGATGGAGTAAAGAAAGTAGCCGCCGGCCTGGTTGAGACGATACTTCAATGGGTGACCTCCGATGAGGTCGTGCGGCATTTTCTCAATAAACCCGGGCGTCAAAGCATCGAGCGACGTCGGATAACGCCCTTGCCCAAGCCGAAAGCGTTCGAGCGCGCAGGCAATTCGCGCCTGGTTGATCAAAGTTTGATTGCCCGCAGCAGTCTGCAAAGCTTTGGCGTAATTCGGCAACGCCACCGCTACCAGGAACCGGTAAGGAGAACGAGCCTCGCGCTCCGAGGCCAACTCGTTAATCACCTCGGTCACCGGCTGAGGCTGAACCAATTGGTTGGTCGGATCTAAAGAAGTAACGACTTGTTGC
>Ga0306926_10008698_pt1 | contig 11120 bp, 11 predicted proteins | sample flu12Cox44000178_FD_203759 | JGI IMG/M metagenome (GOLD analysis project Ga0306926, IMG submission 203759) | Lab enrichment of tropical soil microbial communities from Luquillo Experimental Forest, Puerto Rico - flux8day.12C.oxic.44.000.178 (v2)... | ecosystem: Environmental > Terrestrial >...
TGTGCTCAGCGAATCCCGCAGCGCATAAGGTGGTTCTCCGTGGACACTCAGGATCAAAAAGACCGCCGTCCCTTCACGACGGCCGGTCAGAAGCTCGACGACGTCATCGGCGATGCGGCACAGCGCATCGAAGAAGAGACAAAGCAGCTGATCGCCTACATCAACGACGAGGTGGTGCCCATGGTGCGGCAACACTCAACGAAGGGCCTGCGCATTGCGTCGGACAAGCTGAAAGAGCTGGCCGACTACATGGAATCGGCGACCCAACAGAAGAAGGACTGAGTACGCGGTTTTTTAAGAAAGCTGTCGCCACTCCGCGGCTGCGGGTTCATCTGGCGGCTCACCCCGGGCTAACGCCCGCAGCTAACAGCAAATCGCCACTTCGTGGCTGGAGGACCTCCGGTGCGGACAAACTTCGGTCCCTGGTGAGGGCCGTGCCTCGAGCATGGGCGCACGCACTCCTGCTCACCATTACTCTCAGTAGCTTCGTGTTGCTCGCGGGCTGCCGCAAGAATTCGACGGCGGCGAAGCATGTTCCTCCGCCGCCGACCGTGACACCTGCACCTGCTCCCACGACGACTGCCACCGTTACCAAGCCTGCTCCGGTTGAGCCGACGGTTTCTCGGAAAGCTAAACCCATTTATGTCGAAACCGGACTAGCGAGCTGGTATGGACCTCCGTACCACAACCACAAGGGATCAAACGGCGAAGTCTACAACCAGAACGCGCTGACCGCGGCGCACCGAACGATTCCGCTGAACTCAACCGTTCGAGTGACCAACGAGGCGACGAAGCACAGCGTTGTGGTGCGCATTACCGATCGCGGGCCGTTTATCGAGGACCGCATCATCGATTTGTCTGTGGCGGCAGCGAAGGCTGTGGACGTGTGGCAGCCCGGCACGGCGATAGTGAAGGTCGAAGTTCTGACGTCGCCTGCACCGATCGACGAAGGTGGACGGTGGTGCGTGCAGATTGGCGCCTTCCAGAACGAGCATGAAGCCCGCAAGCTGAAAGAAAAGCTGCAAGAGCACTACGCCGATGCGAATGTCATCCAGTTCACTGGGCCGACAGGTGAGTGGGTAAGAATTCGTCCTCTGGGTGACGACAAGCACAAAGCGCAGGAGGTCGCGGCCAAGACGCATGTGAAGGAGGGTGGAGTGTTTCTGGTGAGGATGGACTAAACAGCTGTTGTCGATTCTCGGTTCTCGTTTGCCGGCTGTCAGCCTTAGCTCTTAAGGTTAGCAGCCATCAGACGTTCGCCCTGTTCGTTCGCGAGCAGTTCGCGGCAAAATCTAGGTGTTAGCGAGGAAGGCAACTCGCTGCTCCTATACTCGTTGCATGGCCCAGGTGGTTCGGGTATCGGTAACGCAATCCGGTGGGCGTCGACAAGAGTTGGTCGCGCGCGGCCGCAGGCTTGAATACCTGACCCTTGCCTGGAACACATTCGAAGCCGCCGTGGCGCTCGCCTCGGGAGTCGTTGCCAACAGCGTGGCGCTGCTGGGGTTTGGGCTGGACTCGGCGATCGAGACGGCGTCGGCAGTGGTTTTGCTATGGCGCCTTCGCACTGAGAGCGACGCCGCGCGTCGAGAGCGTACCGCACGCCGCTTGGTCGCAATCTGCTTCCTGCTGCTGGCAGGTTATGTCGCGGTCGCATCGATTCGCGACCTATGGCTGCGCGAAGCGCCGGCACGAAGCGCTCCCGGAATGCTGATTGCAGCGGCGGCTGTTGTCGTCATGCCGTTGCTCGCACGAGCGAAGCGGCGCGTGGCAGCGGAACTCGGAAGCCGGGCATTGCACTCCGATTCGAAGCAAGCTGACTTCTGTGCGTATCTCTCGGCGATTCTTCTGGTGGGTTTGGCGCTGCAGTTTGCGTTGGGATGGTGGTGGGCGGATCCCATTGCGGCGCTCATCATGGCGCCGATCATCGCGCACGAAGGTTTGCAAGCTTTACGCGGACAAGTGTGCGACGACTGTAATCCACAGGGTAATTGACTCCTGTGCAAGGCGTTGTGATTTCGTGCCAGCGATCGATTGTTTTCCCCGTCGTATTGGTCATACAATTTCCGGATTCACCGATCCTCTGTTATGCGATCGCCAAGCCGACTCACCGGGACAAAGCTCACGCCCCTTTCCACACGCTTTGACCATGCGCTGCTGTTTGCCGCCCAGGTACACCGCAATCAGGACCGCAAGAAGAGCGGCATTCCGTACCTGTCGCACTTGATGGGAGTAGCTGCCATCGTACTCGATTACGGTGGCGACGAGGACATGGGCATCGCCGCGCTGCTGCACGACGCCGCCGAGGACCACGGCGGCAAGCCGATGCTGCGCGCGATTGAGCAGTTGTTTGGGCCGCGCGTGGCGAAGATCGTGGACGGCTGTACCGATTCGTATGGCGAAGAAGGAAAGCGCAAGCCGAAGTGGTATCCGCGCAAGGTAAGGTATTTGCATCGGGTGCGGCACGAAGATGCGGAGACGCGGTTCGTTTCAGCTGCCGATAAGCTCTACAACGCGCGTGCGATTTTGCGCGATGTGCGGCAGTATGGCGACTCGGTGTTCGAGCGCTTTTCGGCGCCGAAGGTGAAGACACTGTGGTATTACCGCTCGCTGGTGCAGGAATTTCGCACGGCGGGCGTGACGCATCAGCTCAAGCCGCTATTTGATGAACTGGACCGCGTTGTGACCGAGTTGGAGCATTTGTCGGGGTTGCTGGCGGCTCCGCTAAAATCTTCGCGTAATGGCAAGCCGAAACTGAAGAAGAAGTAACTGTTAACTGTGTTAATTGACCCCCGTGAACAAAACCGACGAAATCGATGAGCTGCTGAAGAATGCCCGGACAATCGCCGTCGTGGGACTAAGCGACAGTCCGATGCGCACAAGTTACGGTGTCTCGAAGTACATGCAGGCGCAGGGGTATAGGATTATTCCGGTAAATCCGCAGATCAGCAGATCACTTGGGGAGAAGGCGTATGCGTCGTTGAGCGAGGTCCGGGAGACGATCGACCTGGTCAATGTCTTTCGCCGTGCTGAGTATGTACCCGAGCTGGTCGACGAGGCGATTCGGCTGAAGCTTCCGGCGATCTGGCTGCAGGAGGGCGTGATCCATGAAGCTGCCGCCAAGAAGGCACGGCAGTCAGGAATCCTCGTTGTCATGGACCGGTGCATTTATAAGGAGCATGCGGCAAGAAGGTAGGAGTTTTCACCACAGAGGAACCGAGGGACAGAGAGATTCGGGTCTTTGGGAGGGATCTCTGGAAGCGTGCCAGTTTGCTAGTCTCCGTCGTCTTCTCGGCTTTTTGATTTCTTCTGCTCTGCAGCTCTGTGTCTCTGTGGTGAATTCGTTTTTGCCTGTCTGATTTCCTCCAGGTGCGCCTTGATGCGCTTCTCGATGCCCTCCTCGGTCGGATGGTAGTAGCGGCGGCCTTTCAGGTTGTCGGGCAGGCACTCCATGTCTGCGACTTTCTCATCGAGATCGTGCGCGTATTGATAGCCTTTGCCATATCCGAGATTCTTCATTAGCCCGGTTGGAGCGTTGCGCAGGTGTAATGGCACGGGATCCTGCGCGGTCTGCTCGACGTCCTTGAGGACGGCGCCGTACCCGGTGTAAAGGGCATTCGACTTCGGCGCCGCGCACAAATACACCACGGCCTCCGCTAGCGCGAGATTGCCCTCGGGCATGCCGAGGAAATCGACGGCATCGCGCGCCGCCAGCGTGATGTTGAGAGCGTCGGGATCGGCGAGTCCAATGTCCTCCGACGCCATGCGAACCACGCGACGAGCAATGTAGAGACCGTCTTCGCCGGCTTCGAGCATACGCGCCAACCAGTAGAGCGCAGCGTCGGGATCGCTATTGCGCACGCTCTTGTGCAGCGCCGAGATGAGGTTGTAGTGCTCCTCGCCCGCCTTGTCGTACATGAGGACGCGCTTCTGCAGAGCGCCGGTCGCGATGGCATCCGTTATGCCAGAGTGGGCTTCGTTCGCCAGGGTGGCAGCGACTTCGAGTGCGTTGTAGGCGCTGCGGGCGTCGCCGCTAGAGTACGCAGCGATCTTCTTCAGCGAGTTTTCGTCGGCCTCGAGGTTTAATTCGCCGAGTCCGCGCTCTTTGTCAGCCAGTGCGCGGTACAGCAGCTCAACAATCTGCTCCTCCGTCAGTGCCTTGAGCACGTACACGCGGCAGCGAGAGAGCAAGGCCGAAATGACTTCGAACGATGGGTTCTCGGTCGTTGCACCGATCAGCCGGATGCTGCCCTTCTCGACGTAGGGAAGGAAGGCGTCCTGCTGGGCTTTGTTGAAGCGGTGGACTTCATCGACGAAGACGATGGTGCGCGTGCCGTACTGGCGGGCGCGTTCGGCGTCTGCCATGACCTGCTTGATTTCCTTGATGCCGCTCAGCACAGCGGAGAACTCGATGAACTCCGCGCGGGTCATGCCGGCGATGATCTTCGCGAGGGTCGTCTTGCCGACTCCCGGCGGTCCCCAAAAGATCAGCGATCCAGTGTCGTCACGCTCGATCTGGACGCGCAGCGGTTTGCCGGGGCCGAGAATATGCTCCTGGCCGACGAACTCGTCGAGCGTCCGCGGGCGCATCCGATCGGCAAGGGGACGCGTGCGGTCGGCTTCGGGTGGTTGGGAGGGTAGGCTTTGGAAAAGGCTCACGGTCAGTTCACCACAGAGCAGAATTCTAATCCTCCGTGTCGCTGTATCTCTGCGGTGAATTACTTCTCTGCCGGGCGGCTTCGTACAGGATGATGGATGCGGCGGTGCCGGCGTTGAGTGACTCGACGCGCGACGACTGGGGAATCACGACTGTCTCGTCAGCCTGGGCCAAGACGTTTTTGGGCAGACCGGAACCTTCGTTGCCGACCAGAAACGCAATCGGCCGGCACAGATCAGCCTCCGTAATGGTCGTCCCCTTGTGCGACGAGGTAGCGAGCACGCGCACTTTGCGCGTTTTCAATTGTCCGATCGCTGCCGTCAACTCGACCTTGGCCGCCGGCACACGAAACATTGATCCAGCCGAGGCGCGCAATGCCTTCCAGTTCCACTGGCTGACGGTTCCTTCTCCCAGCCAGATTCCTGTGGCTCCGAAGGCCTCTGCGGCGCGCACGATAGTGCCCAGGTTGCCGGGATCCTGCAACCCGGCACTCACGATCACCATCGCCGGGTGCGGAGCTAACGCGTCGGCGAGCTCGTGCGATTTTACGCGCACCAGAGCTGCGACCCCTTGTGGCGTCTCGCTGGGCACAGCGCTCGCCAAGATCTCGTCGGGTAGCAACAACAACTCGGTATGCACCGCAAACTGAGGAATCAGCTTGTGCGCTCGTTCTCGGGCCGACTCGCTGAAGAACACCGTCTCCAAGCGCAGGCCACTGCGGATGGCTTCCTCCACCAGGTGTGCAGTTTCGATTGCGACTTCGCCCTTTTCGCCCGGCCGGGCTTCGTGGAAGAGGCGGCGCAACTGCTTCACGCGCGCGTTCTGGCGGCTGGCAATGCGCCGCAACCGATCTTCATATTCAACGGTTTGCGCCATGGCATTCCCGAAACAGGGGTCTATCCTACACCGCGGTGTTGGCAGCGCGGCTGCACTCGGGCATGGTAATCTGCTGTCTTACAAAATCCAGGAAGCCGTTTTTGTCTGTGCGCTCCTGAGAACGTTGCAAAGAGGAACGGTTGCGTCCCGAGATCGTCAAGATTAACGCCAACCATCCGGAAGCTTCCCTCGTAGCCTACGTTGCCCAAAAAATCGGCAGCGGCGCGGTTGTGGGGATGCCGACAGACACTTTTTACGGCCTGGCGGCTGACCCCTTCAACCTGCATGCCGTCGATCGTGTTTACGAGATCAAGACGCGTTCGCGACATAAGCCGCTGTCGCTGCTGATTGAATCCGTCGATCAGGCGTCGGAGTTGGCGTGGCCTGTGCCGGAAGTGTTCTTCCTCCTGGCGCGCCGTTTTTGGCCCGGACCGCTCACGATCATCGTGAAAGCGGACCCTAAGTTGCCGTTGAAGGTCACGGCGAACACCGGCAACGTCGCGCTGCGCGTACCCGCGGCCGAAGTTCCGTTGGCCATCATTCGAGCTGTTGGATCGCCGATTACTGCTACTTCCGCTAATCTGCACGGCGCCGTCGAGTGTACAAACGCGCATGAAGTCCGCGATCAGTTGGGGGATTGCCTACCGCTGATCGTGGATGGCGGTCAGTCGCCGCGCGACATGCCCTCGACAATCGTCGATCTCGCCAGCGGCGATGGTGCCTGGCGCCTGCTGCGGCAGGGAGCCATTCCGTCCGAGCAGATTGTCGAGTTGCTCGGACAGGAGTAGCCGCCACGGGGCCCGGTCGTTTCCAGTCGCATCCCTACCGTTGGTTCGTCGCGCTCGTCATCGGTGCGTGCGCGGCGTATTTGCTGGCTACCGCGCTGCGAATCATGCATGCAGCCACTACTGATGAGGCCCGAAGTGTCGATGCCATCGTTGTGTTCGGAGCCGCCGAGTATTCCGGACGTCCTTCTCCTCGGTATCGGCTGCGCTTGGATCATGCTTATCACTTGTTCGAGCGCGGGCTGGCTCCGTTGATCATCACTACCGGCGGCGCGGGCGGTGATCCGCATTTCAGCGAAGGCCAGGTTGGGCGTGATTATCTGTCGAAACTCGGCGTGCCTGATGTAAATCTGATCGCTGAAACTCAGTCCGGCGACACCGAACAGTCAGCGCGGCGTGTTGCCGTCATTCTCGAAGCCAACGAGTTGAAGACCGCACTCCTCGTCAGCGACGCTTATCATCTCTATCGCGCTAAGCGCATGATGGAGCGCGAGGGCATCACGGTGTACATCTCGCCTCGCCCTGACTCCGTTCCCAAGACGTTGCTGGGACGCTGGTTGGTAGCCTTGCGTGAGGCCGTGAGTTACACGATGTACCGGCTGCATATTGGAGTGCGGCGGCAGCTTTCGGCTCTTGGCTCTCTCTTGGCTCTTAGCTCTTGACTGTTAGCTGCTAGCCGAGCCTTGTCGCCGCTAACTCGAGACGTAATGTCCCACGTCGTCGTTAAGGGCAATTATCAAGAGCGGCGGAGGTCGAGCCGAGCCATAACGATTGAAAGGATAAATGAGGCGGTGCGCAAAGGTGCCGCAGGCGTTCCCCGCCGCAAGAAGCACGATGATCGGCCTTGGTACCAACGTCATGGTTCGTTATCTCGCGCAGGACGACCCGGCGCAGTGGCAAAAAGCAACGGACCTTTTCGAACCGCAGTTGACCGTCGAGAGGCCCGGCTTCGTCAGCAGTGTGGCGATGGTCCAGACCAAGGGGTTCTTGACAGTGCCTACAACGTGGCACGCCGCTGAGATTCCGGCCGTGATCGAGCGAATGCCGCAAAATGAGGTTCTGCTGCTTGAATATGAGCAAGAGGCCTTCACCGCAATGATTTGACCTCAAAGAAGGACGCGGCTCGTTTGCGGATGCTCTTATCGCTGCGTTCGGCGTTGGGGCTGGCTGTGAGCGCACGCTGAGCTTCGACAAGAAGGTGCTGCGCCTAACCGCTTTTGACCTGCGTAAAGATCAAGTAGCTAGCGCACCAGCGCCAGCAGCCGCGCCGGCCCACCTGATCCATTTTCTAGCTTGATGGGAGCCACCACCACGGTTGCGCCCGTCTCAGGCACCAGCCCGAGATTGGCGACGTTCTCCAGTTGGTAAACGCTTTCCTGCGCGGTGAATTGGTGTACGGGATAGGTCTGGCTCGCTCCGGGATCGATACTCATGGTGTCGATCCCCAGGGCGACCACACTGCGTGTCTTGACAAGAAACTTCGCGGCATCCAACGAAAATCCCGGAAAGTGCGCCTGACCATCCGTGCCAGCGTTGCGAAACGCTCTCGGTGAGTTCCAACGGTCTTCCCATCCGGTGTAGGCCATCACTACCGCACCCGACGTGATGGCACCGTTCAGGGCCTCCCACTCCGCGATATCCTGTACGCTGATTTCGTAATCGGGATGGCCATTCGCCTTGGCGCGCACGTTCAGCACGATCAGCGGACGCACGAGCCGTTCGGCAGGGATCTGGTCCACCGTCCACATGCCACGGGCAAAATGCGCCGGAGCATCGAGGTGAGTGCCATAGTGTTCCTGGGTTGTGAAGATGCGCGAGTAGTATCCGTCGCGCTCGATGTTGCCAAGCTCTTTTGCGTGGAACGGGGACTCGTCGGTTCCCTCCCAGTTGGGAGAGTGATCGTTGAGATCGTGGGTGAGATCGACGACAACGCGAAATGCAACTTGATCGGGCATGGTGTTCTTGTGCTGCGCGAAGAGCAGAAGCGCCACCGCCAGCGCAAGACTACAGCCTATCGCAAATGTCTTCCATCTGATCATGCCGCTTGAACGAGCCGCCAGCTATCAACCGTCAGTGGGGGCCCTTAGCTTTTGCGCCGTAACCTGTTGCTGTTTGAGGCGACTTCTCTGTCTCGTATCACAGGAATGCACGCATACCTGTCTGTATAGACGCGTTTGGGCCGACATTTGTTTCCGAAACCGTGTCAATTCACCTAGCTGTACCTGCGACTGGGCACGGAAATCTGATGGCTGACGGCTAATAGCTCCGGCCAACGTCGAGTGGTTCGCTGCTAATTGCTTCTCTTCATCGCAAAACTAAACCACAGCGAGTTCGATCCGTTGTAATTCACCTCGGAACGTGACTGGGTGACAAACCCCATGCGTTCGACCTTGACCGTACATCCCTTGCATGGCTGCTCCAGCACGAACTCGTAACGGCCATCCTTTTTGTTGCCCGTGGTGGCGATCACGTTGCCCTGTGCATCCACCAGTGTGAGCTTGGTTCGCGGGACGGGATATCCGGCCTCATCTGTAACCGCACCTTGCACTTTGCCGCGCGGCGCCAGCCCATCGGGAATAGAGTCGCGCATCGCGTATCCCGGCCCGCGCAACGGACGTCCGCCTATCTGTCCGCTCACCTTGTCGTGCTCCAATGCGAGCACGCCGTTGACGAATACATATTCGAACCCAACGGAAGTACGGTTGGGATCCTCAAACGTAGCCATGTCTTTCACGGTAGCCGGATTGAAGATCGTGATGTCGGCGAAATAGCCCGGTCGCAGGAGCCCTCGATTTTCGAGCTTCACCTGCTGTGCCGGCAGCGAGGTAAACTTGCGGATGGCGTCTTCCATTGTCAGCACGTGTTCATCGCGCACGTACTTGCCCAGAATTCGCGCGAAACTGCCATAGCCGCGCGGATGCGCCTTGCCTTCACTAAGCGGTCCGGTTGGGCTGACTTCGGGATGATCAGTGCCCACGCTCACCCAGGGCTGCTGCATTGCGAGTTCGACTTCGTCCTCACTCATCATGAAGTACACGGCCGCGACATTGTCGCGATCAGCGATGACGAGATCAAGCGCCGCGTCCAACGCGTCTTTGTTCTCCATGTGCGAGATTTGGGCGACGGTTTTGCCCTCAAATTTCTTGAGATCCGGATTGAGCACCGACGCAACCAGCACCCCGCTTGCTCCTCCGGCGCTGCGCCACAAATTGTCGAAGGAAGGGCTTGAGGTCTGCAGATCGTTGCGAATCTGCGCACGGGTGGCGGGGTCTTTCAGCCGGGCGACGAATGCGTCGGTTCCTCCGTCGTGATATTTCGGAGGAACGATTGCGCCCAGAGAAGTTGCACCCGCAACGTACGGATACTGATTCGCGGTTACGTCAACGCCGCTACCACGCGCCTGCTCGATGGCAGCGATCACCTGCGGCATCCTTCCCCAATTCTGCTGCCCCGCGACCTTGAGATGAAAGATTTGAACCGGAATGTTGGCTTCGTGTCCGATGCGGAAGGCCTCGTCAAGCGCAGCCATTTCGTTGTCGCCTTCGTTGCGGATGTGAGAGGCATAAACGCCACCCTTGGCCGCTGCGACTTTCGCTAAGGCAATGAGCTCTTCTGTCTTCGCGTAGTTCCCTGGTGCGTAGATCAGCGCGCTCGAAACACCCATCGCTCCGTCGCTCATGGCGTCATCCACGGCGATTTCCATATCTTTCAACTCGGCAGCGGTCGGTTCGCGATTCGCCGTTCCAATGACCAGCCGGCGGACTTGCGCTGCACCGACATAGGTCCCAAGGTTGAGCGCACTACCCTGCTTCGCCAGGCGCTCGAAGTACTCCTCCAATGAGCGCCAGTCCTGAGTGATCTTGTAGTGTTGCAGAACATCAGCGTTTTCGGCGGCTAGTTTTTCGTTGGTGGGCGCAATGGAATCGCCTTCGCCGGTGATTTCGGTGGTCACACCTTGCGTCAGCTTGCTGACTCCTTGTTTGTCGACGAGCAGGTTGAACTCCGACTGGCCCAGCATGTCGATGAAGCCGGGCGCGACGACCAGGCCGGTTGCGTCGATCGTGCGTTTCGCCGTCACCCCTTGGGCAGCGCGACCGACGAACGCGATTCGATCTCCGATCACTCCGACGTCGGCATAGGTCCAGGGATTTCCACTGCCATCGACGAGGCGGCCGTTGCGGATGAGCACGTCATACTGTTGGGCGCATGCGATCGAACCCGTAGCAACCAAACCGAAAAATAGTATCAGCTGGATTCGTCTCAAGGTCGGCTCCCAGATAGCGGATCTGAATTGAATAAATAATAGCTACGAGGCCAGCGGGGTGCCGGACAAGATCAGCGTAAGTCAGCCAGAGGAATCCATCGCAGTACGTGTTCCAAAAGGAAGGCCACCAGCAACGCCAGGTTGGCGGCAAATACGGTACTCACGAAATTGACGGAATCGTTACCCAGCTTTCCGGCATTTTCCAGCGTCGCGCCCAGCACGCTGTCGAACAACATGCCGCAGATGCCCGCTATGGTAATCACCGGCGCGGCGATCCACGGGACTACTCCGAAAAACGTCCCGGTCCACGCCACCACACTTGCGGCAATGCAGCCCGCGAGAGTTCCTTCCAAACTGACAGCGCCATTCGTGCCGATCGCGGCAGGACGAAATCCCACGATCAATCGTGGCTGGGTCGCTACAGCTTGGCCTGCTTCGCTGGAAACCGTGTCGGCCGCAGCTTCGGCCATCGCCGCAATCGCTCCGACTAGCAGAATATCTGACTGTTGCGGAAAGACTGCTGCGGCACCGGCACAAATTC
>Ga0306926_10008701_pt1 | contig 11117 bp, 12 predicted proteins | sample flu12Cox44000178_FD_203759 | JGI IMG/M metagenome (GOLD analysis project Ga0306926, IMG submission 203759) | Lab enrichment of tropical soil microbial communities from Luquillo Experimental Forest, Puerto Rico - flux8day.12C.oxic.44.000.178 (v2)... | ecosystem: Environmental > Terrestrial >...
ACGCGACGCGCAGCGCGGAGCCGCGTTCCCGACCGGTCAGCCAAATTTTCTTGAACGTCGTCCCGGAATGCCCGGGGGCGTTTTTTTCGATGCTGCCCCAATTCACGCACGGGAACAAGCACAAACGCCTCACGCGTCGCGGAACGACAGCAATTTTGACCTCGTTGCACGAATTTTCATGAGGTCGCAGTTCAGTCCCGCCCGCAAGATGCTGTCGCTGCGTTAATCTACCTTTCGATCCTGACCGACCGTCCCTTCCGCTGCGCGGACCGGGGACGATAAGTCGCGCGGCTTTGGACCCCGCCGAGGAGGACCACATGACGAACGCAGCGCCGCGGACGGGCGACGTCTATCTGAAACTTGGCGGCACCGACAGCTATGGGGAGATCGCCAACATTGCCGACTGGGGTCGTTGAACAAGTGGGCGATAGTCGATCTAAACCGCAACCAACTTACGTTTTGCGTGTGGTTCAGGGACGCCCACTCTCGAGCTTGGTCGGCACCCCACCAGGCCGTTATGAGCAGTCTGGCGCGCCGCCGAGATCTCCGCCCTCTACTCCACCGATGCAGCGCCGCCGGACGGGCTTGTTGCCGAGTTCCTGCTCAACGCCGATACTGGAACGATCGCGACCGACTCCGCTCAGGGCAACAACGGAAACCTCTTTAGCGCGACCTGGGACGTACAACTTTGAGGGATTCGACCAAGCGACGGCGCTAAACTGGGGGAGGACGGCATGAAGTTTCCACGGCGTTTCGTCTTCGCCCTTGCGACTCTCGCCGCGCTCGCGGGCGGTTGCACGACGGCGCAGGCCCAGGCGAAGCCGGAAGGCGAAATGCGCTGGGCGCTCTACGTGACGCCGTCGCCCGCCTGGCTCGACCCGGCCGAGGCGGCCGGTCAGCTCACGCCGTTCTGGTTCCTCTATGCGATCCACGACGCGCTGGTGAAGCCGATGCCCGGCAATCCCATGGCGCCGAGCCTCGCGGAATCCTGGACCGTGAGCGAGGATCAACGCGTCTACGAGTTCAAGCTGCGCGAGGGGCTGCGCTTTCACAACGGCGATCCCTTCACCGCCGAGAACGTGAAGTTCAGCTTCCAGCGTTCCAAGGGCAACAAGCTGCTGCACGAGAAGGTCGAAGACATTGTCGTCGTCGATCCCTATCGCATTCGCTTCCAGTTGCGTGAGCCGTGGCCCGATTTCATGACCTACTACGGGACCATCGTGTCGGCGGCGAGCTGGGTCGTGCCGAAGAAATACCTCGAGCAGGTGGGCGACGCAGGCTTCAAAAAGCATCCGATCGGCCTCGGGCCCTACAAATTCGTGAGCCATACCCCAGGCGTCGAACTGGTGATGGAGGCGTTCGAGGGTTACTGGCGCAAGATGCCGTCGGTCAAGCGGCTCGTGTTCAAGAGCGTGCCGGACGCGACCACCCGCTTCGCCATGCTCAAGCGCGGCGAAGTGGACATCGCCTATCTGCTCGACGTCCCCGACGCGCGCGGGCTGAAGAAGGATCCTGCCTTCCGCGTGGCGTTCTCCGGCGGCATCGCGACTTTCTATTTGGATTTCTTCGACCAATGGGACCCGAAGTCGCCGTGGGCCGATCGGCGCGTGCGGCTCGCCGCCAATTATGCGATCGATCGCGAGGCACTCTCGGAAGCGGAAACGTTCGGAGCCTCGAAACCGGCGGGCAGCGTGGTCCCGCCTTCTTTCGAACTCGCGCTGCCGATCGAGCCTTACCCCTACGACCCTGACAAGGCGAAGCAGCTGCTCGCGGAGGCGGGTTATCCCAACGGCTTCGACGGCGGCGAATTGAATCAGCTCCCGCCGTACTTCTCCTTGGGCGAGACGATCCAGGGCTACCTGCAGGCGGTCGGCATCAGATTGCAGATACGGCCGATGGAACGCGCCGCATTTTTCGCCGCGCTGTCGGCAAAGAAGCTCAAGGGGATATGCGTTTGCGGCGCCGCGCTCTACGGCAATGCCGCCTCGCGCATGTCCGAGATCGTGCCGAGCACCGGAGCGTCCGCCTACGGCAGCTATCCCGACATCGATGCGCTCTACAAACAGCAGGCGCAGGAGACCGACAGGACAAAACGGGAGGCATTGCTGCACGAGATCCAGCGGCTTCTCCACGAGCGCGTGCGCTTCGGCCCGATCTGGCAATACAATTGGCCGAGCGGGATCGGCCCGCGCGTCGCGGAGCCGGCGCTGATGCTGATCGATCCCTACCCGTGGTCGGCGCCGCTCGAAGAGGTGCGGCTGACGAAGTAGTAGGATGGGTTGAGCGGAGCCGAAACTCATCAAGCGAATGGGGAATGGCGAATAGCGAATAGATAGCCGCGCAACAAACACCGCCGTCATCCTGAGGGCGAGCGCGACCAAGTCGCGCTCGCGTCTCGAAGGATGGCCACAAGCACCGCGCTTGCTTCCATCCTTCGAGACGACCGCTCGCTTGCGCAAACGGTCTCCTCAGGATGACGGTTGAGTTTGTTTCGCCGTCGGACGGGGAGGAGAATGTTGATGCCCAGAGTGACGTGGAGCGAGTCCACGTACGAATTTGCCGATTGCAAACTGCATTTGGCGCGCGCCGGCAGCGGCCGGCCGGCGCTGGTGCTGCATCACGACAACGGCACGCCGGACCGCCTGCCTTTTTATGACGCGCTGGCGGCGAAATACGACGTGCTGGTGCCGCATCATCCCGGCTACGGCCGGTCGGACCGGCCGGAGTGGATGCGCAGCGTGCGCGACATCGCCGTCGTCTACCGTGGGCTGCTCGCCGACCTCGGCATCGAAAAGGCGGCGCTGATTGGGCTCGGCTTCGGCGGTTGGATCGCCGCCGAGATGGCGGGCATGGCGCCGCGCGACCTCTCGGCGCTGGTGCTGGTCGGCGCCATGGGCATCAAGCCGCCGCAGGGCGACATCCTCGACCAGGCAATCGTCGGTTACATCGACTACGCCCGCGCCGGCTTCCACGACCAGAAGGCGTTCGACCGCGTCTACGGCGCCGAGCCTTCGAACGACCAACTGGTGGCATGGGATATTTGCCGGGAAATGTGCTTCCGCATCGCCTGGAAGCCGTACATGTACAGCCAGACGCTGCCCCATCTCCTCGGTGCCGTGCGCGCGCCGGCGTTGCTGGTATGGGGCGCCGACGATAAGGTCGTGCCGGTCAGCGCCGGCCGGCGCTATGCCGAGGTGCTTGCCAACGCGAAGCTGCACACGATCGCGGCCTGCGGTCACTGCGTCGAGATGGAAAAGCCCGACGAGCTTGCCGCGCTTGTCACCGGCTTCCTTGGATAGCGCGCGGGCGCTACAGCAACAGGAGCAAATACCCATGCACCTGATGTATTTCACCGAGCAGCCGATGTCGGCCTACTCCGAGCAGGCCGGGCGCGAGTTCGGCGCCACCGCGCTGATGTTCCCCAACAGGCACTTCGATCCGGTCGAAGGTTCCCGGCTCTATAACGACTACATCGAGCAGTATGAGCTCGCCGAAGCCGTCGACGTCGACGGCATCATGCTCAACGAGCACCACAACGCGCCGTTCTGCATGCAGGCGAAGGCGAATATTTTCGCCGCCATCCTCGCCGCCATGACGCAACGGGTGAAGATCGTGATGTTGGGTAATCCGCTGCCGCTGGCGGAAAACCCGATCCGGCTCGCCGAAGAGCTGGCGATGATCGACATGATCTCGAAGGGTCGTTTGGTTTCCGGCTTCGTGCGCGGCGGTGGCCAGGAGCAGCTGGCGACCGGCGTGAACCCGGCCTTCAACCGCGAGCGCTTCGAGGAGGCGCACGAGCTGATCGTCAAGGCCTGGACGCAGCCGGGCCCGTTCCGCTTCGAGGGCACGCATTATCAGCACCGGGTGGTGAACCCGTGGGCGCTGCCGCTGCAGAAGCCCTATCCGCGCGTGTGGATCCCCGGCGTAATCAGCAAAGAAACCATCATTTGGGCGGCGCAGCAGCGCTACCCCTATATCGCGCTCAACACGTCGATCGCCGACACCAAACGCATCTGGCAGCTCTACGACAAGGTCGCCGCGGAGGCGGGCTACACCGCCGGCCCGGAGAACCGCGGTTACCTGATCCAGGTGCACGTGTCCGACAGCGAAGAGCGAGCGATCGCGAACGCCAGGGAGTTTCGCTGGATGCAGGGCGAGTTCACCGGCCTCGCGCATCCGGTCTGGAGCACGCCGTCAGGCTACGGCTCGCCGACCAACCGCCGCGCCTTCGTCGAATTTTCCGCCGGACGCCGGCCCAACCCGCGCGGCATAACCAGCTTCGAACAACAGATGGCGGATCTACGCATCATCGCCGGCACGCCGAAGACCGTGGTGCCGAAGTTGCGCAAGATACTGGAGGAGACCCGGCCGGGTATCCTGGCGCTGTGGGGCAACGACGGAAAGGTGAGCCAGAAGGACTCGCTCCTCTGCATCAAGATGATCGGCGAGGAGGTGTTTCCGCAAATCCGCGAGATCGCCAAGGAGCTCGACCTCAAGAGCCCGTTCGAGGCCAACGCGCCGGTGCACCTGCGATATTCGACCGACCTGCGCAAGACGCAGGTCGCGGCGGAGTAGAGAAGCAAGGCGCGGGATACCCTCAAACGACTTTCGGACGCCATGCACCCGAAGGCGGAGGGTCCGATGATCTTCGTCGATCAGCCGGACGCCTTGACCGATCAGCCCATCGCGATCGCGCTGCGCGGTTTTGCGCCGCGCCAACCGGTGAACGTGACCGCGACGCAAACCTATGCTGAGGCGATACGCTGGCAATCGCGCGCCACGTTCATCAGCGATGACGACGGCCAGGTCGACGTCACCCGTTCGGCTCCGGTGTCGGGCACCTACGAGGGCGTAGCGCCGATGGGCTTGTTCTGGTCGATGGAGCGCCTGCCGAGCGAAGCTCGGCCGATGCCGCCCGGCGGCGTCATGCTGCCGCTGTCGGTCCGCCTCGAGGCCGAGGGGCGGCGACGGCCGGCGTGCGGAGATCACGATCGTGCGCCGCGTCGCCGGTCCCGGGGTGACACGCCAGGTCATCCGCAGCCACGCCTCGTCGGCACGTTGTTCCTCCCGCCCGGTCCCGATCCGCATCCCGCCGTCATGGTGGTGAGCAGCGGCAACGGCGGCATCGACGAGTTCCGCGGCGCGATCCTCGCCTCGCATGGCTACGCCGTGCTGGCTCTCGGCCATTTCTCGGTCGAGGGCCGGCCGCGCGGCCTGGTCAACATTGCACTCGAGTATTTCGAGACCGCGATCGGCTGGATGCGCGCGCAGCCCTGGTTCGACAGCGGGGCGGCACCGTGAAGGGCGATGCCGAGGCCGGCGTCGACGCGTGGCGCGATCTGCTGGAGTTCCTTGACGCCAAGACGGTCGCTCAACCTCGGACCGAGGGACGGCTCACGCTTTGAGCTGCCGCGCGATGAAGGCTTTGACCGTTTCGCGCGCCTTATCCGTCTGCGGACCCGGCTCCGCGACCCATTCGTGAACGCTGTTTTCGAACAGATGATAATCACAGGCGCCGCCCGCCGCCCGATAGCTGTTGACGAATTTTTCCTGCATGTCCGGCAACACGTTGTCATCGAGCGCGCCCTGCATGATCAGGAGCGGCACCATGGCAATTTTTTCCTCGCGCTCGAGAATCTCCTGCGGATTGGCTTCGTGGATCGTCTCCCACGGCGAGAAGAACGTCTTGTTGTTTTTCACCATGCTCTCGCGGTGGCGCCGCTCGGCATTTTCGTAGCGCGCAAAGGTGTTGCTGATCGGCGAGCGCGTGGCGACGTAAGCGAGGGTGGCGTCGGCCTGCGGCGCAGCGTCGAGCGGGATCGAGTTATAGCGTGGATCGCGTGGCCGCATTGCCAGAAGTTCGGCAACGTGACCGCCGCTCGACGATCCGTAGACGCCGATCTTGGAAACATCGCCGTTCCAGGTTGCGGCCTTCGCTTTAAGCCAGCGCATTGCATAATTGGCGTCCTGCACGCAGGCGGGATAGGGCGCTTCGGGGGCGAGCGTCAGGTCGACGGCGACCACGAGCAGCCCGCTCGCGGCGAGCGCACGATCCATCGGCTCTTCGGCGAAGCGGTTTTTGTTATTCCATGCGCCGCCGTGCAGATCGAGAACGGCCGGAAAAGGTCCCGGCCCTTTCGGCTGGTAGACCCGGGCCATCAGCATCCGGCCGGCCCGGTTGCGCCGCAACTCGACCTCGCTGACGGCAAGCTCGAACCGGGCGTTCGGATCGTAGGCGGCGCCGGCCGCGTGAGCGGCGCCGGGCCGCAACGTGCCAGCGGCGGGCAGACCCGTCGCGCCTGCGGCCATCAGCTTGAGAACGTCACGCCGACCCAAAGCTGCCTTGTCCATGTTCGCCTCCGGGCAAAACGGTTCGTTTGCGCGCGTGTCCGAGTGAGGCCGCCCTGCAGAAGGCGGCCTCACTGGCAAAGGCTTAGTTGCCGGTGCCTTCAATAGCGTAACGCCGGAATTTTGCGTACTTCTCACCGATCTTCAGAGCGGCTTGGTACTCCGCGCCGTTGTACCACTTGTTGAAGGCATCCATGCTCTCCCAGACATTAATGGTGACGCGTTTTGGTGCATCGCCGTCAATGGCAGTCACCGGCTTAGCGTTCATTCCCCAACGCCGCCGATTGCGATCTGACGTCCGCCGGCCGCCTTGATGCTGGCTTGGGCCTTCGGCGCAAACTCTTTGCCGTAATTGTCGGGATCCGTCACATTGATTTCGGTAACGACGTATACCGGCGGCTTGGCCTGTGCGTGAAGTCTCTCGACTGCGACGGCGCCGATGACCACGCCTGTGATTAAAGTCAGCGCAATCGTGTATTGAGTTTTCATGATGATCCTCTCACTGTGATTGCCAACGTACGGCATCCCATGTTACCACGGGCGGCGGTGAGCGGTACCATGATATTCCTTCCCCCCGGCGGAACGGAAAATCGTTACGTACTTATCTCGGCCCTACACACAACCACATGTCGACGCCACCGGATTTATGAGTAAAGCCCTGGAATTCACTCTCAGCGCCTGCCGGTCCCGAGGTCGTCGGAATACCCGGCGTTGAGGCGAGCCCACTGGGGAATGGGACGCCCATCGATGCGGAAATTCTGTTTTCCTTCGGAGCGTTTCAGCCAACCGGGCGGCGAGTCCTCCCACTTCTCCTGGCGTCCGTAGACGGTCAGGTCGAGCAAACGATAGCTCTTGTCCATCGCCTCGACCCCGCGCAGCGTCGTCCAGTAAGTCTCGAAGACTTTATCTCCCTGCCGCAGGTAGCAAACGATGTGCATCATGCCCACGCGGCGTCCGACCAGGAGCGTGGCGAGCGAGGCCTGCGCCGAGTACCAGGGCATCTCCCAGCCCATAAAGTCGCGATAGCGGGCGCTCTCTTCATACGGGCCTTGGCAGAACACCGCGAAGGTCGCGTCGCGAGAATGGATATAGGACAGCTCGCGCACCTGTGACGTATCCCAGGTGCAACCCTCGCACTGCTCCGGCGCCGGACGACCGGGGCGCCACATGAAATAATAGGCGATCAGCATCCGTCGTCCCTCGAACGCATCGAGCAGCGTCACCGGCCCACGCGCGCCGATCAGCGGTGTCGCGCGATCGACCTCGATCATAGGCAGCCGGCGGCGGGCGGCCGCAATGGCGTCGCCTTCCCGTGTGTGGGTCTTCTCGCGACGGCGGAGCGCGTCGAGCTCCGCCTGGAAAGTGGCGCGATCGACCACCGTACGCGATGAAGGTTCGTCTCTCATGACCTCGGTCATCGTTCTCTCCGTCGGAGTTTGGCCCTGAGTAGAACGCGTTGGGGGGTCGCTTCGTTCATATTCATTAACGCTGTCGGAGGTGCTGGCAAGGCGCGTCGCCAAGGGCACGTTCAATCGCGACCCGCACCAGTATCGCAAGAGATTTCGTCTCGTCGGTCCGAGGGACGCACGATCGAGCACGAGGTCAAATCCAACAAGGCCGCCTGCTGCTGGTCAAGAATCATCCGATGAAGGACGGCGGCTGGATCGGCACGCACGAGGACATCCGCAAGCGACCAACCGGGACATCGACGCGCTGGCATTAGCCGCGTAGAAGATCGGCGACGTGGTGAAGCTCATCCGCGGCATTGCCGAACAAACAAACCTGCTGGCGCTCAACGCGACCATCGAGGCGGCGCGCGCGGGCGAGGTCGGCCGCTGCTCCGCGGTCGTCGCCGCGGAAGTCAAATCGCTCGCGGTCGCCACCGCCAAGGCGACGGAAGATATCTCGAGCCAAATCCTGGAAGTGCAGAACTCGACCGGCAAGGCGGTGGCGGCGATCGGCCGGATCGCCCACCGGATGGGCGAGATCGTCGAGTATACGTCGGCGGCGGCCGCGTCGGTGGAAGAGCAGACCGCCGCCACGAGCGAGATCTCGCAGAACGTGAGCGGCGCCGCCGAGGGAGCGACGCTCGTCGTCGTGGTGCAGAGCGAGGTCGCGGGCGCGACCACCGAGACCCAACAGTCGGCACAGACCGCGCCCACCGCGTCGAAGTCGGTGGAAGAGGCGGCCGGCAATCTGCGCAGCGAATTGCTATGGTACGCCCATGTCGGTTTTCCCAGCGGATTCGCGCCTCGTCGACCGCGTCGTGCCCTCGCCCAATCACGGCGAGCGCGTCGGGCACGGACGGCCGGACATGATTGTGCTGCACTACACGGGGATGCCGACCGCCGAGGGCGCGCTCGAGCGGCTGTGCTCGCTCGATGCACCGCGCGTCTCATCGCATTATCTGGTCTACGAGGATGGACGCATTTTGCAGCTGGTGCCGGAGCGGCGGCGCGCCCAGCACGCCGGCATCTCGTCGTGGGAAGGCGAGACCGATATCAACTCCCGCTCGATCGGCATCGAGATCGTCAACCCCGGCCACGACGGCGATTATCCGGATTTTCTCGACCGGCAGATCGCGGCGGTGATCGCGCTTTGCCAGGACATCCTTGCGCGCCGGCCCATGCGCGCCGACCGGGTGGTGGCGCATTCCGACGTGGCGCCGAGCCGCAAGCAGGATCCGGGGGAGAAATTTCCCTGGCGACACCTGCATGACGCGGGCGTGGGCCATTGGGTGGCCCCGGCGCCGCTGGGCGAGCCGCGCGGGCTCTCGCTCGGCGACAGCGGCGCTGCGGTGACCGACCTGCAAGACTTGCTCGCGAAATACGGCTACGGCATCCCATCGGTCGGCCAGCTCGACCAGGCGATGCACGACGTGGTCGTTGCGTTCCAGCGCCACTTCCGGCCCGGTCGCGTCGACGGCATCGCCGACGGTTCGACCGTCGATACATTGCGCCGCTTATTGGCGGCACGACCGTGCTAAGTCAGAGGCCGGCGCCGAGCCGGATAAGGATCTGAACACATGAGATACACCGTCGTGTTGGAACAGGAGCCGGATGGCGGATACGTCGCCAACGTTCCGGCGCTGCCGGGATGCGTGAGCCAAGGCGATACGCGCGCCGAAGCATTGACCAACATTCGCGAAGCCATTGAGGTCTATCTGGAAGACTGCCGGGAGGCGAGCGATCCAGTCCCTACCGAAGCCGGCAAGGAGTTCGTGGAAGTCGAGGCCGTCTAGCGCGCTTTATTTATTCGTTTGGTGACCCATGCCGCACGATTTGCACGGACTGCCGATCACAACCTCGCCTGAGGCAGCGACGGCCTTTGATCGCACGATGCTCGCGTATCTCAAGTACAAGGTCGACGCGCCTGAACACCTCAAGCGCACGCTCGCGGCCGATCCGGAGTTCGTGCTGGCGCTGTGCCTGAAGGGCTATTTCGCCATGCTCTCCTACAATCAGGCCAGCGTCCCACGGGCTGCGGAGGCTGCCCGCGCCGCACGCGCGCACAGCGCCGAGGCAACATCGCGCGAGCGCGCGCACGTCGACGCACTCGAGGCGTGGATCGCCGGCGATCTGGAGCGCATGATCGCGGTGTGGGAGGCGATCCTCGCCGAGCACCCGACAGACGTGCTGGCGCTGCGGCTTGCCCATTTCAATAATTTCTGGCTCGGCCGCCCGCGCGAGATGGCGGCTTCGGTCGAGCGCGTGCGCCCCAAATGGGGAAGCGAGCTCCCCGGCTACGGAACGCTGTTGTCCTGCCGCGCCTTTGCGCTCGAGGAATGCGGCGACTATGCCGATGCCGAAACCGCAGGCCGCGCCGCGGTGGACATCGATCCGGCCGACGTGTGGGGCACACACGCGGTCGCACACATCATGGAAATGCAGGGCCGTCACGAGGAAGGTATCGCGTGGCTTGACGGACTCGAGCGCCACTGGGTCGGTGCCAACAATTTGCTGCATCATCTGTGGTGGCACCGTGCGCTCTACCATCTCGAGCGCGGCGAGCACGGCGAGGTGCTCGCGCTCTACGATCGCCGCTTCCGCGACCTCGCCTCGCCGCTCACGCAGATGCAGCCGGACCTCTACATCGACGTGCAGAACGCCGCATCGATGCTGTTCCGCCTCGAGCGCCGCGGCGTCGACGTGGGCGACCGCTGGAACGAAATCGCCGACAAGGCCGAAGCGCGCATCGGCGACTGCCTCTCCGCCTTCACGCTCCCGCACTGGATGATGGCGCTTGCCGCCACCGGACAGGACGCGACGGCGAAGCGGATGATCGATGGCATGCATGCCTTCGCGGCGAACGGTACCACGACGGGGAAACTGGTGCGCGAGATCGCCGTGCCGATCTGCGAGGCGGTGCTGGCGCATCGGCGCGGAGAGGCGGCGCAAGCGGTCGCACTGATGCGCCCGGTGATCGACGAGATGTACCGCCTCGGCGGCAGCCACGCGCAGCAAGACGTGCTCGAGCAATTCTTTCTCGATGCGGCGATGAAGGCCGGCAGTGGCGACGACGTGCGTCGACTGCTCGCCCGCGTCAAACGCCATCCGGTGCCGCCGCACGGCCGCGTCGGCTACGCCGAGGCGGCGAAGGTTTATATGCACTGAATGGAGCAACTCATGTCGCGTTTCATGCTGGCTGCCGTCGCGGCCGTTCTGCTGTCGAGCGCGCCCGCGCTCGCGGCGGAGATCAAGGCGTTATCCGCCGGCGCGATCGAACCCGGGCTTCTACGCGCGATCGAGGCGTTCAAACGCGCGAGCGGC
>Ga0306926_10008705_pt1 | contig 11115 bp, 7 predicted proteins | sample flu12Cox44000178_FD_203759 | JGI IMG/M metagenome (GOLD analysis project Ga0306926, IMG submission 203759) | Lab enrichment of tropical soil microbial communities from Luquillo Experimental Forest, Puerto Rico - flux8day.12C.oxic.44.000.178 (v2)... | ecosystem: Environmental > Terrestrial > Soil...
TATTGCTATGTTATTTAGGAATCGACCTACTAGATCGGGGCGTCCAACCAAGCGTTGCCATTGTCCTACCCCCATGGCCGCGCAAATCGTGTCCGTGAATTGGTCGTTGCCATTACGAAAATCGTCCGACGCTGACCTGGAGCCGTTTGCGATCGAACAGCGAATTGCCCCACAGATGCAAAGCGAATTTACAAAACTAGGACCCTTGACAGGCCGAGTTGCCGCATCCCGTACGATTTCGAAGCTGCGAAAGCTACCGCAGTGGCCGTCCAGCCAGAGCTCGATGGGTTCATCGGTGCCAGGATAGCGGTCAGGTTGGCCTTCGATCATGACGAGCCGATTCTCGGAGCGAGTGATCTGCCACTGGCGGGTATTGCTCCAGTGGGCCCAGGCGGCCCTCGCGTCACCCATTCGAATGCCCCTGTTATTTCACTTCCACCCAGATCTGGCAGCTTCATCGGGGACGAGGAGACCCGATGGTCTTTAAGACTCTGGACTAGGAACCCTGACAATGTTAATGGCACTCCATCGCGAAGTGATGTGGCCTCCAGTTTAGCATGTGCACTCGTTGTTATCGCTTCTTCCGGGGGGCTAGAATCGTAGCATGCAACCACGTCACGGTGACCCCGGTACTTTATTGGACGAATCGCTGGATCCGCAGGATTGGGAGGCGTTCCGGCGTTTGGCGCATTCCGCGCTCGATGACGCCGTCGACTACCTTCGCGACGTGCGCCAGCGTCCGGTTTGGAAACCTGTCCCCGAAAACGTGAAACAGAGGTTACGGCAACCGCTGCCCACTGCACCGCAAGGTATCGAGAGCACGTACCGAGAGTTTCGCGAGGCGGTGTTTCCCTATGCCACGGGCAATATTCATCCCCGATTCTGGGGCTGGGTCCACGGCACCGGTTTGGCGACTGGCATTATCTCCGAGATGATGGGGGCAGCCATGAATTCCAACTGCGGCGGCCGTGACCACGGAGCGCTGTATGTGGAGCGCCAGGTGATCGACTGGTGCCGCCAAATCGTGAGCTATCCGGATGCGGCGAGCGGTTTGTTGGTGAGCGGAACGTCGATGGGCAGCTTGATCGGCCTCGCCGTCGCTCGCAACGCTCGTGCTGGCTGTGATGTGCGCGCCAGAGGCACCGCTTGTGCTCCGCGAACCCTTGTTACCTATGCTTCGAGCGAGGCCCACAGCTCAATCGCGAAGGCGCTGGAACTTCTCGGTCTCGGCCGAGATTCCCTTCGGAAGGTTGCGGTTGATGAAAAGTCTGCGATAGATACCGGTGCTCTTCAACAGTCCATTGAAGAAGACCGCCGTGCCGGTAACCAACCCTTCTGCCTCGTCGGTTGCGCTGGAACCGTCAATACGGGGGGTATGGATGATCTCGACACTCTGGCGAACATCTGCCGCTCCGGAGGACTCTGGTTCCATGTGGACGCCGCCTTCGGTGCACTCTGCGGGTTTAGCGATTCCCTTCGTCCCCTGATTCGCGGTATCGAGCGCTCCGATTCCGTGGCATTCGACTTCCACAAATGGATGTATGTGCAATACGATGCGGGATGCGTCCTGGTTCGCGACGGACAACTGCACAGGCAGGCTTTTGCCACGCGGCCCGATTACCTGCAGCGCTCCGACCGCGGTCTCGCCGGCGGGGGAGAGTGGTTTACCGATCTGGGACCGGAGTTATCGCGCAGTTTCCGCGCACTCAAGGTCTGGTTTGCGCTCAAAGAACACGGCGTCCAGGGATTTGCCCGCGTGGTGGAGAAGAATTGCCACCAGGCGCAGTATCTGGCGAAATTGGTGGAAGCCACTCCCGCACTTGAATTACTTGCTCATCCGACGTTGAATGTAGTCTGCTTCCGCTACCACTCCGGCGAGATGGCGGAGGAAGAGCTGGACCAGATCAATCGCGATATTGTCGCCGACCTGCAGGAGCGCGGGATTGCTGCTCCTTCCACTACCCGCGTTCATGGCAAGCTCGCGATCCGGGTGGCAATTACCAATCACCGCAGTAAGCGCGAAGACTTTGATTTGTTGGTTAAGTCTATTCTATTGCTCGCGGGCGAGCGCACAGAAGCCAGAACTCCTTGAACATGTAGTCTTCAGGGGTGTTTACGGACAAAAATGAGTGCACGATAAATGTTGACGGCGGGAAAAGCTCACTTGACTTTGGCCACAGACTTCAGGGAACTGGTTCGCAGTCGCCCGTTTCATTTGGACAGCTGACTGCGAATAAGAGATTGTATCCTTTCTCTGGACATGAACTCCCATCCCGGTAGACGCAGGACATAGAAAGTCGGCACGTAAAGCAAGGAAAAGGAAATCCCTACGGCAAGTATTCTTGGAACCAGTAGAGCCGGGCTAATCAGACTACGGATAGCGTATGCAAAGAGTCCGGCAGCGGCGGTTAGCCCAGCGATTTTGAACGAGTCGTTGTACAGCGTCAAGTCCTTGACCCTCGCGTTCACCGCCCTCGCAGCCAATACACCGGTCGCCAGTCGTTCGCCGATCTGAATAGCCACTGCAACCACGGCTGCTCCCATCATTCCGAAGTGACGAATGACCGGAACCAGAACGCAGAATAGAACCACAAAAGCGCAAATCTTGACCCCCAGAACAAAATTTCGCAGTTCAGCGTAAGCCCGTATGATGGGGTCCACCAGAAACAGGGTGAAGAGCAGGAGAGTTATCGTGACTGCGAAGATTTTCGCGCTTGGCTCGTACGCTTTCGTGTAGAGAAGCACGATGAGGTCGCGCCCAGCCACGAGCAAGATCATGTAGACCGGCAACTGGACTGCCGCCAGTTGGGACGTTGCAGCTGCGGTTATGCGAAGGATCTCATCCTTCTGGCCCTGTTGCTGAAGCTTGCTAACCCTGATGATGAGTACCTGAACGACTGACTCCAGGAATAGCGAGATCAGCGGAATTTCAAGCCAGCCAACCGCGTATATGGCATAGTCGCGAGGCCCCAGCGTCGCGCTGACAAAGTAGTTGTCCAAATCCCGTTGGATCACCCATATGATCCCAACCGCACCGTATGGCAAAGCATATGCAAGCTGCTCGCGAAAAAACCGCCACTCGAAGTGCCTCCAGAACCTTGGGAACCGGTCATTGAGGTACCAGTACAGCACAACCACACTGACCAATTGACTCAGGATAGCGGCGATGATGAGACTCTTCACGGTGCGAAAAAGCAAAACAGCGACCGCCATCACGAGGGCCCGGGCGAGTTGGGTACCTACGATGAAAACCGTGGAATATCGTACGTCCTGCAGCGCGGAGGGAATGATCTGCACAAGCGCGGCAGTTAGAGTCAGGAACGCCAGAATCCCAAGCAGAAAAGCCAAGGGAATCAGCTCGTTCGTGCGGAACAGCAGCCTCAGCACTTGTGGATAAAACGACAGTACAACCAGCGGCACCCAACCAGCGACCAGGTTGTAGAACAAAATGTTGAGAGCGATCTGACCGCCACGGTCCGGATGACGGGGCATGAAGTAAAGTGCGCTCATGCCGAAACCCATGGCCGCGATGTTTGTTGCGGTTCCGGTGAAGAGAAACGCCTGCTTGAACACGCCGTATTCGACCTGGCTCATAAGGCGAACCAGCAGGATCGGCAAACCGATGTTTAGCAGCGCCGCGATCAGTTTGGAAAACGTCAGCCAAAATGCCTGCACAGAGAGTCGCGGATGCTTCGTCACGAAGGTGCTGGACACACTCATGGCCTAGTTCCTTTTATGCTCACAAGCCCTCGGCAACAGATACGAAATGAATGTTCAGTGTATCTGGTTTCGTGATGGTGAAACTTGGTGAAAGTTGCTCAGTTAGCCTCTTGTGGTCGTCGTAGGAATCGACATGGGCAGTTCTGCGCACTTGTTCACCAACGAATAGCGGCGGTTTTAAGGCCCGGGTGGCTTTAAACTAAGGGAAAAACCCGTGGCGCGATCCCATCAGGAGTGGCGGGCTTCCCGCAAGCGGTCCTGCCTTCGTAACCCATCGGAAATATCGGCCATTGTCCCGGAGGGAAAGCGACCATGCACCGTCGACCTTCGAGCGGAAATCAATATCGGCAGCCGCCACGGCGAACTGACGGTGGACGCCGAAGGAAGCGTCATCGCTTGACGCCTGGATAACCATGATTCAGGCGGCGACTACCTTGCCTTCATTACGCGCTTCAACGTCGCGGGGTGGCTCTACCAGTTTTGCCGCATCTATGATCTGCGATCCTTCGACGCGACGCGGCTGACTGCTGGCGTGTGGCGGACGAGTGGATCACACAGCTCTTGAGGCAGGGAGACGCCAAGGTCTCAAGAAGTATTCTCAGATGAAGCTGCAGAGGAAGCTCGAAGCTCTCTTCAAGCTGAATCGGCACGCAAACGAGCAGAACATCGGTTGCGACACAGCGAGGCTCAACTGATGGGGTTTTGACACAGTTTTGACGCAGTTTTTTGTGAGCTTGCACTTACAGCGGGCGATCCGCCGTGGTGCCTTTATTGGAAGTGATTTAGAATCGGTTAAGCAGTAGAGTCGGGGCGTAGCGCAGCCTGGTAGCGCACCTGCCTTGGGCGCAGGGGGTCGGAGGTTCAAATCCTCTCGCCCCGACCAATGATCTCTGGTCCAGCCCGGAGACATGGGTAACACAACGTAGCGGTCACATGGGTGACAACCTCGGGCCGAACGGGTTGTCAAGCGGTTCCAGCACTCGCGTTTCGAGATCGAAACCCAAATCATAATCCATGAAGCTGACCAGCCAGATATCGTCGCGAACTTCTTTGATGCCGACCGCCTGGCCGGCAAAGACGGTGCTAAAGTTGATCTTTTCGCCCCAGACAGATTCTCCCGCAATTGGTGACCACGATTACTTTGTCATGGAAGGGATAATCGAGATGCGGAAGACCCTTATATTCGTGGGTTGAGGGTGGATAGATCTCGGCGGGACACTTCATGTCGAGGGCTTGATGAGGACGTTGGTGGTTGAAAATCTCCACAAAGTTGTCGAACTTGGCCTGCTGTTGAAGAAAATTTAAAGCAGCGGGCTTGGTGGCCTCTTTCTTCAAACTCCGATGCATACGTTCCTGCCGGCCGTTTTGCTGCGGGTGTCCCGGCCTGATCCTTTCGATTCCGATTCCCAGCCTGAGCCAGCAGACGGCGAGCTTGCTCCGGTGGAACAAGGCCTGGGCGGAAGCGAAGGGAACGCCATTATCGCTGCGGATATTGGCCGGCAGGCCGCGCTCCTTAAAAAGCCTCTCCAACAGGGTAACAGCAAACTCTTCCCGGGGGAGCCAAGAGCTTCACAGCACAACCGATAACGGCTGACATGATCGGTGACAGTAAAGGGTTGCAGTACGGCCGATTGTCCAGCAAGAACTCGCCCTAGTGATCGGTGCACCACAGTTGATTGGGATGCTTGCCCAACGAAGCGGTGGAGCACGACCACGCTCAGGACCGCGCGCTCTACCAGGCCATGGCGATCCAGCACCGCATGAATCGTACTCTTGGCCGGGATCTTGATATCGGAGAGAACCGGCGGATCAGGCGCTCACGGATCGTACGCGCACCCCAGCTGGTGGGCTCGGACTTCCCGTTCAGGATGTAGTTCTCCACCTGGAAGGGGAGTTTATTGGCATAGCGATAGGGACGTCGGCTCCGCTCCCTCAGCCCCTGAACCCCGCATTGCTGGTAGCGATCGAAGATCTTGTAACCGGTTTTGCGGGAAAATGCCGAACTCCCTACAAAGTTCCGCCCTCGGCTCGCCGGTGAGCCACAAACTGAAGTCTTTCATCCGTCAACGCACACTCCTTCCGCGGCATCCACTTCCTCCCGAAAAAAAGGAAAAAGTGTAACCCATCTGTCCGGTACGATCTGTCACCTATGTTTCGGGTCGCTCACTCAGAACGCTCAGCGTTTCGTTTTTGCCTCCAGGCGGTCACATCAGTGCGACCTGAACACCGAACACTGAACACCCGCTGCCCTCTGCGCCTATCCTTCTCGGTTTTCGATTTGAGGGGAGATGATGATCTGCACCTGCCGCTCTTCGCGCCTCACGCGTGTCCAGTCCCCAAAACCATTGGCGGGGTCAGGAAAGAACGTGCCGTGCCATTTTCCGACGACCGGCAGTCCTTAGGCGATCAAGGGATGAACGACTTACGTGTGCAAGAAATTCGGGCCATACAGATAGGGACTCTGGCCGATATCCTTTTCCGCATGGCCCGATTGCGCCACTTCGTCTGTTGTTACATATTGCAAGCGGGAGTCCAATCTCGGTAGCGCAAAAACACAGGACTTACCGTTTCACGCTCTTATCGGCCGCGTAAAAATCCCATATAGCACGAAAATCTTACCTGCCGGGAGTGCCTCTCAATTCCCCAGCATGCCGGGCGTCTACTGCTGCTTTTACTTCTTCAGGGCCTTCCCCAGAGTCTCGCCACGAAACAGTCGCTCGTCGACGCGATGCAGGCGCTCGACCATCCCGCGGCGCAAAAGTTTGTAATGGTGAATCTCACATAAATACATCGGTATGTCCCAGATCGGATTCCCCGTGGTCATCCAATCCAAATGGTCGAAGCGCGCCAAGTTCACCGGGCGCGAAAAATTGCGCAGCGTACGTTCGCCGCGCATGTTGAAGTAGATATTGAAATAGCTCATCGCCAGTTCGCGCAACGAGCGATAAACCGGCTCGCGGTAGCGACATCCTGTGTAGTTCGATTTGGCGACAGCTCCCCAATGGCCCTTGATTCGAAACACCGCCAGTACGTGGTCAGTGTCGTTCTCGGCTTCCAAGTCGATGATCAACGGGGGGAAGCCCAGTGCGCGCAAGGCGGCCGCGGCGAAGATCGCACCTTCCAGGCAATGCGAAGTCTGCTCCCGCAAAACCAACCTCGGCGACCACGCCGTGTCGGCGAGGTGATAAGGCGTGTCGTCAAGAAATCGTTGGATGCCGTACGGCTGTTTAAAGCTGCGCAACTTGCGCAACTCAGCGGGCGTGAACGCGGCCAAGGGGTCTCTCATGTCCGAATGGATTGCAGTTTACTGCATTGGGCGGTGCTGGCCGAGTGATGCTGCCGCGCGGATGATTGGGACTATCTTCCGCCGCGGCCCAGCAGAAGGATCTTCAGAGTAGCGAAGAGAATGTAGATGTCGAGTCCGATGGAGACGTTCTTGATGTAGAACAAGTCGTAAGCCAACTTCTCCCTGTGGTCCTCGATGGTGGCGTTGTAGCCACGATTGATCTGTGCCCATCCCGTCGCACCCGGTTTAATCAACCAGCGCTCCTTGTAAAACGGGATAGCCGCCGCACACTCCTCCTCTTCATGAGGAGGAACCGGACGAGGCCCGACGAACGAAATGTCGCCTTTTACGATGTTGAACAGCTGCGGCAGTTCATCGAGCCGGGTGCGACGCAGCCATTTGCCCACCCGGGTGATCCGCGGGTCGTCGAGCTGGGCCGGCGTACCGATGTGGTTCTGGGTAGGACCGTTCGCGTCCTTCGGAGCGACCCATTGTGGCTTCGAATTGTCGTACATGGTGCGAAACTTGAGCACCGTGAACGGCACTCCGAACTCGCCTACGCGCTTCTGGCGAAAAATGACAGGTCCTTCGGAGTCCAGCCGGATCGCAAGGGCCGACAGCAGCATGAGCGGGGATGTGACAACCACCCCGATCGCCCCAAAGACCAGCGAAAACAGCCGTTTATAGACACGTAAAGGGGTCCGTACGTGAAACCCTGGAAAAAACAGGAGCCAGCTGAGCCGAAGTGACTCCAACGGAATCTTACCGGTCACGGTCTCGTAGTATTCAGGGCCATCCTGGATCAGGACTCCGCCGGCCTTCAGTTTCAGCAACTCGCCGACGGCCAGCTTGCCCCGGCGGTCGCCCATTGTGACGATGACGCGGCGGATGCCTTCGCGCTTAACGAAGTCGGCAATCTCGTTTGGATCCACGATTGGGATGCCAGCGATTTGTGGTTCGCTGCCGACATAGCCGGCGATACTCAAGCCGAGTTCAGGCCGATGAAAGATCGCATCCATGAGCGGAGTTGCCAGTGGGCCGTCGCCATAGATTACGGTTCGCTCCGCAAAACGCGCGGAACGATTGAGCACGAGAAAACAGCTTCGCCAAACTGGAAGGGCGACTGTGACGATGACCACGCCGCTCCACAATACGGTTCCGCCGAGGCTGGCCTCGGGAAACGTGTAGTACAACGCAGCCAGCGCCACAAAGGTGCACCCAAGTACACCCACAAGACGCGTCAGTACTTCCCGCCGGTTGGTCAGGATCGAGCGGTTGTAGAGATCAAAGTAGTACATCAGCACCAAGATGACCAGGACTACGAGTCCAATTCTTCCGGCGCCGTTTTCGTATTGCAGATAGATTCCCGCGTCGACCACAGTTCCTGCCGACAGAAGCACCGCCAGCAGGAAGCCGGAAGTCACCAGGATCACTTCCGACAACGTTAACAGCAGGGTGCGCGTCGGGAAATACGTGTTGAACAATCGAATCATGCAGGAGCCATTTGCTGGTTCTTGGTTTCCTCGTCGTCCTTGGATTTCTTCTGTCCGTAGTAGCCGTAGTTCCCGTAGTAGCGTTCGTACCCGAGCTGGACCGTGGAGGCTTCATTAAAGACGAAACCGAGTTGCTTGTTCTTTTCGATGGAGGCCAGTGCCCGATTGAGCGTCCTCTTGCGGGTATGCCCTTCGCGCACGACAACCAGAACCCCGTCGCACAAGCGAGAAAGAGAGGTCGCGTCGGCCATCGGGAGCATCGGCGTGCAATCCAGAAGTACCCAGTCAAACCCCTCGGAGACTGCGTCCAACATCCGGGCAAAAGCATCAGATTCCAGCAGCGGCAGCGGTTCTTCCATGCCCTTGCCTGCGGACAGCAGCCACAGGGGCATGCCTTCGACCTGGTAGAAAGCGTCTTCCATGGCGAGCTTGTCTTCGTGCCATTCGGTTATCCCACGTAACGGGGATGTCGCAAGTAGTGCACTAGCGGTTGGACGACGCAGGTCTGCTTCGATCAATAGGACCCGTTCACCGGTGCGCCGCGCCAGCGTCAACGCAAGATTGACCGACACTACCGACTTACCTTCATCGCCTACGGCGCTGGTGATCAGTAGTTTTTTCAAGGGTCGTCTGCGCCGCATGTGGGCCAGGCGCGTGCTGAGGACGCGAAACATCTCGGCTCCCGGGCTATTCGGATTGGTGATCGTAATGAGTCGTTGTTCTGGAGTCGGCACAGGCCGCAGTAGGCGGTCCGCCGGCACGCTTAACCACGCTGCCGCAGGAGACGGTTGAGAAGAGGCCAGGGCGTCGAGCGCCGCCGTATCGTCCAATGGCAGCCCCGGCACCTCGGCACCCAGCACTGGAGAATCTGGCTGGGCGGCAGTCGCCAACGGTGAGGCACTCGGTGTTTCACCTTGGGAACGCTGCAATGCTTCGTACAATCGACTCATTTCTAGACTCTCCTGCCGTCAGCGGACGGAACGGGTTTCTCTTCCAGCGATTGGGTATTGTCCATGGTGCGCAGCAGTCGAAACAACGAGCGCAGCAAGCTCTCGTTGTTTTCCTGTTGGGCCGCGTCAGCTTCGGCGGTTTGTACAGGCGTCGAGGGAGATCCGGTCAAGCGGAAGTCTGCCGCCACCTCGGTGATCATGTCCGCGGTCACAGTTCGCTCCTGGCGCGCGAATGCATTCACCATGGCATTCTCACAAAGATTGTTGATAATGCGGGGAATGCCACGCGAATATTCGTGGATTTTGACCAGCGCCCCGGGCTCGAAAATCGCCGGCTCAGGCTTCGCTCCGGCCCTCTCCAACCGGGAGAGCACGTAACCGTGGGTTTGCTCCTCGTCGAGCGGCAGCAATTGGCAACGCAATGAAACGCGTTGCTTGAGTTGCCGCAATCTAGGTGAGTCCAATATGCCTTCCAACTCGGGCTGCCCCATCAAAACGATTTGCAGCAGTTTTTGCTGCGAAGTTTCGAGGTTGGTGAGCAGGCGGACTTCCTCGAGCAATTCCGGGCGCAATGCCTGGGCCTCGTCCACCACCAGCGCGGTAATCAACCCGCGAGCATGGCGCTGGATCAGGAGCCGGTTCAGGTCAAGCAACATTTCTGTCTTGCTGCGCCCCGTGTACTGCAATCCGAGATCGGCCATGATGTATTGGAAGAACTCGGTGGTAGACAACAGCGGATTGAACACATAGGCGAAAGCGATGTTATTCTTCCGCAGTTCCGCCAGCAGGCAACGCACCAGCAAGGTCTTCCCCGTTCCCACCTCTCCGGTGATCACGATGAAGCCTCTTCTGCGACCCACTCCGTAGTGCAAGTTGGCTAACGCTTCGTTATGCCGGGGTGTCGCATGATAGAAAAATGGATCGGGGCTGATCTCGAACGGATTCTTGGTCAGCCCGAAGAATTGTTTATACATGCGCTAACCCCAGAAGTAGGCGTACCAAATCCCAGTTGGGATGATGATGGCGACAAGAATCGCGGCGGCGACGGCAATCCAAGGCTTCCATCGCTGGGCGGCTATTTCCCGGTCCGTCGGCAAGGGTGGGATTTCCGCCAGCACAGGCAATGGGGAGGCTTCGACCAAGTCCTGTTCGCTGCGGATGCGATCATCCACGAATTCGGTGCCGACGCCAAACAGGAAGGCCAGCGCCAGACCCGCGCCCAGACCTGCGAGTGAGAACTTGAAGCGGTTGGGGAACGAAGCCTTTTCCGGCATGCTGGGCGGATCAATGATTCGGAACTGATCGCCTTGTTGCTGGCGGTTCAGATTGGTCGCGAGCGACGATGCCATGTCCTTGCCCAGCAACTGGTCGTAGTTTTTCTTGGACTCATCGTAATTACGCATAATGTCGGCGAGTTCCTGTTGCCGCCCCGGAGTGGCATTCAAACGCGCCTGATACTGGTTCACCTTCGCCTCCAGCCTGGCGATCAGAGCTTCGCGCGATTGGATCTCGAGCTTGTTCGCTTTCAACTGGCTCTGGATCTGCATTACCGGAGTCATGGCGTGAAGCTGGGCGGGTGTCGCAGTCTCCTGCTCGCCGCTCTTGGCTGCGTCGTCGGCCTTTGCATCTTGCCTGTCCTTTTGCATCTGTTCCATATTGGCAATGG